>Ga0302123_10003313_pt1 | contig 10773 bp, 10 predicted proteins | sample CB21_321_MG_FD_203109 | JGI IMG/M metagenome (GOLD analysis project Ga0302123, IMG submission 203109) | Marine microbial communities from Western Arctic Ocean, Canada - CB21_32.1 | ecosystem: Environmental > Aquatic > Marine > Oceanic | place: Canada: Western Arctic Ocean | collected 2017-09-28 | reverse complement strand
AGCGTTGACTGGCCGAGGTCTTCGCGCACGTAGACCGGCAGGAACACGAATACGGCAGACTGGCCCGCCCCGAAGGTGCCGGCAACGAAAAGGACTGCCAGTATCTGCGGCGTGCGCACGAGGCGGATCGACGATCGCAGGTATCCGCTGACGCTCGTCGGGAGCGACTCTATTTCGTAGTTCCTCGTCATCACCCAGACAATCAACGCGGCGATGGTGGCCGGGACGATGGCGACTTGCAGCACCGATTGCCACGACATGGCCAGCAGCAGCGCCCCCGCAATCAGCGGCCCGAGGGTTTCACCGATGCTGGCGCCGGTGCCGTGCAAGGCGATGGCAAGCCCCCGCCGGTCCGAGAACACCTGAGACAGCACCCCAATGGCGGGCGGGTGCCACGCTGTGAACAGGACAGCGAGGGCGCTTGCCCAGACGGTGGCGTCTATGACTCCCACCGATCGTGATAGGGCGAACTGGAACACACCGATGAACACTAGGATCGCTACGAGCATGGGGGAGAAGTGACGCCGGTAGCGGTCCGCCAGGAAGCCGGACGGCGCGTTCGCCAGGCCGCCGACGACGGAGCGGGCTGTCGCGATGGTGCCCAGCCCGGCGTTGCTCAAGCCCAGCGAAGCCTTGAGTTCGGGCAGAATGACGAATAGCCCTGAGACGAACACGTGCTTGACAGCGTGCCCGCCTGCGATGGCCACGAGCAGCGAGCGAGGATCCTGCCCTGCGCCAGTCGCTGAACTAGGCATCGCGGTGTGGTCAACCGCACGGGCGCCGCGGGCGGTTGCCATCCAGTACTGGTCGTTCGCAGGGGGGAGCACGTGCGCAGTCTAGCGTGCCGGGAGTGACGCTGCCTTACCGCGCTGGGTTGGCCTACGCCGCCGCCCGTTGGCCCCAAGCCGGCCTGCCTGCCCCGGAGCGACATTCTCGACGTAACCGGCGTACTCGCGGATTAATCCCGCACGCTTTCCGGTGCTACTCTGCAAGGGAGCATCATTTCCCAGGCGTGTTTCTGGGCCAAGACCCCGGCGCGCCGTTGCTGAGACCTTGGATACGCCGGATAATAGGGCCGGCTCATGCGTCAACCGGACATCAAACCGCCCGCGGCGGCCGCCACCCGATCGCACGGCTGGCGCGACCGACTGCCTCCCGCATTCCGCTATCCCGCGTATCGTATTTACTGGGGCGGGATGCTGGCCTCGGTCATTGGCTTCCAAGTCTTTCAGTTCACGCAATTTCTTCTCATCCATCACCTGACTGGCTCCGCGATCTACTTGGGCTTCGTCGGCTTGGCGACTGCGGTGCCGTCGCTGTTCCTGACCCTGTTCGGCGGCGTGGTCGCAGACAAAATCGATAAGCGGCGGCTTCTGTTGCTCACGCAGGTAACCAGCGCCGCCCTCATGGCGCTGCTGGCGGCGCTCACATTTACGGGACTGGTGGCTCCGTGGCATGTGATTGCCGTCGCGTTCATGGCGGGCGCGGTATTCGCGTTCGACAACCCGGCTCGCCAATCGCTCTACCCTCGGCTGGTAGACCGAGCAGCCCTTACTAGCGCCGTCGCTTTCCAATCGGTGATCTGGCAGAGCACGCGTATCGCCGGGCCCGCGGTTGCGGGCCTGATTGTCGCGAACCTTGGCGGCACCGAGGAACGAGGTATGGCCATCGCCTTTATGTTCGCGACGATCGGCTTTCTCGTCATGGGCATCGTTATGGCGCGCCTCGTGGTCCCGGCGCCGGCGGAGACCCGGGCGCGATCCAGCGGAATCGAGGACCTCAAGGAGGGACTTCGGTTCATCCGCGGAAACACCGTCGTGATGTTTTTGATACTGATGTCGTTCGTGAATGGCCTGTTCGGGGGCGCCTACATCACCCTGATGCCCGCTATCGCACGGGACGTGTTAGGCGTGAACGCTGACCTCCAGGGCTGGCTGCTCTCCTGCAGTGGGATTGGCGCGCTTTCGGTGACGCTCGTCCTCGGCACGGGCGGCAGTCTGCGTTGGCGTGCGCCGCTGCTCATCGGCGGAGCGTCGGCCTACGGCCTGCTGATCGCGGCATTCGCTATTACAGCGGAGCGCATCGGCTCCTACTCGTTGGCGCTTGGCCTGCTCGTTGCCATGGGCGTCGCGCAGGCGGCCTACATGATCATCATCCAGACCACGCTGGTCACCATGGTGCCCGACCGCCTCCGTGGGCGCGTGATGGGCTTCTTCGGTATCACCTACGCCATGCTCCCGCTCTCGGGGCTCCAGGCCGCCCTCATCGCCGAGTTCGTCGGCGTGCCGACTGCTGTGGCCATCGGGGGCTTCGTCGTGACCGCGTTCGCGCTGGGGCCAGCGCTGCTGAATTCGCGAATTCGCGAATTGAGCCTGTACGTCCGGCAGGCTGACGCCGCGAGCGCCGCGGGTTAGGTGTGCAGTAATGGCCGATCAACCGGACATCGTCGATAGCCACCAGTACTTCTGGGATCTTGGTCTGCGTGAGTATGGCTTCATCACTGAGGCGACGCCGGCGCTTGCGCGCGACTTCCTCCCGGCCGACCTCGCGCCCCTGATGGCCGGGACGGGCGTGACGCAGACGGTGCTAGTGCAGGCGCACCCCTCCATCGAAGAGGGCGAGTGGCTGCTGTCGCTGGCCGACGATGCGCCGTGGGTTGGTGGGGTGGTGGCGTGGGTGGACCTCGCGTCGGCTGATGTGGGCGCGCAGCTGGACCGCCTGGCCCACCCAATGCTTAAGGGCGTGAGCCACCTGGTCGAGAACGAGGACGACACCGCATGGCTGCTGCGGCCCGACGTGGACCGGGGCCTCGCCGCAGTCGCCGAGCGAGGCTTGTCCTACGACGTCGTGGTGCGCCCGCGCCATATGCGCGCCATCCCGGAGATGGCGCGGCGCCACCCTGACCTACGCATCGTTGTCGACCACATCGCCAAGCCACGCATCGCCGCCGGGGAGCGGGAGCCGTGGGGCACCTATATGCGGGCAATCGCGGCATGTCCGAACGTGTGGTGCAAAATGTCGGGTCTTGTCACGGAGGATGATCCGGCCAACGTGCGAGCGGCGCACATCAAGCCCTTCGTCGACGCCGTGGTTCGCATGCTCGGCTTCGAGCGCCTCATGTTTGGGAGCGACTGGCCGGTCTGCACCACGGTTGCGGACTACTCGCGCGTGCTGGAGGTCGCCCGCGAGTGCGTGGCGCCCGCGAGCGACGCGCAGTTGCGGCTGTTTCTGGCGGACAACGCGCGGGCGTTTTATCGCATGGCTCCGCCCGTGTAGGGCGTGCGGGGCGCGGAGTGCTAGGCTGGGCGGGTAGGCTATTGAACGAGGAGTGAGGGTCATGTCGAGCGACGAGAAGGCTGAGAAGCTCAATTGGAGCGACGTCCCGGTGCCGCAGAGCACGATCTCCGTCTATGAGGCGATCCATCGCAGGCGAGGGGCGTGGAAGCTTCAGGACCGCGCGGTTCCACGGAAGGTCGTGCAGCGCTTGCTGGACACCGCCGTGTGGGCTCCGAACCACCGCATGACGGAGCCCTGGCGATTTGTGGTTATGGAAAAGGACAGCCCGCTGCGGCAGAGATTGGGGCAACTCGTCCACGACACCATGCTCGCAGAGCTCGACGAAGCACGCGCCGACGGGTACCGCGCGAAAGTGGTGGATCCGCCTGTGGTGACCTACGTCTACAGCCTGCATGGGCCGGACGAGTTCGTCGCGAAGGAGAACTACGCGTCGGTGGTCATGGCGATCCAGAACATGGCGCTTGCCGGCGTCGCGGAAGGCCTCGCCGTTACGCTGGAGACAGGAAAAGTGACGCGGGTGCCGGGCCTCGCGGGCCTGTTTGAGGCCGGCGGCGACTGGGACATGGTAGGCATGCTGGCCATTGGCTACCCGGATGAGCCGTCGGCTTCCAGCCGGACCCCGGCGGAGCACTTCGTGACCTGGGGCTGACGTCCTCCCTCACAGAAAGAAAGAGGCCGCGCCCTGAAATGCGCGGCCTCTTTCTTTCTGTGAGGAGCCGTAACCGCTGTGCGCCGAGCGTGGGCGTACCCACCGTCGGCGTCCAATTATATGGCTGTGGCAGGCCCTAGCGAGAACGTGTACCGAGGGAGCGCGACTTGGGCGATGAGTTCGGCTTTCTCTCATCTCTACCACGAACGAGACGAAATCAAGGGACCTGACTCCTACGGCTTGAATTGCTGGCACGGACAGACCAGAGGAGCGGGCCCGAGACTGCTGAGGCTCTGACCGCGAGGGTCCTTCTACCCCACGGGATCTTCAATCGGCAACTGAGAACTATGCACCCGGGTCGCTGCGAAAGCGGCTATGAACGTTAGCGCTACGACAGCGGCTGCGACTAGCAAGGCGGCGCGGAATCCGTCCGATGCACTAGCAGCGGCCCCTGAAACCCCGACACCGTCGCCCGCGAAGGCTGTGTAGAGGGCCGCGCCGACACCGATGCCCGCTGCCATGCCGACGTGCCTGCCTAACCCAAGAACACCTGGCGCCAACCCGAGCTGCCCCCGCGGCACAGCTCCGAACATCTGCTTCTGCAAGCTGACCCTGAGCATGCTGTGGGATATTCCGTACAACACCATGAACGGCAACAGCGTGGCGAGTGTTTTCCCTGATCCTCCTAGCGCCAAGCTCACCAGGGCAGCCACCATGGTCGCGCCTCCAACCAAAGCCACTGAGGCGCTCCCGAATCGATCAGCCAGATATCCGCTAACGAGAGCGGAAGGCGGGCGCGCAATTGCCATTGTGACGATGGCCGTGCCGGCATACGTTGCAGTCCACTCCAACCCCTGAATGAAGAACACCGGCAACAAATAGGTCGTCATGCCTTGGGCGAACTCCATCGCCATATTGTTAGCAGCCGGACCCGTGAAGCCTCCCCGCTTGAACATGCGCACCGGCAGTGTGGCGTGCTCGAGTCGGGACTGCGTCACGAGGAACACGGTCAACAGCACACCAGCAATGGCAAACATCAGCCAGGGCCCCGCGGTGTCAGGATGCCGCAGCAGCTGTACTCCAACAAGGAGCGGCGTGATACCCGCCATGAGTAGCACCGCACCCGGCAGGTCAAACTCCTGCAAGCTAGGCTTGGTGCGAATAGGAGCACTCCCCGCTCGAAGTGCCAGCATCCCGGCAAGCGTGATTGCGAGGACGATCCCCGCTTCGATAACGAAGACCCACCGCCAGCCGTACTGGTCCGTGACAAAGCCCACGAAGGCTGGTATGACGAGCCAGCCGACGCCAAGCGTGGCACCAAGCAACCCTCCCGCGCGGCCTCGGCGCTCTTGCGGAAAACTGCCGACGGCCAGGGTTATGAAATTCGCAATAGCTAGGCTATGGACGACCCCATGGGCGAACCGAAACCCGATCAGCATACCTAGGTTAGGGGCGGCGACGGGCAGTAGCATGAAGGCAATCCCCAGGAAGCTACCGACAATCGCAACTCGTTTGTGGCCCAGCAGGTCCCCGATGTGGGTTGCTGGCATGAACGCCCCGGCCATTCCCAGCGTATAGGCCAGTGCAACCCACGCCGTCATCGTCGTTGAGGTACCAAACTCCTCGCCGATAGAAGGCAAGAGGATCGGAACACCTACCTGTGGGCTGAGTGCAACGCTCAACCAGACAACCGATACTATGAAGGCACGCCACTGATACGACATGGAGTTCATGGAGTTCCAATCCGGTCGCAAGAGGCTGCTGCTGCGCCGCGCCTAACACGGCAACGATCAGCGACTGCGCTCAGCGAAACCCTCGACATTGCCCTCTCGACTTCATGCTCCGAGATGTCCCGAGATATATAGCCTTGGGGACACTGTCAGGGAACAACAAAAGAGAGAAGGAAGACTGCTGATTCTGGGAAGGCGCGGGACAAAGCTGTCAGCGCGAGCGGAGCCAGCGTTTTTAATCATTCCCTTCCGGAGCACTCGGAATCGAGGCTCTCGCGAAGAACGAGACGCGGTCCCCCTTTTCGGAGCGACACTTGAGACAGAGGGTGAACGACTGTGAGTCTATACCTAGACGAGGCGCAGGGCGATTTACCAAGCTACCGAGTCGATGGCGTCCCCGGTGGGGGTCGAACCCACGACAGTCTGCTTAGAAGGCAGCTGCTCTATCCGCTGAGCTACGGGGACCAATGGGCCATGGGGCCCTGGCGAGCGCTTCGACTATAGTGTCGGGCAGGGGAGTGGTCAACGCTTCTGGTCGACGATGGCCCTCTGCATGCCTGATTCACAACGCCGGAGGAAGCGCGCACGATGCCCTTTGAAACCATCCTCTACGAGACCGAAGGGCCCATCGCGAGCCTGACACTGGCACGCGAGCATCGGCTCAATGCCATCGACCGCCAGATGATCGCGGAACTGGAAGAAGCGACCGACGCCTTCGAGGCTGACGCCGACACGCGAGTCCTAGTTGTCACGGGCGCAGGCCGAGCGTTCTCGGCGGGTGCCGACATCAAGGAACGTGCCGAGAACGCGGGAGACCTCTCGGTTCAGCGGACATCGTCTCGCATCTCGCCGCTGTTCCGGCGCCTCGAGCGCATGGACAAAATCAGCGTGGCCGCGGTCAACGGACCAGCCTTCGGCGGCGGTTGCGAGTTGGCGCTGGCATGCGACCTCCGCATCGCATCGACGGCGGCGAGCTTCTCGCTCCCGGAGGCGAAGCTGGGGATACTGCCGGGTGCGGGCGGAACGCAGCGGCTCCCTCGGCTCATCGGTCCCGGCCGTGCCAAGGAGATGATGCTGCTCGGCACGACTGTGACCGCGGAGCAGGCGTTGGCGTGGGGGTTGGTGAATCGGACGGTGGAGCCCAACGCCCTCGCCGGGGAGGCGCAACGCATGGCTGAGAGGTTGGTGGCCATGGCCCCACGCTCGCTCGCCCTAGTGAAGCAGGCTGTGAACGTCGCGCTCGATGCAGGCATCGATGTCGGACTGGACTACGAGCAGCGCTGCTCCGAAGTAGTCGCGGTACTGGAGGACAGGCGCGAAGGCTACAGGGCGTTTGTGGAGAAACGGGAGCCCCATTTTACGGGACGGTAAGGTCGAAACAGCGCGGCAGTAGTGAGCTGAACGCCCTTGGTTAGCGTTCGAACGCTGTGGCCACCCAATGGACCGTCAGCCGGCCGATCTGGTGCCGCGAGATGCCGATGATCGACATGCCTGCGGTGTCAGCCGACGTGGTGTAGCGCTGCTGGACCATGCGCCCGAGAGGCCGTGACGCGACCAGGGCAAGCGTGGCATTAGAGAACGCTCGGTTCAGCCCACGGAGGCCGCCTCCGCCGAACCGCAAGGCCATGGCTACTCCGAGGGTGGCGAGGCCGGCGCCGACGACAATGTTCGTCCCGCAGAACGGCGAGATGGCGAGGTCGGCCTCGCCCGCCTGCATCCGCGTCAGCGCCTCATGAGTGCGGGCCTCGATGCGGTCTGTCGCGACATTGCCGAGGACAAAGAAGCCACCCGGAATCGAGTAGCCCGCCACCATGCGGTCGTGCCGCAACTCCGGCATCAGTAGCGAAATCGTCCCGTGTTCCAACCCATGGTTCCGCGTTGTTTTCTGCCAGAAGTGCATCGTCTCTCCCGTGGTGTCTCGCCTAGGTTCATGTTACCCGACGAGGGCAACCCAGACGGTCTTCGTACGCCTAGCGGCATTCGAGAAGGGGCCTCTGGGCTCACTGGACCTCCCTGAACACCTTCGAGGTGCCGTCAGGCCGCCCGTTCACACTAGCCGGTGACGCGCAGCAAGCTCATGCCCGCCTCGGTGAGCGCTGTCACGATGGCGCCGGCGATGGCGACGCCCACCACGATTGCGGCGACCCCGCGGATGGACGGGACTCGCAGGGACCACACGGCCAGGCTCCCAGTCCAGGCTCCCGTGAAAGGGAGAGGGATGGCCACCAGCAGCACCACGGCTAGGAAGTCGTAGCGCTGGGCCAGGCCTGACCAGTGCTCCTCCAGGCGCTGCGTTCGCCAGCGCAGCAGGGCGCCTATACGGTTGTCCATGCGCTCGGTTTTTGCCCCAGCACGACGCAGGGCCAAAAGGAGCAAGGGCACCGGGATCAAGTTTCCGGCGACGGCGACCGCGTACACCGAAGGCCACGACAGATCGTAAGTGGTTAGCCCAAGAGGAATGGCTGCCCGCAGCTCACCAATGGGAGCCATGGCAGCAATGAAGACAATGAAAAGATCGGGCATCGTGGGTTTTAGTAACGGACGTGCGCCAGGTAACGGCCTATTGCGCCGTCTTTGTAAGCATACCAGAACGAGGGCAGCCTAGAGAGTGTTCTGGACTATTCTTAAACTTTACCTAACCTTTTGACTGACCTAAAGCCTTGGAATATGACTATGACTCTGATTGAAAAGTAATCCGGATAATGATAAAACACTTCTTAGGCGTACTATTCTGAACATTGGGAAAGGGTTTCTCTTTTATGGCGCGCAAGACCCGTCTGATGCAGGCGGTGGAGGATCGGTACCGGCAGCCGTTGGAGCGGCTATTGCCGGAGATGATCAACGAGCACGGGCTGTCCGCGACGGCCCAGATGCTTGAGGTCAGCAAGGCAACACTGGGCTACTGGCTGCTAAAGCTGGGGATCAACGTCCGGCGTGTTGCCTTGGCCCCTGGCGAATCGCTAGAGGTCAAGCGGACCGGTTAGGCCACCAGTTGGGATTTGTACGCGGGCCCGGGCATATGCCCGGGCCCGTTTGCGTCTTCGGCGCCCGCGAAGCCCCGCGCTTCCTTGACACGCTGGTCTAGCCGGTGATACCTAATGCGTGATTGAATTCACAACAGGGTACGGGCGCATTGCCCCGGTGGCGAAGCGGGCCTGACGGTCGGGCCCAGCGTCTCCTCAATCCCGACGAAAGCTACTAGTGCCCTCAAGTAAGCCAACTCTCCTCGCACTCTTGGTGGCAGGTATAGCCGTGTTGCTCGCGGCCTGTGGGACCTCCGCGACGCCCACCCCGTCGGAGTGCGCCGACGCGGAAGGTGGCCAATTGGTCAACGCTCCGTGTGCCGGGCCAGGCGGTTCAGATGGTTCAGTGCCAACGCCCACACGGCCGCCGCTCCCCACCGCCGATACCGGCGGCTCGCCTGGCGAGCAGGTGTTCACGCGAGTTGCGGGGTGTAGCGCGTGCCACACCCTCGACTCCGTCGCCGCGGCACGAGGCCAGGTCGGCCCCAACCTGTCGCACGTGGGCGGCGAGCTGAGCGCGCAGGAGATTCGCCAGGCCATTCTCGACCCCGACGCCGTCATAGCTAGCGACTGCCCGTCAGGCCCCTGTTCTCCCGGCATCATGCCCCAGAACTTCAGCGCGACCCTCTCCGAACAGCAGATCGACGATCTGGTGAACTTCCTCTCTGAGCTCCAGTAGCCGATTTTCGCTTCTGCCGACTGCTTAGCTCTGCCGGTTGAAGCCACTGGAATCACAAGGAGACCACCTGGCAATCGCTGTGCCATGACTTCTCTCGCTCTCTTGCGAGGGCTGGAATTGCGCCCCTATACTGCGAGCGTCAGCGGCCGCATTACTACCATATGTTGAGGTTGAGCCCATGCACCTGAACTGCCTTCAGGAGAATCTCAGCCACGGCCTGGGGATTGTCCAGCGGGCCGTCGCGACACGGACCACCCTTCCGATCACTCAGCACGTTCTCCTCGCCTCAGACGAGGGCCGCCTTAAGCTCTCGGCCACCAACCTGGAGATCGCGATCAGTACCTGGGTCGGTTCTGAGATCGTTGAGGAGGGCGCGATCACCGTGCCCGCGCGGCTGCTTACCGATTTCGTGAACTCGCTGACCCGCCAGACCATCGAGGTCAAGAGCATCTCGCCGGGCCGTGGCATTGAGCTCAAGGGCGACCGTGTCCAGGCGACCATCAACGGCAATGACGCGAACGAGTTCCCGCCCATCCCGTCGGTTGGCGAGGGGACGGTCACCCAGGTGGACCCGAAGGCGCTTCGGGAGGCGATCCACCAGGTGGTATTCGCTGCAGCCGCCGAGGACTCCCGCCCAGTGCTTACCGGCGTCAACGTCGAGCTTGACGGCGACCAGTTGACCTTGGCCGCCGCTGATGGATTCCGACTCGCGGTGCACTATGCGAAGGTGCTGCAGCCGGTGCCCGAGGCGCTGTCCGTCATCGTGCCCGCGCGCACCCTCTCAGAGGTCGAGCGCCTGATCGAAGGCGACGACCCCATAGATATCGTGATCACGCCGCAACGAAGCCAGATCCTCTTCCGCATGAAGAACACCGAGGTGGTCTCGCAGCTCCTCCAGGGGACTTTCCCCAATTACAGCCAGCTGATCCCGCAGGGCCGTGACACGCGGGTCGTTGTTGACCTCAGCGAGCTTCAGCGCGCCACCAAGACGGCGTCCATCTTCGCTAAGGACGGTAGCGGTATCGTGCGCCTCCAGATGCAGCCGTCGGCTACCGGCGGTTCGGGCACACTTACCATCTCGTCGCGGGCCGAAGAGGTTGGCGACAACCAAGGCGAGATCGAAGCCGAAATGGAGGGCGGAGAGGGCCGCATCGCCTTCAACAGCCGCTACTTGGGCGACGTGCTGAACGTCATCGGCCAGAGCAAGGTCGCACTCGAAATGACAACGTCATCAAGTCCCGGCGTCATCCGCCCTGTCGATGACGAGAGCTACATTCACGTCGTCATGCCCATGTTCGTGCAGTGGGAGACACAGTAGGGACTGCTATCGGCGCCTGAAGGTCATCTCACCGGACGCCTGCTCAATGATCAGGCAGTCGCGGACAAACCGGATGT
>Ga0302123_10003311_pt1 | contig 10778 bp, 6 predicted proteins | sample CB21_321_MG_FD_203109 | JGI IMG/M metagenome (GOLD analysis project Ga0302123, IMG submission 203109) | Marine microbial communities from Western Arctic Ocean, Canada - CB21_32.1 | ecosystem: Environmental > Aquatic > Marine > Oceanic | place: Canada: Western Arctic Ocean | collected 2017-09-28 | reverse complement strand
TGATGAAGACCTGGTCGTTGGTGAACTTGAGACGATCCAGAACGGGCATCGAAACATCGAAGTCGTTGCCCGGGGTTGCTCCGCCCATGCCTCGTGAACCTCGCGGGGTATATCGAGAAGCCGCAATTATCTCTGCAGCCTGCTCGGGTGTGTCGACCTGAGGACAGAGGATGTTGAATATCCCAAGATCCAGCAGGCGCGTTATCCACTCTCGATTGGCTTCGGGTGGTCGAACCATCACTGGCAGATCCAGAGCCCGCCCCATTGCGGCAAAATCAGCGATCGTTTCGATAGAGGGTCCCGAGTGCTCCATATCAAGCCGAACGAAATCGATTCCAGTTTCTTTGAACATGGTCATCGAGGCCGGATTACGCAGCATGTTGACCCACGTACCGATCTGAAACTTACCTCGCTCCACGCCAGCCTTGAGTGGATTTGCTTTCAAGTTTTATCTACCTTTCGTGTTCACAACAACTGCCCGGTCGAGCGCACAGAGTGTAGTACATCCTGAACGTACGCCGGGACTGTATTTTCGAGTGTGGACGGACAGGAATGAAGATCGAAATACGGTGCGGCTAGCGAGAAACTACCGGCCCACCGTGTCCGGAACTTCAACGGGGTATGGGTCTTCGGTGTCTATCATCCAGCCTGCGAGTAGCGACCGCATCTCTGAGATTACGTCGGCGTGCTCTGGCAGGTGGGCAACGTTTTTCAGTTCCCATGGGTCTTTCGTAAGATCGTATAGCTCATCGACATCACCCGGTCCGCCATCGGACCCTGACGACAAAGTCGCTCCACGCGCCATGGGATCGGTTACGTACTTCCACTCCGGAGTTCGCACCATCTTGCGTCGACCTTCGGCTTCTCTCGCCCACAGTGTTTCGATAATAGTGCGGTACCCGAACGGTTGTTCGAGCGTTACGAGGGGTCCTCCCGCTCCGTATTCGGAGAATGCCGCGCCTCGTGGATTCGATGAGGTTACAGTCGGCAATGGGCGACCCTGTATGAACCGAGTTTCTGTTTCACTTAGAGTTGTTGGCTCACGTTTTTCTGAGCGCGCCCAGCCCGATCCAACGTCATCGAACGACGCCAGACCCTGCAGCTCCAACAGCGTCGGAAGTATGTCGATCGTGCTGGCCATCGAACCGTCAACAGCTCCTTGCGGTACGCCACCGGCGGGCCAGGACACGATCAAGGGCACTTTCACGAGCGCGTCGTAGAACACGCCGCCTTTTACCGACATTCCGTGTTCGCCAGCGAAATCTCCGTGATCTGCTGTGAAGACAACGATCGTGTTCTCGCGCAGTCCAAGCTCATCGAGCTTGTCGAGAATTCTTGTAATCCCGCCATCCACAAACCGCGTCATTGCCTGGTAGACGCTCACCACTCCTCGACGGTGCTCTTCGGAATCTTCCGTTTGGTGCATCATCTTTGCCAGAACTCTATTTCGTTCGGGAGCCGTTCCATCGGTGTACTCGTCCGTGCGTTGCGGAGGCATAACGACGTCTTCGGGCGGGAACATATCGACATACCGGCGCGGTGCTTCGTACGGTTCGTGAGGATCGGGGAACGACACCCACAGTGCAAACGGATCCGGTGTTTCCGAGTCTCCAGAATCCGTGGCGGGGGAGAACCCGCCCCGGCTATACATTTCAAGGAATTGTTCCGTTTTTGACGTAATTATCGAGGTGCCAAATTGCTCCTCTGGTCGGTCAGAAACTTTGTAGGAAAATCGAGGACTCTGGGCGTTGTCGTTAAGATTTTTACGGTCTTCGTGCCACAAGGTAATCTCGGCTTCTGGCACAGCCCAGTCCATGCACGTGGTGCCAGGGACTTCGCCCTTGTAGTCGCTGAAAATACCCTGCTGTGGCAGGCCTACGTGAGAAATTTCAAGGCGAACATCAAGAAGTTCTAAATCAGAGGGTTCGATGAAGCAGTGGTTCTTACCGATCAGCCCGGTTGTAAACCCGTTGTCTTTCCAGATTCTGAATGCGTGCTGTTCGTTTTCTGGCATCAGGGTTTCGTTGCGCCTGCAGCCTGTCGAATGCGGGTATCGTCCTGTCATCATCGAGGTGCGAGCCGGTACACAAAGCGGGTGAGGCGTGATTGCGTGCTCGAATCTCACTCCTTCGTTCGCAAGTCGTTCGAGAGCTGGAGTTTCGATGCCGATCTCGCTGTACATTCGCAAGATGGAAGCCTTCATCTGATCGGCCATTATGAAGACGACGTTTGGTGTTGAATTTTTAGCCATAGAGAGAGTTATCTGGCACCACACATGTCGTACGCAATAGCCAGCATGCTGCGAGTCCCGCTGATCAGCGAAGCGATTCCTACCGACTCATCAGTACCGTGCGCCCGAGAAAGCATGGGGTCGTCGTCAGGGTGCGCACCGGTGAATCCGTAGGTAATAATTCCCAGGTTCCGAGTGAACCTTGAATCGGTAAAGCCGTTACTGATCGCGGGAATCCACTGGATATCATCTCGGCCAACGGCTGCTGCCTGGGCCTTGCGAATCGAATCGGTCAACTCGGTTTCGAACTCTGAAGAGTTAGGCACCGACATATAGTCGATCTCGTACTCGAGGCCATCGATACCGTCGAACGCCTGGTCGAGTTGTCGGCGGACATACGCCTCGTCCTGGAACGGCAACGTTCGGATATCGCACGTCAGCTTGATCTCCTCAGGAACGCTGTTCGACTTGATTCCACCCGACATCATCGTTGGTGTGAGAACCATTCGAGACAGCGCTTTTAACATCGAACCAAGCCGTGGTGAGGTCTTGTCTAGCTCCGCAACGATCCGATCGATGTTCATTGGCGACGGTTTTTCCTCGATACCGAACTGACCAACGTGGTCGAATATCTCAAGTGATGTATCGAGTTCAGGTCTATACGCCTCGATAGCGCTAAGCGCTCGGGATAGTTTGTAGCTCGCATTTACACCCGTCCACGGAACCGATGCATGGGCGCTCTCGCCCCGCAGGGTGATGTGGAGCTCCATGCGGCCCTTTTCACCAGTACCCAACAAGTAGGTGAGCGAATTGCCCATTTCCACCGGCGTGCCGCCACCCTCGTTTACTGCAAATTGCGATTTGAGGGAATCGGGATGATTGTCCGCAAGCCATCCGAATCCCCAGCGTCCGCCGTGTTCCTCATCAGCACCGCTGACCAGTCGAAGGCCGTGATCCAGCCGAACCCCAGATCGCTTCATTATCGCCATCGCCATCAACTGACTCGTTAACAACGCCTTGCAATCCGATGCGCCTCGGCCATAGACCCTGCCCTCTGAAATTTCAGCGGCGAAGGGATCCCAGTTCCACTTGGTCTCGTCCTCAACTGGCACGACGTCGGTGTGTGTCATCAACATCAACCTGGTGTCGTTGTCGTCGCCCGGATATACAGAAATAATGTTTCCGCGATCGGCATCCCGGGTAAGGATTTCGGATGAAAGCCCGTCTTCATCCAGCCAGTCCCGAATAAATTCGGCGACGGCGGTTTCTCCGCCAGTTGGCATGAAGCCGGTGTTGATTGATGGGATTCGAACCAGAGCCTGTTCAAGCTCGACTATTTCGTTAGTCGCCGATTCGACCTGATCTAGCAGGCTTTGGAGCGATGGCATTAGTTGTTCCTCGAGGACACTCTTTTGATGAACGCTGTATACACGGGAAGCTAGCATTCAGAGTTCTGTCGGTCAACGTACTCGGCTTCTGTAAATGGCCACAAACAATAAAATAGGATGGCGCCAATTACGACGCCATCCTTTTATAAATGACTGACGGGACCGAGTACTAACGGCTAATCGTCGTCGGTGCTGCTCAGGCCAAGCCGGCCTCGCCAGTTACGACGGCGAGTTGGGCTGCCCACTGGTTCTGCATCAGAGGATTCCATCTTCGCAGGTTCGCGCTTGGTAGGTTCGGGCTTTACAGATTCTGACCTTGCAGACTCGGGCTTGGCAGTTTCACCTGCTCTGGATGTCCTGAGTGCTGGTGGCTTTGGAGCTGAGCGACCGTTGCTTGTGCCATTGGTCGCACCGGAACTTCCACCGCCGACTCTTCGGCGGGTTGGTGTGCGACGCGTCTTGTGATCTGCAGTGGTCTCGGTAGCTGTTTCCTCGTTGCGATCCGCCTCGGTAGAAGTTTCTGCTTCTGACTTACGACTGACAGGCTTACGAGTTCGTGGGCTCGCTGCGCGCCGTGGCTTTGCCGCCGCTGACGTAGCTGTCCTTCGGGTACTCGAACGGCGAGCGGTAGCTGCCTTAGTAGCTGCTTTGTCCTCGCCGTTGGGTGACGCTGCTTCATCCGAGACCTCTGGTCGAGAGGAAGCCACTGATCGTGATCGAGCCTGGGCTCGTGTCATCCACAGGCCGGTGAAATATGATTTCGTGAACTTGTTGACGACGTCCGCAACTCGACTGGATTCGGCCGACATATTCATATCGAAAGCAGCAACTTCGACGTGCTTACCAACGTCCTTGACTGCCTGAAGAGCCGGGTAGAAGTCGGCGTCGCCACTAACAACAATTGCAGTGTCGTAGTGGTCTTTGTAAGCGTGGGTGATGAGGTCGGCCGCCAGCATCACGTCGACACCTTTTTCGACCATGATGTCGCCACGTTGCTTCCAGATTCCCAGTCGAACTTCGACGTACGGAGTGTCGTACATCGATTCGAAGAATTTTTGCTGCTCAACTCCGATGTTGGGGTTAGAGTCAGATTCCTGGCGAATGTTGTAGTAGTAAATTCGCTTTAGATCTCGACCATTCGCCAGCTTGAGGGCGAATTTGTCGAACTGTAGATCGTGCCTGCCACAGCTCTGCGAGAGCACGTGGTACAGGTTGCTTCCGTCGATAAACACCATCACGCGTTCGTTCTCGCGGGGTGTCGACTGTTTCGAAGACTTTGAGGGCATTTAAGCCACCACCTAATAAGTCTCACCGAATACGCGGTGTAATCCTGCGCTTCTTCGGCGGCTATTTTTCACGGGTGAGTCGTGGTGGGCGGAGGCGGGGAGAATTTATATAAATCAGATAATTGCGATCGCCCGATTCGACTTCACCCTTCTATTCTAACTCCAAATCTTCGCGAGTTAACGAGTTAATCATCCAATGTGCACTGGTACTAACTCCAGCATCAGTTTGATTTGAACTGAGCAATGAGTCGCTTGACTCTCAGTCACTTCCGAAACATTATTGCGGGGCAATGTGCTCTCTTCGCTAAAAATTAACCCCGTGAAACACTGTCGACGCAACTTCGGCTTTCCAGAAATACGAAAAGAATCTCCATGAAAACCAAAAAACAGTTCGAAACACCATGTGAAGGACCAAACGGACTTCAATGGACGGACGAAGGCCTGTTTGTGATGGACCAGATGACCGACAACGTATACGTGGTCGATGAGACTGGGAAACTTCTGCGAACTATCGCCACCCCCACCGCAAATGGGTCGGGAATCACTGTTGGCGGTGGTTACCTGTGGACGGCCTCGAACGGTAGTGCTGGGGCGAGGCCGAGACGATCGACCGACACAGATTTGGGCTATATCTACAAACTAGACCTGAAGACGGGCGAGGCTGTCGATCGATTCCGAACTCCCGACGGCGGGGGCATCCACGGGATCGAGTGGGACGACGGAAAGATCTGGGTCACAGCGTTCAACCCGCTTGCGATCTATCTCATGGACCCTTCTGACAATTACAAGATCGTCCACAGAATCGAAGTAGAACTAACACGGTTGCACGGGCTGGCACGTGTGAGCGACGGGTTGTGGTGCGCCCACACGACCGACAACGTGATTGTGAAGTACGACGTCGAAACTGGTGCCGAAAAAGAACGAATCACCATGGACCCCGAAGACGCATTCATTCATGGTCTCTCGATCAAGGATGGTGAACTCTGGTACGGCGATTCGAACTACGCAGGGCCGCACCAGACCGCCGTTAATGGCAAACCAGAAATTGGAAAAATCGTAGTTTGACCGAGGACAAGGCGTATTCCGACTCAAAATCATTAAGGAGTGCAGGTTGACGAGAGTTCCTGTTGTAGACAGCCATCATCACTTTTGGGAGATGGACAGATTCGACTATTCGTGGATGCCGGAAGGCAGTCCGCTCGCGACTGATTACGGTCCCAACGACCTTGAGCCCCTTATAAAAGGTGCCGGTGTCGATTACACCGTTACCGTTCAGGCGGTGTCTTCACCCGATGAAGCAAGATGGTTGTTGGAAATGGCCGAACAGCACGATTTCATCGCTGGTGTAGTCGGCTGGGTCGACCTGACCGACCCCGAGGTTGGCTACACGCTCGATGAGCTTCAGCGCAGCAAGTACTTCAAAGGCGTGCGGCATATCTGGGAGGGCGAGGATGATCCAGGCTGGCTCGTCAATTCCGGTGCGATCATTGGACTAAAGGAGCTCGTTCGTCGCAACCTCACGTTCGATTTCCTGGCAAAACCGGCCAATTTACCGTTCATTCCGCAGGTCATGGACCAGGTTCCAGATCTCCGGGCTGTCGTCGATCACATCGCCAAACCGCTCATTGCAGATCATGTTGTCGAGCCATGGCTGAGCGATATGCGAAAAGTTGCCAGCATCAACGGAATGCACTGCAAAATCTCAGGCATGGTCACCGAAGCGGATCAGCAGAACTGGACGGTTGACGACCTTCGACCCTACGTGCATCACGTACTCGGCATGTTCGGTGCCGACCGGCTGATGTTTGGCACCGATTGGCCCGTTTCCACTCTGGCGGCAGAATATAAATCGGTAGCTGAAGCGACCAGAGAGATACTGAAATCACTGTCGCCCGACGCAAAATCTGACGTTTTCGGGGCCACGGCCACTCGGTTCTACAGTTTAAGCATCTGAACCGAGAACACCCCGTCTCTACGCACGATCGTTACGTTCGGTACGTTCGTTCTGGGCCCTATCACCTCTGCCTCTGCTGATAGTGGCTTGCCGCGCACTGTGTAGAACGAAACCCACAACCGTTGGTTCCTTGGCCCCCAATAGGTAGTTCCCGCAGTGCCATTGATGATTACTCCGATGTTTGCAACCGTGAGTTCCTCGATCATGAGAAGGATTAACAGAATCGTGCGTCCGCACCTGCGGTCGCTACAACTATGAGATATGAAGACAAGGGGTACTTGCAATCATGTCTGAGAACACGGGTGTAACCGGAGAGAGCCAGCTCGTCGTATTCGACCTCAATGAAGAGGCGTACGGCGTAGACATAAGCCAGGTCCGGGAAATCATTCGCATGCAGGAAATTACCCGCGTGCCACGTGCCCCCGAATTTATCGAAGGTGTCATCAATCTTCGTGGCAAAGTGATACCAGTGGTCGATCTTCGAACACGGTTTTCCATGCCGGGAACAGAGCGCACAGATGAACACCGCATCGTCGTTGTCGACGTTAGCGGTCAGGATATCGGAATGGTTGTGGATGCTGTGACGGAAGTCAGCCGCATCCCATCAAGTTCGATCGAGCCGCCGTCGAACGTGATCACTACAAACGACTCCGAGTACCTCACGGGTATCGTCAAGACAGATGAGAAACTAATCATCCTTCTCGATATCACCAAGGTAATCAGTGATGCAGATGTAGATGCACTCGAAGACGTGCAGCAGTCGGCAGACGAATCAGACGCATTGGCCGCTTAGTCAGCCAGGCATCAACAGACAACAAGAAACGCCGGGTTTTACGACCCGGCGTTTCTTGTTGTCTAACCAATCCGAACACTGCAATTGCCTTATGACCTGATGAAAGGAACTTAATTTCTACTTATTCAAGGTAATTAAAACGTTTTATGCGCTTTATGTACTTATTAGATTCCCATAGGTTGTTCACCCACGCTTATCTCGCAATTCAGTTCAACATTTCCACAGGATACTTTTCTCGCAAAAACCGTATGTGGCAAGAAAAGCAGGAATCATAGTTGATACGAGGTTCTTTAGTTATCGACCACCTTCTGTGCTCGCCGCACATTAAGAACCAGCGCTAAATACGAGTAAGGGATAACTCAGATGAGCTTGAATTTTATTACCGGTTCGATACAGGCAAAGCTAATAGCTGTACTGCTTGTAATGTTCGGCATACTCGCCGCAACAATCGGACTGAACTTCCAAACCTTCGGATCGCTGGAAAGCAGCACACCGATGGTGAACCAGGCGGGTGCACAGCGCATGCGTGCTTATAAAGCCGCCACCCTGGCCAATGACTACAACCGGGCCGATGCCACAGCCCGCCAGGAGATTGGGCCTGCACTAACTGGCCTCGTAACTCAATTTGAAGAGGTACAGCTTGGTCTCTCCTCGGGAGATCTGAAATACGATCTGACCGGAACAAACAGCGACGACGTATTAGCTCAGCTAGCAGTCGTCGACGAACAGTGGAGTGTATACAGCGAAGAGCTCGCGGCCGTACTCGGATCCGACACAGTCGCTACCGAAGCCGTGGGCGTAGTCAACTCGACTGTCCCTGCTCTGTTCTCAAAGGCAGCCGATGTTGTAGGAGTGATGAACACTTCACAGATCAGTGCTGCGAATATCGATCAGGCTGGTGCACAGCGAATGCGGGCGTTCAAGCTCGGATTCCTGACCAACGCATGGGCAGACGCAACCGCTGGTGAACGAGTCGACATCTCAAAGAATCTCAGCGTAACTCTTGGCGATTTTGCCGCGGTGCAAGCTGGGCTACGAGATGGCGACACTGCCAGGAACCTTTCGGCCACCACGGGGGAGGCAATCGGTCTTCTCGCAGCGACCGACGATCTCTACGCAGAACTTGCGACGAACATCAACACGGTAGTTGACGGTAACGATGCAAACGGATCTGCACTTAAAAACGTCAACAGCCTGTCGACTGATTTGTTCACCGCCTCAGCTGCCGTCGTCAGTTCCTTCAACACAACACAGGTCTCGATTACAGACCTCGATGCAGCCGGTGGGCAGCGAATGCGTGCGTACCGTACAGCATTCCTCGCGAACAACTTCTTGGCAGCCGCCACGCAAGTTGAGCGAAAGGCGATCTGGGCTGAAATCGAGACTCAGATATCTGCCTTTGAAGCAATTCAGGTCGGACTTCACTCTGGCGATGCTTCACGGGGCCTAAAAGGCAGCAGCAGCACCGCTGTGCTATCGGCACTCGATATTACGGATGCAACATGGGCGGACTACAAAGCCCAGATCATGCTTGTCAGCACGTACGACTCCACGGCCAGTGACGCGCTTGGAGCAATCCAGGGATCAGTTGGCGCACTGTTCAACGAGGCCAACAGCGCAACGAGCCTAGTCGCAGAAGAATCACAGGGTGTTGTTGGGTCGCTAAAGACCCTCGAACTCGTACTACTCGCCATTGGCGCAATCGTACTTGGCCTGATTGTGGTCTTCATTCGCAAGACAATCGTTTCGAAACTGATTCAGATCACAACAACCGCACATATTCTGAGCAACGAAGCTCTGCCTGCAATGACGGAAAACTTGAAAGCAGTAGCTTCGGGTGACCTAACCAGGCAATACAACGTTCAGATCGCACAGGTCAACGTATCCAGCTCCGATGAAATCGGGCAAATTGGAGATGCATTCAACCAGATCATCGCAGGTCTTAGCGAATCTGCCGCTTCCTACAACCAGATGTCGAGTGGAATGTCGGATCTGATTTCAGGCGTACGTGAAACTGCCACCTCGGTGGGTGATGCTGCAACAGAGATGGCCGATGCAGCCGAACAGGCTGGCGAGGCGACGCAGGGAATTGCTTCGACTTCACAGCAGGTCGCTCGTGGCGCTCAGGAACAGGCCACAGGTATCCAGTCGTCTGTCGAGCTGATCGGTGAACTCAATTCTGGTCTTCAGAAGATCAATGCTGGTTCTGCCGAGCAGACCGAGTCTGTCGGACAGGCAAAAGTCATTGTCGGCGACGTAGCATCTGCAACCGATACTGTTGCCCAGAATGCTATTGAGGCAACTGATGGTTCAAAGGCAGCTAACGAAGCCGCTGACAAAGGGTTGGCAATCGTCAAGCAGACCGTTGAGGGCATGGAAAGAATTTCCGGTGCAGTTCAGTCAGTAAGCGAACAGGTCACTGGACTCGGTGAACAATCGGCTGAGATTGGAAAGATTGTTGCCGTCATCGATGACATCGCAGCACAGACGAACCTGCTGGCGTTGAATGCAGCCATTGAGGCTGCACGAGCCGGAGAACAGGGTCGTGGTTTCGCAGTTGTTGCCGACGAAGTTCGCCAACTGGCAGAACGTGTCACAACGGCGACAACTGAAATTGCAACATTGATCGAAAACGTCCAGAAGGGCGTGGAGCAGTCAATAAAGGCAACCGAAGAAGGTTCAAGCGAAGTCGAACAGGGTTCCGAACTTGCCATACAGGCTGGTGAAGCTCTCGAGCAAATCATCGACTCTGTCGGACAGGTTTCAAACCAGATCGACGCAATGGCCAGCTCGGCTCAGGATGTGAAGTCTTCAAGCGACCAGATGGTATCCACCGTCGAGTCGGTCGAGGAAGTAGCAGCCCGAAATGCTGAGAGCGCTGAGGAGATGGGCAAGAACGCTGACAACGTTCGATCAGCGATGGATAGCGTTGCCGCTACAACCGAGGAAAGCTCAGCTTCGGCTGAGGAAGCTTCGGCCAGCACAGAAGAACTCAGTGCGCAGGTTGAAGAAGTTGTTGCATCGTCAGCAACCCTGAAAGACCTTTCGGTAACACTGTCGGATTCAGTGTCGGTGTTCACGGTTTCCAGTGATTCATCGTCGAAGGGAAGCTCCACTTCAACAGTTG
>Ga0302123_10003308_pt1 | contig 10784 bp, 7 predicted proteins | sample CB21_321_MG_FD_203109 | JGI IMG/M metagenome (GOLD analysis project Ga0302123, IMG submission 203109) | Marine microbial communities from Western Arctic Ocean, Canada - CB21_32.1 | ecosystem: Environmental > Aquatic > Marine > Oceanic | place: Canada: Western Arctic Ocean | collected 2017-09-28 | reverse complement strand
CTCACAGCTCACTTGGTTACCGGCCACCAGTGCCTGAGGCGATTATGCCAAGGCTTCAACTGGTCGCAATTCCGAGATAATAAGTGGTAACGCTATCGGGGGCAGGTCAAAGGCAATTCGTTGGATCGTCGGTCGTAAGGTCTTGCATCGACACAACCAGTACTTGAACAATCGCATTGAGCAGAATCATCGAGGAATCAAACAGCGTTATTACCCGATGCTTGGGTTCAAACAGTTCGAGTCCGCCAGTCGTTTCTGTAACGCGTTCGATGAGCTACGTAATTATTTGAGAGTCCGATCTGTGGGTAATGAGCATGTTCCAGTGGAAGTTCGAAGGAAGATCTTCACCAACAAATGGTCAACTCTAATGACCCAATTGTCGGCTTAAATACAGGGTTCGAAGGTCTATTTAGGTCGATCTCGTTTCGACCGGAGCACTGAGTTCTGACAGAACCGATGGTGACAGTTGTGTGCATGAACTGATTACTGGAATGAGTAAATGCGCTTCGATTTCTGAGAATTTCATTTTTACTGGCCCGGGCAGATCATCAGATATCTGGGACGGATTTTTATCTGTCTGTAGTTCGATGTCAAATCGGTTGAAGATGTGGGCGATGGAGGGTCGTTGATTCGAGCGCCGCGGTGGTAGTTGATTTTGGTGCCGAGGCAGCCGGGGGAAAACGCCCGAGGTGTACGTGGGATTCAGCTACTCGATATGGTGCGGGTTGGTTGGGGGCAGATTTGTTGTATTCTGACGGCGGTTTGGTGCTGGACGATATTTACGCTTGGGATTTTGGGCCAGAATCATTCGTTACGACACGACACAACAAAGCACGGTTTAGCTGTTGAAATGAACATTCCTAAAGTAATCAATTCCAATTCCGGTTCTGCTTCCGTTTCCTTTGGTGGTGATGACGGCGGCACGATTCGCTTGATGTTTCTGACGGGGCTGCTTTTGCTGGCGCTGACGATATCGGGCTGTGCTCTCAGCGGCTCTGAAACGGGTTCATCTTCTGTCTTGTTCAGCGCTGGTGCCGGCGATGATGTCGATATCTACGCGATCGATGGCGAGACGGGTGATCCGGTTCGGTTGACGTCTGCCGATGGGAATGATGTTGTGCCTGCATGGTCGCCGAACAACAGCAAGATTGCTTTCTTGTCGGAGCGCAATGGCGATTCGGCGCTGTGGGTGATGGATGCTCTGGGTGATTCTAAGAGTCAGATTTCGGGCGCTGGAGTTGAGGTTGTGGATTTCCGATGGTCTCCCGATTCTTCCCAAATCGCAGTTGAGATTGTCGAAGGGGGCAATCATTCCATCCGTGTGATTGTCGTTGAGTCGAAGGGGTCGATAGCGCTGACTGCTCGAGGTGAGGATGTGAGGATGGGTGACTGGTCGCCGGATGGGCAGTGGCTCGCGTATTCGGCTATTGCTGGCGATGAGAGTGGGATCAGGCGTCGAAATCCGACCGGGGTTGATGAAATAACGTTGTCGAATGGTGACGATCTCGATGCTCGCTGGTCGAAGAACGGGCAGTGGATTGCGTTTAAACGCAAGGACGATGATGGTTCGACCAGGCTGATAGTTATGGATAAGGACGGCGACAAGGAGACGGTTGTCGCGTCGGGTATTTCAGCCACGAACAAGCACGATTGGGCTCCCGATAGCAAGCATGTTGTTTACATTAGCGATACCACCGGGAATGCCGAGGTTTACACGACCGGGTACGATGGCAAGGACACGGAGCAGCTGACTTCGAACCGGGTGATTGACTCTAACCCGCTGTGGAACTCGAAGGGGTCGGCGATTCTGTTTCTTTCCGAGGGTGATGGGTCGTACGACGTGTACAGCATGCAGAAGGATGGCGCACAGCAGGTTCGCAGGACGACGATTTCCGATTTGATTGTTGATATCGACTGGTAGTTGGTTTGGGTGTTGGGCGGTTTTGCATTAGTCGCGCTTGTGACTTGTCACTCGGCTCCGCATCGTATTTCGTTTAGCTCAGGCGTGGCGTTTAGCTCCGGTCGTCGTCGAACGACTCGGTCGCTGCTGTAATCTACCCATCCCCCTAGCCCCTTCCGTAAGGAGGGCGCGCAGATCAATTTTCCAATATGGTTCCTCACAGGTAGCCACCGGATGTTTCTGGTCCCAGCGTATGGGTGGGATGAAAAACGCTCGCAACTTACATGATTCTTCGGTATGTTGAGCTTTGAAAATTCTATAGTCGATACTCAACTTGGGAGCCATAAATGTACGACATCGTAGTTAAGAACGGCACTGTGATTGACGGAACCGGGGCTGAGCCGGTTCGGGCAGATATCGCAATAGTAGGCGACAAAGTAGTTGCCATGGGACAGGTGCCGGGTGAGGCTTCCAAGACGATCGACGCTACAGGCCTTGTGGTGTCGCCTGGGTTTATCGACCTGCACGCCCACAGTGATATGTCGTTCCTGGTGGATCCTCTGGCCGACAGTAAGCTGCGACAAGGAGTGACGTTGGAGCTTGCTGGTAATTGCGGGATGAGTTTCTGCGCGCCGCTAAACGACAAGACTATGGGGTCGTTCAGATCATGGGCGGCTCGTTCCAATCCTGATTTGGAGCCGAGTTGGACAGATTTTGCTGGCTACCTGGGTGCGTTGGAGCAGGCTGGGTCGGTTATAAACATTGCAACGCAGGTGGGTCACAATCAGGTTCGTTCGTACGTGATGGGTGATGTCGCAAGGGCACCCAGTTCCGACGAACTACTGGATATGGAAAGGATCGTAGCCGAGGCACTGGATGCCGGCGCGATGGGTCTGTCGACTGGCCTTTACTTTGCGCCGGGCAGCTATTCGCTCACCGACGAGATTATTGCGCTGAACCGAACGGTCGCCGACCGGGACAAGTTGTATTCAAATCACATGCGTTCGGAGTCGGACGAAAGCCCCGGTCTGTTCACTGCCATAGAGGAGTCGATCGAGATTGGTCGGCGGACGGGTGTACGCGTCGAGATTTCTCATGTCAAGGCGCACGGTCCCCGGGTGTGGGGCCGCGCTGGTACGATTCTGGAATCGATTGAGCATGCCCGCAAAGAGGGAGTTGACGTAGCTGGTGACCAGTATCCGTACGTGGCATGCAGTACACCGTTAAGTGGGGCGATCTTCAACCGCTGGGCGCACGATGGTGGTCGGCCGGCTCTGCTGGAACGGCTCGCCGATGACGATCTCCGCCCGAGGTTGCGGGAAGAAGCGGAATATGCGTCAGTTCGATTTCAGGGCGCTGAAGGCTGCGTGATCGCCGGTTATCCACCGAACACCGAGTACGAAGGAATGACGCTTGCTGAAGTGGCAGATGGACAGGGCAAGAACCCACTTGATGCTGCTTTCGACATGCTTGAGAAATCCGAGGTGTCGGTGGTGCTGTACTCGATGTCCGACCCCGACGTCGAGATGATTGCCGCCTCGCCAAATATCTCTGTCTGCTCCGATGGAAACTCGTTACGGACGACCGGACCACTCGGCTGGGGCAAGCCGCATCCACGTAGCTACGGCTCGAATGCCGGTTTCCTGCAAAGGATGGTGCGTGAGAAGAACTTGGTTTCGCTGCCGGAGGCGATTCGGAAGATGACTTTGTTGCCGGCACAACGGCTGGGTCTCCAGAGCCGTGGGCGTGTTGCTCCCGGATACTTCGCGGATATTGCGGTGTTCGATCCGGGGACGATTGCCGAACACGCTACGTTTGCAGACCCACACCAGTATTCGACCGGTGTATATCACGTGTTGGTCAATGGACAATCGGCTCTGGTTGATGGCGAACTATCCGGCGAGGTGCCGGGGCGAGTGATCAGAACTCATAGTGACTAATGGTTCTGTCGTGGATCTGTCAGGGCTTAGCTACAGGCTCAAATTAATACAAAATTCTGTCGTAGATTCCGGTGATTTCATTCCGGCCGGGTGTGTCAGTCTCATGAAAGGCAATAACTATGCGCACACGCTCAGCTATCTTTTACGGCCCAAACCAGCCGATCAGTGTCGAAGATGTTGTATTGGAAGGTCCAAAGACAGGCGAGGTGCTGGTGCGAGTTGTGGCCGCCGGAGCGTGCCATAGCGACTATCACTCGATGGATGGACATATAAACGCCAAGATGTCCCCAACGGTCATGGGGCATGAGGCGTCGGGGATTGTCGAAGGGATCGGACCGGGAGTCACGGGGTTCGCGGAGGGCGACCATGTGGTGTTCACTATCCGTCCCATGTGCGGTAAATGCACTCAGTGCTCAAGAGGCCGATGGAATCTGTGTGACGGAATAAAATCGAAGCGCGGTCACATGGCCGACAACACGACACGATTCAAGAAGCTGGACGGTACAGTCCTCTACATGAGTCATTCTCTCGCAGCATTTTCGCAGCACACAGTCGTTGCCGAGTGGAATCTAGTAAAAGTTCGAGACGACGTTCCTATTGAAAGGCTGGCATCGCTTGGATGTGCCGTGGTCACCGGGGTTGGCGCGGTTGTCAATACGGCGAAGGTCGAAGAGGGCTCTGTAGTCGCGGTCTGGGGGTGTGGTGGTGTCGGTTTGAACGTGATCCAAGGCGCAGCGATTGCGGGCGCAGCAAAGATCATCGCGATCGACATTGCCGAGTCGAAGTTCCCGCTCGCCAGGCAGTTCGGCGCGACTGACATCATCGACGCGTCGAAAAACGACTCTGTCGAAGCTGTGATCGAGATGACAGAAGGTGGCGCGGACTACACGTTCGAGGTGATCGGGCAGCCGAAGGTTTTGAGGCAGGCGTTCGATGCAACTGCGCCGGGTGGAACAGCAGTTATGGTTGGTGTTCCTCCGACCGGCGGTGAGGTGAATGTACCGATGGAGTTGCTGTTCAGGGATCGCAAATTGATTGGTTCATCAGCCGGAACTGGCAGCCCGCGCGTTGATTTCCCATGGTTCATCGAGATGTACCGGCAGGGGCGTCTGAAACTGGATGAATTGCAGTCCAGATTCCGCCCGCTTGACGAAATCAACGAGGCGTTTGAAGACATGCTCTCTGGTGAAGTAGCCAGGACCATAATTTCACCTTAGATAGAGAGAGTATTGATGAACATACGCCCCTGCCGAGCTAAGTAGGCAGGGACATTTGTGTTCCTGCTGGAGATTAGAAGAGAGTCAATCTCTCCGTTTGGATCTGAGTCGTGTGCACGTTAGCCGCGATCAATTTTACGTGCACGTAAAATTGGCCGGGATGGCAGGGGTCGAGCTTGCCCCCCCCCCCGCTTCCAAAGCGGGTGCTCTGCTACTGCGCTGCGCCCCGACCGAGAAGTAACTCCATTTTTTTCGGGCGGTGTTGACTACTTCAGTCTCCCCAAGGAGAGAGGCAGGGCAGGGTCCCTAGATGTCGTAGCGTCGCCCATGTTCGGTTTTTTAGTTTGGAGAGACAGGAATTGAAGTTTGGATTTTGTTTGCCGATATTTGCGGGTGCGGGTGATGTGCACCCGCGAACGCCGTTGGTCGAGCGGGTTGATGCCGATCAGCTGAAAAGTTCGATTCTGGCTGCTGAAGACCTTGGATACGAGTCTTTATGGGTGGCTGATCACCTGATGATGGGTAGGGATGAGGCAATTCTCGAAGGCTGGACGACGATGTGCTGGGCGGCTGGTTTGACCAGTCGAATCAAGATCGGTTCGATTCACCTGTCCAATCTTCTTCGTTCGCCGTCGATGACCGCAAAAATCGCTTCGACTCTTGACGTTATATCGAAGGGTCGTCTTGAATTATTCTTCGAAATGGGGCATCGAGGAACCAGGGCAGAATCAGAGGCTTACGGTTTCGAATTTATGGAAGATTCCGAACGGCTTGCTGATTTTGAGGAGGCGGTTCAGATAATCAAGCTGATGTGGACCGAAGGCGTTTCGAGCTTCGACGGTAAGCACAACTCGATCGATGGCGCGGTGAATCACCCGTTGCCGGTTCAGCGGCCGCATCCACCTTTATGGATCGGGGCCCTCGGAACGGAGATATCGTCAACAATTGCTCCAAACGAGCAGGTTCTTGATATTGCGGCGAAGTATGCCGACGGATGGAACAGCACACCCGTATCGCCTGAGCAGTGTCGGTTGATGCTGGATGGTTTGCGGAAAGCCTGTGATCGTGCCGGCGGTGATTTCGGGTCGATAAAGAAGTCGGTTGAGACTCAAATAATGCTCGCGCCCACGCGATGCGATGTTGATCGGCTATGCGACGAGGTCTCGGAGAGGAACCCTTCTCTGTACGATGACGCCGGGTGGAAACAGGCCGAAGAGCAGTACCTGATTGGCGACCCGGAGACCGTTATCGCACGGATTTCTGAGTACCGATCGATTGGTATCGACTACATGCAGTTGTGGTTCATGGATATGCCTTCGGAGCAGGGCTTGCGAACTTTCGCTGAGTCGGTAGCTCCCGCTTTTAGTGGTCGTTGAGTGGTCGTTAAGTTCTGACACGACTCGATTCAGGTGTTATAAGTACCGGCAAATTTCGGGTATCGATTGCAAGGTAGCGTCAGGCAACACCAGAAAACGCCAAACAATTAACGAGGGGACTTTTCAGTGGCTTCAGAGAATAATTCCGGTGATGAAAATTCGGCCAGAGATGACGATGACGATCTTCTGGAGAGGCTTGGTATCACGCCGCTAATCGCTGCGGGTGGGCCCAATACGATGCATTCCGGGACGAGGCCTCGACCTGAGGTTCTTGAGGCGATGGTCAAAATGACCGAACAGTTCGTACGGTTAGACGAGTTCATTATAGCGGCGGGTAAAGAGATAGCCGACATGATTGGTGTTCCGGCTGCGACGATTACTTCGGGGGCTTCTGGCGGGTTGGTGTTGCAGGCTGCGGCGGCGATTGCGAAAGACGATCCGAAGGCGATTGTGCAGTTGCCGATTACTGATGGGCTTGCGAATGAGTTGATCATCCAGCGGGGCCATAGGTTTGGGTATGACCACCTTTATCTGGTGCCGGGTTCGAAATTTGTCGAGGTGGGGACTTCTGAGAGCTGTAGTCGCGAAGAGATGATCGAGGCGATTGGCCCTAAAACAGCCGGGATCATTCATCTTGAGTCGGCGGACCGTGAAGGAAAGTATGTTCTGTTGGAGGACACGATTGAGATAGCGCACTCATATGATCTTCCGCTGTTGCTGGATGCGGCTTCGTCGCTACCTCCGAGAGAGAACCTGACCAAGTTTGTGAACATGGGCGTTGATCTGGTGAGTTTTTCTGGTGGTAAGGCGGTTCGGAGTATTCAGAGCACGGGGGTGCTGTTGGGTAACCCCAAGTGGGTCGAGTACGCTCGTTTGAATAACGCTCCCAATTCGACTGTGGCGCGTGCCCAGAAGGTATCTAAGGAAGAGATAGCGGGGCTTCTTACTGCTGTTAAGTCGTTTCTGGCGGTGGATGAAGAAGAGGAGATGGCGAACTATCGTCGCGACATGCAGGTGATAGTCGACCAGGTTGCTGAGGTGCCGGGTGTTATCGCTTCGGTTCAGCACGAGCCCGGTGCTTTTTACCGTTTGCCGCATGCTGTGATCGAGTTTAGTGATTCGTGGAAAGGTCCCGATTCAACTGCGATGGGTCATGCTTTCCTGGCTGGTAACCCGAGGATATATCTGCGGTTTGGCCATTCTTTCTTGAACGGTATTGCGATTGATCCGCTGAATATTCAGCCGGGTGAGTTGGAGATAGTTGCCGAGACGGTGCGGGCAACTCTTGTGAAGGCGTCTTCGGGCGATCTGTTGACCGAGTAGCGCACTACGTGTGTATGGATGGCTCGTTGGTTGGGCCAGTTATTAGATTCTTATAAAGATGGTGGAGTTTCAAATGTCTGACAATGCTGTGTTCAGTGCGGCGCGAGTAGCGAACGAAGACCTGTCGGCGTGGCTGCCGGATCACAGTGTGATTGTGGAAAACGGGTTGATTATGGGAGTGACCCCGACTTCGCAGTTGCCATCGGAAATTAGCAGCTCGCACACCGTGCATGATCTTGGTGACGTTTCGTTGTTGCCGGGGTTGATCGACGCTCACTTTCACATGGAGTTTGGTGCATCCGGTGATACTTCACACGCTTGGTCGCCTACTGCTTCTGAAGTGAACATCATGCATGCGACCGACAATATGCGTCGTAACCTGATGGTGGGCCTTACGACGCTACGTGATCTGGGGACTCGTAACGAAACGGCGTTCCCGGTTTTGCGGGCGTTGGACGACGGTTTGATTCCTGGCCCGCGCGTTATTGCAGCTGGTGCCACGGTGACTATTACTGCTGGCCATATGTGGCCGTTCGGTTCGCAGGCGGATTCAGTTGACGAGGTGGTGACCGCCGTTCGTAACCAGGTGCGTTTGGGTGCAAAGGTAATCAAGATTGCTGCGAGTGGCGGTCGTGGAACGCCCACGGCGAACCCTCGGAAGGCCCAGTACTCGGCAGAGACACTCAAGGCTGCGGTAACGGAGGCTCATCGTTCGGGAGTACCGATCGTCGCGCACACGCTTGCTGCCGATGGGATTCGCAACTGTGTCGAGGCCCGGATTGACCATTTGATTCACGGGAAGTGGTATCAGCGGGATGCTGGGGGTGGACTGGATTACGATCAGAAGGTTGTGGACAAGATGGCGGAGCAGGGCCAGTGGGTGGATCCGACTATTGGATCGGCGTTGTTGAATCTTGATGCGCAGAAGGTGAATCCTGATAAGTCGCCTACGAAGATTCACTGGGCGGTTGGAGCCGATGTTCCTCTTGAGGAGCATATGGAGAACTACACGCGGATGCATGATTCTGGTGTGAGGTTCACGGCAGGGTTGGACAATGGTGATTTAACTAATTCGACTGCCTGTTCGTGGGCGTATGTCGAATTGTTGGGCTGGGACAACTGGTCGGCGATCCGGTCGGCTACATCTGACAATGCTGAAGCCTTGAAGATTGACGATGAGGTGGGTCGGATTCGGCCTGGTCTGGTGGCGGATCTGGCTGCATTCAAGGGTGATCCTGCTGTCAATATCAGGGAGCTTTTTGGCGCACAAAGTGTTGTTCAGGCCGGCCGGCCGGTGAAGCTGCACGGTGAGACTCTGATTTAAGGACAGGTTTTCACCAGTAAAGCTGCCTGAGTTGGCTCCGAGTGGTGGGTCACAGAGTAGTTGGCGGTTGGCTTTCTTGTCGTTACGAAGCGAGGTTGTGGTGATTGTAGAGAAGGTGAGTGGCGGCCTGTACGAAGCTCGGTTAGACGGCCGTGTACGAAGTTGAATGACCCTGCGGGTTTTGAGCAAGGAAAGTTTATGCGATGTCATCATTTATTAATGCTGCGTTCGCAACCTTCGATGCTTTTATACATTTCCCCGTTTAATTCATAACGAGAAGATAAATGACGATTATCGTCGATGGCGAGTTGGAATATGCGTAAAAACAGTGCTTGGATAATCTAGTGGATGGAGTGGCGTTTTGAGGTTCATCCTGACTTGACATGGGGTTAAAAATGGAGCAAAGTTCGACTGCGCTTCCGGTGGGGCAGCGAGTGCCCCGACTGTGGGGCGTGCGCGGACTCACAACAGCGGGGAGCGCGGGCGGACACGAACCAGAAAGAGGACGGGCCTAATGGTAATTCGGTTTCGTGGGAGGGCTAGGACCCTCTTCAACATATCGATCACATTGATTATCGGAACGATAATGGTCAGTGTTATGGCATGCGCGGGTGACAGTGGTAATCCAGGTGCACCAGGATTTTCGGGATTTCCCGGAGAGCCGGGTAACCCAGGACTACCTGGAGATCCCGGACTACCTGGTAACCCAGGACTACCTGGAGATCCAGGACTACCTGGTAACCCAGGGCTACCTGGTAACCCAGGAAAAGCTGGAGCTTCGGGACTACCCGGAAATCCCGGTGAGCCAGGATCTCCAGGATCTCCTGGAGCACCAGGAAAACCTGGTAACCCTGGTCTAGTCGGACCAGCAGGAATAGAAGGGCCACCGGGACCAGCCGGATCACCTGGCGACTTCCCAACGACCGCGACCATCATTTTGACCGATCCGGTCACAGGTGCGGTTGGTCGGGCGACTTACAACCCGGCAGGAACTACGTTCAACGCGGTGGGCGGTGGATTCCTAAATGGATCTGCTATTCAGTTCATCTGCTGCACGGGTAAAAACGACACAAGAGGCACGATTGCAAATCCAGCGGACTCCAATGAGTTGCTGTCTCTAGGAGGCAGGTTCTTCAGTACCAAGACAGGTGCATGGAAGAAAGACAACATTATGCTGCCTGACTCGGTAGCGGCTGGCGACATAATCACAATCATGGTGCAGACGCCGAGAGGCAACGTGGCGTATTCACCCTTGTCGATACTGGAGCCTTAAATGCAGAGAAAAGAGGAACCGGCAGAAATGACTCGTTCACTTATTAGAAATTTGAGTATACGTGCGGCGTTTGCAGCGCTGCTCGCGTCGGCATTTGTTGCCGTGATCGCATGTGGCGGCGGAGATGCTGGCCCTGCGGCTCAGGCAGCAGCGCCAGAACAGCCGAAAGCAGCCGCGGCCGCTCAGAGTGGTGCAGCAGCTCAGTCAGGTGCAGCCGCTCAGAGTGGTGCAGCAGCTCAGTCAGGTGCAGCCGCTCAAGCGGGTGCAGCAGCTCAGTCAGGTGCAGCCGCTCAAGCGGGTGCAGAAGCTCAGTCAGCTGCCGCAGCTGCTCCGGCAGCAACGGCAGCAGCAGCCGCCGCAGCAGCCGGCGGAACAGCACCATCGACCGGTGGTGGAGCTAGCGGCGGTACTGTGATAGTTGCGAGGGCCAA
>Ga0302123_10003302_pt1 | contig 10790 bp, 7 predicted proteins | sample CB21_321_MG_FD_203109 | JGI IMG/M metagenome (GOLD analysis project Ga0302123, IMG submission 203109) | Marine microbial communities from Western Arctic Ocean, Canada - CB21_32.1 | ecosystem: Environmental > Aquatic > Marine > Oceanic | place: Canada: Western Arctic Ocean | collected 2017-09-28 | reverse complement strand
CAGGGTTTGTGGGTTCAGTAATCTGGACTGGCGTGATCGCAAAAGGTTACGCAAATGCCGATTTTCTGACCTGACAGCTGGAACCCATTTTTTTGAGAATCAACAGGTACGTCGTATACGATGGAAGATGAAGAAAAATTCATAACCTCGACCCTGAACAGGCGCGAGGAAAAGTTCGACTCCAGCCTGCGCCCGCTGACGTTCGATGACTTTCCGGGGCAGGACGGGCAGAAGGCAAAGTTGCAGATCTTTGTACAGGCGGCAAAGGAACGTGGTGATGCGCTCGGACATGTCCTGCTGAGTGGACCGCCGGGTTTGGGTAAGACGACTATGGCGCATATCATTGCCGAATCCCGCGGGACGAACATCAAGACGTCGAGCGGTCCTGTGATCGAAAAGCCGGGGGACCTGGCAGGGCTTCTCACCAACCTCGAAGAGGGGGATATCCTCTTTATCGACGAGATCCACCGGCTGTCGACCAATATCGAAGAGTACATGTACAGCGCGATGGAAGATTTCTATATCGACATCGTTCTCGATCAGGGCGCCGGATCGCGCTCGATCCGCCTGGATATCTCGCCGTTTACGCTTATCGGTGCAACGACTCGTGAAGGTATGATCTCTTCGCCGTTGCGCTCGCGTTTCGGCATGCGGGTGCGCCTGGATTATTATTCTGCCGAGGTCCTGCAGGAGATCGTCGTCCGGTCTGCCGGTATTCTTGACATTGATGTTGATTCGGCCGGGGCATACGAAATCGCCAGGCGCAGCCGTGGCACGCCCAGGATTACGAACAACCTGCTGCGCTGGGTTCGCGACTATGCCCAGATTAAGGCCGACAACAAGATCGACCGTGATACTGCTGTCGCGGCGCTTGAGATGCTGGAGATCGATGATGACGGACTTGATGACATGGACAACCGGTATCTCGAGGCGCTTCTTTATAAATTCGACGGCGGTCCGGTAGGCATCAAAAATCTCGCGATCGCCTTGAGCGAAGAGGTAGGCACGATTGAAGATGTATATGAGCCGTTTCTGATTCAGGAGGGCTTTGTGCAGCGCACGCCGCAGGGCCGTGTCGCGACCGGCAAAGCTGCTACCCGTTTTGGTATCACCGGGCGCAACCGGCCTACAGAGCAGCCGGACTTGCTGTGACTGAACCCGGCCCTATCGAATGCTCAGTAGCCGAGACGGTCGATTATTCGATTATTATCCCGGCCTTCAACGAGGCTGAGCTCTTGCCTACTACGCTCCGGCGTGTCAATGAAATCGTCGCCGAGATCAAAGGCTATCGTGGTGAGGTCGTTGTAACCGACAACAACTCCGCCGACGAGACTGCCGCTATCGCCAGGGACCATGGCGCCCATGTCGTTTTCGAGCCGGTCCAGCAGATTGCGAGAGCTCGCAATGCCGGGGCTGAACAAAGCGTCGGAAGATTTCTCATTTTTATCGATGCAGACACGTTGATCCCCACCGAATTGGTCCAACGCTCACTAGATGTCTTGGCGTCAGGCACGTGTTGTGGCGGCGGTGCGCTGCTTGATCCGACCGAGGCTGTCGGGTGGACGGGTGCAGTTGGGTTGCGGCTGTGGAATATACTTGGGCGGACATTCAAGTGGGCATGCGGTGCATATGTGTTTTGTCCGCGCGACGCCTGGGCCGCGGCCGAGGGTTTTGACGAGCGTTTTTTTGCATCGGAGGAAATCCATTTCGCGCAGGCGCTGAAGCGCTGGGGACGGTCGCGGGGGAAAAAATTTCAGGTATTGCCGTTTTGGATCAAGACGTCTATGCGCAAATTCGAGTGGTATTCAACCGGCCAGATCATGCGGATGGTGATTGGCTACGGTTTACGTCCACGCTCTCTTCGATCACGTGAGGGTTGCGGTTTGTGGTATGAGCGGCCCGAAGCAGCTAACCGGGAAGAAACGCACAAGGATTAGCAGAATGCGACGAATGGTAGGCGCATAGTCGCGAGCTAAAGGGACGGGCCGCCACTATCCGGGAATGGCAGCGATCGGAGGAACTTTTTCACTCAATCACCCCGCGCCAGCGCAGCGCCGCGGCTTCGCCTATCACTCAATCACCCCGACTATTGGGCAATCTCCTCAACCACTACGAATCGTTTGGTGCCTCGGCGCCAGATGTAGACCAGAACGCTGTCTGCGCCTTCGACATCCTTGCTGATATCGATCGCCTCGTCGGCGTCGGCGACTTGCTTCCAATCGACCTCCTGAACGACGTCGCCTTTGCGGAGGCCAGCCTGGAAGGCAGGGCTGGCTGTCTCGATATCGACGATCACAGCGCCCTTGAGCGAGGACGGAATATCCATTGAGCGGCGATTTTCGGCAGTGATATCGTCGACTGTTACGCCGCGCAACAGATCGTCGTCATCCTCAACCGCTACAGGGCTGTGCCTGGCATGTTCCGGGTCCGGTCGCTCCTTGAGAACTATCTGGAAAACCTTTTTCGCACCATCTCGGATCACAGTCATGTTCGTCTCAGTGTTCGGGGCGGTCCGTGCAACGACCAGCATCAAGTGCCTGGAATCACGCACATCGATATCGTTGAATCCGACGATTATGTCGCCGCGCTGAACCCCTGCTTCACTAGCCGCACTGTTGGGGAGCACCTCGTTGACAAGGGCTCCGTTGAGATTCTCCATCTTGAACGCCTGTTGCAGGTTGGCAGTCAGATCTTCGATGTGTACACCAAGAAAGCCGCGGACAACACGACCTTCTGTCAAAACCTGCTGGACGATGTATCTGGCGAGGTTAGCAGGGATGGCAAACCCGATTCCCTGGTTGCCACCACTGCGGCTGAGTATTGCGGTGTTGATCCCGACCAGGCGTCCCGTTGGATCGATCAGCGCTCCGCCTGAATTGCCGGGGTTGATTTCGGCATTAGTTTGGATGAAATCCTCGTAGTGTACGATTCCGATGCCCCGACCTATCGCGCTCACAATGCCGCTGGTCACAGTCTGGCCTACCCCAAAGGCATTGCCGATTGCGAAAACCATGTCGCCTATCTCCACAAGATCGCTGTCTGCAAGCGTAACTGCGGGCAGGTTGTCAGCGTCGATTTTCAGCACCGCAATATCGGTGTCGGGATCGCTGCCGATCATTCGTGCCTTGTATTCGCGGCGCGGGTTGATCATTGCGACGTTGATTTCGTCGGCGCCTTCGACGACGTGGTTGTTGGTGATGATGTAGCCGTCCGATGTCACAATGACGCCGGAGCCCAGGCCCTGTTCTTTGCGCGGGATATTGGGCCCTTCGCTGTAAAGCTCGCGGAACATGGGATGATTGTGGAACGGATGGGCGCCGGCACCTACAGTCTTGCTCGTGAAAATACTGACGACCCCCGGCGCGGCTTTGTTGATGATGCTGGCGTAGCTTGTCTGTGCCTTGACCTTCGGCGTGAGCGGGGCGGGGTCGAGTGTGGCTGCTGCGGCGGAGTTTTCGCGTTTCTCGCCATACGGCCACCATTCTTCATCGGCGGCTCTTGTCAGGGCTGTCAGGCACAGTGTCAGTGTGGCCATGCTGAGGGCGATTGTTCGTTGTGCCGGGTAGCGCATAGTACTCTCCTTGGTGGGTTCAGGGTCCGTCATTTTGGGTGACGGAGTGCTGGAGTTTTGGAGTGCTGGAAGAAGTGGTTGCGCGTGGTGCGAATTATGGGTTGGCGTATAGGCTGAAATCGTGTGTTCAGGTTTCGCCGATGACACATGTGTCGGAACTTCTTTTCTTTCAGCACTCCAACACTCCCATACTCCATGGGACGACTGTTGATTGATTATGACCGCGATGCGATACAAAAGTTCTTGGCAAATCGCCCGCCGAGAATTACGAGAAGTACCAGCAACAGACCACCGAAGGCCGCGATTCGTGCCGACAGTTTTAATGTTTGCGGCTGATATCGCATGACCAGGGTATGCGTACCGGGTCCGACGATGACACCACGCAAGGCTGCATCAAAGAGGGGCAGGACGGGTTGCTCGACACTATCAACGTAGCAGTGCCAGCCCTTGTCCCACTTGTCTGCGATCACGACAATCCGATCGTGGTTCACGTGCACGCTCAACTCGATACTGTCGAACCAGTCCTTGACGATTTCTATGTTTTCATTTGCCTCCAGAGGGGGGCCGTTGACAGGGTCGCCGTATCCCGGCGTGCACCGTACGACAGCGGCCAAATCCACATCGCCGAGATCTGCTCGGGGTTGATCGACTATCTCGAGTGCAGTTGCCAGTCGGATTCGAGGCAACGGATCTGGAATCGAACTTCGCTTCCCATCTATCTGAAACTGGTTGATCGCCGCAAGCCGGAGCTGTTGCCGGTCACTGAGGTCCAATGGTTCGATCGGGAACAGCCCCTCGCAGCCGCCCACCATATAATGTCCGTCCCAGACAGGAAGGTTACTGTCTGCGATCATTCGCCAGGTGTGATCTCGAGTTGCCAGATCGTTTTTGAACTGAACCAATTCGTCCATAGACCGGTACTCAACGTCACGTACGTTTGCCAGACCGAATGCAACGATGTCTACTAGTAATATGACGCCGATCAGGTGCCAGGCGGCCCGCCGCCGCCGCACAGCACCGAAGCAGAATAAGGCGCCGATAGCAACGAGCGGTCCCCACGCCAGCGCTGCAGCCTCGGAGACACGCAGTGATGCACCCTGAAAGTCGACCGTTTCGATCACCATGCCAACGACAAAGACGAGGAGGAACGGCGCCGCGACGAGCGTTGGCGGAAGCAGGCCGGAGCCGGAATCCGCATCGTCTTTATCGTCCCATAATTTTTGCAGTACTAGCGTCGTCCCCAGTACGATCAATGCAGCGACGACTGCTTTGTAGCGGTGCGGCGTGCGAAATGCACTGAGCCATGGTACGTGCCACAGTATTCCGTGGAGCACCGCATAGCGTCCGGCCGTCAATATAAGAAACAGAATCAACATCGACGTGATCAGGATCGTTGTCTGCCGAAGTGGCGGCGCCATCAATTCTTTGCGCCAACGGACGATTCCCGCAGCCAGAATAGTGATCATGCCGACGCCGAAGTACACCGCGCTTGCGGTCGGGTTTTTCAGGAACAGCGTTGGCGCGCTTTCGCTGTAGACCAGATCGCCGGGCAGCTCCGTAAAAAAACGTGGCGACAGGTTCTGCAGAAGATGCACGAAATGTGCCGAGAAGTTTCCATGCGCAGCAGCCGACAGCTGTCCGCGCGGATGATGACTGAGCAGATCAAGTGTCGGCAACAGCGCCAGACTGCCGATCATCGTTCCGGCCAGAATAGCGCCGCCGGCAAGCGCGGTGCCGACCCACCACGCTTTGCACCACGAACTGCGCAGCCCGCGATTGACGATCGCGATGCCGACGACACATGATACCAGCCAGACAGTATGCGGATGCGCCAACAGATGCATCGAGCCGTAGCCGAGTCCGAGCAGCAGCAACGCCCAGTATCGCGACCGTGCTCGCATACAGCATTCGTACGCGAGCACCATCCACGGCATGTGTCCAAGGATCGTGATCATATGCGTGTGGCCGAAGTGGGATAGAAAAAAGATGCTGTATGTATGCAGCGCAGCGCCCCAAAGGGCTGGTGGCCGGGCACATTTATAGTAACGGAATAGGAGGAACGCGCCGATGAACGTAAGCGGAAACACGATCACGAGGTCGACTGCGACACCGATGTCCAGCGGTAGGAATCGCGCGCAGAACCAACGCCACGGGTGAAAGATCCCGGACTGCGCGATTTCGAATAACGAGTAACCGCGAAAATAGTGGGTTCCCCATAATCCGAGCTCACCGCGTTCCAAAGCGATTGCGTGGACGACTCGATACTGATAGAACTGCTCGCGCCGATCGTAGTCGGCATAGAGCTGGCCGCGGAAGAGCGGTTCACAGATGCACGCAAACACGACAAGACCAGCTATGAGCGGCAGTAGCGTGGCAGCCGGGAAACGAAGGTGCTTTTTTGTGGCGTCCGTCAAGAGGCGGCCAGGTTTTTGTATTCTGAGCGCGTGTCGTTATCGAAGCAGCAGAAAACTATAATTTCAATTTTCGAATTCATCGGAAGTACCAATTTTGGGAACTCGATCAATCCCCGAATTTCGCCTCTATTTCTTCCAGGGCGTCCGCCACGGTCAACCATTTCTTGCTGATCTGGTCAATCTCCGCTTTGATCACTGCGAGGCGCTTGTTGTATTCGATAATCTGTGGTTGCGCCAGGTCCGGATCGGCGAGATGCATGCAGAGCTCTTCCTGCTCCGTGTGCAGGGTGTCCAACTTCTTTTCGAAATTGTCGATCTTGTCCTGCAGCGGCTTGCGGCGTTTGTACAACTCGTTCCGCTGCTCTGCGGCTTCCCGTTTTTGCACCTTGCGATCGCCGCCGGAGGCCGCCGGTTCTTCCGCTGCGTTGCTGCTACGGTCGTTTGCGGACTTCGCAGCGCGCTGGGCCATCTTTTCGTGATAATAATCGTAATCTCCATGGAATTTTTCGGCGCCGGTCTCACTTAGGTCCAGGACGGTATGGGCGGTGTTGCGAATAAATTCGATATCGTGGCTGACTAGGCAGACTGTGCCGTCGTATGTGCTCAGGCCGTCTTGCAGAAATTCACGTGTCGGTATGTCGAGATGCGTGGTTGGCTCATCGAGCAGGAGGAAGTTCGGGGCGGTGAGCAGCAGCTTGCAGAGAGCGAGCCGGACTTTTTCGCCACCGCTGAGCACGCCGACCGTTTTGTCTATATCATCGCCGGAGAACCTGAAGGCGCCGAGCATCCCGCGGACCTCGCCGTCCGTCAATCCTGACGGTGTGCGCCTGGCCGTGTCCCAGACCGTGAGCAGCGGGTCCATGGTCTCGGGGAAGTCCTGAGCCTGATATCCGACACGCACCTCGTGGCCGAGCTTGCGTTCCCCGGCATCGAGGTCCAGGCGGCCAGCCAGGACCCGCAGCAGCGTTGTCTTGCCCATACCATTAGCGCCGACGATTGCCATCTTGTCGCCGCGTTCGATTTGCATATTCAGGCCTTTCAACACCCAGTCCGTACCATTGTAGGATTTGCCGCCATCCGTGAGCTGCATGATGCTGTGACCGCAATGGGGGGGCTTCGGGAAGCGGATCTTGACGCCCTGGTATTCATAGGTGGGGACCTCGACCCGTTCCATACGATCGAGTTGCTTCAACCGGCTCTTTACCGCGCTTGCTTTCGTGTTCTTGGCACCAAAGCGCGCGGCAAACTTTTCGATCTGATCAATCTTGCGGTCCTGGGATTTCTTTGCCGCCTCGAGCTGTTCGCGGCGCTGCTGTCGCGCCTTCACATAAAAACTGTAGTTCCCTGGGTACCGTTCGGCCGTGCAGTTGGTCACTTCGATCGTGACGTTTGTCAGTTCGTTGAGCAGGAAACGATCGTGTGAGACCAGGATGTAGGTGGCCGCGGTATTTTTCAGATAGCCTTTGAGCCATTCAATCGCGGGTATATCCAGATAGTTCGTGGGTTCGTCGAGCAGCAGCAGGTCGGCCGTGGTGACTAGCGCGCGGGTGAGCTCGGCTCGCATCCGCCAGCCGCCACTAAAGTCCTTGAGTGGGCGGTTCATATCCGACTCGTGGAAGCCCAGCCCCGAGAGCACGGTCTGGGCGCGGGTTCGGATTGCGTAACCGCCGAGCTGCTCGAATTCTGTCTGCAGCGCCCCGAGACGTCGCAGCAGTCGCTTTGAATCGGGTTGCTCACCAAGCTTTGCCTCAGTGTCTGCAAGTTCCGCTTCGATTTTGAGCAGGCGTGGCACCGCGGCTTGAGCGTAGTCGAGCAGAGTCTGGCTGGCGGCAGCCGGTTGCACTTGCTGGCGGACGTGCGCGGCGGTCGCGTTGCGACGGAAGATGATTTCCCCTTTGTCCGGTTCCAGTTCACCGCAGATAATACGCACGATCGTGGTCTTGCCGGCGCCGTTCGGCCCGATCAATCCGACGCGCTCCCCGGTGTCGACGCGAAAGGTGACGTCCTCGAGGACGGGGCCGGTAGGATATGCTTTGGTGATGTTCTGGAGTTGCAGCATCGTTTCTGTGGGGACTCGTAGGTGTACGCTTCTGTCGGTGTTCGCGGAGAAACCGGACGGTTCGAAATGTACTGCAGAAAAACCAAAAATATTGCGAAATCCGGATTGTTAAAGCGTCCGGCAGTCCTATAGTACGTGTTCCCCGGCGATTGGCACCAGTTTTTTCGTCACTGCACTGCGTCCAACTGCCTGGGAACGAACGATGCTAGTTTATACAAACACTACTTACGAAAACTCGACGGAGGAACATTTTGGCCGACAAGATCACGATGCAAGATCTGCTCGATGCCGGTATTCATTACGGTCACCAGACCAAGCGCTGGAACCCGAAAATGCGGCCGTACATCTATGGCGCCCGAAACGGCATTTACATTTTTGATTTGCGCTCAACCATGCGCCATCTCGAACAAGCATGCCAATACCTTTACGAGCTGGTCGCCAATGGCGGCGATCTCCTTCTGGTTGGCACCAAGAGACAGGCCCAGGAATGTATTCGCCAGGCGGGTATGGAGACGGGTATGCACTACATGTGCGAGCGCTGGTTGGGCGGTACGCTGACCAACCACAATACGATCCGCAAGAGCGTCCAGCGCATGGAAACATTGCAGAACATGGAAACCTCTGGCGAAATGGAAGCGATGCCGAAGAAGGAAGCGTCGTCAGCGCGTCGTGAGATGCACAAGCTGCAGCGTAACTTGAGCGGTATCGCCAACATGCACAAGATGCCGGCTGCGATGTTCGTGATCGATGTCGAGCGCGAGGAAATCGCGGTGCGCGAAGCGAATCGCCTGAACGTTCCGGTTGTTGCCTTAGTTGATACCAACTGCAATCCTGACAACATCCAGCAGCTCATTCCGGGTAACGACGATGCATTACGCGCTATTAAAGTGATCGTCGACGTTTTGTCGACTACGATCAAGGCCGCGCAGCAGGAATTCAACAGGAAGAAGGCGGAGGAAGAGGCCGCCAAGGCGGAGGAAGCCGCCGCTGCAGAAGCTGAAAAGGCTGCTAAGGAGGCCGCTAAAGAGGCCGCTAAAGAGGCTGCCAAAGCCGCCAAGGCTGAAGGCGACGATGCCGGTGGTGATGACGCGGCAGGTGGAAAAGCTGCTGCCGCGGCGCCCCAGGCCGCCGACGCCTCCTAACCTGAATAATTCAGGCACAGGCTTAGGTGGCTCGACATTCAAAACGATTCAAGAGGCAGGCAAGATAGTTTTGCCTGCCTCTTTACTGTAAAAACAAAGGATACGAAAAAAAATGGCTGATATTTCTGCAGGTCAGGTCCGCGAACTGCGCGAGAAAACTGGCGCCGGCATGATGGACTGCAAGAAGGCATTAGTGGCAGCGGACGGCGATATCAACGAGGCCGTCGACTTCCTGCGCAAGTCGGGCGCTGTAAAGGCCGCGAAAAAGGCCGGTCGCAGCACCAACGAAGGTCGCATTTCCACCCTGGTCCAGGACAACGTTGCTGTGGTTGCGGAGATTTTGTGTGAAACGGACTTTGTCGCCAAGAACGATCGGTTCATTGAATTTTGTGACAACGTTACCGCCGCCGCCGCCGCCCTCGACGGCGAAGGCTGCAAGTCGGCCGAGATTAAGACGCAGATGGAAGCGAGCATGCCCGCCCTGATCAATCAGATTGGCGAAAATATCCAGATCAACCGCGTCATGCGGTGGACACCAACTGGCACGGTGGAATCGTACATCCACGCCGGCGGCAAGATTGGCGTACTGGTCGACGTCGAAGGCGATAGCGACGCCGAATACCTCAAGAGCTTGTGCATGCACATCGCCGCATACAGCCCGCAGTTTGTGTCGCCGGACGACATTCCGCAGGAAGCGGTCGATAAGGAGAAGGAAATTGCGGCCGCGCAGCCGGAGCTGCAAGGCAAGCCCCCGGAGATGCTCGAGAAGATCCTGATCGGCAAGATTAATAAATGGTACAAGGACGTTTGCCTTACTAAGCAGGCCTGGGTCCGCGACGACAAGATCGCCGTCGAGAAGGCGAATCCGAATGCAACGATTCGACGATTCGCACGCTGGAGCGTTGGTGAGAGCCCAGCCGAGTAGTTCCTGTTCTCAGGCCACCCGATTTCGGGTGGCCTTTTTTTTGATGTTCCAAGCTATCTTATGGAGTGTTGGAGTAAGGGAGTAATGGAAGACAGACAGACAGCCGCTTCCGGTACTTGCAGACGCCATGCCCAAAACTCCAAAACTCCAAAACTCCACCATCCCGCGGGATGATTGTGGTTCCAAACCCCTAATCCACGCAGGTGCCATCTTGGCCGACGTACAATTTAAACGCATTCTCCTCAAACTGAGCGGCGAAGCGCTTAAAGGTCCCTTGCCGTTTGGCGTCGATCCCGGCACGACTCAGGCACTCGCCGAGCAGATCAAAGAGCTCTCGGAGATGAACGTACAGATTGCCCTGGTAATCGGCGGCGGCAATATATTTCGCGGAATCGCCGCCAGCAGCCGCGGTATGGAACGCGTCACCGCCGATTACATCGGTATGCTGGCGACGGTGATGAATGGCCTCGCAATGCAAGACGCGCTCGAGAAATGCGGCGTCCCCACACGGGTCCAGACCGCGATCGAGATGCGCGGGTTCGCAGAGCCTTTCATTCGGCGTCGGGCGATTCGACATCTAGAGAAAGGCCGGGTCGTAATCTTCGCCGCCGGCACCGGCTCGCCGTACTTCACAACGGATACGACCGCAGCCCTGCGGGCAACCGAGATTGGCGCGTGC
>Ga0302123_10003301_pt1 | contig 10790 bp, 9 predicted proteins | sample CB21_321_MG_FD_203109 | JGI IMG/M metagenome (GOLD analysis project Ga0302123, IMG submission 203109) | Marine microbial communities from Western Arctic Ocean, Canada - CB21_32.1 | ecosystem: Environmental > Aquatic > Marine > Oceanic | place: Canada: Western Arctic Ocean | collected 2017-09-28 | reverse complement strand
CAATAATTTTTCCATTAAATTTAGATAAAATTTCTACATCAGAACCAACATCAGAAATAGATGGAGCTCTAATGAAAACACCATTAAATGTTGGAATACCAATAGAATTCAAAGAAATATCAGATTCAAATGATTCTCGTTGACGTCCAAAAGAATTTCTTTCTAATTTAATATCTAAAATATTTAAAAGAGGTTGATCAATTTTTCCGACCACTTTATCTTTGACTGTTTTAGACAACAGTATCATTCCAGCACAAATTCCAAGTACAGGCATTCCCTGTTCAATTTTTTCTTTTAAAATTTTTAATGCACCGTTAAACAAAGAAAGCTGCCCAATAGTAGTACTTTCACCACCTGGGATTACAAGACCATCCACTTTAGAGATTTCATCAGGTGTTCTAACACTAGTAACAGTTCCATCAATATCTAATGCATCAATTGCAGCTTTGATAGAAAGAATATTCTCATTAACATCACCTTGTATTGATAAAACACCAAAATTAAGACTCATGCTGAACCTCCACGATCTTGCATACGTAATTCTAATGTTTTAACATCTAAACCATGGATAGATTGTCTTTCGTCAATCATTTTTTGTGCTTCTTTAACTTTATCAGATTCATTCCAAAAAGTGGTGGCTAAAACAATTGCATTTGCTCTTTCTTGTGCATCATCTGCATTAAAAATTCCAGAACCAACAAAAATACCATCACATCCAAGTGACATCAAATATGCGGCATCAGCTGGAGTTGCAATTCCACCAGCAGCAAAATTAACAACAGGTAATCTTCCAAGTTTTGCAGTTTGTTCTACAATATCATATGATACTTTGAATTCTCTAGCTATACGTACTAAATCTTGATTGTCACCAGAATCATAAATTGATTTGATTGTTCTTAATTCGTCATTAACTTTTTTAATATGTGTAATAGCTTCTGCGACATTTCCAGTTCCAGGTTCACCTTTTGTTCTTATCATAGATGCACCTTCTTCAACTCTTCTCAAAGCTTCAGCCAAAGACCTAGCACCATTAACGACGGGTGTTGTAAAATCCCATTTCCAAATATGACGTAATTCATCTGCAGGGGTTAAAACTTCAGATTCATCAATCATATCAACATCAGTCTCTTGTAAAACTAATGCTTCACTGACATGTCCAATTCTACATTTAGCCATTACAGGAATAGTAACAGAGTCCATAATTTCTTCAATAATTTTTATACTTGCAGTACGTGCAACTCCACCAGCTTTTCTAACTTCAGATGGAAGTTTATCTAAAACCATAACAGAAACTGCACCAGCTTCTTGAGCAATTAATGCTTGTTCAACATTTGTAACATCCATTACAACACCATTTTTTTGCATATGAGCAAATCCACGTTTTAAAGTGCTTGAACCACGTAGTGTATCAACAGAATCTAATTTTTCAGAAATTATTCCTTTAGCATTGATTCGTTCACCTGATAGCGGTAACATATTCTAATTTTTTCTAAAGCCTATTTGTACCTATTCACTAATTTCAGACATTATTTTATCCAATTCAGATTCAACCATGCTAATTATTGGAGGGATAAAATCAGATGTTGCGTTTAATTCTGGCCAATGAATTTGATTAACACGTCCATTAAGAGTAATTTTAACTGAAGATTTTTGGTAATCTGTTATATTTTCAAAAACTGAAAAAGAATTAGAATCAATTGAGATGAAACCTGTTTCTTTTATTAGAGCTTTAATTTTATCCAATTTTTTTTGATCTATTTTTGATTTGATATCAGGTTGAGGATATCCTTTTTCAGTTATAGTATATTTAATATCACCATCATTTTTTATTAGAAGAATTTCAGTTTTTTGTGCACCGATTCGTTCAGTAATTCCATTAGATATTTTTTTCAATTGATGCTTTGTGTATTCAATTTCAATTTTATCATTAGAGTTTGCAGCTGACATAGGAATTTCATTTTTTGTTATTAATGGAACTGCAATCAATAATGCAACAACTACTGGAATCGCTCCCAACAGAAAGTAAACTGGTTTGGCCATAATTGCTTAACAATACATAATGAATGATTATTGCAAATAAATCTTGGTTAAAAGTAAGTTAAAATTCAAGCAAATTGTTTCGATTCATGTGGGTTCGTAGCCTAGCCTGGTAGGGCGATGGTCTCCAAAACCATCGATCGTCGGTTCAAATCCGATCGGGCCCATTTTTTATTTTTTATTTCTTAGAACATTTAATGCAGAACCATGTTTGAACCACTGAATTTGTGATTCATTGTAAGAATGATTTAATAGAATTTCTTCTTTATTTCCATCATTATGAGTAACGATACAAGTTACTTGTTTTTTAGGTTCCAAATTATCTAAATTAATTAAACTAATTTTATCATCCTCAAGAATTTTTTCATAATCATTTGGTTCACTGAAAGTTAATGCTAACACACCCTGTTTTTTCAAATTTGTTTCATGAATTCGTGCTAAACTTTTTGTAATAACTGCAACACATCCCAAATAACGTGGAGTCATAGCAGCATGTTCTCTACTACTTCCTTCCCCATAATTATTATCTCCAACAATTACCCAATTGAGTTCTTGTTGTTTATACTGTCTAGCAATTTTAGAAAAAGGTTCAATCGCATTATTTAAAATATTTTTACCATGTCCAACTTCATCATTATATGCATTGACAGCACCTAACAACATATTATCACTGAGATTATCCAAATGACCTCGAAGAGATAACCATGCACCTGCAGGAGAAATATGATCAGTAGTACATTTTCCCTTTGCTTTGACCATTATTGGAAGCTCAACAAAATCAGTTCCACTCCATTCATCAAATGGTTCTAAACGTTGAAGACGTTTACTATTAGGGTCAATAATTACTTCAATATTATTTGAATCTGGAGGAGGTGCAACAAAAATACCATCAGGTATCATGAATCCGTCTTTAGGAACTTCAGGTGCAATTGAAGGAGGTTTTAATTTGAATTTACTTCCATCTGCAGCAATGAGATCATCTTTAAGTGGATTAAAAGATAATTTTCCACCCAATGCTAATGCAATAATCATTTCAGGACTTCCAATAAAATTTAGAGTAGTTCTTTGACCATCGTTACGTCCTGGAAAATTTCTGTTAAATGTTGTTACAATAGAATTTTTTTCATTTTTTTCTAATTCAGGTCTATTCCATTGTCCAATACAAGGACCACATGCATTTGCTAAAACAGTTGCTCCAATTTCTTTTAGAGAATCCATTTGACCATCTCTTTCAATTGTACCTCTAATTTGTTCAGAGCCAGGAGTTACAAGTAACGGAATTTTTGATTTAATTCCTTTAGATTTAGCTTGTTCAGCTAAACTTGCTGCTCTAGACATATCTTCATACGAAGAATTAGTACAACTTCCAATTAATGCAACAGAAATTGGATCAACGTAATCATTAGATGCTACATCATCAGCAAGTTCAGAAATAGTTCTTGCTAAATCAGGAGTATGTGGTCCAACAATATGAGGTTCTAAAGTGGATAAATTAATTTCAATTATTTTATCAAAGAATTTTTCAGGATTAGATTCAACTTCAGAATCGGCAACTAATGATTCTTTATTTTGATTTGCAAGCTCCGCAATTTCTTTTCTGTCTGTATATTTTAGATAAGTTTCCATTCGTTCATCATAAGGAAATATAGAACAAGTTGCTCCAATTTCTGCACCCATATTTGTGATAGTAGCTTTTCCAGTACAGCTAATAGATTTTGTACCAGGGCCAAAATATTCAACAATTGCATTGGTTCCTCCAGAAACAGTTAGTTGCTCAGCAACTTTTAAAATAATATCTTTTGGTGCAGTCCAACCATCAAGTTTACCAGTTAATTTTACACCAACTCTTTTTGGGTAAAGTAATTCCCAAGGCAAGCCAGCCATGGTTTCTGCAGCATCTAAACCTCCAACACCAATTGCCATCATTCCAAGACCACCAGCATTAGGAGTATGTGAATCAGTTCCAATCATCAATCCACCAGGAAACGCATAATTTTCTAAAACTACCTGATGAATAATTCCTGCACCTGGTTTCCAAAATCCACAACCATATTTTGCACATGCAGATTGTAAAAATTGAAAAACTTCACTATTTTCATCCAATGAAACTTTCATATCAACGTCTCCTTGAACTTCAGCACGGATTAAATGATCACAATGAACTGTAGTTGGTAATGATGTACGATTTAATTCAGCTTGCATGAATTGAAGCATAACCATTTGTCCAGTAACATCTTGTAAAGCAACTCTATCAGGTTTAAGAAAAACATAATCTTTTCCACCTGAAAAATTTTGTTCATTTATTTCATTAAAATGTCCAGATAGAATTTTTTCAGTAAGTGTAAGAGGTCTACCCACAACATTCCTAAATTTTACAATATTTTCTTTTAATTTTAAATAGATATCAGAAACGAGTTCAGGTGTTGTATTAATTTCCATAATATATAGAAAGTTCTCCCCGAATTTAATATTTACAATTTAAAAATTTAAAAAAATATCAAAATAGGCATATTAATGCTCAACAATTATAAGCCAAACCCAGCTTAATAATGCGTTGTCAATAAATTCAAAATTACCCAAAGAGAAAATACAATAATGGTCAATAAAGGATTTCCAAAATTTGGAATGTCACAAGCAGGTTCATTTGTGGCAGCTCTTAAAAATTATAATTTACCAGATTTTATTTTAGTTTTAATTGCTAAAGAGTGTAAATCAGAATTACTTGAAAGAGGTAGAATTGATGATAGATTACAGAGTATGAATGATGATGCTTTGCATTTATTACATAAAGTCTTTGTAGGATGTGAAGAAGATGATGCAGGAAAATTTGCACAGTATAGATTTTTTGCATATGTTTCAAGTATGTACCATAAATGCGAAGTTTTAGTAAATGAAACTATACCAGGTATAACAGGTAAAAATCATAAAATGCTAGTTGCAGTAAAAAATAATGGAATGTATATTGCAGTAGCATATAACAAGCCAACTGGAAACCCAGTTAATATAAAAGAAATAAATAGATTTTATGAAATGGTAGATGATATTAAAAAAGGAGATCATGGAACCATGTTAACAGATGCTGTGTATGGTTCATCAGTAGGATTTAGAACAGATGCATTACTAAATCTCACAGAGTTAAGTAAAGCAAGAGAGCAAGATCCTGAAAATAAATTAGATTTTAAAACTGCAAATTTTGAAAATAATATTTATTCAGTTACAAAATGTTAAAACTTTAAAAAAAATTAATTTTTAAATTTACTAATATCCATAGTTAAGAACATGGGTTTTTCTTCAGTATTTTGAAAATCTTTACCGTATTGCTGAAATTCTAATTGATCATAGAAATGTTTTGTCCAGACATCATGAACTTCATGAATATATTTTTTGTTACCTTTAATTCTCAACATTTCATGAAGAATTTCATGAGAAACAGTTGTACAGTTTTTTTCTGCTAAAAATAAAACATCATCAGATTCTTTTGGAGATTGCCAAAATATCATACCAAAATTTTCTGCATGGTATCCTTCGCAAGTGCAATCAGTCCACAGAGGTTTAAAGTGAGTTAAATAGAAATGGTAAGTATTTTTTCCACGTTGTTCATGATCACGTACAAGTGTATGTGTATCAAGTTTTTGAAAAATACTACGAGGTTTTGTAATTAATTCATCACATTGAATTTCATAATCTATTGCAAAATTTTCATTAATCCATATTTTATAAAATTGTGCCATTTTTTTAATATATTCAAACTCAAACTTTCGTTTTTCTTGATCCTCTTCTTTAATTACAAAAATAAAATGTAAAATCATAATTAAAAAAAATGGTGTTTATGTTTGGCCTTCAATACCCATAAGGGTAAGAGTAGAACGAATCTTTTCAATTTTTCTGATTTTCCAGGTAATTGTTTCTCGTAATTTTTCAACGGTATCAGATTCAATCTTGGCCAAAATATCGTATGCACCAAAAGTTCCATGAACTTCTTTTACACCTTCTAAACCCTTTAGTTGCCCAATAATAGCTTCTTCAGAACCTAGTTCACAGTTTATTAAAACATAAGCTGTTGCCATACAATAATAGAATAATTCTACTATATCAATAAACCGATTAAACTAGTCTTGTGAAATTTTTAGGATCTCATCCCAAATAGCTTTAGGTACAGGCATTACAGATAATCTTGAAATTCTAACAAGTTCCCAATCTTTAAATTTTTTATTATTTTTTATTTCTGCTAATGTTACAGGTCGTTTCAAAGTTTTTTTATATTTTACGTCAACAACAATAAAACGTTCAACATCTTCTTTTGGATTAGAATATGGTTTTGAAGTAACTTGCATTATTCCTACGGCTTGTCTTTCATCACCAGTATGATAAAACAAAATCAAATCACCGGATTTCATTTCTCTCATATGTTTTAGTGCTAAATTATTATGAACACCATCCCAAATAGTTGTCTTATCTTTTTTTAGTTGTTCAAAATTATATCCTCTAGGTCCACTAGGTTCTTGTTTTGCTAACCAATAGTTTACCATTACAATATTTTGTTTATGACCAACGTTTAATGGTTTTTGAATTAATTTGATGTTCCCCGGTTCTGACTCGCAAAATTTCATTGGACATAGCCATACGCCTCATCACGTTCTGAAACCGGGGTTGCCCATAATGTAGCACACCTGGGTGAATTAGAAATCATTGGTATCAATTACGATCAGCGTCATCCTATTCCGTGTGTGTGCCTGCTCTTGGGCGTTTAATTGTATTAGATATCCTACTAAAAAGCATTGAAAATATGAAATAATTTTAAATTAAATTAACGTGCTATTTGATTTCTAAATGAATTTAAGAATGGAATCAGATAGCGAAATTTCAAATCCAACCACAGGCACACGGATTTTATAATTATCAATAATTTTAGAATTAATTTCTCCAATAATTCCAATAATATTTCCATTAAAAATAATATTTGCACAATGACCATCCTCAAAACTGGAATTAACTGCAGTTTTTGTTTGAATTTCAATTCCAAATCCAATTTTTAGTACAGTTTGTAATACAGATTTAATTTCAGTAAAATTTGCATCCTTATGAGCACTGATAGCAGAAAGATTAGTTTTTTCAGAAATTGGATTATCTAAATTAAAAATACCTCCAGTTTCGAACATTTTTTGAGGGTAAGATTCATGTATATTTCTTGAAAGGTTTTCAATCAAGCCAGGAAGTATAGAATCACGTAAAAGAGTATGTTCCTGACTTTTTGAGTCTAGTACAGAAATAATATTTTTAGAATCTCTATTAGTCATATCATACAATACACGTTTACTACTCAAACTAGAATTCAATGCTTCAAGAAATCCTAGTCCAATCATTGTTTGATTTAGAGATTTTAATTGAAGAGATATTGGATTAATTTGACCAAGAGTTTGAGATGGAGATATTGTAGGCTCAAAATTTTGAATTCCATAACCTAAAGCAACTTCTTCAACTAAATCCATTGGACCAAAAATATCAAATCTATATGCAGGAATTGTACAAATAATATTTTTTCCTTTAGATAATGCATTTAGTCTAGATTTTTTTAATGAAGAAATAATTTTTGAAGTATTGAGATTTAAACCAAGGGTTTGATTAATTAAAGAAGAATCAACAGTCATTTTCTTTTCTTGTAGTTTAGGTGAAGAATTTTTTGCTCCAGAAATTTGAATATGTTCTAGAGTGAATCCAGCACTTTGTAAAATAGTTGCAACAACTGAAAGCATATCCTCAGCATCATCTTTATTGATTCCAGTTACTTCGACAAAGAGATTTTTAGTTTTACTAGTAACAGTAGTTATTGCAGCATTAATAATTGGAGGAAAAGAAACTGTTTTTTCATTTGTATCAATAATTATGGGTACTTGAGAAGATTGCCCAAGAAGATGACCATAATCTTTACCTGTTTCAGTGTCTGCAATAATTTCAGAGATTGAAAGTTCTTTTTCAGAATTTAATGGAATAAATTTATGATTTCTAGATACGGTAGTGTAGATCAAAGGAAAAGAAATTTTGTCTAAGTCATGTATTCCAATAGAAGATTTTTTTCTTTTTCTTCCAATTCCAAAATGAAGATCCTCTTGCATAGTCATTAATTGTTTAATGGTTTTATCATCAATTTTGCCATTTTTAGCAATAATTCCAGTCACAAATGGGCGAATTTTGGAGACAGTTGGTTTGACAGTTATACCATAATTCTTAGATTTTTTGATAGCTAGTTTTACTGAACCTGTTTTAATTCCAAGCAATCCTTGCAAACCAAGTGCAACTCCATAATCAGTTGAATAATCTGGACGGTTTGGACTATATTCAATTCTAACTAAATCCTTATCTTCAGATTCAATATCTAATCCTAGAAAGGGTAATGAATCAGAAATTTGTTTTTTAGAAACTTTACCAATTAATTTTTGGAGACGAGAATAAGATAATTCAATTACTGGCATTTTGTGTTACTCCTTAACCATCCTAAATTATTATTGTAAAACTCTCTTACATCATCTAAATCATATTTTAACATAGCAATTCTCTCAATACCTCCACCCCATGCTAAAACAGGTTTAGTAATTCCAAGAGGCTTGGTAACTTCAGGTCTAAAAATTCCCATTCCAAATAATTCAATCCATTTTCCTAATTTTTCATTATACACCATAGTTTGAAGAGAGGGTTCAGTGTATGGGAAAAAAGTTGGCCAAAATTTAATTTTAGTAATTCCAATTCGTTTATAGAATTCTCTTTGAATTCCCATTAAATTTCTTAAATTAGCATCTTTACCAACAACAATACCTTCTATTTGATTAAATTCAACAAGATGTTTGTAACTAACTTTTTCATTTCTAAATACTCGACCTAAAGAAAAAATTCGTGCTTCATCAGGTTTATTTTCAGCTAAATGTTTAATCGTTACACAAGTAGTATGAGTTCTTAAAACCATTTTACGGGCTTCGTTAATATCCCATTGATATCGCCAATTTTTCTTATGAGAATCAGAGACTTTTCTAATTTGTTCTACAGTTCCAATTTTTTTAGCAGAAATACCATCTAAGAAAAAAGTATCTTGTAATTCTCTTGCAGGATGATCTTGAGGAGTGAATAAAGCATCAAAATTCCAAAAACTGGACTGAGTCATATTTCCAAGTATTTCTGAAAATCCTAGTGTAACAAAAATTTCACGTATTTCATCAATTGTATCTTTTAATGGATGTGTTCTTGCAACAAAAATTTCAGGAACTTCAGCTTCAACATCTATTGCACCCGAAGTATTTGAAATATCTATAGATTTAGCAGAAGTAGTTAAGCTAATTTTTTTAGATTTTATAATATCTTCAACAATAAAATCTGGACGTTTCAAAAGTTCAGTTAAATCAATTTTGTCAATTTGTTCTTTTGATAACTTATTTTTTCCAATTTGTTGAATAGTTTTTTCACCAGGTAATATAGAAGGAGTTATTTTAAGAATAATTTTATCAGATGAAGTTTCAATCCAGTTATTTTTTCTACATAAGCCCATTGCAGGTCCAAAAATAAATCCCAATTCTTTTTGTAAATCAGATAATTTTCTAGGTCCATTTTTAACTAAATTTAATAATCTTCGTTCAGGTAATCCTTTTTCAAAAGAATCTAAACCATTTTTACCCAGACTCATAGTACTGCTTTTTGATTCATCAACTATCGCCAAATTTTTTAATTTTAGCCATTCAATTCCACGTCTAATTTGATCTGGTAAAAGTTGAGTAGATTTTTCAAGTGTTTCAGGGGTTTGAATTGGATTTTCCTTTAAGGAAGTGATGATTTTTTTTTCAATATCGTGAAAAACTTGCGACAATAGTACAAAGATCGAAAAAGACTTTTTAAACCTTAACCTAAGTCATGTTGAATGTCATCTGATGAATTCATTGTAACGCCTTGGCATGTTGAAGGCGATATTGACTATGACAAATTAATCAAAAAATTTGGTACTGAAAAAATATCATCAGAATTACTGGATAAAATCAAGAATATGACAAATGAGGATCATTTCATGCTCAGAAGAGGGATATTTTTCTCACATAGGGAAATGGATAGAATTTTAGAAGATTATGAAAAAGGCAAAGAATTTTTTCTTTATACTGGAAGAGGACCTTCAGGTCACACCCATATAGGACATTTGGTACCATGGGTATTTGCAAAATGGTTACAAGATAAATTTGATGTAAATTTATACTTTCAATTAACAGATGATGAAAAATTCTATTCAAAAACAAATTTGACTTTAGAAGAAACTACCAAATTTGCATATGAAAATGCCCTAGACTTTATAGCATTAGGTTTCAATCCAGAAAAAACAAAAATTATTATCAATACAAAAAATATTCAAACATTGTATCCAATTGCAGCTCAAGTTGCAAAAAAAATTAATTTTTCAAATACAAAAGCAACATTTGGATTTACTAATGAAACAAACATTGGAATGATTTTCTATACATCGTTACAATCAGCTCCATGTTTTATAGAAGATAAACCAGTTTTGATACCTTTAGGAGTAGACCAAGATCCACATTTTAGATTAACAAGAGATATTGCACAAAAAATTGGAAAACAAAAACCAGCATTAATTCATAACATTATGATTCCTGCATTGACAGGACCTGGAGGAAAAATGTCAGCATCAGAAGAGAAGGGAACAATTTACACAACAGATACACCTGATGTTGTAAAAAAGAAAATTAACAAATATGCATTTTCAGGAG
>Ga0302123_10003286_pt1 | contig 10806 bp, 9 predicted proteins | sample CB21_321_MG_FD_203109 | JGI IMG/M metagenome (GOLD analysis project Ga0302123, IMG submission 203109) | Marine microbial communities from Western Arctic Ocean, Canada - CB21_32.1 | ecosystem: Environmental > Aquatic > Marine > Oceanic | place: Canada: Western Arctic Ocean | collected 2017-09-28 | reverse complement strand
GTGATCAGCGAATTCTCGCCGACACTGGATTCGGTCCACACGGCGAAATGCTCGGAGTCCCCGCCCCCGGTGAGCTGATCACCGACTTCGAGCGCAACGGAATCGCCCTCGACTCGATCACCACGGTGTTTCTCACACATCTACACGGCGATCACGTTGGTTGGAACATGCGAGAAGACCTACCAGATCGCCCTCTGAGCTTCCCGAACGCCCGTTATCGCGTTCACGAGGCCGACTGGAAGCACTTCACCACCGATGAGCTTCTGTCCGATACCTATCGTGGCGAACACACAAGAAGAAGCGTCATACCCGTGTACGAGCAGGGTGCCTTCGATCTCATGGACGGCGAAACCGAGCTTGCTCCCGGCATCACGGCATTCCCGACTCCGGGTCACACACCCGGCCATATGAGCCTTCTCATAGCGTCAAAAAACGAGCGCGCATTGCTCGTGGGCGACATTCTGGGCTCTCCGATGCAGGCGACCGAGACCGATTTTCGCTACACACCCGATTGCGATGGCCCGCAGGGCATCAAGTCCCGTCACGACATTCTCGACCAGGCAGAGCGTGAGAAGGCAATCGTTATCGGCAGCCATCTGAGCTACCCGGGTTGGGGCACGATGATTCGCTGGGAAGGCCGTCGATACTGGAAAGCGCTCTAGGCGCCAACCAACCTGAACCACCGAACCCCGACTACTAACCCTGATTAATAACGAGAGATAACAAATCAATGGCCGACCTTGACAATAACGCGAGCGAGAACGTTTTCAACGCTATCGACACCGGCACTACCGAGTGGGACTCGAGCCACAATCCCAAACTAGGGGTTGATCTGGGACGTCTGATGCTTCGGAAAGATCCCGATACTGGTGCCGAAATTCGAATGATTCGCTACCCTAAGGGCGTTTTGAATCCCGAGCACACTCACCCGTGTGGACACGGAATTTTCGTTTTGGAGGGCAAACTTCAGACTCATAAGGGAACATATGGCCCCGGAACTTAGGTATGGTTCCCGCAGGGCGAGACTATGGAGCACGGGGCGACTGACGAAGGCGACATGATTGGTATTTTCATTACTGACGGCGCGTTCGAAATTCACTACAAAGACGAAGAATAGTCTGCTGGACACGACCGACCACAAATTCGAGTGAAATAAACAGGATATGAACTAAACATCCATGACAAGCAAGAGCATTTTTAAAGCAAAACGAGTAGCGAACAGCAGTGTGTCGGGCTGGCTCGATGATCATGCGGTAGTTGTTGAGGATGGGAAGATCACTTCGATCGAGCCGTCGGCTAATATTTCGGTATCAAATGACTCGTACGAAGTACATGACCTGGGCGATGTTTCGCTTCTACCCGGACTCGTTGACGCCCACTGCCACATGCACTGCAGCGCAACCCACGACGCACAAGCGCTTGCACTTACTGAGAACGATCAGCAACTGACGATTCGCGCAACAAACAACATGCGCAAGGCGATTCTTGCCGGAACGACTACGATCCGGGACATTGGAGCCAGAAACGAGGTAGCTTTCGCAGTTCGGCAGATGATCGACGATGGACACGTTCCCGGCCCCCGCCTACTACTTGCCGGTACACCTATCACTATCACTGCAGGCCACTGCTGGTTCTTCGGAACTGAGGCCGATACTGCCGACGATGTGCGAACCGCAGTGCGAAACCAGGTGAAACTCGGCGCAAACGTAATAAAGATGATGGCAACCGGCGGAATGTTCACTCCAACCGCCAACCCACGAAAACCCCAGTACCCGGTCGAAACACTAAGGGCGGCGGTCGAAGAAGCACATCGAATGAACGTGCAAATCGTCGCCCACACGCTGTCGGCCCAGGGTGTTAAGAATGTGGTTGAAGCCGGGGTCGATCACCTGATCCACGCACGCTGGTACGATTCAGATCCCGCCAAGGGGCTGGATTACGATCCAGAAACCGTAAAGAAGATGGTTGATCAGGGTCAGTGGGTCGATCCTACGATCGGACACCACCTGCTCGGTCAGGAAGCCAAGGCTAGAGGCGAGAAAGGCCCGATGGAGCCGCACTGGTCAGTCTCATACGCAACTGTGCCTGAAGGGGATCACATCGATAAGTTGCACAAGATGCACGATGCAGGTGTGAACTTCACGACCGGGCTGGATATGGGCATGCCCTACGGAACCCACGATCGCTCGGCTGCCAACGCATGGGCATTCTCCGAAACACTCGGCTGGTCAAACTGGAAGGCTATTCACGCCAACACGCTGGGCACTGCAACGGCAGTACGCCTGTCTGCTGAGATCGGCAGCCTGGATGTCGGCAAGAACGCCGACATGGCTGCATTCATTGGCAATCCCGCAGAGAGCATCCGCGACATGGACCAGGCTTCAACTGTCGTACAGGCAGGTCGCCTTGTGAAGTTGAACGGGGCTGCGCTGGTTTAAAAGACACCAGCCTGATCAACTTGGAACTGGCCCAATCTGGCCCAACAAAGAACTAGCCGATGAGGGCGGGTATTCCGCTCTGTGCTGCTGACGCGTCGCCGGAAGTAGCGGCCTGTACGATCGTCAGGGTTACAACTGCGAATGCTGCCAGCACCACCGCGATGGTGACACCCGAGATTCCGCGCTCATTCTTCTTAATGCCAAGGACAGACGATATTACTTTTCGAGATGTTCGTACGGACATTTTGACCTCTGATACCGATTTGTACCTAACTGTGTTGGCAATTGTGCGTATTGCCTGTGGGCGTTAGTTACATGTATCGATGGATACCTGTTCACAACCGATGTAGCGGATGCCACTACCTCAGGATGGCAGTTATCACCGACCACCAAATAGGCTATATCGCCTATTACTATTGCGGAAATGCGCAACTCTAAGATCGATTCAGGGGTCTCGCAGTTGAACTCGCTCCAGTACGAACCTGGGCGGGGTGGTTCACCTACTGATCGAAATATCGATGCGACAAACCGCATTGGGGATCCCCACAGTGCCTACACAGTTAGCGCCTAGGGTAATCAGCGCATCGCCACACACACAGGCCGCATCCAATCGATTCAAGCCGGTTTACAAGGCGGGATTCAAACCCGAAATCGTGAATCAGGCCGTGGAGTACGTGTGGATGAGTGAAGGGATAGGGAAAAGAAATGCTGCACTTCAAATCGTGTCCTAAATGTACGACCGGAACTGTTGAGCAAAACTTCGACGCTCACGGCAATTATCTGCAGTGCCTGAATTGCGGGTTCATGCGCGATGTTCCCGAAGATCTCTCAAAGCGAAACGCCAAGGCAATGCTGGCGACGTGGCGCAAAGAACTTCACACCCCAGAGTTGGAATCCGCAAATGCGATGGCTTAGGGTCGAAGCTACCCTCTTCACGCATTCCTCACGCATTCGCGACCTCGTGGAGTTGCCTGAGCCCTCGTTTCATCACGCTCCATTCGCGCCATTCTCTGAATATGTGAATTAACATTCTCAGCAATAGGCAATCACTTGCTGGAATCAAAACATTGCCAGAACGCCCGATATAGCTGCGAAGAGCGGCAGAAATAATTGGAGTCCACCACTCGACACTGGCTCGTGCCGTGGAGAGGGGCGAAATCAAACCCGTCACATCTACTCCGGGTGGATGGAATCGCTTTTCGAGGCGAGATATCGAGAGATATTCACGAGCGCTCGATGCTTCTGAAGTGGCGCGTAACAAGATCGCTGCACCATCTGTAGATCGGGCACTCAGCGACATACCAAAGCTCGCAAGAGAGCTGACGGGTGCTCAATACGCTGCTGTAACCGTTCAGGAATCGAACGGACGTCCGCTTCGCATTTATCACGATGGACTATCAGAAGACACAAACTGGAAGTCCCGCGATCTACCCGTTGGCAGAGGTGTTCGTGGCAAGCTTGGTCACGCTGACTCGCCTCTACGACTCGATGATCTTTCGAAGCACGCTGATTCTTATGGTTTCCCCGATTGGCACCCCCCCATGGAGGCCCTTCTGGGAGTTCAAATTGCCAACAGCGCGGGACTCAGGGCAAATCTGTATCTGGCGAATTCACCGGGCGAACCGGGGTTCACTGTAGAAGATGAACGCCAACTCACTCAACTAACGCACTTCGCACAGCTGGCACTGGATTCTGCAACTCTTTACGAACGAGAACGTGAAAACCGACTTCTGGCGGAATCTGCCGAACGCAGGCTCCAGGCGGTTATCGAGGAGTCGACGGTTGGAGTTGTGATTGTTGAAGCCGGTTCGAGGAAACTGCTCAGATCCAGCCAGGAGGCGAGGCGGATACTCGACCACTCTCTCGACATAGGAATGCCACTCGACGATATTAATCGCCTGATGACCTTGTATGACAGCGACGGGCGGCTTGTAACAACCAGCGAACTTCCACTCGAAGTCGCTCTCTCGAGCAGATAACAAACTCGCCCTCAGGACATGCTCTTCGAAAAGGTAGATGGCTCAAGGGTTCCCGTGGTGATCACAGCCGCACCTATAGGAGCTGAGGATGGTGGGCTCGATTCGGCAGTTCTGATCTTTCAGTACGTAACGCAGATTCACAAAGTAGATCACGCGAAAAGCGAATTTCTATCGATGATTACCCACGATCTTCGATCTCCACTGGCCACCATCAAGGGAATGGCCGGCTCTCTCAACATAATTTCGGAACCAAAAAGCGAAATAAAGCTGGGGCTCGACGCTATCGACGAAGAGGTCGATCACATGACCGAGCTTGTCTCCAACATTCTTGACATGTCTCGCATCGAGTCTGTAACTCGCTGCGTTGAACGAGAAATATGCCACATGGCAGACATTGTCCAGGACGCTCTCAGACGTACACTGGGTTCTCGGCACGGCTCTGGTCGTTCGATAACCGCAGACATTCCGTCGGACCTTCCTGAGATGTACGCAGACCCGGGTCAACTGGGTCGGGTACTGGACAATCTACTCAGTAATGCGATGAAATCCACGGCGGGTAAAGTCAAGGTCGTAAACTCTTACAATAAAGACACGGACATGATTCGCACCGAAGTGATAGACCACGGTGAGGGCATACCTGTTTCTCAGCACGTGGAAATATTTGACAAGTTTTACCGTCTACGTGAAGGAAACGCCCGTGGACGAGAGGGTTCTGGTCTGGGGCTCGCAATCTGTAAATCCGTAATCGGAGCGCATGGCGGCACAATCGGCGTAACAAACAGGTCACAGGGCGGCGCCACGTTCTGGTTCGAGATCCCGAAAGACCCTGATCAAGCATGATGCACAATTACGAGCAGCGAGGGCTGAAAATATGACGAACCACAGGCAGGAAAAATCTGGCGTACTGGTAGTCGATGACGACCCCAAGATTCGACGACTCGTCGCAACACATCTCGGGCAATCCGGGTTCGAGGTGTTCCTGGCCGCCAACGGCGAAGAGGCGATCTACCAGGCATCACTACACCAACCAGATGTAGTTGTACTCAATCTTGCAATGCCCGGAATCGACGGCTTCGAGACGCTTTCTCGTTTGCGAGAGTGGTACACGGACCCCGTGATCATTCTTTCGACTACCGACCAGGAGCAGGAAAAGGTTCGTGCGCTAGATATTGGAGCCGACGACTACATCACGAAGCCGTTTGGCACTGAAGAGCTGGCAGCAAGAATTAGAGCTGCGATCAGACGTGCAGAGCGCCTTGCTGGAACGGCCGACACTGCAGACCATATCGTTCAAGCAGGGTCATTCTAGATCGATCTTTCAGCCCGACTCGTTTACCGTGAAGGTGAAGAGGTTCGGCTCACACGCACCGAGTATGACCTGCTGAGGTCACTCGCGGTGAACGCTGGCAAGGTGATGACCCACCGACAGCTGTTGCAGTCCGTCTGGGGTCCTGAATACGGCGAAGAAACCGAGTACCTCAGGACCTTCGTCAAGCAGCTTCGTCGAAAACTCGAAGATGACCCTTAACGCCCAAAGCAGATCCTCACCGAACCGGGTGTGGGCTACCGGCTATTTATTAGCTAGCCAGAGAACGAGCTGGTGGCTGCAGATTTCTTCTCAAATGCCAGCAAGTCTCGTTTGATTTCAATGCCGCCTGCGAAGCCTGTCAGGCTGCCGTTGGCACCGACTACTCGATGACAGGGCAGGATGATCGAGATCGGATTGCGGCCGTTTGCGGCACCGATCGCACGAACTGCGCGAGGTCGGCCAATTCGCGCTGCCTGAACCCCGTAGCTAGTCGTTTCACCGTACGGGATCGATGCTAACGCCCGCCACGCCAGCTGCTGAAACTCCGTTCCTCGCAAATCCAGCGGTAGATCAAAACTGGTACGGCGTTTGGCGAAATACTCTTCGAGCTGAAGAACGGCCTGCTGCAACACCGGATGATCATCGGTTGAGATCATTTCAAGTGGCATCGACAGGCGTCCTTCCCGTTCTTTGGGCCACATGACCGCCCTCAGACCCAGATCGGTAGCGACCAGAGTCAACACACCAACTCGGCTATTAACAGTCGTTGTGTAGTGCTGATCGTTACTCATGATTAGTCAGTTTCCTCCCTCGAAAGCCCGCGTGACCACGCCCCAGATCCCTCGGATTCGATGACTTCGCTCGGGACGCGAGATATCCATCTCTACCGACCCAGTGCCTTCTTGCCGGCTTCGATCGTCTCGACGATAGCGTCGACATCGAACACGCAACCGCCCCACGTTCCGCCCGACGCCGATTGCAAAGCAGCCCACAATCGAGAATCGTCTGGCAGTTGAGGGTGCGGAGCAAGATCATCAGGTTCAGCACGCCTCTCGAGTTCGGCCGTGCCCCACTCTGCGCCCTTATTCTCACCATTTATGCCAACGACGTTTAGCGAACCTGAAAGATTTTTGCGATCGACGATAATCTCGATCAAGTCACCGTCTTCAACACGGCCGATCGGACCACCTGCCAACGCCTCCGGGCCGACGTGCCCGATACACGCACCGGTAGAAACACCCGAGAAGCGAGCATCGGTGATCAACGCCACCTGCTTGCCGTACGAAAGATGCTTCAGCGCAGCCGTTAGTTGGTAAACCTCTTCCATACCTGTTCCGAGCGGGCCACCACAGGAGACAACCATGATGTCGCCAGTCTTTATCTTGTGATCGTCATCTCGTGACTTGATCGCACCCATCGCCGCGCGTTCGGAACGAAACACACGAGCAGGTCCAAGCTTGCGGTAAACGTTGTCATCATCAACAACCGTGGGATCGATCGCCGTGCTCTTGATCACCGAGCCTTCAGGGGCGATGTTGCCCATCGGGAACGTGACCGTGCTGGTCAGGTTCTTCTTGCTTGCGTGCTCCGGGGACATGATCACGTTGTCGGGATCGACTCCATCGACATCTCTCAGATACTTACGCACATCATGTCGTCGTTCGGAATCTGCCCACCAGTTAAGGTTTTCATCGAGTGTCTGGCCCGTGGCCGTCATGACACTCGTGTCGATGAGTCCAAGCTTGCGAAGGTGAAGCATCACTTCGGGAACACCCCCAGCAGCGTAAAGCTGGGTGGTTGGGTGGCCGACGGGTCCGTTCGGAAGCACATCGACCAGACGGGGAACGTCCAGGTTGATGCGGTTCCAGTCATCGACCATCATGCGTCGTCGACCGGCAGCATGTGCGATTGCGGGCATATGCAGCAGCAGGTTGGTCGATCCGCCACAGGCAGCGTGAACCGCCATGGCGTTCTCGAATGCCGCATCAGTGAGAATGTCTCGAGAAACAACACCACGTCGTTCCATCATCACGAGAGCACGAGCGGAGCGCCGTGCGATGTCGTGCCATGCGGGAGTACCGCTGGGTGAGAGTGCCGAGTGAGTGATTGCCATGCCGAGTGCTTCAGAAACCACCTGAGACGTTCCTGCCGTCCCGAGGAACTGGCAACCGCCACCCGGAGAAGCACATGACCTGCAGCCGACGTCCTGTGCGTACTCAAGCGTTACTTCGCCCTGTGCAAATCTTGCACCGATCGACTGAATCTGACCGGTGTCTTCACCAACGTGCGGCTTGAGAGTAGTTCCACCCGGAACGATCACACCGGGTTGATTATGAAGACCGGCAAGAGCCATCATCATCGCTGGCAGGCCCTTGTCACACGAAGCAACGCCCAACACCCCTCGAACGGTTGGGAGCGAGCGTGCGATGCGCCTGAACACCTGTGCCGCATCGTTGCGATATGGGAGAGAGTCGAGCATTCCCGTAGTGCCCTGGGTTCGGCCGTCACATGGGTCAGAACAGAAGGCGGCAAACGGAACGGACTTCAGTTCTTTCAGTTCGGCTGCAGCAGCCGAGACCATATCGATGAGTTCGAAGTGCCCGGTGTGGAGTCCGAGTGCGACCGGTGATCCATCTTCATTTTTCACGCCGCCCACTGTGGAGAGAATGATGAACTGCTTGCGCAAGAGTTCAGCGGGATTCCAGCCCATTCCGGCGTTCTGGCTCATGCCGAAGTGATTGCCGCTTGGTTCTTCGATCAGGAACTCAGCAGTGAACGGAACGGTGCCTTTAGGTCCGTCGGCGTGAGTCATGATCTCGCGTAACGCTGGATCAGAGCCGGTTCCAAGCACATCGTCGATAGAAATGTCGGAGGTGTCGTGGTCAGGGTAGACACGAGAGGTCATTTACTTGTTCCTGTCAAGGATTTTTACGTTGGTACGATCGCAGCTGGCAGGGCTCGATTTCTGATTCGGCGGTAGTCGGGCCAGCGCAGCAATGATACCGCTAGCGTTGCAGCCGACACGCCGGACTTACCGATCGCAGCGTAGCGGAGTAGAGGGATCTCGATGGATTCAACATGATTTCCAGCCAACACTCGCGCGTCCCCACACCAGATCCCTCGGCCACGGATGCCTTCGCTCGGGACGCGGCGGTTATCCTGTCGTTTCGCGCTCAAGAGCGCGGTCAAGTATGAATGCTGAATTGATCAGGGCAAGGTGCGTGAACGCCTGTGGGAAGTTGCCGAGCATGTCGCCTGTTGGCCCAGTTTCCTCGGCAAACAAACCCAGCGGGCTTGCGTAGCCCAGCATTCGCTCGAACAGGAAACGTGCGTCTTCGAGTCGACCCGATCTTGTGTACGACTCGGCAAGCCAGAAAGTGCACATCGTGAACGTGCCTTCTCTGCCGGATAGACCGTCGGGCGACTCTTCGGGATCGTAACGGTAGACAAGCGAATCTCTCGTCAGGGTTTCTTCGATTCGTTTGATGGTCGAAATCATTCGGGGGTCACGGGGCGAAAGCGCACCTATGTTGAGCAGTTGCAGCAGTGCTGCATCGACCACCGGCGATCCGTACGACTGGGTGAAGCTTTGAAGATCTTCGTTCCAGCCTTTATCCATTATTTCGTGGAATATCTCATCTATCACCGAAATCCACAGCTCTCGATTCGCAGGGAACGAACGTTCGTCAGCGAGTTTGAGTCCTTTTGCGAGAGCGTTCCACGCCATCAGCTTCGAGTGAACGAAGTGTTTTCGATCGCCACGAACTTCCCAGATGCCTTCGTCGGGTTTCTGCCAGTTTTTCGAAACCCAGTCGAGTATTCCCGAAAGCGACATCCACATGTCATACGAAATCGGCCAGCCGTGTCGGTTGTAGATGTAGACCGATTCCATCAACTCGCCGTAGATATCGAGTTGGAACTGCGAATGGGCGTCGTTGCCGATTCGCACAGGACTCGAATTTCGATATCCGCTCAAATGGTCGAGAGTTGTCTCTTCCAAATGGTGTTCACCGCGAATCCCGTACATGATCTGAAGTGGCGATTCTGAATTGCCGTTCGATTCACGAGTGCGCTTGCCCAGCCAACGCATAAAACCTCGCGCCTCGTCGACGTAGCCCATCCGCATGAAGGCATCGATAGTCAGCGCCGCGTCTCGGATCCAGCAGTAGCGGTAGTCCCAGTTCCGTTCACCACCGATTTCCTCGGGGAGAGACGCGGTTGGGGCGGCGATAATGGCTCCCGTTGGCGAAAATGTAAGTAGCTTGAGGGCGAGCAGAGAGCGAATGACTTCTTCCCGCCATCGACAATGAAGAGCGTTCCACAGATCGGATAGTTTTCGTTCAGATCAACCAAAAAGGGGTCGACTTCAGTCAGCCGATTTTTTATTATCCGGTTCTCTCAAGAAGCCAACTTGAACATTGTCATGCTGAACTCAACACCCACTGTCATGCTGAACTTGGCCTGCCCTGAGCAAAGTCGAATGGGATTCAGTATCTATGTCGATTGGGTACAACGATTCGATCTAACTTTGGTCGACCACAGGATTGACCCTGTAATGGAGGCTGTCGGCAGTTGGCACAGATACTGAATCAAATTCAGCATAACAACGACGAACACCCCATGCGCGATTCAAGCGTTCGCCGTTGTGCCTACGCTGTTACAGTGGCGGGCTGCCGAACATGTCGTAGTTCTTCTGGAGACCAAAGCAATTGTCGTACACCCACATCTTTGCAGGAAACCCGTTCGATCGTGGTGACGCCGAACGTCGGGACGAAGAGCTGCTGAAGAAGATGATCCGGCAGGAAAACACTCGGATACTGCCGTTCCACAGGCTCAAGCCGCTTGTGCAACGGAACCCGGACGCCGAGCTGGCATGGATCGGCCACGAGTTTCTTGATGGACTTCCCGAAGAAGCAGGCGGTCCGAAATTTCTGGGCTTCGATGAAGATCGAAGCCCTCACTTCGCTGTCGATATTTCAGCTGTAGAGGATCCTTCAGGTATCGCCGCTCTGGCAACCGAAGCCGAGTTTGAAGACGGGCGTGCAGCAGCAACGGATATTCCGCAGGAACAGTCGGGAGT
>Ga0302123_10003284_pt1 | contig 10807 bp, 14 predicted proteins | sample CB21_321_MG_FD_203109 | JGI IMG/M metagenome (GOLD analysis project Ga0302123, IMG submission 203109) | Marine microbial communities from Western Arctic Ocean, Canada - CB21_32.1 | ecosystem: Environmental > Aquatic > Marine > Oceanic | place: Canada: Western Arctic Ocean | collected 2017-09-28 | reverse complement strand
AGGAATTGGTTGAAAAAACCAAACAAGAAGGTGCTAAAGTTTTATTAGGTGGAAAAAGACCAGCAGGCTTTAATAAAGGTTTTTATTATGAGCCAACAGTTTTTGATGATGTAAAAGATGATTATACCATTATGAAACAAGAACCATTTGGACCATTGGTACCAATGTTATCTTTTAAATCTTTTGATGAAGTAATTGAAAGAGCTAACGATAATGACCTTGGATTGTGTAGTTATATATGTACTAATTCAATGGAAAAAGCCCATAGAGCATCCGAGCTAATGGAAACAGGTATTGTTGCTGTTAATACAGGAGTTGTAGCTGTTGCGGAAGCACCATTTGGAGGAATTAAGCAGAGTGGATACGGAAGAGAAGGTGGATCAATGGCTATTAAAGATTACTTGAATGTTAAGTATACTCACATGGGCATTAAAGGTTAGTAGTCATGCAAATTGGATTTATTGGAATTGGCCTCATGGGCTTTCCGATGGCAAAAAATTTACTTAATTCTGGTTATAAATTAAAAGCATTTAATAGATCTCAAGATAAAGCTGAAAAATTAAAAAATTTTGGTGCTGTGATTTCTACATCAATCAAAGATGCTGTTACGAATTCAGATATAATCATTACGATGCTTACAGACGATACTGCAGTTGAAAAGGTAATGGGAAATGAAGAGTTTATTAAAAATATTAAACCATATGCTACTGTAATAGATATGAGTTCAATTAATCCAGTCTTATCAAAAAAATATGCAGAGATTTTAAAAGAAAAAAACATAAATTATTTAGATGCTCCTGTTTCAGGCGGCACAATAGGTGCTGAAGAGGCATCACTCGCAATAATGGTAGGTGGTGAAGAAAAAATATTTAATGAATGCTTTGATCTTTTGAAGATTCTTGGCAACCCTACATTAGTGGGCCCGGTATCATCTGGGCAAATATCTAAATTAGCCAATCAAATTATAGTTGGAGTAACTATAGGAGCTGTTGCAGAGGCAGTTACATTGTGTGAAAAATCTGGAACAGATCCCAGTAAAATGATTGAAGCCTTATCTGGAGGTTGGGCTGATAGTAAAATATTACAAACACATGGGAAAAGAATGATTAATAAAGATTTTTCTCCTAAAGGAAAAACTACCACCCAGTTAAAGGATATGACCAACATTATTAATGCGGGCAAAGCAGTTGATTTACATTTACCTATTTCAACTCTAATACAAGAGATGTATAAAAATCTAGTAGAAGACGGTCTTGGTAATACTGATCATAGCTCTCTGTACAATGAAATTGAAAAAATAAATAAAAAATAAATAATGAAATTATTAAGAATAGGAAAAAAAGGTCAAGAAATTCCAGCTGCGATAGATAAAAATGGAAAATATAGAAATCTTTCTTCACATATTAATGATTTAAATCCTGACACTATAAATTTTGAAACTCTTGAGAGTTTAAAAAATATTAATTTAGAAGATTTAAAAGAAGTAGATAAAAATGAAAGAATAGGTGCTTGTGTATCAAAACCAGGGAATTTTTTTGCTGTAGGCTTGAATTACACCGAGCATGCAAAAGAAACAGGAGCAAAGCCTCCCGAATACCCTGTGTTATTTAATAAATCAGTCCACTCTATAGTTGGACCAAATGACAATGTAATAATTCCAAAGGGTTCTCAACAATTAGATCATGAAGTTGAGATGGCTTTTATAATTGGAAAAAAAGCAAAAAGAGTTCTAGAAAAAGATGCTCAAGATTATATTTTTGGATATTGTATTTGTAATGATATTAGCGAACGTGACTGGCAAAAAAATAGAGGTGGTCAGTGGGTTAAAGGAAAATCTGGTGATACATTTGGCCCATTAGGACCGCATTTGATTACAAAAGATGAAATTAAAGATGTTAATAATTTAAATTTAACGCTAGATGTGAATGGAAACAGACATCAAACTGGCAATACCAATCAAATGATTTTTAACTTTAATTTTCTGGTTGCTCATATCACAAGTTTTATCACCTTAATGCCTGGTGATATAGTTACAACGGGTACTCCACCTGGAGTTGGTCTTGGAATGAATCCTCCTGTTTTTTTAAAAAATGGCGATAACATGGAGCTATCTATTGATAATCTTGGTAGTCAAAATATAAAAGTAGTTGCAGAGTAATTTTATATGATTGAATTATTTATAGCTTTTGGAGCAGGTCTTATCAGTTTTTTATCACCTTGCGTTTTACCTTTAATACCAGGTTATATTTCTTTTATTTCAGGCGCATCCTTAAATGAATTACTTGAAAAGAAAAAAATAAATTTAATCCCGTTAATATTATTTACATTAGGTTTTTCTTTTGTTTTTATCATGTTTGGTGTTGCGGCTTCTTACTTAGGACAAGTGCTTTTACAAAATTCTCAAACTTTAAGAGTAATTGCTGGATTGGTTATTATAATATTTTCTCTACAATTAATTGGAATCATCAATATTAGTTTTTTAAATTTTGAGAAAAAGATTTACACTAAAAGAAATAATAATATTTGGTTTTCTTTTATAGTGGGTATGGCTTTTGGTTTTGGTTGGACACCATGCATTGGTCCAATTCTAGGTTCAATTCTTGCATTAGCCTCTACTGAGGAAACAATATTTAAAGCTGTAATCTTACTTAGTTTTTATTCATTAGGTTTAGCGATACCATTTATTTTATCAGGTTATTTAATGCAAAGATTTTTGATGTTTTCTAAAAATTTTAAAAAGAATATTAATTTAGTATCTAAAATTGGAGGAATAATACTTTTAATTACTGGAATTCTAATCTTAACTGATCAATTACAAGTCTTAGGATATTATATATTAAATTCTTTACCATTTTTGCAAAATTTTGGTTAATAGGATAATAACCAACTTATAGTTATGAAAATTTATCAAATTGATACCAGTGCTAGAAAAGAGGGCTCTACATCAAGAGCTTTAGCCAAGAAATTACTAGATAAAATTAAAAAACCAGAGGACGTGGTCGTATATAGAGATCTTAATGATGAAATGATTTTTATTTCAAATTTAACAGAATCTGGGATGAAAATTCCTGAAGGTGAGCAAACCGAACAACACAAGAAAATGTTTGAAATGTCAGACAAATTAGTTCTTGAGTTAAAAGAGAGTGATACAATTATAATTTCTGTGCCCATTTATAATTTTGGACCACCAGCCACATTAAAAGCTTGGGCAGATTTAACTGCAAGAGTTAAAGAAACTTTTAAATATAACGAAGATGGAAGTAGAGTTGGATTGTTAGCTGATAAACAGGTTTATCTCGTAATTACCTCAGGGGGCACAAAGATTAATAGTAAAGATGATTTTTTAACACCTTGGTTAATCCATGTATTAAATTTTTTTGGTATAAAAAAAATAGACATTATTGCTGCCGATCAAATGGCAATAGACTATGAAAAATCAATTAAAGCTGCCGAAGATGAAATTGATAAAATTAAGCTTTAACGAAGAAGAATTAAATAGTAAGTTTTTTTATAATGACCTTAATAAACACAAAAGAATATAAGATTTATTCAAATTTTTTAAGTAATTTAGCAAATGATTTAACCAAGTTTTATTTTTCAAAACTAAACAAAACTTTTAAAGTAACAAATAAAATACAAGGCAAAGGGTACGACCCTGTTACCACATCTGATAAAGCTTTTGAAAAATTCATTAGAGCAAAAATTAAAAATAAATTTCCAAATCACCAAGTAATAGGGGAAGAGTTTGGTCATAAAAAAACTTTAAGTGATTACACTTGGGTTATTGATCCAATTGATGGAACAAGATCTTTTGTAATAGGTAATCCTACTTGGAGCAACTTAATATCTCTTAACTTCAAAGGTAACCCTATTGTTGGTTTGGCAAATTTTCCAATTTTAAATAAGTACTATTTAAATATTAATAATAAAAATGCATATGTGTTTGAGAATAAAAGAAAAAGAAAAATTTCAGTTTCCAAAAATATACCTTTTTCAAAAATAAAAGTATCAGGTGCTTTTCATGGTGCAATCTCTCTTAAACAACAATTAAAAATTCCAAAAGTTTTAAAGTTAATGCAATTTCCAACTGCAGATGCTTTAAGTTATTCTCATTTATGTGAGGGAAAAATTGATGTTGTCTTTCAATGTGCAAATAAGATTTGGGATATCCATCCATTAATACCAATTATAAAAGCTGCTGGTGGCGTTGTAACTACCTGGAACAATAAAGACGCTGTTAATGCAGGCAGTATTTTGGTGTCGGCTAATCAGTCTACTCATAATAAAATGCTTAAACTTTTGAAACCAGTTTCAAAATAAATGAAAATTATTCCTAGCAAGGCACAAGCCATCTTAGACTTTTGGTTAAAAGACACTCCAGCCGAGAAGAGATTTAAAAAAGATGAGAATTTAGATAAGATAATTACAGAGAAATTTTTAAAAGATTATGAGTTAGCAAGCTCAAATGAATATGACGATTGGCAAGACACTCCATTAGGAAGTTTAGCGCTAGTTCTTTTATTTGATCAATTTTCAAGAAATATGTTTAGAGACGATCCAATAGCTTTTAGTCAAGATCATAAAGCAAGATTAATAGTAAATGATTGTGTTTATGCAGGATTTTTAGACGAACTGGATCAAACTCAAAGATTATTTATGATATTACCGCTTATTCATAGTGAAGAGATCACAGACCACGATATGGGCTATTATTTAATCGATAAATATTTAAAAGATCACCCAGATTTAGTTACTATTAAAAAGTTTTGGAAAGATCACACATTAGCAATTAAGAAATTTCACAGATATCCTCATCGAAACATAGTATTAGGTAGAAAATCTACTCCTGAAGAAATAGAGTTTTTAAATCAACCAAACTCATCCTGGTAAAATGTTCACTAAGTGAACAGATGAAGTAAAGCATTCAAAATTAACATTACTGTAGTGACAATATGTCATTTTATTATAACGAAATGCAGATCTATAAGGTGCGTATAAAATTCAAAAATTAACATTATCTTCTCTCTCTATTAGATAGTTAATGTTAACTTTCCTCGAAAGAGAGAAATTTCTTATTGTCAATATCCTCACTCGATACTATAAATTTTAAATGAACTTCAAGTTTGTATATAAAATATGTGCTAAATCTGAGTGGCTTGAGATTAAGAATAAGGGCCAACTAACAGGTTCTAAAAAAGATCTAGAAGATGGCTATATTCATTTTTCAGGAGATGACCAGGTTGCAGGAACTCTTAAAAAATTTTATCAGAATCAAAAAGATTTAATCTTATTAAAAGTGGATACTTTAAAACTTGATCATTTAGTTTGGGAACAAGCTTCAGATGGAACTATGTTTCCACACTTATATTCTCCATTGGATATTTCTAATGTTGTTGATGAATATGATATTATTTTATCTGATGATGGTACTCACATTTTACCATCTATTTTTTAACTTGTCTTTTAAGGGGTTCACCCTTTCAGAAAGCTCCAAAAGAGTTCCCCTGTAAGTTAGCGGTATACGCCAAAATCCATAATAATGGACTTTATATTTTTTCGATCTTAATTAGTCTTTGATTATTTAATCACACCAGTTATGTGTCAGGTGGTGATAAATTCATAATCATCCTCCTTTGTTGGTATTTACACAATAACATTTCTAAATATTTCATACAAAACATTTATTTAACCTTTTGTTAAATAAATTTATTGAATACAACTTTAAGAAATATTATGATGTCGATAATTTTATAAACTCTTCTAATTAAATTTACTTCAATATAATTTTATTAATTATTACCTAAAAGATTTACCATCAACACACCAACAATAATAAAACCCAAACCTATTATTGAATAAAGATTTGGCACTTGATTGTATTTAATTATACCAACAATTACTGTTGCAATGATTGCAAGACCTGCAAATGAAGCATAAGTAATTCCTATAGGTATATTTTTCATAACCATTGATAAAGCATACATACATAAAACAATGGTAATTCCTGTGATGATACTTGGAAAGAGAAGAGTAAAACCCTCAGCACTTTTTGCAAAACTATTTGAAGTAACACCTAGTACAACTGCTAGCGCTAAAAATAAGTAAGAAGTTGTCATATTCATTAATTAGTCTTTCCCATGGTATTTAACAATATAACACCAATTATTATTAAAGATATTCCAATAATAGCATACAGATTTGGTGTTTGATTGTATTTTACAACACCGAAAATTGTTACAGCTGTAATAGTAAGTCCACCATAAGTAGCGTAGGTAAAACCAACAGGTATAATGGTCATTGCTTTAGATAAGCAAAAAATACATGCAACAATTGTAAAGATGCAAAAGATAGTAGAATAAATATTTGTAAAGCCTTCTGTAGCTTTTAAAAAACCGTTGGATAAAATTCCAAGAATTATAGCAAGTACTAGAAATATGTAACCACTAGCAAGATTCATTTAATTATCTTAAATGAAATCTCGTTAGAGATATATAATTATTTAGGTATTTTTGTAGCACCAGTTTCAAGTGAAATCATTTTTCCATCTTGATATTTGAACACTGCCATTACTGCTTCTGTATTTCCATCATCGAATGTTACAAATGCATGTTCAATGCCGATTTCATCATTTTCAAAAAGAACTCTTATTTTGTCTCTTTTGATGTCTCCGCTCATTGCCCATTTAATTACATCTGCTTTACCTAAAACGTTACCTGAAGCATGCATTGTGAATTTATAATCATCATGCAACAGTTCATTCATAGCAGCTTCGTCTTTTGCTTCCATAGCTGCGTTATATTTCGCTAGTATCGACATATTTTATCCTTTGTTTGTTTGTTTGTTTTTTAATTTTAACTATATGTGGAAAGCTCATATAAATTGACAAAAAGGTCATGTGACATATTTAAATCCAATTGGGGTAGGGCAACCCTTTATCTTCAAGAAATTTTTTATTAAACATCTTGGTTGAATATTTATCGCTCTTATCACAAAGAATTGTGACAATAGTTTTTCCAGGTCCAAGTTCTTTACCTAGCCTAATAGCCCCTGCAATATTAATCCCACAGCTTGTGCCAAGGCTTAATCCTTCATGTTCTATCAAATCATACAGTATAGGTAATGCTTCATGATCATCTATTGAATAAGCATCATCAATTTTAGCATTTTCAAAGTTTTTAGTAATTCTACTTGAGCCAATTCCCTCGGTAATTGATCCGCCTTCAGATTTTAATTCACCATTCTTTATATAATTATAAAGAGCAGAGCCTTTAGGATCAGATAAATAAATTTTGATATCTTTATTTTTTTCTTTAAGAGCATTACTTACTCCTGAAATTGTTCCACCCGTTCCTGATGAACACACAAAACCATCAACTTTACCTTCAGTTTGTTCCCAAATTTCTAGTCCTGTTCCTTCGTAATGACCTTTTGCATTTGCAACATTGTCAAACTGATTGGCCCAAACAACACCATTGTTATTTGAAGGTCTTAATTCATCTGCAAGTTTTGCTGCAACTTTAACAAAGTTAGCATCATCTTTATAAGGTTTTGCAGGAACTAATCTTAAATCAGCACCAATATTTCTAAGCAAATCTTTTTTTTCTTGGGTTTGGTTATCATTCATAACTATAATTGTTTTGTAACCAAGTGAATTTCCAAGCAGACACAAGCCAATACCAGTATTTCCAGCTGTACCCTCAACGATTGTGCCACCTTTAGAAATTAATTTTTTTTCTTCAGCGTCTCTAATCAATGTTAGTGCTGCACGATCTTTTACAGATCCACCAGGGTTCATAAACTCAGCTTTACCGTAAATATTACAACCAGTAATCTCTGATGCAGCTCTTAATTTTATTAGTGGAGTATTGCCTATGCCTTGAATAAAATTATCCTGATAGTTTTTCATCAATCTAATTTTGTATCACTTCCCGGTGTAACGCCATAAGCTTTAAATTCTTTAGTAGCAGTTCCAACATTTCTAGCGGGTATTCCAACCATTACTGCATTTTCAGGAACATCTTTAGTAACAACTGCATTAGCACCAATTTTTGAATTTGCACCTATTGTAACTGGACCTAAAATTTGAGCACCAGATCCAACTACAACATTATCTTTTAATGTTGGGTGTCTTTTTATTAATCTTTGTTCATTTGAATTAATGCTTGGTGCAATTCCACCTAGTGTTACCATATGGTAAATGGTTACGTTGTCACCAATCTCAGAAGTTTCACCAATTACAACTCCCATACCGTGATCAATAAATAAATTTTTTCCAATTTTCGCTCTTGGGTGAATTTCAATTCCAGTTAAAAATCTTGAAAACTGAGAAATGATTCGAGCAATTAAATCAAACTTAGCTAAACAAAAAAAATGTGCAATTTGATGAAATAATACTGCCTTAACACCTGGGTAAGTTAAAATTAAACTTAGTTTAGATTTTGCCGCAGGGTCTCGGTCAATTATAGATTGTAAAAAGTTGTTCATTATTTATTGCTAGTGTTGATTATAAATTTATATTGATTTATATAAGCTTTAAATAAGAAATTTAAAGAGGAAAATCTATGTACAAAAACACCAACTGTTTTCATTTAGCAATACCTTGTGGTAATTTAGAAAAAGCTAAGCATTTTTATAGCGAGATATTAGGTTGTAGATTGGATAATTCAGCACAAGAATGGGCAGATGTTGATTTTTGGGGAAATGAATTAACACTTCATGCAAGTGAACATAAGCTTGAAAGTGAAAGACATGATGTTGATATGGGTAATGTTTCGGTACCTCATTTTGGTGTGCATTTATCTAGAGAAAATTTTAACTCATTAAAAAAAAGATTAACAGACAACAATACAAAATACTATGATGAGCCATATTTAAGATTCAAAGGAACAAAATATGAGCAAGAAACTTTTTTTGTTAAGGATCCTAACGAAAATATTTTAGAGATCAAAACACTTACGGCAAACCCAGAATAAAAATTATGACTACTGACTATAAAGCTATAGCTAACAAATTAAAGTTTGAAGGTAGAGCTTTTATTGATGGCAAATATGTTGAATCTATTGATGGTGAAAAATTTGAAAATATAAATCCTGCAACAGGTGAAACTCTTTGTTCGGTTTCAAAATGTAATCATAAAGATGTTGATCTAGCAGTTAAAGTTTCAAGAAAAGCTTTTAATAGTGGTGTTTGGTCTAGAACATCACCAGAGTTTAGAAAAGATGTTTTGCTTAAATTCGCAGAATTATTAAGGCAAACTGGAGAAGAAAACTCAGTTCTTGAATGTGTTGATACTGGAAAATTAATTGGAGATTGTATTAATGAAGTTGCAAATGATGCCCCAATGCATTTTCAGTGGTATGGAGAATTAATAGATAAAGTATTTGGAAAAGTTGGTCCTACAGAACCTTCTTTAACAAGTTTAATTGTTAAAGAACCTATTGGTGTAGTTGCAGGAGTAGTTCCTTGGAACTTCCCATTGATGATGGCAGTTTGGAAAATGGCACCAGCATTAGCTGCAGGTTGTTCGGTTATAATTAAACCAGCAGAAGACACACCTTTAACCGCAATAAGAGTTGCTCAAATTGCAAAAGAAGCTGGTATTCCAGATGGAGTTTTAAATGTTGTTCCGGGTTTTGGTGATGTTGGAGAAGCTCTTGGGAGACACCCAGATGTTGATGCAGTTTCATTTACAGGCTCAACTGAAGTTGGTGGATTATTCATGAAATATTCTGGTGAAAGTAATTTAAAAACAATTGGTTTAGAGATGGGTGGGAAAAGTCCATTTATAGTTTTAGAAGATGCAAAGATTACAGATGATTTAATTGACAATGCAATTAATTCTGCTTTTTGGAATGGTGGTCAAAATTGCTCTGCTAATATGAGACAGATAATTCATAGTAAAGTTAAAGATGAATTTTTAGATAAAGTTTCAAAAAAAGTTAAAGCTCTTAAAGCTGGCGATCCATTAGATCCAAGTTCAAACATGGGTTCGATGATTTCTAAAAAACATTTAGCAACTGTAGATGGGTTTATTCAAAAAGGGATAGATGAAGGAGCTAAACTTTTATTTGGTGGTGTTTCAAGTGGAGAACAAAAAGGATTTTTTGCAAAACCAACTTTATTTGATAATTTAAAAGAAAATATGACAATAGCCCAAGAAGAAATTTTTGGTCCAGTATTAGGAGTTCTTACAATTAATAGCGATGAAGAAGCTTTAAAAATTGCAAGTAATTCAAAGTATGGTTTGCATGCAAGTGTATTTACTCAAGACATTGATAGAGCTTTTCATATGGCTAAAAGCTTACCTTGTGGAACTGTCTCTGTTAACACTTTCTCAGAAGGAGACATTAAAACACCTTTTGGTGGATATAGACAATCTGGATCTTTAAGTAGAGATCAAGGGACAGAAGCTCTAGACCAATACCTTCAAACTAAGACTATTTGGATTAGTCATTCTTAAAATAATTTAATCAGTTAATATAACCTAATTTAACAGTAGCATTTATCCCAAAATGAGCTTCCATTTTCTTTGACTCATCTTTGTTAATTTAGTTAAATTAACTCTTAAATTAACTCTTAAATTAACTCTTAAATAAACAAGGAAAAAATAATGAAAATAATCAAAACTATAAACAGGACACTACTCACAGGGTTTGCAATTGCTTTCTTTGCCCAAGCCTCTTTTGCAGAGGTAACTCTTAAGCTCGGTACTACTGGTAGATTAGGTATGCCAATTGGTGACGCCATAGATCAAGCATTGATGCCGGCCTTGGCAAAAGCCTCTGGTGGCAAGATGAAAATTGAGCCA
>Ga0302123_10003278_pt1 | contig 10823 bp, 10 predicted proteins | sample CB21_321_MG_FD_203109 | JGI IMG/M metagenome (GOLD analysis project Ga0302123, IMG submission 203109) | Marine microbial communities from Western Arctic Ocean, Canada - CB21_32.1 | ecosystem: Environmental > Aquatic > Marine > Oceanic | place: Canada: Western Arctic Ocean | collected 2017-09-28 | reverse complement strand
CTCTTCGCCGGATTGCGCCACGTCATCCATCAGACTGAGGCACTTGGCTTTAAATTCGGAAGCTTTGATTGTTTTCATACTCACTTCTTATATGACCATGGTCATGACCATAGTACTTATATTCAGAAGCGATACAAACCCTTTTTTCGGTGTAAGCTATCCATCACCATGAATGAGGGAGATAAAAGTGCCGCGGGAAAACAAATTACTCCTGGAAAACAAGACCGCAATCGTCGTGGGCGGCGGACAGACACCGGGTGAAACCATAGGAAATGGGCGGGCGACCGCGATTCTATTCGCCCGCGAAGGCGCCAAAGTAGCCGTCGCAGACAGGCTTCTGTCGTCCGCAGAAGAAACGGTCAAACTGATTGTCGCCGAAGGTTTTGAGGCATTTGCCTACGAGCTGGATGTCCGTGATGAAGGCGGAATCAAGAATCTCGTCAGTGCGGTCGTACAGAAATGGGGGCGAATCGACATCCTGCACAATAATGTCGGCGTCAGCATTGCAGGCCAGGATGCAACCGTTGAAAAAATAACCCCCGAAGGATTCGATAACATGGTGGCTATCAACCTTCGTTCGATGGTCCTCACCAGCAAACATGTGCTACCTCATATGAGAGAAGCTGGCTCAGGAGTTATCATTAATATCTCGTCTCTGGCAGCGATTAAGCCTTTCCCGTTAATTGGCTACAAAACCACCAAGGCAGCGGTCATAGCACTCACGGAGCAGCTTGCCGCCGGTAACGCCCGATACGGTATTCGAGCCAATGTCATTCTTCCTGGTTTGATGAATACGCCCATGGCGGTCGAAGGAAGGGTTCAATCGGGCAAACCGAGGGATGAAGTCATCGCAGAGCGGGACAGGTTAGTGCCACTCGGCAGAAAAATGGGAAGTGCCTGGGACGTCGCTCATGCTGCGGCATTCCTCGCCTCGGACAAAGCGGGTTACATTACCGGCGTATCTCTTCCGGTTGATGGAGGCTTGTCGATCGTCTAATCAAGGACGGGGCTCGCGATACCCGGTCAATTCGATTGATCTCTGCAGGTTGATTCGCTTCCTTCTCAATCATCATCGGCGGCAAACAACACCTGAACCTGGGTGATTTGCGGGACAAACTCCATAGCACGGCGCTTAAGTTTATCTGCTATCTCACGTGCCGCAGCCGGTGAACTCGCGAGGGTGAAAGGCAAGCAGACTTCCAGCCTGATAGACCCGTTCAGGTAGTGCAGGTTCGTCCTCAGGATATTCTGTGCTGGCGAATACTCCTCCCAGCATTGCTCCAGGAGCCGCAACAACTCACCCCTATCTGGCAACGTATCATCAAACACATCATCCTCAGCATCCACGTGGACGACAACGTCACTGATCTCAGGGAACTGTTCCGTCAGACCAAACCTCACCTGCTCCGCAATCTGATGACCTTCGGAAACTGTAATCATCGAATCGACAGCAATATGTACATCAACCAAAACACTCGCACCCATCCGACGCGTTCTTAAGGCATGAAACCCCTTAACACCGTGGGTCTTGCCAACGGCATCCTCCAGGTCGTCGAGATAAGACCGATCCATCCCTTTGTCTACCAGTTCCTGCACACTGGGCGCACCCAGATCCCAGGCAACCTTGGCGATGATGACGGCGACACCAATCGCCGCTAGAGCATCCAGCTCTGGTAATCCCAACATCGCCCCGGCGATACCCACGAACACCATCACTGATGAAAACGCATCGGTTCTGCTGTGCCAGGCGTTAGCCTCAAGAATGGGAGATTGATGCAATTTCGCCACTTTCATCGTGTAGTGGTAGATGTATTCCTTACTAAGCCCCGACACCAAGACGACCGACAGGGCAATCCACCCTGGAGTCACATCCCTGCCTGGCTCGGACAAAACATCCAAGGCGTTATCCACGATACCAAGCGAAACAAGAAACAACGCGAGCGCCAGCAAGACTGTGGTGATCGTTTCGATCCGGGCATGGCCATAAGGATGATCCTCATCAGCCATTTTATTACCTTGCCTGACCGCCACCAGCACCATGCCGTCTGTGACGAGATCGGATATTGAATGAATCCCATCAGCGACAAGTGCCTGCGAATTTTCCACGACGCCGAGAAATATCTTAAGTACTCCCAGCACAAGATCCACTGCCGCCCCTACAAGCGTTACGTCTGTCAGCGCTTTAAGTCTGGCGTCTTCCATCGAATCCGTTCTCATAAGCTAACAGTCATAAAATAGAAGTCATAAAATAAAAACCGCCGTTAAAAACTGGGGCGAGTGGAAAAAGGTGTCAGTTGCAATTCGTGCGTCCAGCAGGACCTGTCCTGGGTATGCAAATAGTAAAATGCATCAGCAATTGCAGCCGGATTGATAATCATTTCAGGCTTCGACTGCGCCATGGGCAATGCGCGAGTTCCTGGCGAATCGATCAACCCATCCACGACGACATTGGCAACGTGAACGCCGAACTCCGAATACTCTTCCGTTAACACCTGCGCCAGGGTGCGCATCATAACTCTTGGATAGTAGAGCGACTCACCGGTCCGTCGCTTCCTGCCCCTCAGCGAAGCGGCATTGTTTGTGATCAGGAAAGAGCCCTGACCGCGCTTCCTCATCGCAGGTAATATTTCCTTTGCCACCAGAAATGGACCCCGGCTCGATATGTTTTGCGCTGTTTCAAAAAGCTCGATTGGCATGTTTTCGAGCAGCTCCATTTCTGGAGGAAGGTCCCTGCCTTCCAGGTATCCTGCATTCAGTACGACAACTTCCGGATCACCCAATTCGCTCCTGACTGTCTCGAAGGCAGTTGAAATCGAATCATCGGACTCAAGGTCCAGCTCCACTGTCATGCAGTCAAGCCCCTCAGAATCTATCGCCGCCTCCAGCGCCGAAGCATTGGGCTTGCTTCTTGTGGTCAGCACTACATGGAAACCCTCGCGCGCAAATTTCAGCGCTATGGCGCCCCCTACTCCCCACCGTATCGATAGCGGCAATTTGTCGTCAGGGATGTTCCCACCGTGGACCATTCGGGTATTGCGACCATCAGATTGCCACTTGGACGTGGCGCCAATCACCACGGCTACGGGTTTTGTCATTGTTCACCTCTTAAGGGAATGCTACTCGCTATATTTCCGGGTGTCATTCGAGGAGCCTTAAAATATCCCCAGCTTAGCCGCAGGAGATTGCCCTGGGTCAAAGCGGTCAGAACTCAGATTGATCATATTAGTGTTGTTATGCAAGAAATCCTTACCGTTGTTACGGACGAGCTCTCCATTACTTTTGAACGAATTAAAAAGCGCCTGGACTGACGGAGCAAATGTCTCACTCAAGATCAGTCACAGGTCAAAACCTATCAGGTAGTGCCTGTTGACCGCACTTTCGCCGGAATAGCCGATTCTCCGAACTGTAATTCGACCATCTGCGCATAGATGGCGTTGCGGGTCACAAGTTCACTATGGCTGCCTACATCAAGGATCCTGCCGGCATCCAGGACGACAATCTTGTCGGCCTGTAGCACTGTTGCAAGTCTGTGAGCAATGACCAGGGTGGTTCTGTTCTTCTGCAATGTATCTAACGCCGACTGCACCAACCGCTCACTTTCCGCATCCAGGGCGCTGGTAGCTTCATCGAGCAGCAAAATGGCTGGATCCGCAAGAATCGCACGAGCGATCGCAACTCGCTGTTTCTGGCCGCCGGACAATCTGGCGCCCTTCTCTCCCAGGTAGGTTTTATAGCCATCGGGAAGCTCACTAATAAAGCCATGAGCCGACGCTGCCGTGGCTGCTTCGATAACCTGCGTATCGGTCGCGTAGGGACGACCAAAGCGAATGTTCTCCGCGGCGCTATCGCCAAAGATCACACAATCCTGGGGAACCATCGCCATGGCAGACCTGACATCCTGAGGATCAGCAAGATTTATGTTTACACCATCAATAGAAATCCGACCGGACTGCGGGTCGTAAAACCTAAGTAACAGTTGAAATACCGTACTTTTACCTGCGCCAGATGGCCCCACAAACGCGACATGTTCACCTGGCTTGATATCAAGTGAGAAATCCCTGATAGCAAATTCGTTTTTCCGGGACGGATAGCTGAAATCTACCTGCTCAAAACTGACTGCACCATTGCACGGTTTAGGTAAATCGACAGGGTTTGCAGGCGCCCGGATATTCGATTCCATCTGCAATAACTCCGTCAGCCGCTCCATCGCACCGGCTGCTCGCTGCACCTCTCCCCATACTTCACTTAAGGACCCTGCGGCAACACCAACAAACATTGCATACAAAACAAACTGACCAAGCTCACCACCGGATATTGTTCCTCCCAGCACCTCTTTCGCTCCTAGCCACAGCACGAAGATCAATGCTCCAAACACGCTGGCGGTCGCAACCGTCGTTAACAGCGCCCGCACCTTGATTCTCCGGACAGCTGTTACAAAGCTTTTCTGGATAGCGTCAGAGAATCGCTCTATCTCAAGACCTTCTGCGACGAACGACTGCACTGTTTCTGCGTTCCCGAGTATTTCAGCGGCCTGGCCGCTGGCATCTGCAATTCTGTCCTGGGTATCGCGCGAAAGCCTTCGTAACCATCGTCCAACGACAAGAATCGGCAACACAATCAGTGGAAAGATCAGCAGAAGAACGCCCATTAACTTAATGTTGGTGTAACCCAGCAGCAACAAGCCACCGACAAACTGAATCGATGACCGCAGGACAATTGAAATACTGACGCCCGATACAGATTGGATAAGCGTGGTATCAGCGGTTAGACGCGACAGAACTTCTCCGATTTTTGTCGTTTCAAAGAATGTGGGATCCATATAGATCACATGCGCAAAGACCTTGCTACGCAGGTCAGCGACTACTCTTTCCCCCAGCCAGTTCACAAAGTAGGATCGCGCGGCACCAAAAAATCCAATGACCAGGGCAAAGACCAGCAGAATGAAAAAATAGCGGTCTACGTTCGCGGCATCCTCGACAGAAAACCCATGGTCAATAACATTGCGGACAGCTATCGGCATAGCCAGCAGCGCTGCTGAGGAGATGAGCAGCGCCACCATGGCTATTGCCAAAACCCCCTTGTAAGGCGCAATAAACGGCACCAATGACCGCAGTGGTTGGAGGGACTTACCTTTTTCCCGGTTCTCCGGGGCAACTTCACTCATAGTAATTTTACGGGGAAAACTAAATTTCTGGAGGGCGAAGTTTACCTGAAGCAAGGCGCTGCGTAGAGCGATTACTGCTAATGGCCGATGAATACGTTTTGCAGTCCAACATGCGAATCATTTCACCATACCTTTACGCTATTTGCCCATTATCCTGTCAGAGACAATGCGTTGCATGATTTCTGACGTGCCTTCAAATATTTTGGTCAACCGTGCATCGCGGCAGTATCGTTCGACCGGATAGTGCGTGGTATACCGCTCCCACTGATGTTCAAACACCTGGCCGACCTCAAAGTCTTCGAACTGATTACCCCTTCGCCAGAGGGGAAAGGTATCAAAATCAGGCTCGCTCATCGATTCCTCTTGTAGTCCTAATTACCCCCATCATGTAAGGCTCTGAACCCTGAGAAAAGCCGTGATAGAGTGTTCTAAACTCAGCATTGGCCCCAGAAAAATGATGATAGACCTGCTCTCTCCTGATAGCTTCAAGGGCGGTCACCCGCATGCCCAATACGACTGGCTTCGGAAACATGACCCTGTTTTCTGGCATGAAGAACCAGGTGGATCAGGGTTCTGGGCCGTAACAACACACAAAGATGTCTACAACATCGGCAGGAACGCCAAGGTGTTTTCTTCTGAGCCGACCATCATGATCCAGGACCCCGACCCTGCGCAGGCTAACTTTTCTGGTGACGCAAAAATGATGCTGATGATGGATCCACCAGAGCACACGGCCTATCGAAAGCTCATCAGCCGTGAATTCACCCAGGGCCCCGCAAAACACTACATCGCGCGCATTGAAGAGCTGGCAACCAAGATCCTTGATGCGGTAATGGAAAAAGACCAATGCGATTTCGTCTCTGAGATCGCCGGTGAAATGCCTAGCTTCGTGATTGCAGATCTAATGGGATTACCACTGGACGATGGCCGCGAGCTTTATAAACTTACTGAGGTGATTCATTCCGCGCCCGAGTCTCTTCCGGAAAATGCCATCGCGCTCGCCGTCATGAAGATGTTTGAGTATGGTCAGGGTGTTATCAATGATAAACGCGCCAACCCGGGCGAGGACCTTGCCAGCAAACTGCTGGCCGCTGAAGTGGATGGGCAGAAACTGACAGATGCTGAGTTTCTGCTGTTCTTCATGCTGCTGATCGATGCGGGCGGAGATACGACCCGAAACCTGGTTGCTACGGGCATGTATGAACTGCTGAAGAATCCCGAGCAACTTGCATTGTTACAGTCGGATGTAGAGAAGCACCTGCCTGGCGCAAGGGACGAATTACTGCGCTGGACATCACCCGTCATCTACATGCGTCGAACTGTCAAACAGGACATAGCGCTTGGCGGAAAATCGCTGAAAGCCGGTGACAAAGTCGTTCTTTACTATGGTGCCGCGAATCGGGATGAAAACGTATTCGACAATCCGCACCAACTGGACATCACGCGATCCCCTAACAAACACCTTGCGTTCGGTGGTGGACATCACGTTTGCCTGGGTCAGTGGTTCGCTCGGCTCGAGATCGACGCGATTCTCAGAGAAGTGCTTGGCAGAATGAGTGATATCGAGATTAACGGCGACCTGGAATGGATGCCGAGTAACTTTATCTCTGGTCTAACCCGCATGCCGGTTAGGTTTCAGGCTCGGCGTTAATGTATTGCTTCGTTAGCCTGCCAATTCACAGTTGACCATCATTCCTGGTGCCGTATGAGCTGCCTAAAATGATTTATTGATCGATACTCTGAAATTGACACGCGTTTAAACGGTTGTCTGTGATATCCCGCCCTGAAGATATCGCGTTACCCAAAGACATCCGTAAATCGGATGTTATTTCTGTCAAGACCATCAAGCACCACTGATATACCGCCGCTTTTAATCATCCATTCTAGTCGGTGATCACGGTACTCGCGTTTAAACACGCCGGAAGCAACAGCAGCTTTCAATCCTTCAATATCTGACTTGGGTCCATCAAAGGCAGCCTCTTCTGCAGCTTCCCTGCATGCGGTCACGCTTGGTCTTTCGTTGACACGGGCATGCCAGTCACGAAGCTTACCAACAGGTTCGAACCCAAAACGTGTAATGCTGTTTACGAATGGCACAACTGCCAGATCACCCCAGCCAAAGCTGTTCCCATTAAACCAGGTCCTGTCATCCAGTTGACCAGACAGCCATCGATACCAGCCAGCAATCTGTTCAGCGGCACTTTCTTCTATCTTATTGGCAACATCGCTTGAAGCCCGGCCAAAGAATCGAATTTCTGCCAGGCCCCAGCTGATTGCTTCAACGTGGGTGTCGATAGCATCCTCGATCATACGAACCCGGGCACGCTCAAGTGGACCGGTTGGCAGAAGTGGTGGCTGTGGCCACCTGTCCTCGATGTATTCCAGCATAATTGTGGAATCAAACAGACGGACATCGTCCCCTTCTACCAATGCTGGCACTTCACCACGAGGACTTGCTGCCATAAAGTCCTCAATCGAAGCCCCTGTACCAAGCCCTTCCGGCAAAGGAGCCTCAAATTCAACGCCCTTCTCCAATAACGCGATTTTTACCTTTTGAGCATAGGGAGAAAGCGGATGATCATAAAGAACGAGCGCCATCAGGACTTCTTCGACTGCCGCATGACGCGAATCAATCCAGACATCTCACGAGAACTGGACATGTCGATTAACTGGTCTTTCTTTTCCTGCAGGTCTTCAAAAGTGACATCAGCACCGAACTCCAACGCTTTGTTAACAAACGTTGCACTTCGAGAAAACCGACCATTACCCGCATGAAACGTTTGCCCGGTTGGCGCGTCTTCCGCGCACATCAGCAGAACAACAGGTGTGACGAGCCTGGGGTGGCGCATCGGGTCGGGGTTGTCCGGGTCAACATCACGGCCAGGGATCGTACCAATCAATCTTGTTTCTGCCGCAGGTGCAAGGCAATTCACTCGTATGTTTTTCGACAAACCTTCAATAGCCAGCACATTCATCAACCCAAGCATGCCCATCTTCGCCGCACCATAGTTTGCCTGCCCGAAATTTCCAAAGACCCCTGAAGTTGAACTGGTGAATACAATTCGGCCGTAGTTTTTTTCATACATGATCGGCCACGCAGCGCGGGTGACATATCCAGAGCCGTTTAGGTGAACGTCCATCACCATGTCCCAGTCCGCCATGTCCATATTCTTGAAACTTTTGTCCCGAAGAATTCCAGCATTGTTGACCAGGATATCAACAGTGCCGTAAGCACTGACCGCATCATCAATAATGGATTGCGCGCCCTCTTTAGACGACACACTGGCCTTGTTGGCTATTGCTTCCCCACCAGCAGCTTTGATTTCGTTAACCACATCGTCTGCAGCATCACTGGAGCCCACACCGTCTCCACTGCCACCGAGGTCATTAACCACCACCTTCGCGCCGCGACTCGCAAACTCAAGTGCATGAGCTTTACCCAAGCCTCCACCTGCACCCGTGATGACAACTACTTTGTCTTCAAAATCGCTCATACCTGTCTCCTTCCACTTAAAAATAATGGCACTATCATGATCACCTTATGTAATGACCTTCACGTAACCTTGCTAGTCCGCAGACACCTTACCAAACGGCAGCATTCTTCGAAGCACATTGTCCTTCTGCCAAAAGTGATGATAAAGCGCCGCGCCAAAGTGACCCAGCACCAGCACTGTCAGCAGTTTTCCGTTGACACCATGTGCAACGTGAAAGATTCTCGCCATCTGTTCGTTATCTGCAGCCATCGATGAGTAGGCAATCTGCCCGAACGCAACGACTTCATATTCCGTAATGTACATCGCCTGCAGAATCCCGAAAATAGGTTGCAGCACCAGTAGCACGTAGAACGACCAGTGCATGATTTTTGATAATTTGGTTTGCCACGCGCCCATCGTGCCCGCAGGGGCTGGCACATCATGGGTTAATCTCCAACGCCAGCGGAGCAGCATTAGTATCAACACCAAAGTGCCAAGACCGGAATGCACCATGATGACCTGTTCACGCTCATCTAAGGGCAGGTCCTCAAGACCTGGCCCAAAAATCAGCATAACGATGACGATAAAAGTGACCAGCCAGTGAAGCCATTTGGCGGTAGCACCGTATTTCAGTATCTCAGCCATCTCAACTCTCCTCAGGATGCAATCCTGTCCAGTATGGGTAAAAGGTATTCCCTGAATGCCTGCGGGTTTTCACTCATAGGGAAGTGACCAACCCCTTTCATATCCTGCCAGGTAGAGCCGGGTATCGCTTCATGCGCAGCTTTACCCAACTCGGACGTACCACTGTAATCGTATTCGCCTGAGAGAATGTGAACGCCAACAGCATTGGTATCAATTTCCGCTGCATCCTGGCGCAGGTCATAATCCTCAACATAGTAGTACAGATCGCCAAGAAACACGGGCGGCCAGCCACAGGCATAAACAAAGCTTGTTTCTTTTCGATAGGGCTTCGGTGATGAAGAAGCCATTAAGCCATCCATGAGCCGAGCCTTGTACTCATTGTTGACCTGCGGATGGTACAACTCGCCAAAGTCGGCAAGGTTACCTGCAATTTTTAATGCACCTTCAATGGAGATGACGGCGCGGAACACATCCGAATGTTTGTGCGCCAGGTCAAGCGCCAGTAGCCCCCCGACAGAGCAACCCATAAAGACAGGGTCAACCAGCCCAAGTGTCTCACTGAGCTTTACCGGGATCGACCTCAGGAACTCTCCTTTGAGCAGGTATTGCTCATCCCACCATTCCACACCAACGGGCGGTACCGATTTACCATGACACGGCAGGTCATAAGCGATCAGTCGAAAACGTTCCGTGATTTCCGGAAACTCAAACAAGTGACGCCACTGACTACTATGGCAGCCAGCCGTATGCTGCATCAGCAAGGGAATTCCCTGCCCCGCTTCTTCAAAGTAAATCCGGTGGTCATGACCACCCAGGTTCAGGTGGACATAGCGACCTATAGGCGCATCAATCGTACCGTGGGGGCGATTATCATGAGGCATGGTTTGCGATATGGCGCCAGACTCGGTAAGAGATGGCCTTAACAGCTCCACCGCGCGCATGGCTGCGGCGTAGTACTGCGCGAACACTACGGCGTCACCACTCCTTTGCAGGCCACATCCCTGCGCAATATTGGCCATCACATCGTTGTGGAATCGTTCCGGATTCGCCTCAAGAACTTTTTCCCACACCTCAACCGAACCCGAGATCTCGATCATTCCGCCAGCGTTATCATCGGTCGCAGACTTCGCGCCATTAGTCAGCAACAGCTCCAGTGTTTCATCACCAACATCAAGTCGCACCCCACCATCCCAGTGACGTGACGCCAACTGGAACTCACCATCATTCAGGCATCTGTTTGCCCAGTCATCAGAACTCGGAAGAAACAACGGCATAATTAGCTCCAGGTATTCCAGCGTAAAATTTCATCCAACCCTTTGCGCTTAGTTGGGCCAAAGTTGGCGTCAGGATAGCCGATCGGAATCAGCGCAACCGGGTAGGCATCGTCGGGGATCGCACAGGCTTCACGCAGCGTATCATTAACCAGAGTGTGTCCAGTGGTCATCAGTGTACCCAGGCCAAGACCTCTGGCGGACAACATGAGATTTTGCACTGCCATATAAATTGAGCTGCCCGCCTCCAGAGAAGTCGGGTCCGGCGTC
>Ga0302123_10003275_pt1 | contig 10826 bp, 10 predicted proteins | sample CB21_321_MG_FD_203109 | JGI IMG/M metagenome (GOLD analysis project Ga0302123, IMG submission 203109) | Marine microbial communities from Western Arctic Ocean, Canada - CB21_32.1 | ecosystem: Environmental > Aquatic > Marine > Oceanic | place: Canada: Western Arctic Ocean | collected 2017-09-28 | reverse complement strand
TTTCTGGCCTAGACACCTGTGTAGTGCGTGAGGATTCCAATCTGATAATGGTTGGAGAGAGAACCAATGTCACTGGTTCCGCTCAATTTCGACGTTTGATAACTTCTCAAGACCTTGAGGCCGCGGTTTCAATCGCCCTTGATCAAGTCAGAGGCGGGGCAAATATCCTCGATGTAAATATGGATGAGGGGTTGATTGAAAGCGAGGAGATGATGACCAAATTCCTCAACATTATCGCTACTGAACCTGATATTGCCACTCTCCCAATAATGATTGATTCATCGAAATGGAGCGTTATTGAAGCTGGACTCAAATGTATCCAAGGTAAACCGATTGTCAATTCTATTTCACTAAAGGAAGGAGAGGAGGATTTCCTGGAAAAAGCCGAACTCGTTCGCCGATATGGCGCTGCGGTTGTAGTGATGGGTTTTGATGAAAAGGGCCAAGCTGAAACGATTGAGCGCAAGGTCGAAATCGCAAAAAGGGCTCAAGGATTATTGGTAGAAAAAATCGGTTTTCGACCAACTGATATCATCCATGACCCAAATGTTCTCGCAATCGGTACCGGTATCGAAGAACATAGTGGTTTTGCAGTAAATTTCATCGCTGCTACCAAGGAGATACGAGATTCATGTGCTGGGGCAATGGTCAGTGGCGGTATAAGCAATCTCTCTTTTTCATTCCGTGGAAATGATGCGGTAAGACAAGCGATGCATGCGGTTTTTCTCAAGCATGCGGTTGAAGCGGGGCTTACGATGGGTATAGTCAACCCCAGTCACCTGATAATTCATGAAAATATCAATCCCGAACTTCTCTCTCTGGTTCAGGACGTCGTCTTTAATCGTCGAGATGACGCGACCGAACGCTTAGTCGATGCTGCAGCATCGTTCTCAGCCACAAAGACCGAACGGGTAAACGACGAAAAATGGCGAGAGGCAGCGGTCGAACAGCGGCTATCTCATGCATTGGTTCATGGTATTTCGGATTACATCGTCGAAGATGTTGCTGAGGCTTTTTCTCAGGTCGACAAAGCGCTTGAAATCATCGAGGGCCCACTGATGGCAGGTATGAATGTCGTCGGTGAACTCTTTGGTTCCGGGCGGATGTTTTTACCACAGGTAGTGAAGAGTGCACGGGTGATGAAACAGGCAGTCGCTTGGCTTGAACCTCACATGGAGCAGGGTGAAGGGGAGCGAACAAAGCGTGGCGAAGTAGTGATGGCAACCGTCAAAGGAGATGTTCATGACATTGGAAAGAACATCGTTGGAATCGTCCTTCAATGCAATGATTACAATGTTCACGATCTCGGAGTAATGGTGCCGATGGACACCATTCTAGCCAAGGCTGAAGAGGTCGATGCTGACATAATTGGACTCTCTGGATTGATAACGCCTTCACTGGATGAGATGATCAGATTCGCCAAGGAGATGCAACGCAGAGAAATGGATATTCCACTGTTGATAGGTGGTGCTACCACATCACGCCAACACACCGCAGTTAGAATATCCCCGGCATATCAGAATGAGGTAGTTCACGTCAAGGATGCTTCTTTGGTCTCAGGAATTCTAAATGAACTACTCGATGAAAATCGGCGTAAGGATTTCAATGTCAAACTAGCCGAAGAGGAAGAGCGCTTGTCCGTGCTCTATCAAAGAAGAATGGACAATCCGTTGCTTACCTTGGACCGTTCACGGAATAAGAAACCAAATTACAACTTTGATTCAAATACTTGCCCTGTACCTCCGTTCATCGGAGTAATGACTGAAAGCATCTCCCTTGAAGAAGCAAAAGAGTGTATCGATTGGACCTTCTTTTTCACCACTTGGGGAATGAAGGGTAGATATCCCGCTATTCTCGAAGACCCTATCAAAGGAGAAGCCGCACGTGATCTATTCGAAAACGGCAAGGCTATGCTCGAAAGAGCCATCAAAGAAAATCTATTATCGATTAACGCGATTATCGGTTTTTGGCCGGCTCATTCCGATGGCGATGACATAGTGATTGAAAATGAAAACTCTTCACGTTTCGTAATGTTGCGCCAACAAAGAGATTCGGGGTCATCCAATTTATGCTTAGCCGACTTCATCGCTCCAGAAGATGCCAAAGTGGATGACCACATCGGCGCTTTTGCCGTCGCGGTTCATGGTGCTGATGAAATGGCACTCAAATTCGAAGCGGATAACGATGATTATTCTTCAATTATGATAAAAGCAATCGCCGATAGATTTGCTGAAGCAAGCGCTGAATTATTGCATCAAAGAGTACGGGCAAAATGGGGCTTTGCCGATGATGCTGACATGAATACAGAAAGGTTGTTCAAAGGTGATTATCGCTCGATTAGGCCGGCATTTGGCTACCCTGCATGTCCCGACCATAGTGGAAAGCGATTGCTATTTGAATTACTCAAAGCAGAAGAACATAGCTTTGTTTTGACCGAATCCTGCGCAACCCATCCCGCTGCAAGCGTTTCTGGGCTCTATTTCGCACATCCCGAAGCTCATTATTTTAATATAAAACGTATCGACGAAGGACAGGTAATGGACGTCGCTGCCCGCAATAACATGAGCAGAAGAGAGGTCGAATATTGGCTTTCAACCATTATTGATTATGACCCTGATTGAGAAATCTACTTTTCCTCAGGCGCTACATCGACTGTGCTCTTCGTGCTTTCGTCGATGATATTATAATCGATACCACAGGTTTTACAGACTTGATTTTCATCCCAGTCACACTGCCTTCGACAACCTGACATAACTTCACCTCAAGGAAAGAAGATGGTATCAGGACCACCGGCGGGAATTACTGGAAGTTGTCGTAATTCGCCATAGAGTGCAGGTCCTGTAACATAGGTCGTAGCTATTCCTGATTGGCCCATCAAATCATTAGCCATCGCAGCCCAAGGTCGTCCTTCATCATCGATTTCAATATCGATAAAATCACCGAATCCACCACAACGAGCATAACCGCAATTTGGATCTTCATCCAATGGGTCATCGTGAGAATTAACTTGGGTAGTAGTAATCAGAGGCTTATCGTTCCAAGCATCGGTGATAACGCCCATGAATCCATCCCAAGTCTCATTTTCCCATGTGCCGATATAAGCAAAAGCAACTCTACCATCCTCGCCTGCGTAAATCGTGGGATAACCGGTGCCGTGTATGCCATCGGGGGCAACGTCGATTGGATAGGACCACGAATCGCCTTTGTCTTTAGAATTCGCATAATATGGTTTGTTGTCCACTCCAATCCAGAATGCGTGTAATCCACCAGCCGAATCGACAGCTGTAGCGATTTCATGAGAGTTGGATTGCATATTGGCCTCGGTGGTAATCGTGTGCTCGGTCCAGGTATAGCCACCATCGATCGAGCGATAGACTGCAGGCCCATCACATGAAGGATTTCCGCGATAGACCGACCCGTCAACACTTCCTGCAACATGGGCGTGCAGGCCGCTGCACTGGCCAACACCAATCGGATAGCCAGGTCGTTGGACATCCCATGTGTGAGCTCCATCCAAACTTCTTGAACACTGAGGCCCGAGTGCAGATGAGCCGGTATTGATGCAGAATACGTAAATCACGTCATGATTGCCGATGCCATTGACATCGGGCATCGAAGCGATAGATTGGTGATCTTGCGGCAGATAATAACCTTCAGCGGTGAAAGGAATCGACCAGGTCTGGCCATCATCGTCAGAATATTCAACAAACATCGCGGTTAAAGCGTGCATATCGAATTTGACCAAGCGGTCGGTCCATGGGTCGACATAGATGTATGGATCATTCGATGAGGGTACTTGGCCCAAACTGGTGACGAGTGGGTTGAAAGGCCCCATATTATTCCAGGTCTGACCTTGGTCCATCGAGGTATAGGTCATCGACCCGCTGCCGGTTCCTCCATAGGAAGAAAAATGAATCCCTCCTCTAGATGTAACACCAATAGTTGGTTCAAAAGTGGTTGCACCAATGCCATAATAGGTTGCTAATGCCGGAAATGGGGTGTTGTTTCCATTAAGATTAGTCCAACCCAATGATGGATTATTTGCATTAACGCCCCCGGCGTAATGATACCAAGTGGTATTGGTGTAAGCAAAATCAAATGGGTTTAAATCAGGAGGCGACTCTATGATTTCCTCATCACCAAAACAGCCGGAAAGGGGTGCGCTAAGGAGGAGGAGAAGCGTTAAAATTACTCCACGGAGCATGAATCCTCGTCAAACCTGCTACTCATGAATCTTCCTCTTCCCAGAGCCACTCCAATCAGTGCACTAATCGTAGATAAAGAATTGAAACCCGGCAGGCCAAGAAACCCCTCATCTTCATTGGATTCAAGAATCATGCCATCGACAAGGGTGAAAGAATCACCAATTGTACCATCGGTTCGATGGTGAGTCAGGGACAATGATCTCGAAGCATCGTCGTAGACCAATCTAGTCCAACCATAACTGCTGTTCTCTCGATAAGCGCTCCAAGCCGGTTGCGGCTCATCAAGGTCCTCGTAGGCAGCGCGCCCGCCGATACCGATGACCAGGTGAATGGGAGCGATTCCACTGGGGATAATTGCCATATCAAGACCTTCACTCAGTGGCACCTCACCGATTACAGGCCAGGTTCGCTCATAGAAATGGTCGTGTCCAGCAATTACTAAATCGACACTGTGTTCAATATACAACTGCTCAAGAGCATCGCGAAGTTCCACCTCTGAGCCGTGATAACTATTGCTCGAATACATTGGTTTGTGGCCATAGATAATCACGAAAGGCTGAATAGCCCGGTTCTCGGGAAGATTGGCGGTCTCAAGCACGTTTTCCAACCAAGTGAATTGGCTACTGCCGGCCGTAAACGAGTGCTCAGTTGACATGAAAATCAATTGAGCACCGGGGACTTGGCGCGTGTAATAGAAACCCTCACTCTCCGCTACGTAATCCATATCAAATCTGTGTTCATAGCCTGTGAATCCAGTGGCTGGTTCATTTTCATGATTGCCGACAGCAGTCACCCATGGGGTTTTCATCATGCTTGGAGTCTGAATTTCAAACCACTCATCCCACACGTTTTGATTACCGTCAGAATATGAGATGTCACCTGAGATTGTAACCATCTGAGCAGAGGTGTCTGCAAGAATACTCTCACTGACATCTTGCCCCTCACTCGATATGCCGTGATCGGCTATTGATATCCACTCGAAATGGCCAGCAGAGGGATCAATTGTTGTGAAGGTTATGTCACTCGACCATGTAGTACCATCTCCTACCCTGTAGGTAATCTCCTCTCCAAGTGGCAGATTGACCATCTGAGCAATGTGGAAGGCCATGTCATGCTCATAACAATACGAATTACCTTGAGCAGAATCCGTTCCACTAGAATCGGTCCATTCTACAAAGGCATCTCCTCGACGTTCGGTAGCCCACATCACCGTCATCGCCGTTGGCTCATCAGCGGTCTGCAGATGTATCTGCGTGGGGTTAGCACTGCCGGTAATCGTCCCCGGGCATTCACTGATAGCCTCATTCAAACTTTGGCCCTGAACTACAGGCAGGCAAAGCATCACGATAAGAAGGGGAATAAGGCCTCTCACGGCAACCCCTCACATCGCTATGAAATCAACTCTTCGCTCGACAAATTCGCCACTGACTAACTGTTAACAATCATCCGTGGTGGATATTGATGACGATATATTCAACTGATGATAACATCTGGCTGTAAAGAGGGCGATTATGGATTTGATAGACCCAGATATTCGTAAGGCTAAGACCTTACCCTCACGCTACTATACGACACAGGATTCTTTTGAATCCCTCCTTCCTCATTTCAACGGGTGGCAATTTGCAGCTCATCGTAGCGACTTTTCACAACACAATATACTACCATTGGACCATATTGAAGAGATAAATGGCCAGTGCATGGTCTTGGTCCATTCTGACCAGACACGCTGCCTTGCTAATGTATGCACCCATCGCGGAATGAGAGTAGTGTTAGAGGAGTGCAACTCCAAACAAATTCGCTGTGGCTATCACGGTCGCTCATTTGATTTGGATGGCTCGTTTTCCCACATGCCCAGATTTGAGGAGGTGATTGGCTTCCCAACTTTAGAAGACGACTTGGCTCGTTATCCCTTGGTGGAATGGATGGGGCTACTGTTCACCTCTGGCGATGCTTCGCTGTTTCCCGACCTCTCAATCTTGGAAGATAGAATAGGTTGGATTGATATCGCATCTTTCACTAGAGATACTACAAAAGATAGAGATTACTCAATCGCTGCTGATTGGGCCTTGTATTGTGAGAATTATCTTGAGGGTTTCCATGTTCCATATGTACATCCCGAATTGCACTCGGTTATCGAGCATGATGATTATCGAGTTGAGGTTTTCGAGGGCGGGGTCTTACAGACGGGAATTGCACGAGAAGGAGAGGAGTGCTTCAATATCCCCGAATCTTCACCTGATTATGGTCAAAGAATTGCCGCATACTATATTTGGCTCTTTCCGAATCTGATGCTTAATCTCTATCCATGGGGCCTTTCAATCAATATCGCGATTCCTGTATCGCCGGGGAATTGTCGAGTCCTCTATCGAGGCTATGTCAAAGATAACCGCAATCTTGCCACAGGAGCCGGTGGCGATCTCGACACAGTAGAGAAGCAGGACCAATGGGTAGTGGAAATGGTGCAACGAGGTTTAGGCTCCAGAAGTTATGATCGCGGTCGCTATTCACCAAGTATGGAGATTGGGGTTCATCATTTCCATAGGCTGCTCACTAAGTGATAGGCCTAGTGTGCCGATTACAATATTCTGATGGGGCATGCTGGTGGTGCTGCATCGTTCTGGCAAGAATGGCACTCAAGCCATCAATCGATGCAGCACCACATGGAATTGACGTTTGCAAAATCATATTAGATAGAATATTCCGGTATTGCTTATGCAGAAGCCCAATGTCCCTACTGATTCAGGCTCAGGCCCAGACTCGACTATTACAAAGATGAAGGAGCACTTGCAGGATATTGAATCCCGCTTGCGGAAAGTTGAAGGTAAGACTGGTTTACAGCTGGATACCAATTCCAATGCTTTTGCTTTTGTGATAATCGGAAGTTTAGCAGTCGCGACTGGAGTTTTCATTTTCATGTGGTTGCAGATGCCGTGATACTGATAGTGTTGGACTATGGTAGCCCTATTTGATGCAAGCGAGCAGATTGTGTGCTTCTTCGCGTTGTGAGACGTATATGGCACCAGATCCTGGTGAGAGCTATTGTATGGTTTGCAAATTGAAATATATCGATGACCATCGAGTGAAAGAACTTATTCAGTTCAAGGATGTAAAGGAACCTAAGAAAAAGAAGAAACGAAGTAAATTGTGGAACCGATATCTTGCTATCTTCGCCGGGGCGACAATGTGCGCGGTACCAATGTCGATTTCCTTTCGTCTGATAATGGCGGGGGAATTCGCCGGACCGTTGGTGGTGATGCTAGGTGTTGTATTTTCTATCAAGGGCTTCCTATCTTTCCAACGCGTCTATGTCAAATTAACCGCAGAGGAAGAATTAGAGGAGGATAGCAATCATCCAATGCAGATAACCAGCAATCCACTTTAATGGGGGGGCGAATTCAATCGCAGCCGGTTTTGGCGTAATCTGGGCAATCATCTTGTCAAGAGATTTCATTCACAGGCCGACATCTGCTAATTTCTTGAGGGCTGTAATTTGGGCTTTGCTGAGTTTTTCGCTATCATCGAGTATGAATTCGAGGTCGATGCCTTTGACGCGCTGGCGGTCGCCGATCTGAGAGAGCGGAGGAATCGTGATGCGTCCTTTAATCCCGTCGGGCAAGGTAATCTCCGTCTTTCCACCAAGCATTAGCAAGGAGTAAGAAAGGGGGATGTCCTTGACTACCCTACCGTCATCCCAGCGGCAACCTCGTCCAGGGTCGACTCTGATTCGAACGATTAAGTCGCCTGCATCGCCTTGGGGGTGACCGTGACCTTGACCTTTGAGTTTGATTTCCATACCGTGTTTTCCGTCAGCATCGACCTTGACTTTGAGAGTGGTTTTCTTGCGGTCGATGCTGCCGTGAGACCCGGGGCTCAAACGGGTATAAGTGAATTGGAATTGGCCACCCATTTTTGCTTCCTCTTGAGAAAGGTCGAGAAAAGCGGCAGCATCTTGGCCCTTTTCACGACTTTGACTTTGGGATTGTGCAGGTCGTCTTTGCCGGCCTGCACCACCTGCACCACCGAACATTTGTGAGAAGACATCGTCCATGTTGATATTCATGCCACCGCTTTGACCTCCACCCATACCACCGAACATCTGTGATTGTTCGTGCTTTCTTCTCGCTTCGGTTGTGTTTATTTTATCATAGGCGGATTGAACTTCTTTGAAGCGTGCTTCTGCTGCCGAATCATTGGGGTTTCTATCGGGGTGGTGGCGTCGGGCGAGTATTCTGAATGCTTTCTTAATTTCACCGTCACTGGCATCACGAGATACGCCTAATACTTGGTACGGGTCACGTTCAGCCATGGCTTTTGCATCGGCAGCACCTCTTTGAACCATACGCTCTTCGCAGAGTTGCGCGTCGGATGGGTTAAATGAGGATGGTCGGTCGCACGGGAGGCCAGAGGTTGCACCATGTCTGATGAAAAAGGCGAAAAGAAGTCCTTCGAGGACATCGTTCAGAACAAGCAAGACGCTATTGAAGCGCAGTTCCGCAAGGTCTCAAGAGGCTCGTGGGCCCGTATTCTTCGCATGGCTCGCAAGCCGACTCCACAGGAATTCAAGCAGACCAGCATCATCTGTGGAATCGGATTATTTATCCTCGGCTTAATCGGATTCATTATCCTACTGATAATGGATGATTTCATTCCATGGATTATCCACGATATTTTTGGAATTTGAGGTGAGAAAAGATGGCAGAGGCATTTATCGCATTTATTCGTCATGAGCAGGAGTTGCTCATGTTACGTCGCTCGAAGTCCGATGGCGATTATCCCGCACTTTGGGATGGAGTCTACGGTATCGGCGACAGTCCTGAGGAATACATCGCTCGTGTAGTTGAGTGTACCGGTATTCCTGCTGAGGACTTGAGCTATGTTAGAGACGGACCTACCCTAGGGATCGACGTCGGCAATCGCTTGCTCGATGTTACTCCGATTCTTGTCATATCCGCATCAAAGGAAGTTGAGCCAGCAGGGCGCTATTCCGAGGCAGAGTGGATTGACCCTGGCGAGATTCAGAACCGCAACACCGTCTTTACCAATCTACAAGTAGAGAATAGCGAGAAGTTATTCCGCGAGATGTACGGTAGCGTCGCCTCTTTCCTCTACATCGTCAAGACCGCTATCGGTAGTGAGCAGCGTGTCGCCAACGAGATGCAGGCTCGTATGTTTGGTAGTGGTTCTCTTTCCGCTCTTAGCACCGAGGTCTATGGTATCCTCCATCCTCCGGGTATGAGGGGCTACGTCATGGTAGAATCGAGTGCACTTCATCACGTAGAGAAGTTAATCGGCCGCTCTGGCGGCCGTGACCCCAAGGCTCGCAGAGGTCTAAATCAGACCCAATTAAAGAATGCAAAGACCGTTCTTCCCGGAGAAGCCCCCCTCAAGGATATCTTACCTTATCTTGAACCAAAGGCGGTTACCAGTGGTATTGATGTCGGTTGTATAGTCGAAATTGTTTCTGGTGCATTTAAGGGCGAGAAAGCCCGTGTCATCAGCGTCTCTGAAACCAAGGAAGAAGTCAGTATGGAATTGTATGAACAACCTATCCCAATGACCCTCAATATGAGGGGAGACCACGTCAGAGTCATCGAACGTATCATCACTGAGTGAAAAATTGGCGCGCGTCGCGATTAAATAGAGGGTGCAAGTCGGCAAGATGCCCACGTCCGTGAGCAAATAGGTGATTCAAATGCCAAAACCATGGACCTCAAAGATGATTATCAAGGCGCTTGGCGTTGCTAAGTGCAATGGATCCCTTGAGGCAGCCACTGAGGATTTGAGTCTGGAAAAGGCGATGGGAGTCGCCAAAGAGAAAGCTGATCTAGGTCATCTGACCGGCGCTGATTTAAAAGCCCAAACACGTGAGATTATCGGCACTTGTGTGTCGATGCGTGTCAAGGTAGAAGGCCTATGGGCCGTTGATGCCTTGAGGGTTATCGAAAATGGAGACTGGAATGACAGATTCAACTGAATGAAACCACGGACCACGGAAGAGGAGTAATCCTCGCAGACCGTTTATGGGGGAATCAAAATGGAAGACAAAATATCTGAAGCAATAAAATCTGCGGTGGCTGATGCCCCGGAGCGCAAATTCGACGAATCTGTGGATATCACTTTTACCATCAAGGATATCGACTTAAAAAATCCAAACAATCGTATCCAGGAGGAGATTCGTCTACCCTCTGGGCGTGGCCGCGAGGTCAAGATAGCGATGTTTGCAGCATCGGATGCTGCACAAAAAGCCAGAGATGCCGGACTATTCGTCATCGACCCCACTGAGATAGAGGAATTGGCTGGTAAGAAAGGTGAGGCTAAGAAATTGGCAAACCGCTATGACTACTTCCTCTCCGAAGTTCCACACATGGGATTGATAGGTCGCTACCTCGGTGTAGTGCTAGGTCCCCGTGGTAAGATGCCCCGCCCGGTCCCACCAGTGGTTGACCCAGGGGTCATCGCTGCAGGTCTCTCCAATACCGTAGTCGTCAAGAGTCGTGACCGCGTCACCTTCCATGTACCGATTGGTATGTCTTCTCAATCCCATGAAGAATTGACCAAGAATGCTATGGAGGTCTACAACCGTGTTGCCGGTAAGTTAGAGCGCGGGGTTTTCAATATCAG
>Ga0302123_10003273_pt1 | contig 10827 bp, 3 predicted proteins | sample CB21_321_MG_FD_203109 | JGI IMG/M metagenome (GOLD analysis project Ga0302123, IMG submission 203109) | Marine microbial communities from Western Arctic Ocean, Canada - CB21_32.1 | ecosystem: Environmental > Aquatic > Marine > Oceanic | place: Canada: Western Arctic Ocean | collected 2017-09-28 | reverse complement strand
CCCGTATCTTTTTTCTGCATTATCATTTTAAAAGTCAGAAATAATACTGCATCGCTCCACTCCATTATATCTGCACTGGCAGCTTTATGGAGTTTCAGCGTGAAGATATCATACGGTTCAAGTGTGGGCTTATTAATGGTACGGATCTGAGTGTGACACACACAAATCGGTTCCATCCCTTTATGCTCCCTGAGGTAATTCAATCCAGCAAGTACTCTCTGAATTTTTCCTCTAGCATAAACATAGGCCTTTCCGTAACCCAAATCTTCCGGGGCCTTAATAGCATGTTCTACACAGACTTTTGCCTGTGCCAGTGTTTCCAGCCGGTCCAACGAGTCAATGATTATTGACTTACGATCATGTTTCTCTTTGGCCAGTTCGGTTAGAGTATTGAGTATGCCATCGAATATTTTAGCATTGCCCTCGATGTCTCCAACGGGTACTGCATCCGCAACCATTATATCTGGTTTGCGAAGGAGTATTTCATCAATACCATCATCGGTATTAATGACAAAAGCTTTGGGAGCGGACAGGGCAAAGTAACTTTTACCTGCTCCAGCCTCTCCTTCCACTGTTGTTTTAGGGGGACGCTCCATTGCTTCCCTCTTGTATTTGTCTAACGACATAACACCTCCATGTATTATTTAGTTAATGCTTTACGCAACGAGTCCCTCGGTTTTTTCATTTCGTGCCATGCTTTTATAGCATCCGCTATTTCATCTTCATACACACGTTTTCTGCACCTCAGGCAATAAAGGTGATCGGGTTTATTATCTGTTCCACCCATCCACCAAACTGGATTATCCTCTGGATAATCTCCACACAGACAGGGATAGTGTCCCCCTGTCCCCCCCTTGGCATAGCCGAGGGCTTTAAATCTTTCTCTCACGACTTTATCCTTTATTCTTTGTCTGATCTGTTTTTCGGACCAGATTGATTTAGATTTTCGTTTAGAACTCTTTTTGTATTTGTCTCTGCGTAATATCTCTGCATTGCTCAATCGTGCTTTGGGCATTGAATATATAACTCCTGGCTGTCCATTGATCACCTTCTTCAAGGGCCTGCTCGGCCAGCTTGAGGTGGTTGATTACGATTGTGAGACGTTCAAATAAATCTTTCAAAACTCTCCTACGGTTTTATTAATGTCAACATTTCGTCTAACCCCTGGAAATTATCGATATGACATTGATCCCAAAAGTTACACCATTTGGGGGAACATAAAAAATGGCCACGGGCCATCGGGAAATAATTGTTTGTCAATCTCCACCCTAAGTCTCTCAATCTATATATGGCCTCATAAATATCTTCAACCGTGACATTTACGTTCCATATTTGTGTTTTTTTGCCGGACACCATAACATGAATTTCGGTTGATGGGATTTTGTCCAGAGTCCTAGCCTGTATTAACCACAGGGCATACAACGCAACTTGCATCCTATACTCGTAGTTGTCCCGTTTTAGCGGGGCTTTTTTACGTTTCAGATCAATGATCAGCGGATATCCGTTCCGTTCTGCCACTATATCTACACACCCCTTAACTGGATGTTCTTTCTTATCGTCACCATCCATGTGAAAGTTAAAGTACTCCTGCACCCGCAGGGGTGTGTAGTCAATCTGATCGATGTATAACTCAACGCATTTAAGGGCTGGCTCAAATTCTTTCCGAACCTGTTCCCTTTCCTCCTCCTTAATAATACGGGGCAGGACGTCATCCATGACTTTCAGCATCTCCTCTTTTATGCCCCTGCCCTCAATTCCACTCATCCTATTTTGAAGTTCAGCATTAACACCAGCCTCACAAATATGTCCCATGGCAGTGTAATAATTGTCAGCCCACTTCGCCTTACATATGTCCCGATAATAAATTTGCTGGCCACAAAATGTACCGGCCCGTGAATGACTCAGGTTTATTGGTTCCATTTGGATAATTTTGAAAAGTCTATTTCGTTATTGTTGACGGTTTCAGTTTCCCCGTAGGCTTCTATATAGCCCTCCTTGGCATTATAATACTCATAGGCCTTCCCTTCGATCCATACTGGGCGGACATCAATAATAGCCCTTTGGATCTTTCCAGACTTTAGTCCACGTTCAACCATTACATATTGAATTATGTAGCGGTTTTCGCTAGTACCTATGTGGGTAACTTTTATTTGTGGGGGGTTGGGTTTGTTCCCGAATGTAAGGGGAACAAAGACAAATGTGAATTTATCTTCGGTCTTGTATGTCCTCAGGGGGACATTGTAAATTGCGTTTGCATGGAACTTCGCTTTTTCCTCCAGCGTCCTTCCGACTCGCTCCGTTCTTCTTGGCATTTTGCACCTCCTTGTGATTGCCTAAGTTTCCCCTATAATAGCAGACCCCTAAACAATGTCAATGTTTTTTTTAATTATTTTAATTAGATCGTAAAGATTGTGGAACTTTCGACTTTTTAACATAGTCAACCATCTCCAATTGCCTCTCCTTCAGCAATTCCCTGTAGTCGCTCCTAGCTTCAGCTATCTCCTCTCTTGAAGCTTTTGATTTTATAAGCCCCCGTAGGAGTCTTGTGTGTGCAGTTTTTAAGTTGCCTATCTCCCATTTCATTCTCCGTATGTTTGTCCTGCGTTGCTCCACTAAGTTAGTTGGATAAATATTTTGCCCACCCATCCGTAGCCATGCTTGCAGTGGTTCGTACTTCATCTCTCCAGTCTTTGGATCAAGGTTCCCCATCGAGGAATCCCATATCCTATTCACCGCCCCATGGGATGTGTGGAACATTGAAGGCATTGACATATTATAAATATATTTAATGTAGTCAGCTACCTGACCTATATAAGGTTTTGTGTCTTCAGTAATTGGTCTCCTTGTAAAAGGATCCACGCCTGTTTTCAAAACAACCATTATATCTGCCAGCGGACCGCCCATCATTCCCAGTGACTTTAGTGCGTCCGAGAACCTGCCTTTTGCAACCTCGCCTGCCACCTCTGAGATCATACCAAATGGCATTAGATATGAAACGTCATGGATCTGCCAGCGCCCCTGTTTATCCAAGTACGGCATTGGAAGAATATTAGGTGGAAGAAGTGGAATGCTTGTGCCTGGGATTTTAGGGTTAAGCGCTTTTTCCTGTAACCATGGAGCCAGCGCTAATAGGATTGACTCATATTCTTCCTCATCAATATCGTGACTGTTCTTAAACATTTCAATCATTCCGTAGCCGAGAGCATAGTATGGCAGGAATCTCCAAGGCTTTGTCAAGCCAACTTCCAGCATCAGGGGTATTGCGTGGGACTGGAACCTTATAAAGGGTGCACCTACAACTGCCGTTGAGGCATACCTTACTGATGGGGTGACAAGTCCATAATCAAACAGCCACTTATTTGCAAAGGCTGCGGCATCTGATTCATTCATTCCTTTTTTCTCCATAGCATACTTGATTGCACCAATCTTGCCAAGTGTCTCAAGTCCACCATAAATATTTGAAGTAGCGTCCATAAGTTTCCCGGTTGCGCTTTGTATACCCCCCAGGAAAGCCAGTGGATTACCGCTGTCGGACATATTTCTTTCAATCTGGAGAAAATCTGTTTCCATTCTTCCCAACTCTGCATTAGACATATTACCGGCCATTACGCCCTGCCTAAGTGCAACCTGGTAATACTTGCCCTTGGTACGCATCTCTTTCATTGCCGCAAGGTTCAGGCGTGGTATGCTCCAAAAGGGGATGCCTGCCAGTGTCAGTAGAATATTATTAGACACGAAGTTTCTTGCCCAGCTAGGAGGGTTACCGGCAACTTTTGCCCACTTCCAGTAGGCATTATATCTGCCCATCATGCCAGTTTCACCGACTATTTTTTCCCAGTTTGATTCGTCACCAGTGGCAAGTTTCATTCCTCCTATGATGTCATCTGCAATTTGCTTGTGTATCCACATGCCTCGCATAGCCCCATATCTAGCGGAGTTCGGGAGCTTCCTGTACCCCTCGATTTTTGCACCTTCCCCAAACATTGGCTCTTGCTTTTTTGCTGTGTCTTCCATTCTTCTGTATAATTCTGTTACAATCTGTTTTCTTTCTCCTTGCAAGTCTACTGCCATTAATCTTAGTTTGTTACTTTCTGTTATCAGCCATGCCGGTGTAACTTCGGAAGACATGTCCGAAAAATCAACGTCCAGTTCAAGCTCCTTTATTACTGCACTGTTGAGGTTCAGATCTTCTGCAATAGTTCTGGCCTCTTCCAGCGTATTGAATGTTACAAATTGATCTGGGATCACCCAGTCAAGACCTTTTTCAACCGAGAGATCTTTCATCTTTTGCATCCAACTCATTATGGCAAGATCCTTACCCGGAACCATGAGCGCCCTGGAAGCGAGTAAAGCTGGAGCCCCCTGCTGGTCCGTCAGTTCCCCTAATATCAATTCCCTTACGCCTTTAGGAATATCCCGGCGCTGCTTCAAATAATCAAGGTTGCTAGGCTTCAGTCCTCGTGCTATTGCTGTACGGTCACTTTCATTGAGTAAGTGACGTAAGTATATTCGTGGCAGGTAGTCTCCATGCTTTTTCTTAAAATCCCTTAGCGTTGTTTCTTTCATCAGTCTTTTAGAAACAAGTGTTTCACCAATCCTTTCAATTGCCTTCTTAGCCTTTTCTGCATGGACACGCTCATTGTTGTCACTGATGATAGATGAGTTTGCGTTTGGTGTGGTAAGGTACTTATAAATTTCCTTCGATTGTTTACTGTCCTTGAGGGCATTGAAGACTGAGTTACTGAAGTATTCCCACTGTGCTAGTTGGCCAAAGGCAACCTGACGCAACTGTAGATAGAATTCTTTAGTGCCTTCTTTTAATTGTGAAAGGGGTCTTATTTTAGCAAGCTGTCTTAGCCAGAAGTTTGTCCACCTGGAACCAAATCGTTGGTCGGCTCCAGCGGCAAATTGACTTCTGGAGACTTGTGACTGGCTCCGTTTAGATTTACTAACATCTTTAGTCCTAAAGTTAGGGTCTGTTATAACCTTGACTACAGCAGGGTTAAGTTGCCGGGAAGCTGGCTCTGCAATTGCTTTTGATCTTTTTGACCATGAAAATGAATGGGGTAGTTTGTCCGTCTTCTTTATTTTCCTAGCTTTGGGAAGCTTCGATGATACACTCCCCTTTTTTACAGCTTTATTAAGGTCTTCATCTGTAACTGTTTTCCATTTTTTTAAATCAACACCCTTTGTTGCTTTCCTGCCTTGAGCCTTGGCAATGGCTATTTCTGTATTTTCAAGCATCTTTAGAATACTTTTTAAATTTGCTTGTTTATTAACATAAGGAAGGAATCCTTCGTCAATAACCTCATCGAACCTACCGGTAATAATTCTATGGACGGCACCCTTTATATTAATATTGTATTCTTTAATGAATTGCTCATCACTAATCTTAACCCCTAAGTCCTCAAGAACCCGTCTCTGTGCCCTGAAGGCAGTATCTTCCCACTCAATGGCTCTTTGGGCTTCTTTTAAAGTCAATGCCCTCATTTCGACATTTACCTGCTTGGGAGGCTTCCCTCTCAGGTTAGACATGCTGGCACCAAGCCTACCATCACGAGCAGAAGGGCCATATTTTTTCTGGACAAATTTTTCTGTGACAGCATGACCCATCTCGTGGCTCACACGCCATGCTTTTGTGTAGTCAGCATCCCTGAAGGAAGCTGCTTGATTTTCCGGGTTATAGATCCAGAGAGTCTTTTTGTGGTAGCCGTCGCCGATAAGATTAGGCAGGACAAACTCTATCCCCTTGTCCTTATTTTCTTCAAAGGAAAAGAGTTTGACGTTAAAACCTTTTTTATCTAAGTATTTTTGGAGGGTATCTGTGCCGATCAGAGACTCAAGATCGTATATTTGGATTGATTTTAAATCAACTTTGTTACCAGTCGTACCGAATCTTTCGCTGATATCTTCAGTAACTATAAGTGTAGCTGCTTCGTCATTTACTCCGAAAATTTCTCGTAATCTAGCCACGGGTACTGATGAGGTATCCCAGGGTTTTTTGGCGCTCTTGTTTGAGATGTATTCTTCAAGCTGTTCACTAATGGACCTAACATCCCCTGCTTTGTAAGCTCCTTGATCAGCAATTTTTCCTTTGAGCCCAACTTTGGAAAGTCCGGCGAGTTCTTTGATTTGCGTGGCATAGCCTGCTCCTTTTAATATTTTTGAGTATTTACCTGTGCTTAACAGTGTAGCGAAATCAGGAACACTTGCAATGTTTTTCTCAAGTTGTGGTGTGTCTTCGACAATTTTAGAAATGGTTCGTGTCTCGCCCTTAGATTCTCTTTGCTCTACAACTGCCTTGACAAAGGACCAAACAGTTTCTTGGACTTCTGCTGGAGTCCATGTTTCAGTATTTGTTGGGCTTTTTGTAAGTAAGTCAGCCGCCTGTCTGTGCAATGCAGCAGATACAAGGTATGCTGGTGATTTATAACCCAGTGCCACGTTTACTCCCCCTACAGGAAGATTGCGTGTCTGTCCTCCCATTATAGCCTGAATTACTCCGAGTGCAGTTGCTTCCCATGTATCTTGGGTTACTTCTGAAAATTCACCTAGTAGGTTTTGTCGGAAAGACTCCACCTTGGGACCGGACAGTTTAATCTCTGCCCCCTTTTTACCTGACAATGAGCGTATTGAATTATTTAACCATGCCTCCATAACAGATTTGTTACGGACCAATTCAGCATTTTCTGGGGACAAACTTTCAAATGCTTTAATCCTTTTAATCATCAGGTTCTTATTACCCTTTCTTAATCCGAGCGCTTTTGAAATTTTTTCAAGCTGTTCCGTGAGACGTTTTTCTATGGGGGTCTTCTGTACCCCCTTGCCCATAGCTTCAATTATCCCTTTCTTGCTTGTTGGTCTGCCAGCCTTTATCCATTCATCCCAAATATTAAGGGTATTTTCCAGGTTCCCCTCTACTGATATTTGTGGAGACAAAGCAGCAAGAAGTGCAACGAATTGTCCGGTATCCTCTTTAAAGACTGTTTTGAGGGCATTAGCAGAATTTTCGTACCAGCCTTTTTTAATAACCCCCAGTGAAGCCATTGTAGCTAATGTCTTACCTTTTAATCTTGTGCCTCCTCTAAGGACACGAGGATCACCGGCGGTTGTCCCTGCGGTAGGTTCTGCCTCAAGGAGATTTTGCATAGCCGTCACTGTTTGCGGCCCCATTAATTCTAGTTCCTCCTTGGTGAAAAAATCTCTCAGTTCCTGCATTTGAGGCGAAGCCATCCCAAAAGCCTTGAGCACTGACTCTTGAACGTCCACTAGTACTTTCTTGTATGCGTTTATTTCTCTTTTACTTTTTGATCGTTTGGAAAAAGAATATTTCTTTGAGAATTTTTCCCCATAAATAATATCTGTTAGTGCTTCTACACCCCCGCTGCTTAATTTAACTTTTTGTATGTCCGTAGAAGTTAATTTCCCCTTTTTTGCAAGCTCCACGAGGGAATTAATTTGGGCTTTTTCCAGTTCAGTCTTCGTCTCTTGAAATGTCTGAAATTCTTCTGATGGGGCCACCCCGCCTAGTATATCTTCGGAAACCACATCTGTTCCTGCGGGAGGTCTTATCATTTGCCACTTGTAATCTTTTGACCGTGGGTTCCCAGCAGCTTCTTTCAAATATGCCATGTCTTCGTCACTAATATCCCCCCAGGCCTTCCAATTTTCCTTGCTTTCAGGCTTTGTTATTAGCCCAGTATCCCTGTACAGTGCAGTGGCAGCTTCTGTTCTTTCTGGCCTTAATCCCTTCGGAATATTCCCACTACTGTCCAGTGCAAGGCGGCCTGTAAGAAGCTCGTCCCATCTACGCTTTGTTTCTGCATCATCTTTAGCTACTTCTTTCGTGCGAGCTTTCCCTGTTTTTGTTTTTTCACCTGTTGTTTTAGGATATTTTGCCAGGACGCTTTTCAGCCATGGTTTTACAAGCTGATAATTTTCATAGTAATTCTTGCCTTTTTCTGGTGGTTTTGTTTTATTAATCCCGTACCCTATAGACTCACGCATTTTTTCTATAGCACCATTAATTTGCTTACTAACCCATTGCTGGCGTGGGGCGGATCCTTCTGAAGTTGTAATCCCTTCCTCCTTCATCAACGTGGCTATTTGGGATTGATCCATCATTCCATACTCTTTAGACATCCCCATGTCATATATTAAGGCTGCTTTTTCTTTTTCATTTAGTATGTTATCAAATGCATAGCTTATATCCCCTTCAATTTCCTTCTGGTAGTCAACCCTTTTTTCTTCCAACCTTGTTATTTTCTTTTCGGATGACTTTATACCTTCTCTGAGTACTGCCTTACCTCTTGGTTTCCATTCCTCGTCTCCCTTTAGTGACAGTAAACTATTGTTAAGATCCACCCGGAGACTTTCAATGGTAATACCTGCTTCCAGTATATCAATATCAACAACATCTTCTGCCGACAAGGAATAGTCAGTTTTTCCTTGCCCTGTCAATGGCTTTATTAAAGATAAATTCCTGTCGTCTTGAGAAAGAAACAGTCCTATTCCAAAAAATTCCCATGGCCTTGCCCTTAGGGATTCCATAAACGTACTTTCTTTAACCTCTTTTTTAGTTAAGTTTTTTCCTTCTGTAAGCTCTCTTATTTTTACCCTGAGTGCTTCAACGGCGGGTTTAATTTTCGCCCAATGCTTTTTGGGGTCAGATATTTTAGGCTTCGTTGAAAGAAGTTTATTTAATTCTGTTTTTGCCGCCGTTAGTTCTGCTATCTTGTCTTTCCTTATTTTTGCAATCTTTTTGAGGACTCTTGCTTTATATTTAGCATCAGGTTCCCCTTTAAGTCTTGGCAAATCATTGGCTGCCTCAAAAAGAGGGGCTTTTTGTTGTGTTTTTATTACACCTTCTTTGTATTCTTTTACATTCAACAGTTCAGGGACTTGTTCATCTAAATTACTTCTGCCAGCAAAATGATATACTGTAAGTGATGTATCCGACCCTCTAACTGTCTGCCGATCCCCACCAACTTCTTCGTCATCAGTTACAATTGATGTATATGCAACACCTTTCTTACCAGACAGGGATCTTTTAGACTTGGATCTTTTTGATTTGGAAAGATGCTTTGGAGCAGGAATTGCCTTGCTCAGTGCTGTTACTAATTTTTTATTTTTTCTAAGCTTATTTTTTTCTGCCTGACCCAGCGTGTCTTTCTTTTTAAGATCAGCAACAATTTTTTCGGCAGCTTTCAGGTTTGTCTTCCTCGTTTTTTCTTTTTTCTTCCATGTTGCAATTTCATTTTTTCTGGCGTCAATTTGGTCTAATGCAGCCTCAACCGTTTGAATCCCAGATTTCGATTTAGGATCTGCCAGCATTGCCAGTGTCTTACCTGACGTATTTTTATTCTTAGCCACAGCCTTACGAACCGTTTTTAAATCACTCTGTGCCAGTTCCGCTAGAGATTCGGGGGTTGCTTTCTTATTTTTGGCGGTTGTTAGGTCTTTTGCGTTCTGTGTTTCAATTGCTCTCGCTTCTTCCCTTGTTTTTTTCGCAGTATCTTTCTTAATTTTTTTACGGATCGCTGGGACTAACTCTTTGAGTATTTGCTTTTCCTCTTTTATTCCCGCAGTTTGTTTTTCACGAGCCCCCTTCAGTACTGTACGAACCTCGTTAAGTTCCTGTATTTGTTCAGGAGCCATCACTTCATAGTTAGTCTCTGGTTTCTTTAAGGCCTTTAAGGTTTCCTTCTCCGATTTTGCTTTTTGCCTGCGAGTAGAAACCAGTCCTATTTCTGTTTCAGTCTCAACATCCTTTTCTATGCCAGCCTCTGTAGCGGCCCGTGAAATAGCTCCAACAAGTTCAGCACCACTTAGGATGTTTTTCTTGTCAGGAGCCTTGCCCTCAATTCCAGTGGCATACTTGTCAACAACTAACTGTAGCTGTTTGGCAACCTGATGCTGGGTCAGGGAATTCCCTATGAAGGGGTTTAGTTCACGAAGCAAAATTGCTGCATTATCAAAGAATCCAATAGGTTTACCCCCACCGGATTCGCCGTAGTTACGGGCAATGAATTCTTCAGTCTGGCGAAACTCTGATTCATTTGCATAGGTATTGCCGTCGCCCTTCACCCACCTGTTAATCATTTTACTGTGGCGATTCCTGAACCCATCAATGAAATTATTATATTGTTCGCCTTCCCATCTTTGATAATCCTTGTTTTGTATTTTCCCGTTCTCGTCTCTATTGGCATCCACATCCAGCATTTTACCGGCACTGAGTACATTGCGGAGACCTGCGTGTCCTATAGCTTCGTGGAAAGCAACCTCAGTCATTCTTTCAAGGGCAGCCTTCGTATCTTTAATTAAATTTCCGTTGTCATCGTACATACTCTGGGTGAGGTAGACAACAGGGCTCTCTTCTTGACCAAATATCTGCTCGTCGTCTACAAATCCCTCCATCAACGCCCAATCGGAGTCGCTCTGGATGTCCCCATTCTCATCTTCGTAAATAATCTGGGTCTCCCCGTTTTTATTTTTAACGAGTGTTGATCCTTTAAAATTAATTTCGGGGAAAGCCGCCGTATATTCGTTGAGAGCAACTTGTTGCATGAGCTTATCAAAGCTAATAAGGTCCCCGCCTGGATCGGATGCTTCTGAGTCAATAGCTGTTCCAGCCGGGACATTATCCATTGCATCCATTGAATCCAAAACCCCTTCCCCTTGTATTACCACCTCTTCTCTTGAAGATCTGGAGCGGGATGATGTGGACTTTTTCTTTTTCTTCTTTCCTGTGGGTTCAAACTGCCTGTCTGTTTCTTGTTTAGCCCATTCTTCTGCTCTGGCAGATTCTTGTTCTGCGTATTCCCTGGC
>Ga0302123_10003271_pt1 | contig 10829 bp, 12 predicted proteins | sample CB21_321_MG_FD_203109 | JGI IMG/M metagenome (GOLD analysis project Ga0302123, IMG submission 203109) | Marine microbial communities from Western Arctic Ocean, Canada - CB21_32.1 | ecosystem: Environmental > Aquatic > Marine > Oceanic | place: Canada: Western Arctic Ocean | collected 2017-09-28 | reverse complement strand
CACGATCCATGCAGCCGTCGTCGCTCGACCCCCCGCCGCTCGGCCGCGGCGGGTCGCCGTTGCAGAGCACTACCAGTACGAACAGCAGTGCCATGGTTGTGGCAATCTGAGCTTGTTCGGCCGGAAGAGTGTCGTCCGCCATCAACACGCGCCGCTGCACCGCGATCCCCGCGCACGTCAGGCACATCTTGACGTCGCCCGCGACTGGCTCGTCCGAGTTGAGCAGCAGGTCGCGCATGCGCAGCATGGCCTCGGTAGCCCTGCGGTGGTCCGCTACGGCCATAGTCTCCGTGGATGCAGTGCCAAGTTTCCTGCGAATTCGCGCAGCGAGCTTGGAAAGATCTGTTTCCCCTCCGCCCGCCGACGAGTGGCCCGAGGAGTCCGACGACGACATGGCTCAACACACAGACAGTTACACACACCCGCGTACTCGAGTGACGCAATGGATAGCGACGAGACAGGCCCTGTCTGTCCTCCTAATCCTCCATAACAGAGCCTCCCGCCCATGCATTTTCCTCGAGGATAATCTTGGTCTCGGCGATGGTGCCAACCCCTGCCCAGGGGTTCTGCCTCCAGCTAAAGTTGACGCCCGCAAGATCGACGGGAAGGGCGCCCAGTGCCATATAGAGGAAGCCGCCGACCGAGCCGCCGGGCATCATCGACACGGTAGGAATGCCACCCGCCGGCATTTTTTGGTCGGCAATCGACTTCCACACTTTCCACTGAAGCGTCGACATGCGGTGGTCTCGGCAAGTGGTGAACAGCTCCCCCGAGTACATCGACGCGGTCCAACCGTCATTCTCGAACACAGGGTTGAAGCGCTCGTTTAACGCGGCGAGCATGGGCACCTGTCGGTCGACGATGCCGCCGCCGGCGGTGATGTGGACAACGTGTTTGAAGCCGGTCGCGCCCTCCGGTTCGACCCGCTCAGTAAAGGAGAGGTTCCACGGCGTGAGTGCCTCGTCCCCGCCGGGGACGAGGTGCACACCGGTCGGCGCACGCCTATTAGTGTTGAGATTTGAAAGCGACGGGAGTCCCACTTGCACGGACATCGACACGAGTGGCGACGGTCTTACAATCTACCAGTACCACTAGGCCACGGGCTTATTTCGTAGGGTTACAGCATAGCCGCCTGGCGATCCAGGAGCCGTTTGTGGCGGGCATGCATCACCGCCTCGATCCGTGACGTCTCCTTGCGTCGCACGGCTCTATCGGCCGCACGCTCGTCCTCCGAGAGCGCACTGGGGACCACATGGCTTCGCATCTCCAGCAGCCGCATGAGCAGCCGGCTGAAAAGTGGCCGAGCTGTGTCGCTGGACGTCATGGCCGCCAAGGCGGCGGGACCGGTGCGCAAAAGGTACGCAAGGTCGTCGATGGCCTCGTCGAACACGGAGAGAGGCAGAGGGTCACGCTCGACCCTGGTGTGCGTAAACACGGACGAAAAGGTCGTCGCGAACGCATCGAGCTGTGCCTTTGCCGCCGAACACACGCGCCGAAACTCGGGGGTGACCACGGCCTCCAGCACGGCAGCATAGGCCTCGGGAACGCGCGCTCGAACCGATGCCAGCAGCAGCGAAACCATTAGGACATGGGCGCAGTTGGAGTCGTAGCCCGTCTGGCCATGCATGCGTTTGCACAGCCGCGGATCGAAGTCGCTCAGGAACGGCTTGCCGTCGACGGGGTCAAAGCCGCGCGTCCTGAAGCTGAATCCTTGCAGCTCCCAATCGTGCCGCTCGGCCGCGTCTTTGAGGACAGGACAGAAGAGGACAGTGTCCAGCGTCACGGAGAGCTTGAGGACCTTGCTATCGGCAAGCATCCTGATCTTGCCACAGAGATCCGCCACCGCCGACTGGATCGTCGACCGAGCGAGAACCACGTTCTCGTCGGGGCCCATGCCGTCGTAAGCCATGAGCATGTCGCCCAGTGTGAAGGTGTGCAGCTGCGTCACCGTTACAAGCGCCACCACCATGCGACTGTCCTTGGCGGCCGTGCCCATCTCGTGCGTTGCCGCGGCGTCGGCGGTCAGCATGTGCTCGGCGACGTGGCCGTAGTCGTCGCGGTCGAAGACCAGCGTCGACGCGAGCACCGCGGGGCCGACGCCGAGCGCCGCTGCCTCCAACGCCAGGTAGGCGGCCAACGCGGCAAGCTGAACCTGGGTGGCGAGCGCCGGCTCGCGCGTCGCCGGAGCAAACTCGCGTACCACGACCGACAGCCCGTAGTGCAAGAAGGCGTCGAGCGTTCCCGGTTTGAGTCCATAGGTCGCCCCGCTTGGAAACCAGTCGAACCCCCGTTCGGGACCTCCGCCCACGCGCAGAGTGGCCTCAAGCGCTCGAGGGGAGTAACTGTCCTGTTTGCTGAAGCGCATCCGACGCACGTGGTGCAGCCACCACCAGCCATAACCCGCCACTGCCTTGGGGTTGATCGCCATTACCGCCATGTTGGGCAGCGCGGCGAGGACGCCCCTCTTATCGCCAAGGGTGTCCACGAGCCACGCCTTGAGCTCGCCAGGCAGCGACGGCACGGGACGCAGGTCCTGCACCCTGACCGCGTGTATGTCGACCTGCTTGGCCGCCTCGGTGAGCCACTCGGGTGTGTCGTCGTCGTCCGCTGCCACATCCTCCTCGACGCCGACGTCGTCGCCAAACAGCGGCGCGCCCGTGGGCTCGTCCTCGACTCTCAACAACCGAGATAGTAGCAGAGGCCCGGGTTCGCACGCGTCGCACAGGGGCAGGAACATGGCAAGATTTGCTGGGTACACGCGCCCACGCACATTAGACACCCAGCCCCCAATGCTTATTAGCCGACCGGATAGCGACATAAGCACAGTCTGCGCGCCGCTCGCGCACCGTCTCAACCGGTCGGCTTGGTGGCGCCACCGTCACGTTGACGGTTATGGGCGCGTCGACGTTGACGTGGCCGTCCACGGCCACGTGGACGGAGGCGGGTTCGAGAACCCGCTTGGGCATGTGACACGGATCGGGTAATGCCAGGGGTGCTGGTAACAAGGCTTGATCTCTCTCTCTCTCCCGCTCTCGCCCTCCCCGGGTTTGTTCCCCTGGAGGCAAGGTGTGCGTGCGTGGTTCGATGCTTAGCGTTAACTCGCCCCCACTTTTGAAGGAAAGGACCGGATCAGCGAGCTCTGTGAAGTGCGTAGGTGTGAACTGTCAGGGACACGGCGGGTGGGCGCGCGGTGCACTGGGCATGGGGCTCACCTTGCCATCGTACGAGCGGACGCGGCACTGTTCTGCGAGCACGGCACTCAGCATGGGTGTAAGCGGAAACATGACAAGTCAATGCTGTGAGTGACGTACCTTGATTGAACTCTGTTATGGAACTCTCCGCGTCCAACAGCCGCACGAACCTGGAGCGTGCGACCAAAGGAACTTGAAGCAGGCATGGAAACGCCGAAAGGCTATGTATGGGGGCACAGGGTTTAGAAAGACGTGAGCATTACTCAACGACGCGTTCCAGTAGCTTGCGGCTTGCACGACGCGCGGGACCTGTCAAGGGGACAGCCATGAAAGCCACGCTTGCGGCCGCACGGGCAAAGGCAAGGGGTTCGAGTGTGTGATGCCTTACTGAAAATGACCACCTCGCAACCAAACGAGAGGGCGAGGCACGCGCAGAAGATGGCGATGCTGCGAGCACGGGGTCGAGCCTGTCAGTAGACGGCTTGTGTGACGGGCATGGCAATGGTTCGATTGCGGCCGCTTAATACGAGAACGTCTTCCCGAAGCGACGCGGGGTGCTTACAAGTGTTTCAGAGTTGCCTGTGCATACAGTGGCACACGTCAGACCACATTCGGTACGAAAGTGGTGTTGCGAGCGTACACTTGGGCCAGTTGTTGTGGCGCATGATCGCCGGGCGCGCGGTCCCCCAGTCCTTCTTGTAGATCACGCGGCTGACGGTGCGCTCGAACGCGTCGTGAAAAGCCATTTGGTGCGGGCTTCTGTTAGGAGGGCAGTGGGTGTCAGCACAAGGCTGTCGGTGCTGCGGCGAGTGCGCGAGCGTACCGCTCGAAGCCTCGATCATCTGGATGGGGAGGGGAGGGGAGAACACTGTTAGCACGTGTGACGGTGAGCAGATGGTTGAATGCATTCATCAGCATACCTACCATGCTGAGCAGCGTGCGCAAGGTGCGGAGGTTGGTACATCCAGCCCACTTGTCCCCGGGCTGGCGGACCCCCAGCGTGTCTTTTATGTCAACGGCGACGCCGTCCGTGGAATCATTTACGGAGGCCCTGAGCTGGACGGCGTCGCGCCGCGCCCGGGCGGCCTCGCGCAGCGAGGCCGCGTGGCTCTCGAACTCGGCGACCACGGTTTGGGAAAATGCGACCATCTATGAAGTTAACTGTGTTTTAACTTGACACGCATACACACACACACACTCGACGGCTAGCGGCTCAGAGCTCATACCGCGCCATCAGTAGCCGGTGCCCAGCCTGGCGCAGCACCGCCCGCGCTTGACCCTAATCTCACCGTATCCGGTCTTCTCGTAGAAGTTGCACACCTGCCACTCAACCTGCATCCGCTCGCGCGCGGCCCTCAGCCTGCGCTGCTGGCCCCACAGCCCCTGGTGCACCCGCGCCGCCCCGCCATCCCACGTCCGGTGCATATGGCTGCGAGCGAGCGAGCGAGCGTGCGAGCGTGCGAGCGAGCGTGCGAGCGTGCGAGCGTGCGAGCGTGCACGGCTAAAGCGCAAGTGCCGCAAGCGCAGCGGAGCTAGCGGCGCGCATGGGGTTGTCACGAGAGTTCATGAGCACGGCTAGCGGAATGTTGAAGTGCTGTGCCATGTGCGTCAGCGCTCCGAGGAACTGGTCGACGACGCCCGAGGCGGGCATGGGCGGCAGGGTGCCCTGAAGCGCCGTGATGATGTTACGCTGGCGCTTGGCCTCGGGGGTGAGACCGTCGTTCTCGCCCTCTCGCTCCCTCTTCGCGGTGGTCGGCTTGGGCGCGCCACGCCCGCGCGTCTGAACACCACTGAGCATGGTGTAGCCGTACGCGCCGGACGCCTCGTCGGGGTCAAAGACGGGCATCGTCGGGAAGATGCCGGACTCATCCAGCTGCTGACACTCGTCGACTATACCTGTTGACACCGCATTCTCAATGTTAATGAGTTTAGGTAACCAAGGAAGTGTGCTAAGGGATCACGAGTTTGAACGTCCCTGGCACCGACGTCCGTACTTGCGCCACGTAGCGTCGTCCACGCGGTCGAACCCCGTGTCGTCGCCGTCCTGCACCAGCGCGATGAGTCGCTCTTTGTCGCTGTGCACCCTGCCGATGGCGGCATCGACCGAGCCGTACGGCACGAGGTGCTTGATGGACACCTTGCCCGTGACGGGTGCGTGCTGTCCGAGCCTGTGGATGCGCTTCATGCACTGGCGCGTGTGCGCCGGCGAGAAGGGCATCGAGCCCCAGAAGATCATCGCTTCGCAGCCGGGCACGAGGTGCAGGCCCACGCCGCCCGCGCCGATGCTGAGCATGAGGACGGCATTCTGCGACTTGAGGAACCTCTCCTTGACTTTCTGGCGCTGCGTGGTCGACAGCTCACCCGAGAAGGTGTCGACGGTGCCGAGCTCGGGGTAGTTGACGAGGAAGCGGCGCGCGATCTCGAGGATCGACGTGTGGCAGCAGGACACGACGACGCGGTGGTGGCCCTGAGCGCGCAGAGCCTCGATCTCGCCCTTGAGCGCCCACATCGCGCCGGTGGGCGCAGCGGCCGCCTGGTCGAACAGCTCGCGCTCGGTCTTGAATCGGGCGGCGCCCATCTCGGCGAGCAGCGGATGGACCACCATCTGCTGCATGAGCCCGAGCAGCGACATGAGGCGCTGGAGATCCTTGCCCGTGACGCGCTCGGCGCGCTCGATGCGCAGCTTCAGGTTCTTGGCGTCGGCGAGCACGAGGTTGTACTCGCCGACGGAGTCGGGGGCCACCGACACGGGATAGTCGACCACCTCCTGCTCGAGCGGGCACAGCCCAAGGATCGCCTCGGTGGCGCGGTTGACGAACGCTTCGTGGAACTTGTCCACGGTAGCACGATCCACGGTCCTGGTGTCGCGACCCTTGCACCAGACCTTGGGGCTCTGAAAGTCGATGCCTCCGGAGCTAGGGCAGTTGCCCGCTTTGCAGAGGCCCGCCAGGTCCAGCGGCTTGTTGACGGCTATGGTACCCGAGGCGAGCACGACCTTGGTGGCCAGATGAGAGATCGCGTGGTGCGACTCGCACCAGCGCGAGTCCGGATTTCTCATGTAATGACTTCGAAAATGGTTAGGGTTAGGGTGTCAGTGGGCGTGAGCATAGGACACAGGGGTGCGCATTCGAGTCGCCGAGCGCGTACGCCTCGTCGACGGCAAACATGTCCCACTTGCCGGACCAGCCGGCGCTCTCGTCGGTGGGCAGGTCGAAGAGCGGGTGGACGGGCGGCATGGGCTCCGAGCCGTCGTAGCCCTTGCGGTCCCACGCGGAGACGTGGCGATGGCCGAAGGGCGTGTCGATCGCGTGGTGGCGCTCGTACTTCTTCATGTAGCTGGCGAACGCGTTCGAGACCAGGTCGCGCGAGACCACCACGATGTCCTTGCCGAGCAATGCCTCCTTGGTGACCCGCTTCAGCTCGTTGGTCACCAGGATGCGTTCGGGGTCGATGCGCAGCCAGTCGAGAATGGCGTCCTTCCACTGCGGGAGCGTCGTGGCCGGCGCACTGATGAGCGCCTTTATCCGCCGGCCGTGCATCACCGCCTCGGCGGCAATGCCCTGGATCACCGTGGCCGTCTTGCCCGTGCCCATGTCGTGCGCGAGCACGAAGAACTGAGTCTTTCGGGAGGCGAGGTCCTTCACCGCGACGCGCTGGTGGGCGTAGGGCACGTTGTCATCGCCCATGCGGTTCTCCGCGCGCATGATGCCCGCGAACGCGACGGTGCCGTCCTTGCCCTTGGTGCCGTTGATGAGGCACGTGCGGTACTTGTCGGTGAGCTCGTCCTGTGTGGACTTCTGGGGGTTGGGACCGGCGTACTGCTTTGCTCTTCCCACGGCACGCGGCCCATCCTCCTTCCTGGGCACGACGAGCGGCTTCTTGGCCACCTTGGGAGCCAGAGCCGGCTCGGCCGCAACGGGGGCCTTGCCCTCACCCTTGCCCTTGCCCTTCGTGTCGAGGCGGCCACCAAAGAACTTGCTGAGGGGCGGCGCGCCGGGCGTGGAGGCCGGCTTGGAGGTCGGCCATCGCGACATGAGAGGACTTGGCCGCGACGACGAATCGGAGACTGGCACGTGCAGCGGAGACGGAGCGCGTGGCGCCGCGGGCTTGGTTCGAGAGAGCGGTTGGGCGCTCTGCCGCGGGTCGACCACTTCGGTGCGCCGCTTGCGAACGGGCGGGGTGGCAATGGCATCGGCAGGGTCCATCAACCCTTGAGGAGCAGGCCGTTCGGCCCCCTCGGGAGGTCCGTTGTAGATAGCGTTGAGTCTGGGGCCCGTCGCACCGAGAGCGTGCGGTTCGCCGTCCATGATACTTATTAAAATGGGTGACACGGACGCGCAACCGAAGGACCCAGGCGGGTAGAGACAGGAGCACCTGATCTACACCAAACCGTACAAAGCCCTACAGAACGGGCGAGCGGCCTACGTGGAGGCCTCGTACTGCATCCGCGCGCGCTTGCTCATCGACCATCGGTGGCACGTGTTGCACAGATCGGCCTGGCTGGCAAAGTTGCCACAGGTGCACCGCTTGCGGGCTGACGCGGCGTGCGTCCCGTCCTCCTCCATAGCGACGACCGGCGTCACCGCCAGGGGCTGGTGCTTGCGCACCAGCAGACGGACCGACGTATCCCAGTCCTGCGGCAGCACGGCGCCGATCGTGTCGGCCAGATCCTCCACCTCCTCGACGGTCAGCGCCTCGACGGTGGCCAGGGGGGCGGGCCTGGACGAAAGCACGTTCACCTCCTTGGCGAACCGGCCTACCGCACGCTTGGCGTCCTCGACGTCCGACGGGGTCAGGTCGTGCGTCGAGCCGCACAGGTACACCTTGCCGGACTCGAACACACTGAAGTCCTGGAACACACACTCCACCTCGTCCGTGTGCGGATCGAACGCCTCGCCCCGCATGGCCGCCGTGATCGCCGCGTCGTGCATCTCCACAGCGCGCAGCTTGGCGATCGCCAGCATCACATCCACCCCACATGCCACCTCGACGCCCACGCGCATGCTCCCCTTCCTGTGTGACACGGGCACGACCCTGGCGGGTGTGAGGCTAGCGATTCCCATCCGACTCCTCGTCGGCCTCCTGGCCGAACAGCTGGTCGAGCTCGGTAGCGGCGTCCGCCTTGGCCTTCTCGGTCTCCTTCTCGGTCTCCTGCTCCACCTCGGCGGCGAGCGCCTCGCGCTCCTTGTCCAGATCGACCAGGCGCTGGCGCTTGCGGGCGCGCAGCTGCTCGTCCGTCGACATCAGCGTCGCCCAGTCGCGCTCGGTCCACTCCACGCCGAGCTCGTCCGCCAAGCGCTGCGCGGAGATGCTTCCCGGCCCGCCGCCGACGCCGACGTCGCGCTCGGCCTCGTCGGTCGAGCGGTACTCCCAGGGCTCAAACTCGGAGCGCTTGATGGGGTACTCCTTGAACAGCGCGTTGAAGCACGCGGTGGCCCACTCGTCGCGGGCTATGGCGGCGTCGCCGTCGTACTTGGCCATGCGCACCGCCCACGGCGTGGGGCGGTTGTAGACGAAGCGGAAGTCCGCCGGCGTCGGCTTGGTCGGGCTCTCGCCCTCGCCCTCGACCCAGCGCCGGACGAGCCTTCTCAGGTCCTCCGTGACGTACGGAGCGAGCGGACCAAGACCAGTCGGGTCCGTTTGCCGTCCCCTGTGGTGTCGGGGACACGGTCGCCCTGAGCCGCGAGTACACGACGTACGGCATCCGCGTGCCTTGATGTCGAGATGCGTGCACCCCTTGCCCGGGTGGAAGAAGTGGTAAGCTAACTCGACCTCCGACTCCTGAGGCCGGCCGTCGTCAAACTGCCATGTCAGCGTGCCGTTCACCTTGCCCAAATACTGCTCCGGCGACCATGATACCTTCTCCAGCGTGTCCAGGTTGTCGTGCTTCTGCACGAATGTGAGGTGCAGCAGCTTGCCAGGTGCTCCGTACCAGCCGGCCGGGTTGCCAAACTTGGGTGACACGGACATCTATCCCACAAGGACCCTGGCGGGTCTGGACCGAAAGAGCGGGCTCTTTCGGGGAGCAGCGGACTGTGTACTCAAAAATAGAGCCGTGGTCCACAACGAAATCGCAAGCAGCAACACGCCGCCAAGTTAGTCCGTGTCACACGTGTCACACACACACATACACACACAACCGTTCGACCTGCACGCCTCGACACCAAGTACCAACAGCCAAGTACCAACAGCCAAGTACCAACAGCCAAGTACCAACAGGCAGTTCGTGTTCTAGTGCGCGCAAGTGCGCTCAAGTTCCCGTGTGCTCACGCCGGGCTGCTAAGGCCCCACGGCGGTGCCCGGCAGTTCATGTGCAGGCATGGGCGCCTCGCTCGAATGGGCCTGAGCGAGGCGGCTCACTCGAGGCGGCTCACTCGCCGTCGGCCGCCGCGGCCGCCGCGACCGCGTTCGAGTACGCCTTGACCTCGTCGATCTTGCGCTCCGCCTTGGCGCGCACCAAGTCGTAGTAGTCCTGTGGAGGCGACTGCGACTTGGGCGTCCACGCCTTCGTCCAGCCTTCGGGCGCGCCGTCGTCCTGCACGGTGCGCAGCTCCTTGTCGGCGTACTCGGTGCGCGCGTAGTGCTCGTGCACCCATTCCTCGTAGACACTCCAGTCGTCGGCGTTCGCGGCGAACTCATCGAGCCCCCACCAGACGCGCATGCGGCGGCGCGCGCACATCGTCTTGGAGCTGACGCCGCCGGGGAAGCCAAAGTCGGGCCCGAGGATGGGCATGTGGGGCATGGCCGGATTGACCACGCGGGCCGTCGGCACGCCGCGGAAGGCCTCGAGGTCGCGCTTGAAGCCGGCTTGTGCGGTCGCGAGGGCGGCGGTGGCGATGGCGGCGGTCTCGAGGGCGGTATCGAGAGCGGCCTGCGAGGCCGAGAGGGCGGCCTGCGAGGTGATGATGCCCTCCAGCTTCTCCATCACGAGCGCGGTCGTGGCCCCGTTGGCAGCCTCTAAGCGGGCGACAGCGGCCGAGATCGAGAGCACGCACGGGGCGAGCTGCTTGGTGTGCACATCGGGCTCCTCGAGGTGCTTGCCCAGGGAGTCCTGGGTCCCGCTCCACGAGCAGCCATCGACCGGGCAGAGGGCGCGGAAGTTTCCGGAGTGTTCGGCCTTCATGTGGTCGGCGAGCTCTTCCAGATTGGTGACCTTGACTTCGTACGTGCAGTCGGGCGCGCAGCAGGTCGTCTTGGCGAGGGCAAAGGCGCGCTTCTTGTCGGTGGCCTCCATGCCAGTGGGTCTGCCCACGGGCTGCCTGCAGAAGGGGCACGTGGTCTGGCCGCGCGTAGACGTGTCCCGCAGCCTCAAGATGCAGGCGCGGCAGGCGCTGTGCGCGCCGGGGCAGCCAACCAGGGCAAAATCGCCGCCATCGGGGACCTCAAGGCAGAGGCCGCAGATGTACTCCTCAAACTCCGGGCGAGACCCATAGTGCTGGTTGCCGTGTCCGAGGAGGGCGGCGTATTCATTAATGCGGCCGAGCATTTGAACCTGCAAGGGCGGGAAGGGGTCCGGCCACGTCAGCCGTTGGAGGCCGAAGGACCCTGGCGGGGGGGGGGCCGTGCTGGGAGCGGGTGGGTTGAGCGGGGCGGCGGGCACGTGGACGGGTGGGCGAGAAGGCGAGCAGTCCGCTGGGT
>Ga0302123_10003269_pt1 | contig 10830 bp, 9 predicted proteins | sample CB21_321_MG_FD_203109 | JGI IMG/M metagenome (GOLD analysis project Ga0302123, IMG submission 203109) | Marine microbial communities from Western Arctic Ocean, Canada - CB21_32.1 | ecosystem: Environmental > Aquatic > Marine > Oceanic | place: Canada: Western Arctic Ocean | collected 2017-09-28 | reverse complement strand
TGCCGCCGCCGATGATGACCGCCCGGGCCTGGGTGGGAAAGGCGGCCACTAGCGGGTCTCCTTGAAGTCGCTGTAGGCGGCCTCGAAACGGGCCAGGTTCTCCGCCGTGTAGGCAACATAGTCGAAATCGATATCGAGATGGATTTCCGAGACCATGCTCCACATGGATTCGCGCAGCAGGGAGGCGCATTTCATGGCTTTTAGTTTTCGCCGCATCTCGTCGTTTGCTGGAGTCTCGAAATAGGCTTCCAGCAAGCCGTCTTCCTCGGCAGGGCTGAACTGGTTGTTGGATGCCAGATTGGCCAGGTCGAAGAACGGTGTATTGAGCCCGGCATAGTCCCAGTCGATGAGCCACAGGCGCGCGCCGTCGTCCATGAAGTTGGCCGGCAACAGGTCATTGTGGCCGAACACCATGGGCGTTGGCCCGAGCGCCGCCTCGAGCTCGCCGTTGATTTTGAGATAGCGCGGCACGTCACCGATCATGCGGCTGCCGCCCTGGTGCAGGGTCACCGCATAGCCGCGCACCACCTGGAACGCCCAGAATGCCAGCATTGGCCCTTGAAAATGCCGCGGCACGTCATGGTGGACCTTGCGCAGCAGGGGCACGATCTTGCCGGCGGCGTGGGCCTCGCGCACGTCGGGCTCGCCGTATGTAACGCCGTCGATGAAACGCAGCACCAGGGCGCCGGGCTCGGCGTGGACGACCTCGGGCGAGACCCCGGCGGCAAAGGCGGCGCGGCTGGCGGCGAGCTCGTTGAAGCGCATGATGCCGTGGACCGGAATATCGTCGGCGATGCGCACCACGAAGCGTTCGCCCCCGTGGTCGACCACGAAGTTGAGATTGGTGATACCGCCGGTCAACGGTTCCGGCGCGACCGGTCCCGACCAGCAGCTCAGGCCCGCGGCCTTGGCGGCGGCCGTGGCCCGCGCGTCGGTGGTCGGTGCATTCATGGCGGCTTCCACGAAATTTGGGATCCAGGATCACGCTCTGGCGTTGTACCCAAGCCGGCGGCGATGCGCCAGCGGTTGTCGCACCACTGCACCGCGCCGTTGGCGGCAGCCCGGCCATAATGTGGTCGCGATGCGGTCCGTCATGTCGCCGCCCCGCCGCCCGCCGCGTGACCGCAGCGCCGCCCATCACGTTACCGTCGTGCCGCCCGCCGCGTGACCGCCACACCGCTCTCCATACGTCACTCTCCAGCTTGACAATATTACATATTTTTGGAATTATCGAAATAATAAATCATTCTGAATAGGCGGTGCCACAGTGAAATTATGTATGGGGTGAAATTGTGTCGGGACAGTGATGCCTTGAACATCCCCCGCGGGGCCGGGAAATGAGAGCCAAGCGGGCGGTCGGGGCACTCTCGGCGCTGGCCCAGGAGACCCGGCTGGCGGTGTTTCGCATGCTGGTGCGCGCGGCGCCCGAGGGCGTCACCGCCGGCGCTATCGCCGAGCGCCTGCGGGTGCCGCCGGCGACATTGTCGTTCCACCTGGCCCAGCTTGAGCACGCCCGGCTGGTGAACGCCCGCCGGCGCAGCCGCAACATCTTCTATACCGCCAACGTCGAGGGCATCCGCGACCTGCTCGCCTTCCTCACCGATGACTGCTGCCAAGGCCGGCCCGAACTCTGCGATGTGACCGCCGGGTCCAAACGCTACGTCGCTGCCCGATAGTCCGGTGTCTGACATGCCGATCAACGTATTGTTTCTCTGTACCGGCAATTCGTGCCGCAGCATCATGGCCGAATCGACGCTCGACCATCTCGGCGCCGGGCGTTTCAAGGGCCACAGCGCCGGTAGCCATCCGGCCGGGCGGGTCAGCCCTTTTTCCCTGGCCCAGATCGAGGCGCGGGGTCGCCCCACCGGCGGGCTTCGCAGCAAGAGCTGGGACGAGTTTGGCGCGCCGGATGCGCCGGTCATGGATGTGGTGATTACGGTCTGCGACAACGCGGCCAACGAGATCTGCCCGGTATGGCTGGGCCACCCGCTCACCGCCCACTGGCCGTTCCGCGATCCCGCCGCGTTCCGTGGCGGCGACGCCGAGACTCACGGCGAATACGCCGCCGTTCATGGCCTGATCGAGGCCCGGGTTCGGGCCCTGGTCACGGCCCCTATTGAAAACATGGACGCGGCGACCCTGCGCGCGTGCCTGGCAAGGATTGGCAACGAGACATGACAGAGACCAGCACCGCCGCTGCCCCCAGCGTTGTCCGGGGGCTTTCATTCCTCGACCGCTTCCTCACCCTATGGATTTTCCTCGCCATGGCGGCCGGCGTCGCGCTGGGCTACGCGGTGCCCGGCGTCGAGCCGTTTATCGAGCGCTTCCAGGTCGGCACCACCAACATCCCCATCGCCATCGGCCTCATCCTGATGATGTATCCGCCGCTGGCGCGGGTGCGCTACGAGACAATGGGCCGGGTGTTCGGCAATATCCGCGTGCTGCTGCTGTCGCTGTTCCAGAACTGGGTGGTTGGCCCGGTGGTGATGTTCGTTCTCGCCGTGGTGCTGCTGCCCGATCATCCCGACTACGCGGTGGGGCTCATCCTGGTCGGCCTGGCGCGCTGCATCGCCATGGTTCTGGTGTGGAACAATCTGGCCAAGGGCGACAGTGACCTGGTGGCCGGGCTGGTGGCGTTCAACGCTGTCTTCCAGGTCTTGTTCTACGGCGTCTACGCCTGGCTGTTCCTGACCTTTCTGCCGCCGCTGTTCGGCCTCGACGGCGTCGTCGTCGATGTCGCCATGGGGGATGTCGCCGTGACCGTGCTGATCTATCTCGGGGTTCCCCTGGTGGCCGGCATGGTCAGCCGCCTGACCCTGATGCGGCTCAAGGGCGAGGCGTGGTACGAGCAGGTGTTTCTGCCCCGCATCGGGCCCATGACCCTGATCGCCCTGTTGTTTACCATCGTCGTCATGTTCTCGCTCAAGGGCGGGCTCATCGTCGAGTTGCCGCTCGATGTGCTGCGCATCGCCGTGCCGCTGGGGCTCTATTTCGCGATCATGTTCCTGGTTACCTTCTTCATTGCCCGCTCGCCCCGCATCGGCGCCGGCTACGCCCAGAACGCCACCGTGTCCCTGACCGCGGCGAGCAACGATTTCGAACTCGCCATCGCCGTCGCCGTGGCGGTCTTCGGCATCGGCTCCGACATCGCCTTCGCCACGGTCATCGGGCCGCTGGTCGAGGTTCCGGTGCTGATCGGCCTGGTTCAGGTCGCGCTCTATTTCAAGCGCCGCTACTACGCGAACGAAGCGACCTAGCCCGGCTTGCGCGCCCGCAAGTGGCCGGTGCGTAGTTCGCCGAGGTCAAGCACACGGCTCATGGCCGCCCACTGGGTGACGAAATGGGCCTGCTTGTCGGGCCCCAGCACGTCGGTCATGGGTTCGCGCAGAGGGCCTTGCAGGCGCTGGTGCTCGCGCCGCGCCTCGTTGCGATAGGCCGCCGAAGTATCGATGACGGTGATGTCGGTAAAGCCCGATGATTCCAATCGGTCCCGGTAGGTCTCGGCGGTCTCCAGGTCGTAGCTCATGCCGCGCAGCTTGAAGTAGTCCTCCATGGCCGGGCCGTGGGGCGCGCCGTTGCCCATCCATTCGCTGGCCGCCAGCACGCCACCGGGGCGTAGCACCCGGAAGGCCTCGGCGAAGAACGCGGCCTTGTCGTCGATCAGCAGCCATGAATCCTTGCCGAACACCACGTCGACGGAATGATCGTCGACGGGCAGGGGGCCGGGCTCGACCAGGCGCAGATCGACGCGCTCGGCGAGGCCGGCCTCGGCCATGCGGGCGCGGCCGGTGTCGATGAGCAGGGGCTCGATGTCGAAGCCGATGACCGAGCAGCCGTAATCTTCGGCCAGCACCCGGTCGACGCCGCCCACGGCGCAGCCGATGTCGAGCACCGTTAGGCCCTGCAAATCAAGGCCGGCGACAATGGGATGCACCGCCGCCGCGCCGCCCGGCGCAAGAAAGCCTTCGCCCCAGATCAACTCGCTGACGGTGACGATGGTGTGGTCGTATTTGACGTGGTTTGGTTTCGCTTCAGTCATCGGTGGTTGCCAACTTTTTCTTGGGTGCGAACACCTGGGTGCCGATTGCCGCGATCAGGATAAGACCGCCGCCGAAGAACGTGGCTAGGGGCGGAATTTCGGCGAAGAACATTTAGCCGAAGACAGGGGCCAGCGGCGTCTCCAGGGCGCTCAACAAGGCTGTCTCGGCGGCCGGGATGCGCTTGACCCCTTCCGCCAGAGTAACCGAGGCGATGGCGAAGATCAGCCCGAAAGCGGCCATGGCCACGAACTCACCCAAGGGAACTGCGAAAGGAGCGCCGAACAGGATCGCCGGGGGCAGCAGAACGATGGATGACAGCGCCGCCGGCCCGGCCGCCGGGGTATGGGGAAAGCGGCGATAGATGACCATCACCGTGGCCATGACCATGGTCATCCACAGGGCCAGCAAATCGCCGCGCAGGTCGCCGGCGCCGAAAGAGCCCTGAACAATTATCGCGACGCCGGAAATGGCGCCGACGCATCCCAGGGCGACCCGGTGGGACATACGCTCCCTTATCCATAGCCACGCCAGGATCGCGGCCTGCAACGGTGCCGCCGCGTAGATCAGCATGACATTGGCCATGGTGGTCAGCTTGAAGGCGGGGGTGAATGCCGCGCTCCCCGAGGCGCCGATAAGGGCGACGGCCCAACCGCTGGCGCCCATGCGAACGAACTCCCGTTTGAACGAGCCGCGCCAGAAAATGATTTCCCACGCCCCCGCATGGACGCCTTTGGTGAAGACCCCGGAGGTGCTGAACACCAGCGCCGAAAGGACGACCAGAACCACCCCGGTGAGATGGTTGGAGGCGCCGCTTTCCGATTTTTTCATGCTTTTCCCGCCTGTTTCCCGGTGATCATAGGTCAACACTACTGACAGTAGGTTGTCAGTAGTGTTGACCTATGATGGAATTTCCACGGAGGAAGCCACCCATGCGCCGAACCGACAGGCTGTTCGAGATCATCCAGCTGCTGCGCTCCGCGGCGGCGCCGATTTCGGCTGCGTATATCGCCGAACAACTGGAGGTGTCGCCGCGAACGGTTTATCGCGACATCGCCACTCTCCAGGCCATGCGAATCCCCATCGAGGGCGCGGTCGGCGTCGGCTACGTCATGCAGCGGGGCTACGATCTGCCGCCCTTGAATTTCGACGCGGTGGAACTTGAATCGATTGTTGTCGGGGTGAGTCTGCTCGGCCGCACCGGCGACAACAAACTTCAACGGGCGGCGGAACGGGTGCTCTCGAAGATCCAGTTGAACCGGACACCCCATGACCCGCTGCGGGTATCGGATTGGGGAATCGATTTGTCCCAACAGGCGGGCCTGGCGCAGTTCCGCGACGCCATCCGCAATGAACAGAAGCTGCGAATTCAGTACCGCAGCGGCGGCGGTGCCGAGAGCGACCGCATCATCCTGCCGGTGGTGCTGACCTACTACGTGGAAGTCGCCGTGGTTTCGGCATGGTGTGAATTGCGCGGCGATTTCCGGCGTTTTCGCACTGACCGGATTTTGGACTGCCAACCAACTGAGCAATTTTTCCAGGGCCGGGGACACCACCTGCGCCGGCAACTGGATTCAAAATACCCCGAATAACCGGCAGCTCAATCCGCCGTCACCCGCATCAGATAGGCGATCAGGTCGGCGCGGTCGGACGCCTCGGGGAGGCCGGTGAAGGGCATCTGGGTGCCGGGCAGGCGGCCCTGGGGGTCGGCGATGAAGGCATTCAGGCTGTCCTCGTTCCATACCCAGTCGGCGGCGGCCATGGCGCCGGAGTAGGGATAGCCCGTGACACTGCCGGCGGCGCGGCCGAACACGCCGTGCAGGTTGGGCCCGAACTTCTCGCGCCCGCCCTGCTTCATGGCATGGCACTCGCGGCACAGGGAGGCGAGCTCGCGGCCGTTGCGTAGGTCGGCCGCCCCAGCAGGCGCGGCGAGGGTGGCGAACAACAGCAGACAAAGCAGAAAGCGCATGGGGTCTCACCGGATGGTTTAGACGAGTGTTGCCGGGCGCCGGGGACTGTCAAGAGCGGCGGGGAAAATCGGTTGCGCCGTGGCGGCGCGCTGGTATGGTTCGGCGCCTTGGTTCCTGGCGGCAAACTTGTTTGTATACAAACAGTATTGCCGGAGTGGTAGTGGCGGCCTATATCAACCATGTTAATGGCAATAATGGCGGGACGATGAGCGCGCTTTCCCTGGCCTTTGGGCTTGAATTCGGCGATCTCTACGAGCGCGATGGACTGGTCAAGGTGGATGCCGCCTTCCTCGCCCATATGGCCGTGGCCGATGGTGACCTGAGCGCCCAGCTCAGCGCCGCCCGCGCCGCGCCTGACGACCAGGACGACAACGCCACGGCCCAGCTCATGGTCGATCTGGCGCCCCATGTTGAGGATTTCGTCGCCACCCTGTTCGCCATCGAGGCCGAGGTCCAGGCCCTGGCCGCCAGCCACGATGAACTGGCGCCGCTCTACACCTGCAAGCGATTGTTCGTGCAGCGCCGCGCCGCCAAGCGGGTCAAGGCCGACGACGCCGCCGGGTTCGACATCGAGGCGATCGAGGCTGGGCTTGAAGTGTTGCTTGGTGCTGCTGTCGATGAGATCGGTTTCGCCGTGGCAGTCACGGGCTGGCTCGACGACGAGGAGGCCCACGGCGAGGCCCTCGAGAAGGCGCTCCATTTTGCCGCCTGGGCGACCCTGACACCCGAGGGTCAGGCGCGGTTCGGCCACGGCATTCTGTTCAAGGTGCCAGGCAAGCCCGATCCCGAACGTCTGGTGCCGGTCGAGACCAGCCATATGCACGGCCATGACATGCTGGGTCTGCCGGCCGCGGACCTGCGCCGCCGCGACGGCTTCGCCCTGACTGATGCAGGCATGGACCTGGCTGGGGCGCTGGACCAGGCCAACTACTGCATCTTCTGCCACAACCAGGGCAAGGACTCCTGTCGCACGGGCCTGCGCGACCGCGACGGCGCCTTCCGCCCCAGCCCCTTCGGCGTGACGTTGACAGGCTGCCCCCTGGAAGAGCGGGTCTCGGAGCTCAACCTGGTCAAGTCCCAGGGCCATACCATCGGCGCCCTGGCCATCGTCACCGTGGACAATCCCATGGTGGCGGCCACCGGCCATCGCATCTGCAATGATTGCATGAAGGCCTGCATCTACCAGAAGCAGGACCCGGTCGATATTCCCCAGGTTGAGACCCGCACCCTCAAGGACGTGCTGGCCCTCCCGTGGGGCTTCGAGGTCTACAGCCTGCTGACCCGCTGGAACCCGCTTGATTTCAGCCGCCCCTTACCGCGTCCCGACAGCGGCCGCAAAGTTCTGGTGGTCGGCCTCGGGCCCGCCGGTTTCAATCTCGCCCACCACCTAATGAATGACGGCCACGCCGTGGTCGGCATCGACGGGCTGAAGATTGAAGCGCTGCCGGGCGAAATTTCCGGCGTTGATCGTCACGGTGAGCGCGCCGTCTTCGAACCGGTGCGCGATGTGGAAGCCTTGTTCGAATCCCTCGACAACCGGGTTATGGCCGGCTTCGGCGGCGTCGCCGAATACGGCATCACCGTGCGCTGGAACAAGAACTACCTCAAGCTGGTGCGTCTGCTGCTCGAGCGCCGCGCCCAGTTCGCCATGTTCGGCGGCATCCGCTTCGGCGGCACCGTCACCGCCGAGGACGCCTTTGCGTTGGGCTTCGACCACATTGCTTTGGCCGTGGGGGCCGGCAAGCCCACGGTGCTGCCCATCCCCAACGGCCTGGCGCGCGGTGTCCGGGCGGCGTCGGACTTCCTCATGGCCCTGCAACTGACCGGCGCGGCCAAGACTGATTCCATCGCCAACATGCAGTTGCGCCTGCCGGTGGTGGTCATCGGCGGCGGCCTGACGGCTATCGATACGGCCACGGAATCCCTGGCCTATTACCCAGTTCAGGTGGAGAAGTTCCTGGCCCGCTACGACGCCCTGGTGGCGCTGCGTGACGAAGCTAGCGTGCGCGCCGACTGGGACGACGAAGAGCTAGAAATCGCCGACGAGTTTATCACCCACGCCCGCGCGATCCGTGCCGAGCGCGCGGCGGCCGAGGCCGAGGGCCGCGAGGCGCGGGTGCTCGAACTGCTCGATGACTGGGGTGGGGTGACCCTCGCCTACCGCAAGCGGCTGATCGATTCGCCGAGCTATACCCTGAACCACGAAGAGGTCGAAAAGGCTCTGGAGGAAGGCATTCATTTCGACGAGTGCTTGTCGCCGGTGGCGGTCGATGTGGACAGCCGCGGCCATGCTTGCGCCATCCGCCTCAATCGCCAGCAGCATGTCCGCGACGGCGAAGGCTGGATCACGCTCGATGCCATCGAATCCCTGCCGGCGCGCAGTGTGCTGGTGGCCGCCGGCACCCAGCCCAACACGGTGCTAGGCCGCGAATATCCCGACTATTACACGTTGGATGGCCGCTACTTCCAGGCGGTTGACGAAGCCGGCGCCCCGGTCACGCCGGAGCGCATCGCCAAGCCTCAAGACGTGCGGGTGCTGGCCTCGGTGCGTGATGACGGCCGGGCCCTCAGCTTCTTCGGCGACGTCCATCCCTCGTTCGCCGGCAACGTGGTCAAGGCCATGGCCAGCGCCAAGCAGGGCTATCCGCTGGTGTCGCGCATGCTGGGGCGTATCCAGCCCGCCAGCAACGCCGCCAACAGCGACTTCATGGCCGGGCTCAACCGCGACCTGCGGGCCACGGTCCATGCGGTCAACCGCCTGACGCCGACCATTCTCGAAGTGGTGGTGCGGGCGCCCACGGCGGCCCGCGCCTTCCGCCCCGGCCAGTTCTATCGGCTGCAGAATTTCGAGACCCGGGCACCCCGGGTCAACGGCACCGCCCTGGCCATGGAAGGCATGGCCATGACCGGCGCCTGGACCGACCCGGACGAAGGCCTGCTCGGCCTCATCGTGCTGGAAATGGGCGGCTCGTCGGATATCTGTGCCGTGCTTGAGCCCGGCGAGCCGGTGGTGGTCATGGGGCCGACCGGCATGGCCACGGAAATCCCCGCAGGCGAGACCGTGCTATTGGCCGGCGGTGGTCTCGGCAATGCGGTGCTGTTCTCGATCGGCCGGGCGCTGCGCGAGGCCGGCAGCCGGGTGCTCTACTTCGCCGGCTACAAGAAGCTTGAGGACCGCTACAAGGTGGCTGACATCGAAGCCGCCGCCGATGTGGTGGTGTGGGCCTGCGACGAGGCCCCGGGCTTCACCCCCGAGCGTCCCGGCGACCTGACCTACGCCGGCACCATCATCGACGCCATCGCCGCGTATGGTGATGGCGCCTTAGGCGAGGGCGCCATACCGCTTGGGGCCGTCGACCGCATCATCACGATCGGGTCGGACCGCATGATGGCGGCCCTAGCCGCCGCCCGCCATGGCGCCCTGGCGGCCCATCTTAAACCCGGCCACCAAGCCATCGGCAGCATCAACTCCCCCATGCAATGCATGATGAAGGAGATCTGCGCCCAGTGCCTGCAGACCCACCGCGACCCGCATACCGGTCTCGAATTCGTGGTGTTCTCCTGCTTCAACCAGGACCAGCCCCTCGACTCGGTGGACTTCGACGGTCTGGCCTCGCGGCTGCGCCAGAACTCGGTCCAGGAGAAGCTCACCGCCCAGTGGGTCCACCATTGTCTGACCAGATTGGACCACCAACCGGTAGCCCAATAGTGGGGATAAGTCCGGCAAGTGCATGATGCATAAGGCATCTTCCTCTGATTTTCTGTGGATGATGTTGTGCGTATTCAAGCGTTTGATAATAAACGTCTATTGCTGGTAGATTGGCGTTCGTGATGAACCATGCCACCAGCCCACTATTCCCGTCTCTGCCGACCAGTGCCCACGAGGGCGCGGCCCATGGCACGGGCATTCTGCCGTCTCAGACGATCCATGCCCTGATCCGTGACAAGGAGATCGAGGCGTCGATGGAGATCGGCGCCGATCAGGTCCAGCCGGCAAGTCTGGATCTGCGCCTCGGCCCGATGGCCTATCGGGTGCGGGCCAGCTTCATGCCTGGCCCCGGCGCCCTGGTCATGGACAAGGTCGCCCAGTTCGGTATGCACGAGATCGATATCAGCGAAGGCGCGGTGCTGGAAAAAGACTGCGTCTATATCGTGCCGTTGCTGGAGCGGGTGAACCTCGGCAACAAACTGTCGGCCTTTGCCAATCCCAAGAGCTCGACCGGACGGCTCGACATCTTCACCCGGCTGATCACCGACGGCGCCACCCAGTTCGACCGGGTCGAACGCGGCTACCGGGGGGCGCTCTACGCCGAGATCGCACCGCGCACGTTTTCCGTGGTGGTGCGTCAGGGCTCGCGGCTTAATCAACTGCGCATGCGCCGTGGCTCCTCGGTTTCAAGCCGCACGGCTCTTGAGCGGCTTCATGAGCAGATTCCTCTAGTCGACAGCGACCCGGGCGCCGAAACCATTCGCGACGACAGCATCGGGGTCTCCCTCGATCTCGGCGGCGATCCGGCGACCGGCCTGGTCGGCTTCCGCGCCAAGAAGCACGCCGATGTCATCGATGTGGATATCTGCAATCATTACGACCCCCAGGATTTCTGGGAGCCGATCCACCATCGGCCGGGCAGGGGCATCGTGCTCGATCCCGACGATTTCTATATTCTCGCGACCAAGGAGGCGGTGACCGTACCGCCGACCCACGCCGCCGAGATGATCGCCTACGACACGCTGGTGGGCGAGTTCCGGGTTCACTACGCCGGCTTCTTCGATCCCGGCTTCGGCTACGACCCGGAACGCCGGGGCGGCAGCAAGGCAGTGCT
>Ga0302123_10003267_pt1 | contig 10833 bp, 17 predicted proteins | sample CB21_321_MG_FD_203109 | JGI IMG/M metagenome (GOLD analysis project Ga0302123, IMG submission 203109) | Marine microbial communities from Western Arctic Ocean, Canada - CB21_32.1 | ecosystem: Environmental > Aquatic > Marine > Oceanic | place: Canada: Western Arctic Ocean | collected 2017-09-28 | reverse complement strand
AAATATGAAAGTTTAGCAGGAAAGCAATTAAATAAAAGCTGTGGATGCAAAAATCACACCGCAGGAAAAAGTTCGCATGCATGGCAAGGTTGTGGAGATATACCGCTGGGATTTTTCAATTCTTTCAAGATTGGGGCTGGTAGGCGGGATAAAGAATTTTCTATTACGATAGAGGATGTGAGAAACCAATGGGAAAAACAAAAAGGCAAGTGTGCATATACTGGCGAAGATTTAACCTTTGGTGTGCGGGCGTGGCGACAAGAAAGAACAGCATCTCTGGACAGGATTGATAACTCAAAGGGGTATGTGCTGGGAAACATAGAGTTTTGTCATAAACATATAAATCTAATGAAACACAGTTTTGAAAAAGAGCATTTTATTAAAATGTGTAATCTAGTAACGGGTGGTGTATAAAATAATGCCTAAGTTTTATGTAAAATCCGGTGAGTTAGAAGTTGTTCTGGTAGCTAAAAACCCTTTTGATGCCTGCTGTAGAGCTATAAATAGTATTACAAAAAGAATTACTGTTGACCATGAATTTGATGTGAACAGAAGAGGCTTTGAAAGCTCGCCAGAGCTTTCCTTTGATGTTGAAACTGTAGTTGAAGCTGCGGGATGGGAATGGGAAGAATAAGGGGGCGAAATGGTATCGACTGTTTGTGAAAGTAGTAACTGCATTGAGTGGCTGGTCAACAGGCCACTATAAAAGTTGACCAAATTTTTAATTGCCGAATCTAATTTAGCAATTGCAGCTTAGCTGCGGGGGTTACACAGACCTTTTTACCCAATTGTGTTGACTCCGATAATTCGGATATAGATGTTACACTTGAATCAAATGTAACGAATGGTTATAATTAACCTGACTCCGATAATTTGGATAGCTTTGTTTGTTGTGTGATAACAACAGACTAACAATGTAGATGTTATTAGTGAAGCAAGACAGGACGCGGGTTCGATTCCCGCCGCCTCCACTTTAGTGCTGTGGTGGAATTGGCAGACACTCAGGACTTAAAATCCTGTGCCTGTAAGGGGCGTGAGGGTTCGAGTCCCTCCAGCACTATTTATAAATATAGTCTTATACACGGTGAAGAAATGTCAGATTATCAAAACAAGAAAAAATTTAAGAAGCGAAAAGATAAAGAAAAGTTTGCGCGAAAAAAGATATTAGCAAAAAGAAAAGAGACTAGGGAAGAAACTAAGGTTCAGAAAATTTTAGACAAAATGCAGCATGATAATAGAGAAAGACTCACGCCCCTAAAAAAGGCTATGGATAGCTCGATGGAGAAATAGCGTGCCTAAATATTACGTTGAAAGCAATGACCTAAAAGTTGTGTTAGTCGCAAACAAGCCCTTTGAAGCCTGCATAAAAGCTATGGGGGTCTTGTTAACCAAAGACCGAAAAGAGCTTTCTGGTATTGCGATAGGGGATAAGTTTGTGGTTAGCGAAAGGGGGTTCGTATGTGATAGGAATCCTTTTGTAATTGACACGATAAACGAACATATTATAGATACAGATGAGGTCATAGATTGCCTCTAGCCCCTGTAGCTCAATGGATAGAGCAACAGACTTCTAATCTGTAGGTTGCAAGTTCGACTCTTGCCGGGGGTGCTTCTACAAAAATAATTTAACCAATAAGGATTTTATCATGGGCGGACAAACAAGTGTTCGAGAAGGCTTAATAACTTTTCTAATTTCTTCATTTCTTATCGTTTCTTTGTTTGCATACTCTTTCTTTAATATAGTTTTTGAGAACAGGAAGCTAAAAGAAGAGTTAACCTCTTTTACGGTGAAGGAAGAAATGAAAACTCCTGAAAGTCTAGAAGAAGAAATAAGCAATATTTATATACTTTTAGAAGGGCAAACTTCCCATATTAGAACTATAATGAATATGGCAATCAGAAATAATCACTACGAATCGCCGCACTCAGCAGAGCATCATGGCGTTTCCTGCCCAGAATGTCTGGAGATTTATCAGGAGGTTGTCAAAGCTACCCCAAATTTGCCGGGGTATAATGGTGAACGCTTCGATAAATTTTACAGACTTCCCGTAAAGGAGGCTATTAAAAATGCCAACTAGTGTACACGAAGCAAACAAGATGTATAGGATAATTATAAAATACGTTGACCTTGAAACTGCTCAAAATCTTGTTGAAGAACTTAATGATGAAATTGGCAAGCCTGCCAAGAACATGTCTCTTAAAGTAAGCCTACAAATGCTTTTCAATTTGTTTCATCCCCCCCAAAAAGATTGTGCGGGACTTCACCACGACGATTAGGAAAATGGATAAATACCAAGTAGACATAGAAGTTGGGGGGGGTGTAATTACGTCAGAAGTATTGGCCAGCAGCGACCTAGAAGCATCCCAGATGTGTTTGCTGGAAGCTAGGTGGAACAATCCAAGCCATAGTAAAGAAGATTTTGAGGTTTTAAAAACAACAAAACTTACCAACACACACATGCTCAGACTTAGAGGTAAAGATTAATAGTGAAAACGATAGGGCTAATAGGATGTGGAGTAGTTGGCACAGCCGTTAAAGAGGGCATGCTCCACGCTTTTGATGTTCTTTGTTACGACATTAACGGGGAAAGCAATTGCGACAGTATAAAAGAGGTAGTGCAAAAGGTCGATGGGCCTATCTTTATTTGTGTTCCAAGCCCGATGCTTCCAAGTGGTAGTTGTGACACTTCAATAGTAGAGAGCGTTGTAGAATTAATCAACGAAGAAGCAAAGCTACAAGATGTAGCGACAACTATTGCTATTAAATCGACGGTTGTGCCGGGAACCACGCAGGCATTATCTGAAAAATATGTACACTGTAGTATTTGTTTTAATCCTGAATTTTTAACTGAGGCTAATGCAGTTGAAGACTTCAAAAATCAGGACAGAATAATTATTGGTGGCAGCTATGATATTTTAGATAGCGTAAGTCAATGTTATCAGAAAGCATATCCTAAGATTCCTATATGGGAAACATCTTCGACCGTGGCTGAAATGGTGAAGTATACCACTAATGTACATCTTGCCGTAAAAGTGGGATTAGCCAATGAGTTAAGTCAGATATGCCAAAAGCTTGATATTCCTTATAACAAAGTTGTTCAGCTTGCGACCATTGACAAGAGGCTTGGAGACTCCCATTGGAGCGTTCCCGGCCCAGACGGAAAGAGGGGCTTTGGTGGAACATGCTTTCCCAAGGATTTAAACGCCTTAATTAATAGGTCTATTGAGCTTGACGTAGACCCTTCTATAATGACCGGAGTATGGAAGAAAAATAGTGAGGTAAGGAGATAAAGTGGGTTCAATAGGTTTGTGTATAACGATAGTATGCTACGGTGTAGCAGCCTATGATTCTTATAAAAAGGGCAGGGTTGCCTTGTCCGTAGTGTTCATATCTTACGCAATAGCCAACCTAGCCTTTATATATGAGCTACAGAAAAGTTCTGGCGACATACAATGAGAATTATAGAAGACATAAAATTAGATTTTCAAGATGTTCTAATTAGACCACAAAGGTCTGCAACGGCGAGCAGAAAAGAAGTGGACATTATCAGAACATTTAAGTCAAGAAACTCTAATCAAGAGTGGCAAGGAGTACCCATACTCGCCGCAAACATGGATACTACTGGCACTTTTGCTATGGCAGACAGTCTTGCTAACCATAACATGGGAACATGTCTCCATAAACATTATTCAATAGATAACCTGTGCGAGTTCATAAAACAAAGAGCTGGCTCCCACTATTTTTTTTACACGCTGGGAACAGGAAAGAAAGATAGAGAAAAATTAAATCAGATATCAAGCAAGGTTTCCATTAATAATATATGTATAGATGTAGCTAATGGGTACACAGACTACTTTGTAAATAGGGTTGCCGAAATAAGAGCGCAATTCCCTAAAGCTATACTTATGGTTGGAAATGTATGCTCTCCAGAAATAGTTCAAGAATTAATCTTGCAAGGTGGGGCAGATATAGTTAAAATAGGTATTGGGCCGGGAAGTGTGTGTACTACTAGATTAATAGCTGGCGTAGGATACCCACAGCTTTCTGCCGTAATAGAATGTGCAGATGCGGCACATGGTCTTAACGCTCATATTTGTGCAGATGGGGGGTGCAAAACTCCGGGGGATGTAGTTAAAGCGTTTGGGGCAGGCTCAGATTTTGTCATGTTAGGTGGCATGCTAGCTGGAACCGATGAATGTGAAGGGGAGTGGGAATGGGAAAATGACCTTCAATGGTTAGAACCAAAAGACAAGCCATTCGTCGCAGGGAAGATTGAAGTTGACCAAGACGGCAAATTACGACAAAAAAAGAAGTCGCTAAAGTTTTATGGAATGTCAAGCTCAGCCGCTATGAATAAACATAGTGGCGGGGTCGCAGAATATAGAGCAACAGAAGGGGAAGCTAAAAGGGTTCCTTATAAGGGGCCAGTGAAGGAAACCGTACATCAAATTTTAGGAGGAATAAGAAGTGCTTGTGCTTATGTCGGAGCAAAGACACTGAAGGATTTTAGCAAAAGAACAACATTCATAAAAGTGAACAGGGTAAAATGATTGATTTTTTAAACGTAACCAAGTTTTTAATTATACTTACGTTTTGTGTTGTCTTTGTCTGGGATAGCATAGTAATGTTTTATGCTAAGGACTTAAACGCAACACTTAGTTTTTCTATATATACAATTTCTAGGCAGCATCCTATTGTGCCTTTTATAATAGGGGTTCTGTGCGGTCATGTATTTTGGCCGCTACGCAGCTAAACGGCAGCATGCAAAAAACAATCTCGAAACTTATATCTGATGGTAAAGATATATTAGCTGCCGATGAAAGTACGCCTACAATAAAAGGGGTGTTATGAAAATAAGCTCGGATATTGTAGAAGCAACAGAAGCTGCCGCCATTGCCGCATCAGAATGGATAGGCTCTGGAGAAAAAGAGCTTGCGGATAAAGCCGCCACAGAAGCGATGCGGGAGAAGCTCAACACAGAGATAGAGATTGCCGGTAGAGTTGTTATGGGGGAGGGGGAAAAGGATGAGTCCTTTGGCTTGTTCAAAGGCGAAACCGTGGGTAAAAAAGCAAAGACTTGGGAGGCCAACGGTTCCACATACAGGCTTCGATATGGAACCAGAGAACCAACATGGCTCGATATTTCTGTTGACCCGATAGAAGGAACAACTCAGACCGTTACCTCTGGGCCAGAGGCCATGTCAGTCATATCTGTAGGCTGTCCATCTTCCATGTTCTATACTGGATATTACTATATGAACAGGATAGCATACGGAAAGAAGATTAAAGATAAGGTTGAGCTTTCTTTAAGAAACCCGCTAGAAGAAAATCTTAGACTCGCCTCTTTAGCAACTGGAAAGCTAATTCCAGAATTAATGGTGTGCGTTCTAGATAGACCACGACACTCTAAGGTCATACAAAAACTTAGAGACCTTAAAGTAAGAGTAAAGCTTATCAGAGATTGCGACATAGTTGGCGCTCTTGCTAGCTGCCTACCGACAAGCGATGTTGATTTTGTGTATGGTATAGGAGGCTCCCCCGAAGCAGTTATTTCTGCTTCTGCCATACAATGTTTAGGTGGGGGAATGGAAGCCCAAATATATGAAAGCAATGCTTCTGGTAGAGAAGACATATTCTTTTCTGCCAATGATGAAAAATGGGTTCCAGTAGGAGACATAATGCCTATGGGTAGGCTGGTATGTGGCCCAAGCATATTTGCGGCAACAGGCATTACGGATGGAACAATATTCAAGGGCGTAAAAAGAACCGCTGGGCAAATTAGAACTAATAGTTTATTCATGCGGTCTGATGTTAAAACAATACAATGGATAAATACGCACCATTTACAAAAATAAGAAAATAGCCATAAAAAAACTCTTGACTTTTTGATTTGACACTTTATACTGTAGTATAAATTGAACTTTGCTGGAGATTGAAAAATGAAGTTGACCCACTCTGAAAATAAGATTGAGCGTAGCAGAGACTTTGAAGAGTCTCAGTACACTATTGAAGCAACGGCAAAAGCATTCTCTATTCTATCTGACGGGCTGTATGCTAATAAAGTCCGTGCAGTTGTCCGAGAGCTATCTACCAATGCTCTCGACGCTCAGGTGGACAATGGTAATCCCACTGAACCTTTCAGTGTACATTTGCCTACCGAGATGGAACCCTTTTTCTCTATAAGGGATTTCGGCACAGGCTTATCTCATGAAGATTGCATGAGCTTGTATACGACTTATTTTCGCTCAAGTCGAACAGGCTCCAATGAATCCGTTGGCTGCATGGGTCTGGGCAGTAAGTCTCCGTTTGCCTATAATGATAGCTTTAGTGTGGAATCATTTTATAATGGCGAACACAAGCTTTATAGTGCGTATAAAAATGAGAAAGAAGAGCCTGTATTTGCCCTACTGTCCAGTAAGGAAACACAGGAACGGAATGGCCTTCGTGTTAGCTTTCCTGTTAACTCAGATGATAACTTTGACTTTGAGGAAGAAGCAAAACAGCTTTATACTTTCTTTGCAGTAAATCCCAATATTACTGGAAAACAAATTGAGATTAGCAGTCCCAACTACCTGATAGAAGGCGATGATTGGGCTATTCACGATGGTAACGATAGGCGCGATTACAGTTGGGATGCTTGTGCTATCATGGGAAGCGTATGCTATCCAATTAGTGCTAATATTATTGATAGCGAAGAAAAATCAATACAGCATATTCTACGTGGAAACATAGATATTCATTTTGATATTGGAGAGATAAGCGTAACTCCATCAAGAGAATCTCTATCATACAATGAGTATACCAAGAAAAATATCCTAAAGAAGCTTAATAGGATTATTGGTGAAATAGGTGAAATACTGGAGTCTAAACTTGAAGCATGTGAAACCCTGTGGGATGCCAGACTCTTATATAGTGATTTAAAGAGTTCAGACAAAATGCTAAACAGTCTTAATGGAGTGTTTGACACTAACGATGTTATGTGGCGCGGCAAAAAGATGTTTGAAAAGAACAACACCAGTATTGCAGTTTGGGAAATCACAGGCTTAGACTGTCAGAGATTCCATAAAGGATTGTGGAGAGATACTGTGCAGAATGAAAAGGATGTAGCTGCAATCCCCTCCAAGAAAGACATCCTGTTTTATCTTGATGACTTAGGCAGGGGTGCAATCAGCAGGTGTAAAACCTACATTGAAAGCAAAAGCGCAAAGGAAATTTACCTTGTAAGGGGTAGCGACGAAGCAATTAAGAGCTTCCTTGAAAAGATGGGCATGCTCCCATCTGTACTTAAAAACGCATCTACCCTTGAAAAACCCCTCTCTGGTTATTCTGGTGGGGGAGGCTATACTCGCTCTAAGGCATGTATCTATAAGCCGACCGGAGGGTGGGATACCAATAACCACTGGTCTGACGTAGAAGTTGACTTGGAAGCTGGTGGAATTTATGCAGAAATTTTCAGATACAATTATAGAGACAAGTTTGGACATGATGAACACCCCAGTCGCATATCAGCTATGCTTGATAAGCTAAAGACGATGGGCCACGAAACAAAAACCCCTATCTATGGGTTTAAGCCTACGCTTTTAAAGCAAAAAAAGTTTCAGAAGGTAAGCAGCAAATGGGTCAGGCTTGAGGACTTTGTGAACAAAATTCTTGAGTCCTGCATGGTGGAAAAGAAATGGGCCAATCGGATTAAGGATATAAGGGCGGCGTCTGGAGCTTTGCTAGGCTTCAAGTCACTAGAGAAGATTGTCAAACACACTAAATCCGAAAACCTTATCAAGCAATATGTGTCTAGGCATAAGTCGCTAGAAGAAAACCGAGAAGCATACGAAGCGGCCAAGAACTTAGCTAACTATAGCCTGTTTAGAATAGAACACGACGAAGGCTATATTCCCCTAGATGGATTAGAAGAAAGAATAGAGAAAAGGTATCCCATGCTTGACCTGTTTACTTTTAACTGGTCTACACATCGTGCCATAGACGAAGAAGATGCTGGAAAAATTTCGGAGTATGTTGACCTTATCGAGAACACCACCCCTGTTTTTGAGGAGAAGTAGGATGAATTATATCATCAGCGGCAACGGAACAATGACGATTGTTATTGATAATCAAAGCTTTAGTATTGGGCATGACCACCCAAACTACATGCCTATTAAAGAGTGTTTGGTTAACAATGACCCAGAGAGCATTAAGGCTCTTATTGATATACCCGCATCCATTCTGAACTATAGCGACGGGGATATTGATATTAAGGATGGCGTCTTGTCCTACCAAGAGGAAGTGATTCATAATACATTAACCTCACGCATTATGACAATGATGCGAAATGGTTTCCCGTTTCAGCCAATGCTTAAGTTCTTAGAAAATATTCTCAGTAACCCCTCCAATAGAGCCGTGGAAGAACTGTATACTTTTCTTGAGAATAAAAACCTGCCCATTACGGAGGATGGTTGCTTCTTGTCTTATAAGGCTCTTAGAAAAGACTATACTGACAAGTGGACGGGAGCAATTGATAATAAAATTGGAAGCATTGTAGAAATGCAGCGACGAAAAGTAGATGACAATTGTAATATGGGATGCAGCGATGGTTTGCATGTTGGGGCAATTGAGTATGTTGAGGGTTATCGGTGTGAGCATAACGAAGACCTAGTGGTTATCGTTAAGGTTAACCCAAGAGATGTAGTCTCAGTACCCGTAGACTCCGAGTGCCAGAAGGTTCGATGCTGTCGCTATGAAGTAGTGGCTGACTACGCAGGGCCACTTAAGAGCGTAATGCATAAGTCTGATGGGGGTGAATGGACTACCGAAGAGTTTGCTCAGTTTATGGATATGATGATGACGAACGAGCAAGCTCAAGAGGTAGAGGACGACGAAGATAGCTTTCAGGATAATGGTGAGTACGAATACTTTAATCCCGAAAGAAACTAAGGGGAGTCCTTGTGGAAAATAGTGGCTACGAATCTCCCCTGATTATGGCGGGGACTGTTCTTTTGGTAATTCTGTCTTGTGCTATACACCTGATAAGAAATGGGAAAGAGCTAAAAAGTAAGCGTGAATTTGAATTAATAATGTCAAAACCAATGACGTTGCCATATATACAAAAAATATCAGACACTCCTAAGCCCACTCCTATATCAGGGTCGCAACACGCCACAAGTGATGAAACTATGCAAGAGGTGATAGCTGCCCTTATTAAGATAGGTCACACAAAAACAGAAGCCAAAAAGATAGTTTCTGAACTTTGCGCAAACTCGACCTTCGATAGCTCAGAAGAGCTTCTTCAAGCAGCATTTAGCAAATAAGCCTTATTTTTAGTGTATAATAATATATACTATTACGAAAATTAAGGATGGGGGAGTCCACAAATGCTTGACCTTCGTTTTAATCGCAGAGACTTGATGAGGATTGGTAGTATTGGAGCAGGGCTTTCTGCCATAGGTCTTTCTGACCTTTATGCAGATGACGCGACCTGCCTTATTCCCAACAACAAGTCTGTAGTTTGGGTGTGGCTTGGTGGCGGTGCTACTCAAGTAGAAACATTTGACCCTAAGCCAGACGCTCCAGATAATGTTCGAGCCGTGAATGGCAGCATAATGACCAATGGTGATTATCTCATTGGGGGCGACTGGACTGGGCTGGCAGGCGTAGGTGACAAGATATCTGTGGTTCGGTCATTTGCGCATGGCAATGCTAGTCATCGCACAGCAACCCACTGGGTAATGACTGGACATAACAGTACAGATAACACGCCGCAATCTCCTGCATACCACCCTTCTTACGGTTCTATCGTGTCGTCAGCCTATGGCTCTAATCATCCTATTAGTGGCATGCCCACCTATGTCAGAGTTAATGGGATTAGCTTTGATGAAGGCGCGTGGCTCGGAAGTCAGACAAAGCCATATGAGTCTAGCGGACAGGGGGTTAAGAACCTCCAATTAAAAATCACACCAGAGAGGTTCTTGGGTAATCAGGAGCTTTTGAGTGGCTTGGACAGGCTCAGAGAGGGCGTTGACAGTGGTGCTGACGCATGGTCAGACCTTCGCAGCCAATCATACAGCATGCTTTTAGGTAAAGTGGCAGAAGCTTTTGACATTAAAAAGGAACCCCCTGCAATGTTTGCCAACTATGGCAAGGGCATAGGGGAACAGCTTCTTTTAGCTCGTAGACTTGTAGAAGCTGGCACAAAATTTGTCACCGTTCAGTATGGTGGATGGGACATGCATGGCAACATTTCACAAGCCCTCAAGGGCAAGGTTCCACCTATTGACAAGGCTTTATCAGCATTTATTAATGATATATATGCCAAAGGCATGAATAAAGATGTCCTGCTAGTAGTAACCGGAGAGTTTGGCCGCACATATAAAATAAATGGTAATGCTGGCCGTGACCATTGGCCAAGGCTGTCTCCGCTTATGCTGGCTGGTGGAGACTTTCCGACTGGTCGATTTATTGGTGAGTCTACCAGCAATGCAGAAGAACCAAAAACAAATCCAATTAATCCACAAAATGTTACTGCCACCTTGCTTAAGCATTTTGGGATAGACCAGCATACACAAAGACTTGACATGTCTGGTCGCCCTAGATATTTTATAGAAACAGATACGGAATCGGTTTTGTAATTCTTTGGAGGGTTCCTTAATAAAGGAGGATTTCTGTGGTTGCATACTTTGAAAGGGGTGCAACATGCAACGTAGGCAATTCTTATACACCAGCTTGTCTGGTTTTTACGGTCTTGAGGCTTATGGGCAAGAGGAATTATCAGAGAGCGGTTGCTCGTTCAGATGTGGAAATGTAGAACATCTGCAACGAAAAAATGCAAATAAATGGGACAA
>Ga0302123_10003258_pt1 | contig 10843 bp, 6 predicted proteins | sample CB21_321_MG_FD_203109 | JGI IMG/M metagenome (GOLD analysis project Ga0302123, IMG submission 203109) | Marine microbial communities from Western Arctic Ocean, Canada - CB21_32.1 | ecosystem: Environmental > Aquatic > Marine > Oceanic | place: Canada: Western Arctic Ocean | collected 2017-09-28 | reverse complement strand
CGACCATATCGAGGGCAGCGTCACGATTCTTTTTCGGGACATCGTGCATACTCAGGTCCGGGCGTCCGAACAGACGCATGCCGCGGGTGTGAACCCAGTATTTTTCCGGATTTGTGTCTTCGGAGAAACGTACTACGACATGTTGCCTGGGCGCCGCTTCGTTGACGTCAAAAATACGGGTACGCCAGCTCCGCGGCGACCACCACTCCTGCATCTGAGGATCGCAAACACAGATGCACCCCTGGTCCATCATACTGGTGATAAACCCAATGATATCACGCAGGTAGTTCAGTGAATCTGTATCGGCAACTTCGCCCTTCAAGACGAGCCCCTCAGTAGCCCGGCTGACCGTATCAGCCAGTCCCGGATTAGCAGCCGTGAATTCATCCCAGGCGGGGCCCTGTCGGAATTGATCCCGAACTTCCGGCAGCTGGTCGTCGTGGTATTTTTGCGCCACTACACCGTCGGGCAAGCCGGCGCACCGATACTTCGAACGGTACACGTACGGTGGTTCGAACGTGCCATACAGAACAAAAAATACAAATGGCTTACCCCCGTCCGATTCGTACTTGAGGCGTGGCCAGCTTGGAAGGTCAGCAGCAGTGTCGCTCATTGCTCGATCAGAGCCTGTGCTTTTTTAGATAACTCGGTCAGGCGCTGTTTCAGAGCCGTGTGCATTTTTCCCAGCCCCGCCGGCGTCGCGTCATCGCGCTTGAGGTACGCCAACACGTCGTTTTCCGCCGCCAGAAAATCGTCGGCCATTGCTGCAACGCCGGCCGCGATGTTGTGTGGGATTTTGATGACGCCGTTGCCGTCGCCGTGTAGCAAATCACCAGGGCGTACTTTGAGCCCGGCGACCGTCACAGTCTGTCCGATATTCTCGAAATGGCAGTCGCCATGGGATACGATCACCGAGCTCGCAAAACACGGAAAATTCAGCGCCTCCACCTGTTCGAGGTCCCGTCCTGCGCCGTTACTCAACAGCCCTACGCAGCCGAAGCGTTGTAAGCTGCTCGCGACGATGTCTCCGTAAACTGCCGCGCGGGGTGTGTCATCGAGATCCTGAATCACCGCGAACAGCGGGCCGTCGATGGCCGCGCCCGATTCGATGAAGTCGGCGAGCGCTCCGTATCCGTCCTCTGTCGTTGAAGGATATCCTGTCCGGTATTCGCCAGTAATCGCGTATCCGACAGCCGGCGGTAACTTCGGGTACAGGGCCTTGATCAAATAACTGGTGTAATCGGCGATCCGTGAGCGCACTTTGAACAGCTCGATAATATTCGCGATCGTCGGGGAATCAATCGTTCCGAGTTTGGCAAGTTGATCAGTTGAGAGGGGCTTTGCTGACATTCGGTCGCTCCGTAGACAGGGATTTGAAAACCCGTAATATAGCCGGGCGACAGCATTGCTCAATCGGCAGATCTGCCGATCTCTCGAGGCGCCAGTTTCCCGGCGTCTAACCGGGGGCCGCGTTATGGCACTACGTCAATCGTTTGCACGCAATTATCGCTGTTGCCGCAGGAATCAGTCGCCGTCCACGTCCGCGTGATCGTCGCCGGACAGCTGCCTGCTACGCTGTCGTTGAAGTTCAGCGTTGGGGCGGTGTCACATGCATCTGTCGCGGTCGCTGTTCCAGTCGTTCCTGGATCCGTCGGTTGACTGCACAAAATTACCGTATTCGATGGGCAGGTCAGGACTGGCATTGTTGTGTCCTCCACCGTGATGGTCTGGAGACACGCGTCAGTGTTTCCGGCACAATTCGTTGCCGTCCACGTGCGTGTGATTGTACTGCCACATTCGTCGCAATCCTCGTTGAGGAAGACTTCGTTCGGTTGCATCCCGGTGTTGCTGACGGTGATGTCGAGATCGCCGTCGCCGTCGAGATCGCCCAGCGCCACAGCCATCGTGAATTTGCTGCCGGCGAGCTGCCCGGAATCTGTGAACGTGCCGGTGCCATTGTTCAACCACACCCTGTTTGGTGTCGTTATGCTGCCGGTTACCACGTCCAGGTCGCCGTCGCCATCGACGTCGCCCATGTCCAGATCGAAGTCGATGTTGAACGGAAATGTTTGGTTCAGGGTGAATGTGCCGCTACCGTCATTGACCCACACGTTGTTGGTGCCGACATTAGCGACGAATGCGTCGACATCGTTGTCACCATCGATGTCGCCCAGCACAACGTTCCAGCTCGAGAGGAAGCCCAGCAGCTGTGCCGAGTCCGTGAACGTCCCGCTGCCGTCATTCAGGTAGACCCGGTTCGGGCCGGAATTCGCGACGAACAGGTCAAGATCGTTGTCGTTGTCGAGGTCCGCGAGTGCTCCACCGATGCTGGAACTAGTTCCGAGTAACTGTCCAGAGTTTGTATATGTACCCGTGCCGTCATTGAGCCATAGCTCGTTCGGTACCGGACCGGATCTGATCAGTATGATGTCGAGATCGTTGTCACCGTCGACGTCGCCGATTTTCAGATCACGTGCTGCGGTTGTGCCCAACGTCGCGCCTGGACTAAGGGTGCCGGTGCCGTCGTTGAGGTATATCTGGTTGCCCAGGGGACTCAACGTAGCGGTGACCACATCCAGGTCCAGATCGCCGTCGACGTCACCGAGGGCTACCACAGCAAAGCCCGGCGTAAACGACTGACCGCTGTCGGTGAATACCCCCGCGCCGTCGTTGAACCAGACCTGGTTGAGCGCGCCTGCGATATTGGCGTGTACAGCGTCGAGGTCCCCGTCGCCGTCGAGGTCACCTACTGCGGTGTCCAATGTCACCCCCGCACCCAACGCCTGGCCGGAATCGATATAGCTCAAGCTCAGGCAGAAGACGCTCGACTCCGTTACATCGGAAAAACTCGTCGTGACGGTGCAGTCGTCCGTGGCTGTCGCTTGATCGGTACTGGTCGGGTCCGTCGACATGCCGCACTCGATTGCAAGGTCTGCGGGACAACCAATCACTGGACCTGCGTTGTCTTCGAGAGTAATCGTCTGCTGGCAACTGTCGACGTTGCCGCAGCTGTCCGTCGCTGTCCATGTGCGCGTGATGACTGTCGGGCAACTGCCGGCCGTCGCATCGCTGTGGCTGATCACTGGTGCGCCGTCGCAGTTGTCGGTCGCCGTCGCTGTGCTGGTCGCGCCAGGTGCGCTTGACGTATCACATTCAATGGAAACGTTGCCTGGGCAGGCAACCGAAGGTGCGGTTGTATCAGAGATACTGATCGTCTGTATGTCGTTGGCGGAGTTGCTGCAGCCGTCGGTAGCTGTCCATGTACGTGTAATGACGTAATCGTCATTGCAACTGTTGCTGCTGATACTGTCAAAAAATGTAGTTGCCGGTGAGAGATTACAATTGTCCGAGACAATCGGTGTGCCGGTGTTTGACGGGGCAGTTGAATCATCACAGTCGATGGCGATATCTGCAGGAGCCGCTATGGTCGGTGCAGTGGTGTCGACTCGCGTGATTAGTTGAATGCAACCATCGACGTTGCCGCATGCATCTACGACCATCCACGTCCTGGTGATGACCGACTCTTCGGTGCAGGCACCCGTGGCAGAATTGTTAGAATAACTGAAACTTGGATTCGAGTCGCAGTTGTCAGTTGCTGTGGCGGCTCCGGTATTGCCAGGCCCCGTGCTCGCGTCACATTCAATTGTCACGCCGGCCGGACACGCGATCAAGGGTTCGGTTGTATCCAGAACCGTGATCGTCTGGACACCGACCGTTGTATTGCCGCAATCGTCTTCCGCCGTCCATCTGCGTGTAATAGTCGTTTCATATGGGCAAGTCCCGCTTACGATGTCATCGGTGAACATCACCTGTGGCGCCGGGTCGCAATTGTCAGTCGCTGTGGCATTGCCAGTATCTCCCGGACTAACTGGATCAGCGCATTGTACGCTGACGTTGCCAGGCGTAGTCAATAGCGGCATTTCTGTATCTGCCGTTGTGATTAATTGCTGACATGAATCGACATTGCCGCAGACATCTGTTGCTGTCCATGTACGCGTAATCACTGACGCACCGATGCAGCTGCCAGCGGCTATGCTGTCGGTAAACCCGATCGCTGGTGCGGGATCACAGTTGTCGGTCGCTGTCGCTGTGCCTGTCGTACCAGGTGCGGATGATTGGTCACACTCGATCGTGGTGTTCGTTGGGCAGCTGATGCTCGGTGCCGTCGTATCTGCGAACGTGATTATCTGCGTGCAAGTCGATGCGTTACCGCAGCCGTCGTCACCTGTCCAGGTACGGGCGATCAGACTTTCACTTGCACAGTTGCCGGCACTTGCACTGTCGGAGAAGCTGATGTTGACGATCCCGCCACAGGCGTCCGTCGCGCTCGCACTTCCAGTGGCGTCTGCGTTCGTGGCCAAGTCACTGCAGGAGATTGAAACATTTGCCGGGCAGGTCAGGACGGGCCCGGTGGTATCCTCGAGCGTAATCGTCTGGGTGCAGGAGGTCGTTTTGCCGACGCAGCCAGTTGCGGTCCAGGTGCGGGCGATTATATCGCCGCATTGGCTGCAGTCGTCATTGAAATAGACCTCGTTGGTGTTCAGGCCGGTATTGCCGACGACTATGTCGATATCGGAGTCGCCATCAACATCCCCGAGCGCCACGGAGAACGTGAACCCGGTGCCGACGGATTGCGTGGAGATAGAAAAGGTCGCGGTGCCGTCGTTGAGCCACAATCTGTTTGGTGTCGTAATGCTTCCGATCAGCACATCGAGATCGCCATCACTGTCAATATCCGCCATATCCAGATCGTAGTCGATATTGAACGGCAGCGACTGGTTGAGGCTGAATGTGCCGGTGCCGTCGTTGAGCCACACATTATTAGTGCCGATATTCGCGACAAATGCGTCGATATCATTGTCATCATCGAGGTCGCCCAGCATGACGTCCCGGCTTGAAAGCCCGCCCAGCAGCTGGCCGGAGTCGTTGAAGATTCCGGTACCGTCGTTGAGGTATATCCGATTGGGACCGACGTTCGCCACAAACAGGTCGAGGTCGTTGTCGTTATCTACGTCGGCAAGGGCGCCGCCGAAGCTGTTGTTGAGGCCCAACGCCTGGCCGGAGTTGAGATAGCCACCCTCGCCATCATTCAACCACACTTCGTTGGGTAGGAGGCCCGGCTTGATAAGCACGACATCGAGGTCGACGTCACCATCAACGTCGCCAACTTCCACATCCTGTACACCTGCAGTCCCAAGTGTCGGGCCCGGGCTGAAATTGCCAGCGCCGTCGTTGATATAGACCACATTCCCCAGCGGGCTCGAAGTCGCTGTGATCACATCGAGATCCAGGTCGCCGTCGACATCGCCAATTGCTACGGCTGTAAATCTTGATGTGAGAGTCTGGCCGCTGTCCGAATAGATTCCGGTGCCGTCGTTGGTCCACACCTGGTTGAGCTCGCCCGCCACATTCCCGAATACGATGTCCTGATCACCGTCACCATCGAGGTCGCCAAGTGCGACATCCAGGGTCGCGGCGGCGCCGATCGGTTGGCCGGAATCGAGGTAGGTCACCGCGCCGCAATCAACTAATGGCGTCGCTACGTCGGAATAGCTCAATGTGACTGCGCATTCATTCGATGCGGTGGCCTGGCCCGTATTGGCGGGACCGGTTGGTTGATCGCATTCAATCGTCAAATCGGCTGGGCATGTGATTGTCGGGGCACTGGTGTCGATTGTTGCGGCCGGTTCGAGGTGCAATTTGCCGGCGCCGAACACGGAATCGAGCCCCGGTGTGCCGATATCCTCGGCGAGCGCTGTCAGCCGTGCGGCGAGATCTTCGGCCGTGCGGGAGGGGTCTTCTTCGAGCAGCAGGGCGGCCGCGCCCGCTGTCGTTGGTGAGCTGAATGAGGTGCCGAAAGAACCTGTTATGCCGTAGGTCTTGCTGGTTGTGCCGTCGGGGGCAGAAATATCTGGCTTTTGGCGGCCGTCGGTCGTTGGTCCTTCACTGGAAAATGATTCGCGTGGCGGACTGGGCTGATTCCAATAGCCCTGGTAGATGGCGGCGATCGTGTAGGCGCCGTGGGCATCGGCCGGATCCATCAGAGCGGCGGCGGGGACCGGGTGCTCGATGTTGTTATCGAAACTGAAGATAGTGACATCAAGACCGGCAGTAGGCCCGGAGAACCACTGGACTTCGATGTAGTACGGCGCCAGCACGGGATCGTATGTAAAGTTGATTCGCTCCGTCGGTGAGTGGGGACCGGTTTGTGGGGCGATGCTCTGGGCAACCTGGTTATCGTCTTTGTCGAACACGTAGAAGTCCAGATCCGTCAATGACGCGCCGTACTGATCCCAATTCAGAAACAACCGGACGTTGCTGGACGACGAGGTGATGGCGAGCGCATCGTCGTTGAGCGCGAAGTCGAGACGATTATCGACATCGTCGTCCGTCCATACACCGCGCCAGTGGCGAAAGGCGCTGTTCCCGGCCGAGACTGTCCAGAACACTCCGTCGGTATCGAAGGATGTGTTGATGATATCGTTGATCCTACCGGTATCATCATAGTAGCTGACGTTGACCCATCCGACTGAATGATTGATAACGGATATGCCGTTGTCGCGTGCATAGTCTGCGGCATTCTGCAGGTCTACACTATCCAACGCCATGAAGCAGAAGACTTGTGCATCCGGCGCCATGTCTGTGACGTGTTCCGAGACCCCGACACCGTGCTCTGTATTCGATTCCGGAATATCGTCGTTCGTGCCAGGCAGGTCTACCATGACAGTGTTTGCCGGTAGTTCGCCGTCTGAGATACGTGCGGCCAGGCCGATGAACCCGAGATCCACCACACCCACCTTGACGCCGTCGCCGGTGAAGCCGGCAGTGTGCATCGCGTCGGCGGCGGTAAGCTCGACGCTTTCCGACAGATTGGGGCCAAGCAGCTCGACTGCCTGAAAGGGGGCGCGGGCGATATGTACACCGGGATGACCTTCCAGATGCCGCAGCGCGCGAGGTGGCACCAGCAGCCGCACATACGAGGTAGAGACGGCATCCACAGTGCAGCCGAGATCGCACAGCCGTTGCTGCGGCAAGAACCGCGCACGGTTTTTCGCAGTCGGTTCGAGAATGACCGGGATACATGCGCCGTCTTGCAGTTCACGTATTCTGATACCGCGCTTTTTGGCGAACTGCGTCGTAGCGCCTCGACCAGCGCGATCGTATTCGTCGGCGAGCTGCTGGACGAGCGGTCCGAGCTTGGCGCTATCATTTCGGGCTGTAGCTGTGTGCATGGCCAGGCTTGTAAACAGGACTATTCCCAGCACCAACAGCAGCCGTCGGTGTTGGCTGATTGTTGTCTCGCTATATCCCATTTTGTTTTTCCCAAGTCTAATCATTTTGTTGAAAATGGATGGTTTACCAGTGCAGGTCGAGCGTGTCCCATTCCGTTCGGGCACACAGCAGCACAACGATGCTGTCGCCGCTAGCCTGGTCGTATTCCATCGCGTCCTTCGCGATCGATCGGTAAATGCTCATCGTCCGCGACGCATGCAGCGGCGGCTTTTCAAATTCGTCATCGCGCAATACGTCTTTTACTGCTGCCGGTGTATTACTATCGAACTCCGCCAGGCGTCGATCATTATCGCCCAGGATGCAAAGCCACGTGGCGTCGCCCCGTTCCGGCATTGCCATGCGTGTCGTCTCCGGGCGGGCGGCGCGTTCGACGCTGGCGATGATCGTCGCGACCGTGTCGTCGCGGGTGAAGAGGATCTTATCGATCGCCGCGGTTTCAATCGTTGGTGGCGACTCAGGTACTGGCGTATCACGTTCCGGCGAAGTGCCATCTGCTGTCGGTTTAATAACGATGATGGGCGTAATCGGCGGCTTGCCGGAAGTCGATTCGTGCCGCGGCTTCAAAATAGTCCAGGCGACTGTTCCGGCGATAGCCAGGAAAATTGCCACAATCATGGTTGATTTATGCACGGATCAGACAGGCCTGGTCGGTGAAAAAAAAACGAAATTTGAGGCGCGGGAATTCTCCGCGTTGTACCGTTTTGTTCATAGTGCGTCTTATATTATATGGAACCGCGGGCGCATATTGCAAGTAATAAATAATGGAACTCAGATTGGACCCAGTCGCTACGGTGCCTTTTGGCATATGACATTTCGAATATGAGAAGCGTCACACATCGCGCAAAAAAGGCATACTTTCACTAGCTGAACGAACTCACGATTTCTGGTGCCGGCGATCATCTATTTCTCTTCGGATCGATCCGTTGCGATAGCCGGCTCTGGCGATAGAGCTGATATTTCGACGCGTCGTTCTGCCGGCATCGCGACATCGAGCGAAGCGAGCGATGGTTCGAGTTGCTCAAGGTTACGGGCACCAATAATCGGCGACGTAATCGCGGGATTTGCCATTACCCATGCGACCGCAAGCGACGCGGGGTGTTCGCCGGCGATTTTCGCGTACGTGGTGAAGTTATCTGCCACCTTGAAATTCATATCATCTTCGTAGCGTTTGGTATACATCGCATTGTCGACTAGTCGTCCGCTATGCGGTTTTTGTTCTTTTCCGTATTTTCCGGTCAGCAATCCGCCGCCGAGGGGGCTGTAACTGATTACTCCGAGCGCTTCCGATTCGGCAAGAGGGAGGATCTCGACTTCTACCTGGCGTTTAGCGAGGCTGTACATAGGCTGTAGGCATTCAAAACGCGCCAGCCCTTCGCGGGCCGAAATGCCCAGCGCTTTTGCCGTCTGCCAACCGGACCAGTTGCTTACGGCGGGGTACAGAATTTTGCCTTGGCGTACAAGATCGTCCATTGCCTGAATCGACTCTTCCATGGGTGTTAGGTCATCGACGAGATGACAGAAATAGAAGTCGAGTCGATCCGTGTTCAGGCGGCAGAGCGAATCTTCCACAGCAAGCATTATATGGCGTCGCGACAGGCCGCGCGCATTGACATCGGGCCCCATTTGGCTGAATACTTTTGAGGTGATGACCAGTTCGTCCCGCTCGGTCGCGATCAGTTTGCCGAGAATATCTTCCGAGCGTCCGGCAGAGTACATATCCGCCGTGTCGAAGAAATTGATGCCTGCATCTCGGCAGCGTTTGTACAGCTTCCCTGACATCGCCTCATCCGCATCGCCGCCGAATGACATTGTTCCGAAGCATAGTTGCGATACTTGTACGCCGGTGCGGCCCACGGTGCGGAATTCCATGAACGTCCTCCTACTGTGCAGTGTTGACGAGGGTGATCTTCCGTATACGCTACATGTTGAAAACGTGATATTAAAGGTCGATTTTCCGCGGATTTATCGATCTAAATAGCGGACACCCCATGAGGGCGCGCGAATATGTACCATAATCGAGTCAAGCGGCAGCCGGCGGTTGAGAACGCTGTATCTTATTACGAATCGGGTAGTAGTAGGCTGATTGACAGTAGTTTATGAGATATTTGACGTAGATGAATGCGATTTGACATGATGTTACTGGAGCAGAAGTTTGTAGCAACACAAGCTTTTCACTGAATCTGGGCTCGGATCACCAATAGCTATCGACGCCGTCTCCATCGCCGCGATCCGGTGACCGAGGTGCTCCCGGATTTATACCAGCGGCTCTCAGGTTTACATTGCTGAGACGACGCGAGTCGCCCCCAAAACGGCATGGATAAGGGGATTGAAAAGGCGTATGCCACGCATTTCCTTCCCGGTGCCCAGATGGCGGACAGCACTAAGACCAACCGCACAGGCGCCCCGGGCGTTGGCTGAGACAGCTCATCCCTGTTTTTCTGTCTCACAAACATAATTTTTTTCCAGTACCGCAGGATTCCAGGCGATGCTTGACAGCGTGCCTGATCCTGGCGGTTCACGTACGGTGTGACGGCCGTATGCAGAGCCAAGCTTTTTTGCTCCACAGATTGGGGCGACCACAGATTGAGGAACTGAAGCACGAAGTTCTAATTTGGATGATTGGCTGCAATTGAAATAACGGACAGAATCGTTGTAGATTCGTAGTATGGCGGCTGAATCAATACTAAGAGAGGCTCGCCAGCTCAGTGTTTCGGAGCGCATGTTGTTGGCCGCAGATCTCTGGGATACCGTTGCACCGGATGCGGCAGAATTGCCGTTGTCCGACGATCAACGCGCCGAGTTGGACCGACGATTTACGGCGTATGAAGACGATCCGAATGCCGGCTCCTCATGGTCAGAGGTTCGTGAACGTATCCAGCGTTCTGACTCATGAATCTCCTCGTCCGGCCGGAAGCGGAGTTCGATTTGGCAGAGGCATACGCGTGGTATGAATCACGGCGGCCAGGGCTCGGGATTGAGTTTCTATCGTCAGTTGATGCCTGTCTCGCCACATGTGGGCTCGATCCCATTCATGTATTCGGTCCGAAGATGGATGTCTCGGACATTCATATCCTGCTCAAATCCAGAGCGGATTCGAATCGAAGGGGAAAGGAAGGCCCCATGTCTGGCGAGGTGATTGATCTCTGCTACGTCTGCCTGTCCACCCTGTCACTTGCCAAGGATCCGGAATCCATCCCTGTAATCGTTCCTCTCCTCAACGACCCCAGTGATACCGTCCGCCAGTGGTCAGGCATAGCCCTGAAAGCGATTGGAGAATCTGACGTCACGCTTCAGAAGAAGATCGACGAGATGAAGAAGAGACAGAATCTCGAACAAGAAAGTGGACAAGTACGCAAGTAGGCCACGCCGTCTCACGGGCGGAGCCGAACCAGGCAGTCGACCGAACGGCCAGGGCCGCCGGTCACTGTCACGTTAACCGTTCCTTTGAATGTCAAACGATGCTGAGTAGGCTTAACGGTATGAACAAGTCTGATTTTCAAGATCGAGATTTAATAGAGACGGGAAGACAGTTCACCCTCATTGAGCTACT
>Ga0302123_10003257_pt1 | contig 10843 bp, 4 predicted proteins | sample CB21_321_MG_FD_203109 | JGI IMG/M metagenome (GOLD analysis project Ga0302123, IMG submission 203109) | Marine microbial communities from Western Arctic Ocean, Canada - CB21_32.1 | ecosystem: Environmental > Aquatic > Marine > Oceanic | place: Canada: Western Arctic Ocean | collected 2017-09-28 | reverse complement strand
CGAGACTTCTCGTTGCCGCAAATGTTTTCCTTTCTGCGTGACATGCAAGGCTTGTAATTCAACAACCCAAATCGCGCAAGTTAACATTGTGTGAATATTTTCCCGGACACTATTCGGCAGGGCCAGTGGCACACTCAACGAGCGCTGATTACCAGTGCCACCCCACCGGCTGGTATCGGGGGTGAGTTTGAGCTTTCCGCAGAAGATGAGGATTCGTGTGCGGTAGTTCTTCAAGCTGCGAAGCAGGAATCTCTTTGGTAGATTGTCGGCAGAACTTTTTCAGGAGTACCGCCATGCAAGCTTCCACGCGAGTCTTTATCTCGGCCACATCCGGCGACCTGGGTTCGGTGCGGCAACTGGTCAAAGAGGCTCTGCTGTCAATGGAGTGCCTGCCCATCGAGCAGACCAACTTCCCGCCGGACTACCGCACGGTCGAGGAGATGCTGCGTGAGAAGATCGCCGGTTGCCAAGCGGTGATCCACATCGTCGGCCGCCGCTACGGAGCCGATCCCGATCCGCAGCAACTCCCGGACGGAACTCCGCGCCGATCGTTCACGCAGCTCGAATACGACCTCGCCCGCCAGCTGGACAAGCAGGTCTACGTCTTCCTGTGCCCGGAAGATTTCCCCTTCGACGACTGTGACCCGGAACCGGAAGACCTGCAGCAACTCCAGCAGCAGCACCGGGAATCCGTCGTCGCCGACCCGCACCTGAGAAACGAGGTCACCTCGCGGGAAGACGTGAGTGTGCGAGTTCGAGAGATGCGGGTCGAACTCGACGAACTACGGAAACAGATGAAAAAGGGCACGCGATCCGTGCTGACCGGCATTGCCGCGCTGATCGTGGTCCTTGGCGGAGTGGCCTACGGCCTGACCCAGCTCGGCGGAGACGTTGAGGACGTTGGCCAGGACGTGACCGAAGTCGGAGAAAACGTCGACAAGGTCGGGCAGGATGTCGAACTGCTCGAATCATCGATTCAGACTGCATCGCAACAAACGATCGACGAAATCCGCAAGCTGTACGAAGACCCGGACGTCCTGACCGGCAAGTTGAAGAGTCACATTCGGCAGCGGGCTGACGAACAGATCGCGGAGGCCAGCGAGGAGAAGGCCGACTGGCAAGCGATCGAGAAGATTGAGAAGTCCCGCGACTCGGCCCTGGACCGCGTCGAAGACATGGTCGCCACCATCCGCAAGGGTCTGGCCGGAAAGCCAAACGAAGTCTTCGCTGAAGCGGCCCGCATCCTTGCAGCACAAGGCGTCGAGCAGGCCATCGCGTATCTGGAAGCCAAACAACCCGCGATCCTGGACCAGGTCGACCGCATCAACGACCGGCAAACCGAAGACGAAGCCCGTAAACGCGATCTCCTGCAGCCGCTGCTGCTGCAAGCAGACCTGCACGAATCCAGCCTCGACTACGACAAGGCCCTGCAGCTCTATGAAACCGTGGCGAAGAAAGCTCCGCAGTGGTCACGGGCTCGGCGGGAACTCGGCCGCCTGCTGAAAGACCTAGCCCAATTCGACAAGGCGGAACCGCAATTGCAAGCGGCTTTGGAACTGGCCGATGACGACGAGCAGCGAGCGTACGCGGCCAATGATCTGGGGCTTCTGTATCTCGATCAAGCCCGCTACGCGGAGGCCGAACCACTGCTGAAAGAGTTTCTCAAGTTCGCTGAGCAACAAGCGACCGAAGCCGAGCAGCGGGTGGCTGGGGTCGAGCAACGCGAGCCCCCAGCGAATGTAGAAGTGCTCTCGGACACCGCGCAAGCCGGGCGCTCAGTTCCTTCGACCCCAGCGTACCTTGGCGTCGCACTCAACAGCCTGGCGCTGTTGCTCCACGACACGAACCGTCTGGCCGAGGCCGAGCCGCTGATGCGCCGCGCGCTGGCCATCGACGAGCAGTCCTTCGGAGCCGAACACCCCAGCGTCGCCATCGACCTCAACAACCTGGCGCAGTTGCTCAAGGCCACGAACCGTCTGGCCGAGGCCGAGTCGCTGATGCGCCGCGCGCTGGCCATCCGGGAGCAGTCCTACGGACCCGAACACCCCCGCGTCGCCATCGCACTCAACAACCTGGCGGTGTTGCTCCAGGACACGGATCGTCTGGCGGAGGCCGAGCCGCTGATGCGCCGCGCGCTGGCCATCGACGAGCAGTCCTACGGAGCCGAACACCCCAAAGTCGCCCGCGACCTCAACAACCTGGCGCAGTTGCTCAATGCCACGAACCGTCTGGCCGAGGCCGAGCCGCTGATGCGCCGCGCGCTGGCCATCAACGAGCAGTCCTACGGACCCGAACACCCCAGCGTCGCCATCGACCTCAACAACCTGGCGCTGTTGCTCAATGCCACGAACCGTCTGGCGGAGGCCGAGCCGCTGATGCGCCGCGCGATGGCCATCGACGAGCAGTCCTACGGACCCGAACATCCCCGCGTCGCCGCGTGTCTGAGCAATCTGGCGGTGTTGCTCAATGCCACGGACCGTCTGGCCGAGGCCGAGCCGCTGATGCGCCGCGCGCTGGCCATCAACGAGCAGTCCTACGGACCTGAACACCCCCAAGTCGCCATCGGCCTCAACAACCTGGCGCAGTTGCTCAGGGCCACGAACCGTCTGGCCGAGGCCGAGCCGCTGATGCGCCGCGCGCTGGCCATCAACGAGCAGTCCTTCGGACCCGAACACCCCAGCGTCGCCATCGACCTCAACAACCTGGCGGTGTTGCTCAAGGCCACGAACCGTCTGGCCGAGGCCGAGCCGCTGATGCGCCGCACGCTGGCCATCGACGAGCAGTCCTACGGACCCGAACACCCCAACGTCGCCAACGGCCTCAACAACCTGGCGGTGTTGCTCCAGGACACGGATCGTCTGGCGGAGGCCGAGCCGCTGATTCGCCGCGCGCTGGCCATCGACGAGCAGTCCTACGGACCCGAACACCCCGACGTCGCACTCCGACTCAACAACCTGGCGGCGTTGCTCCAGGACACGAATCGTCTGGCAGAGGCCGAGCCGCTGAGTCGGCGAGCTCTGGAAATCTACGTTCTGTTTAGGCCGGCGACGGGGTTCGAACATCCACGCCTACGAGCGGCGTTGGGCAACTACTTCGGAATCCTGGTGGCTCTGGAGTTGTCGGAAGCAGAGATCATTCAGCAATTTCAGGCGGCCAAGGCAGTGGAAGGGCCGCTAGAGTCCGTGCTGCCCGAGGTGAAGCGATTACTGGGGCCGGCTCGGCCTGTCACAGACGTCCTAGCGGTACTCGACGCTCAATACCGGCAGGACAAACGCCCGGGCGTGTACTTCCTGGCATCCGACGAGCCGATCGCCCCCCACCTGGACCAGCTCCTCGGCCCCGCCAGATCGACCGAGGAAGTCCTGCAGGCGCTCGACAAGCAATACAAAGCAGAAGGCCGCCCCGCAGTTTGGTTCCTGCCACTCGACGAGCCGATCTCGCCGCACTTGGACGAGCTGCTGGGGCCAGTTGAGGCAGAAGAACCGGCCGATCCTTCAGTGGAGTCGACGACTGAGGCGAAGAAACGGGCTGCAAAGCCGATCTGATCTAAACCGAACTTGAAGCGTTCGCCTGGCCGTTCAGGCAGCGAGAGCCTTGATTTTGCGGGATTTCCGGGCGGGTGGCACGTCCCTGACGTCAGGAAGGGCGTGGCTGCGTCAGGCTGGCGTTCGAAGTGTTGCCGCATTCTCCACCCACCGAGAACTCCACGTCCTTCGCCCGGGCTCTGGGCGTGGTGGCAATCTTCGAACCGCGCAGGCACCAGCGTCGGTTCGGTTATTCAATGAGCATCGGTAAGGTCCGATCCATCTGGATCCGAACTAGCAACATTTCCGCGTACCAGCGTGCGCTGGACCATTCCCAGTCGGTGGCTCGATCAACCAGTCCACGACGAACCAGGTTGTTGTGGATGTATTCGATCATGGCGTGAATGGTCGCCAGTACCGTGGCCAAACCCCGATCCACACACCACCTTCGGGCAGTGTTTTACCCGAATTCAACTGCCGCGGGAGCGGATGGACCTGACGCGGACGGTCGGGGACTCGGGTACACTCAGGCTTGGCACAGGACAAATTACGAGTCTTCACCATTCTGTGTGCCCAACGAACTCGTATGTGCTGAGATCGGAGCCTTTCTTCGTCTTCCAATCCCAGCCTTTGCAGTCACTTACGCGGCCGATAGCCGGTATTTCTTCTCGTCGTTGGATTTCAACTTTGACAAGGATGACCTGCCACCAATCGAGCCTGACAGGGCGTGGGCCAAACTTCCCGACCTCTGCACCGGAGTCACGCTATTTGACATTCTCATTGCGAATTCCGACCGACACGACGAGAACCTTGTCGTCGATCAGGTCATGGACCCAAAAGCGATGCGCGTGTTCGATCATGACCAGGCATTATTCGGTGGAGGTCAGCCACTGAAAGGAGTCGAACGCCTGAATCAACTTACGAACCGTCTTGGAATATCAAATGGTGGGGTGACGGGGGGCAATCGGCATTGTCTGATCGACTACATCGCGACAACTGAGCATTTCGGCAAATGGCTGACTCGGATTGACTCTTTGCCCGACTGGTTCATTGACGATGTATTCGCCAGAGCCGGAAACTACAGGCTCAGTGCGGATGAACGGACGGCTGGATGCAACTTCATAAAGACGAGACGGAACTCTCTACGAGACATAATTCAGGCCCATTCCGGGGAGTTCACGGCCGTCACCGAATGGCCATCTGACGGGAGGCTGCTCTGATGATTCAAAAGTCTGAAACATCACTACCCAGATTTCTGATCGCGAAGTACGTGTCCGATCTTCGGCGCATGGAACCGCGCAACGTCGGCGTGATTGTGTGGGCCGATGGAGAGGTGACCGGAAAGTTTCTGGGTGACGGTGAACACGGTCCGATTCCAGACAATGTTCAGAGCAAGAACGCATACAGGCAGTGGCTCGAATACTGGAACCTGCAGATTTCCAAAGACCGCCTTTCGCGTCGGGACGGGTCAACCGTGGAACGGAGCGAGGCGGAATACGTCGATGTCCTCCAAGAGCGTTCAAAACCTCAGTACATGCTGGTGGATGGCGGGATCCTCATGGAATCCATATCGACGCCAGCAGAACTTGGCGAAGTCGCCGACGAACTGTTTTCGGAACTCGTTGCGACACCCGGCAGATCAGAGCACAAGTCCGGGGAAACTGATGAACGCAGGCATCTGTACCATGCCAGCAGGAAAGCCATGAAGAGTTCCGGGATCTCAGACCGCCAGGACTTCTGGAATGGATTCGACTGGTCCTGCAGAGTGGGTGAGACAACGCAGCCGTTCCATTTTGATTACGCGCTGCACGCCAGTGAACCAACGGCAGTCTTCCATCGAGTTCCGTTGACGCAACCGGACAAAACACATGGAACGGCGTTCCGGTTCGAATGCATGCAGAAAACAGGACTGCATCGAAACCAATGCGCGTCGCTCGTATACGTGACGGAAAGCGACTTGAACGACGACGACGTCAGGCAGTCATGGGAAATGATGGAGTCATTCGGAGTGGTCATTAACACCGTAGACCTCGACAGGGCCGCTGGCGAACTCCTGAAGCTCGCTGGTTGAGTACTGGGAAGAGAAGACGGGTCCGGTCTTTTTTATGACCGGACCCTCGTGTGTATTGTGTTGGGAGGCCACGCACGAAACGGCGGGGTGGCACTGGCAAGTAGTGCTGGTAGCGCGTGCCACTGGATCCGCCAGTGCCGGAACCGCTGATCAACCAAATGAGCAACGAACCACACAGGAAGCGAATCAGGCACATCGAAGGTCTGGGCCATGTTCACGAGCTGACTTTCTCCTGCTACAGGAGAAGGCCACTGCTGCACCCGGTCAGGCGGCAACTCTGTGAGAAAGCCGACCAGTGGAAATCGTCGATCGCCCGAGTCTATCTGAACGGAGAGATCGCCCCTGATCCGCCACGGCTGACTCGACCTGATCCCATGTGGCCTGAGACTTCCGGAGTTCAGGTGGAGCCTCGTTGAATGCACTGGCAGATCCAGTGGCACACGCAACAAACGCTGATTACCAGTGCCACGCAACGCCGCATCAATCTGCGCCCTGAACGTTGATTTGCTTCGGCACGCGCACGACGTTTCCGTCTTCGACGAGACCGCCACCAGTGAGTAGCACATCAATCCGAGACTCAATACGTGATCGCACTTGTTTGCTGGTCGAGCGGAAACCGAGCATCCGCGCGACTGCGATGATCGTCTCCTCCGGAGTCGCCGATATATGTGCTCCAACAAAGGAGACTATTGCTGAATCCAGTTCCAGCGGCGGGAGCATTTCAGCCTTGCGCAGCGTTTTCGACGTGGCGCACTCACGATTGCGAACCGAGAAAACAGTCTGCCCTAGGAGTGTGTAAAACCCATCGTTCTCAACCACCTGCCCGGCTTTGAGTGCGTAGGCGAGCGCTCGGTCTACGGCCTCTGTAATTCGATTGCCCGCCCGCTGAAGCCCCCATAGGGTCGTCGCCCGACGTGCAACTTCTTCGTAATGAATCGGGCCTTCTATGCACACGATTTGCGTCGTTGTTTTCGCGAGCTGTTTTGGGCTCAGCTTGTGGATCTCCGTCGAACTGTGCTGGACGCTGAATGCGGCCTCCTCGTATTCGATAGCTTCCAGAGGTCCGGTCGAGTCCTCTGAATCGTCCTCTCGTTCGATGGGCGCGGAGCTGTCAGGCGAAACAACACCTCCAACGTCGGGATGATCAACCGGATCGAGCTCTAAGTGAGGGACATCAACCGTGCTGAGCAGCTGCTGGTCTTTCAGTGCAGCCTGAAGCTTCCGCAGTTGCTCTTCGCGACTGTGGAACCAGTCAGTGCTCCAGATGCGATAGAGAGTCCAGCCGTGGTCTTCAAGAACGGCCTGTCTCAGCCGGTCACGATCACGTGCCCACCGGGCGGAGTGGTAAGTGGCTCCATCACACTCTATTCCGATCAGATATCGGCCGGGCGTGTTTGGGTCGACCACTGCCAAGTCAATGAAGAAGCCAGCCACACCAACCTGCAAATCCACCTCGTATCCAAATCCACGGATCGATTCCGCCACCTGCTCCTCAAACTCAGAGTCGGCTTCTCGATCAGTTGGGGTTGCGACGCCGAGGATTCCGGTTTCCGCGTAATGCAGGAACGACTTCAGGGCTTTGGCACCCTGGGAATTCGTCCTGCGCAAGTCGATGTCTTCACTCCGGATTGAGCTGAACGCCACGCAGCGTTGTTTAGCTCGCGAAATTAGAACATTGAGTCGCCGCTCGCCGCCTTTCGACGACAACGGCCCGAATGACATCGTGAGATATCCGCTCTCATCCGGACCGTAACCCACCGAAATTAAGATCACGTCACGCTCATCGCCCTGAATGTTTTCCAAGTTCTTGACGAACCATGGTTCTTCACTTCTCGTCGAGAAGAACTGCTCGGTCTCGGGATGGGCACGACGGAGCAATTCCAGCTCATCGAGAATCGCATCGCGCTGGGCAACGGAGAACGCCCCCACGCCGATTGACATATGGCTGTGTCGTTGCGCGTGGACGATCATTGCCTGCGCGACAAGCTGTGCCTCGCGGCAATTCGTCCGCGTCTTCCCGCGATCGTAAACACCGTCGGCAACAAACCGGAATTCCAGGCCGCGACCGGACCCGTTTCGGTCTGGACTCGGCACTACGAACAGGCCGTCGTCGTAGAACTCGTGATTCGATACCGCGATCAGTGAATGATGTCGACTTCGATAGTGCCAACGAAGCATTCGCTGCGGATAGCTCCGGGCGAGACAGAGGTCAAGAATGCTCTCAACGTCTCCTGCCGCCATTTCATCTGAATCGCCGTCGTCTGCGTCGTCTCCGCCGGTGACGCGATCGAAGAAGGCGGTCGGAGGAAGCTGACGGTTATCGCCTACGATGGTGGCTTGACGGCATCGTAGCATCGCTCCAAGTGCCTCGACCGGACGGACCTGACTCGCCTCATCAATCACCATTAGGTCGAAGTCAAGTACACCCGGTTCAAGGAACTGAGCTACGGAGATCGGGCTCATCATGAAAACAGGTTTGATCGCCTGCACGGCATGCCCAGCATCAGCCAACAACCGACGCAGTGATTTATGTCGACGTTTCTTTCGAACTTCACTGGCAATAATTCCGACTTCGCCGTGGCTGCCTCGTGCTGGCAAACCGTCGTAATGCACGGCCGCGACTTCATTACGTGCGAGCCGAATCCGTTCTTCATCAAGTTTGCGAAATTCGTCCACTCGCCGCGTGTGGCTGATTCCATCAAAGTCCGCAATTGCGTCTCGTTGAGTGAGAATCTCTCGCAGGGCGGCTTCGCAGTACACAAACTCGATTCGGTCTACGCTCGATTCGTCAAGCTCCCCACGTTCGACCTGCGGCAGCAATGCGTCCAACTGCATGTCGTGCAAATGTGTTACTCGTCTCTGGAAGACAACCCAACGCCCGAGTTCCGGGAGTGCCTGTTGCCATTTGAGCAGTATCGCGAGCAACGTCACGAGTGAGATGTCACCTGTAACTGCCTGTTTGAAAGCCAATTCGGGTTCGACTCGGAGTGTATCAATAAGCTGCTTCAGAGCGTTCCATGTGTCCTGAAAAATGGCGCGTAGTTCTCGATATAAGGTGTCGGTTGTTTGGGTTTCCGACCAGCGTCCAATGATCTTGCGAAACGTCTTTGGGACTTTGGAACGACGACAGTCTGCTTCCCAATCGACGATCGCCGACAACATGTCCCAATTGGAGTCCCGTCCATACCACAAGTTTCCAAAACCTTTTCGCCCTATACTTCCAAGTTGGCCGTTGGCGCCGATCTCCGCTTGGCACGCCTGTGCCTGCATGAGTTGATCGAGGTGCTGCAGTTGCAGGTCCAGTTCTTTCGGCACGGGCTGTTCCAGAATCCCCCGCAGCGTGTGATTCGCCCGTCGCCAACTTTTGTTAAACCAACGAAGAATCGATTTGCCACTCGCGGCAAGGTCAATGCGTGTCTGAGCGACTTCTGCATTCCATGCCACCGGTGCTACCACGCCATTCAACAGCACCTTTAATTGCTGGAGGTCCCGGCCGCGTGCAATAGCCTGTTCAATTCCGGCCCGATCCGATTCCCACACCGGATCGGCGAATGCCCCCCTGTCCATTTCCGGGACGCTCTGGAGTTTTGCTGCGAACCGGGCAAGTTTGGCCACAGACTCAAACGACTCCGAGTCTGAATCTCGCTTTATGTGCAGCGAACCAGCGAGATCAGAAGCGTGGCCGAGAACCAGAGCCACGTTATTGCGGATGGACTCCAACGTATGTTCCAACGACCGCATGTCAGTTGGGAGCAACGGTTCTGTCCGTCGAATCCCCCACCAGGCCGAGTCGCAAGGTACACCCAGCTCGGCGAGATGTTCAGAGAGGTCCCTCAGCAGCTCCTGTTTCTGCCGAACCGACGTCGGTGTCCAACTGGAAATATCAGGCATCTCACAGTCAAACGGAGTGACTCCGTTTGACTGGAGCCGGTTCAACGTTCCAATCAACTCATACGGAGTTCGGCCTGACGATTCCATTGGCGTGTGCAATTGCTGCACGTACCGGTTCAAGCTGTCGCGAGCCATCGCCAGTTTGTCAGCCTGCTGGTCGATGTCGGCGTCAGCAGGCTTTCCGAGGCTGATTGTTCGGTCCAACTCATCAAGCACGGCCCGGCGATTGGCCTTCCTGCTATGCAGTTCGAGACAGATGTCGCCGAGACCAACACGGTCCAGTCGTGATTTCACGACTTCGAGTGCCGCAAGTTTCTCAGATACAAACAGAACAGTTCGACGGTCTCGGACGGCGGACGCGATGACGTTTGCGATCGACTGGGACTTTCCGGTGCCTGGCGGTCCCTGAATGACCAGATTGCGACCGACGCGGACTTCCTCGATTGCTGCTGCCTGAGAACTGTCCGCGTCGAGAATGTGACAGAGCGTTCGCACATCCAGATGCTGGCCAATGGGTTCGTCGGAGCCGATCAGTGGTGGCTCGAATACAACCGGTTCACCAAGCAATCCGCCGACTAATGGATGATCGGCCGGCCCCTTCCCTTCAGGCCAGACATCTGGTTCCAGATCGCGAAACATCAAAAACTTCGCGAACGAAAAAAACCAGAGCGTCATTCGATCGGGATGCACTCTCCAGCGTTCTTGATCAGCGATGATTGGTTCAACCGCCGCGAAGTAGTCAGCCGGAATCAAGTCATCAAGATTCGGTAAATCCGGAAGCTGCAGCCCGAACTCGGTTAAGAGTTTTGCCTGAAGTGACAGGTTTGTCGTGACGTCTTCGTCAAGGAATCCGACGCGGAATTTCGCATTGACGGTCCGTCTGTTGAGTTCGACAGGAATCAGCAGCAGCGGTGCATAACGGACCTTGTCAGACTTTGGCGACTCGTACCATTCGAGGAATCCGAGCGCCAGAAACAGGCTGTTAACTCCCTGTTCCTCGTACATGGAATTGGCGTCGTAGAATAGACGCAGCAGTTTCGTTTGCAGCTTGTCGTCATCGAGTGCAGTTTGCAGGTTCAAGTCTGTGTGACGATCCGCCGTTTCATCGGAATCGGACTCGTTTTCGTCCGGTTGAAACAGAAGCAGCTCACGTTCATCCTTGGTCGAGTCAGCGTCGGCGTTCTGGAAGTGCAGGAAACTCATCTGACGACGTTCCTGCACCAGTAGCCTGAGGGTGTGATCTCTCTGAGGCGACAACACGTGGGAGTTGTGAGTTGGAGTTCTTCGGCTTTTGCCGTGAGTTGAAGTGGTCTTGGAGAAAGCGGCGTCCTTTGCGATCCTGATTTCTGAACGGGAA
>Ga0302123_10003256_pt1 | contig 10845 bp, 12 predicted proteins | sample CB21_321_MG_FD_203109 | JGI IMG/M metagenome (GOLD analysis project Ga0302123, IMG submission 203109) | Marine microbial communities from Western Arctic Ocean, Canada - CB21_32.1 | ecosystem: Environmental > Aquatic > Marine > Oceanic | place: Canada: Western Arctic Ocean | collected 2017-09-28 | reverse complement strand
GGACTTGAACGGTGGTCTATCCGCCTCGCAGAACGCCACACTCATATGTCCCGATTCGGTGTAGATCAAAATTCCACGAGGCGATTCGCCCGCCGGGTACGAAACTGAACCATCTGGTGACCTCTGAACAAACGATTTAAGGTGCCAGGCCCCAACGATGTCGATCATGCTCTCTGCCCCCAACGCTCGTATACGGCCGCGCAGTACGGCTCTGATGGTGGCGATGATAGGACAATGTGTCAGTCGGGGCGAGGCAAGCGGTGTACCGGAGCAGGAGCGATGTGAGTCGAGAACGTAGGGGGTGGGGAGTACTCGTTACGGAGTTGGGAAGCTGGAAGAGGAGGTCCTAGGTCGCAGGTTTTACGCGAAGAATTGATAATAAGACTGAATCATGTTTTTAAAACAATCAACAATCTGGGATATCTCGTCTGAACCCGGATCAATTCACCGTAAAACCACCAATTAGGCCAACGGACTCATTACCGGCGATATCTGTAACCGAGGCAGTCGATACGTAGGTTCCAGAATCTAATCCCGACATCGGGAAAAAATATACGATCTGATCAAAGGACGCTGCAAGATCGGTGAAATCTTGAGGTGAGCCGAGCGTACCAAAACTCAACTCGGTGATCGAAACTTTCTCTCCAAAGTCCCACTCGACGCGAGGATTCCCGTCTGAAATCTGTCCCGATGGAGTTAGGGACAACATCGGGGCCGTTTTGTCCAACACGAAATACGTTTTGCTCTCGGATGCGTCTGTGCCACCCACTACTGTCTGGCCTATGACCTTTCCATCTGTGATCGAAGTGTCACCATCGACCAGTGCGTCAACGACACTGATGTCCGCTGAGTCATTGGCGATGACATGTACGGCTTTATTTCTTCCGTCAGCAGTACTGCCGACAAACTCATCGCCAATAAATGTCGCGATCCAAGTTCTCCCGTCTTTATTAATTGGAACCACTGTTCCCTGGACTTGTATAGCCACGTTGTTCCGGGACTTCAGGACGCTGTGGCGGCGATGTTAGACACGGTGCTCCCACTCCAACGGTCTGGTCCGGAGTAAGGGCCCCTAAATTGGTCCCAAACGTACCAACACGCGAAGAGACTGGTCGACCGGAATTGGCGGGTCTTAGTTGCGGACCTATTGATCATTACGAGGCGGCACGCTGGACATGTCTCTTAAAATCCGCTGTCCTAATAGGGCGTGCGGGTTCCAGTCCCGCCCTCGGCACCATTTTTTCGAGACCCGGAGTATAAAGCCGGCCCCTCCAATTAACGGAGGGGCCGGCTTGCGTTAGTCGTCCTTTTGTTCCGGGGCCAGATTGGCGACTCCCGGCGCAAGCCGTGCTCCGCTTCTGAGCACCGGCCGTCCCCGTTCCTCATCCTCGACCGCAGCGGCAAGTGCGCGTTCGTTGCCACGAATCTTGCTGGCGATCGCCTGTCCTGCCCGTAGCCACGTCTCTCGGTTTTCGATAACAAACTTGTTCGAGTAGCGGTATTCGTCCAAGAGCCCGTTCACCTCAGGGATCACGTAGCGGGCGACCAGGTCCCAGCTCCGCGACGTGTTCTCGCGATTCGCCCAGTCATGGACGAAGCCGATCACCGTGCCAAAGCCGCCGGTCAACTCCAGCATCTGCCGGATTCGCTCCACCAGGTCGTCCGGCGTTCCGATCACGGCCGTGCTCTCGTCAGAGAAAGCGACGGCGTCCACGGCTTCGTCTGGCGTCTTGAAGGTCACACCATCGCCGCCGGCCAGCGTGCCAACGGTGTACTCATTATTGTGACGCAACAGACCTGCCCCGGCCTCTTCACGCGCCTTTTCCCGGGTCTCAGCGATGTGCCAGCTCAGGACGATTCGCCAGTTCTTCCGGTCGACGGTGTTGCCGTGCTTGGCGGCGGACTCTTCTGCGAAGCTCCACTGCATCGGCAGCGCCCGGATGCCCGCTTTTGTCATCGAACCGATCGACAAAATACCGGCTTCGTGCTTGCCCGCTAGTGTCATCCCGGAAGGGCTGACGATGGACGCAACGGCGAACTCGATGTTTTTCTGGAGCGGCTTGAGTTGAAGCTTGGCATCCCTGAGCTTGAACCAGTCAGACTCGTAGGTGAAGGGATCGCCGCCCTCAAAAAGGCGTTTTATGACGCCCATCGCCTCGTCCTGTCGGTCTCGCTGCGTCATGGGGTCGATGCCCATCGTGTGCGCATCTGACGGCAGGGCACCCGGGCCCGATCCGAAGATCACCCGACCACGGGACTGGTAGTCCAGCTGTACGATCCGCTGGGCGACCATGTAGGGGTGGTGATAGGGGAGCGAGACGACGCCGGTGCCCAGCATGATCCGGTTTGTGCGCTCAGCGGCGGCGGCGAGGAATAGCTCAGGAGATGCGATCATCTCCCAGCCGGTGGAGTGGTGCTCTCCGCACCAGAACTCGTCGTATCCGAGTCGTTCTAACTGTTCGACGAACTCCAGGTTGCTCTGAAACTGCAACATGGGGTGTTCACCGATCGGGTGATGGGGTGCGAGAAACGCACCGAAACGCAGATCTGCCAATGTTCCGACCTTACTTTGTGGTTCCGGATGGTGACGTCGCACCAAGATCGGACAACATTAATCCAGCATTGGCCGTGTGACAACGCTATCGGCGGGATGGCCCCCGCGTCGATGAGGTGGATCTGCGGCCTGCAGGTCTTCGATCGGGACGGGGGCGTTGTAGTTGTACAGGCTTTGCCGGCGAGGGAACCTCACCCCGTAGCCTGGAGATTTCGTCAGCCGTCAGTTCTCGCCACCGGCCTGTGGGCAGTTCGCCCAGTGTTAGTGGGCCGATGCGCGTACGAATCAGACCAGTTACCGGGGAACCAACCGCAGCAAGCATTCGACGGATCATTCGATTCCGACCCTCATGGATGGTCAGTTCCAATGTCCTCTGATCCCGGTAGACGATTTGCACTTTGGCCGGGGCTGAGATGCCGTCTTCTAACTGGACGCCGGTCCTCAACAGGTCAAGCGCTCTCAATCCAACAGGCGTGGCAACACGGGCTACGTAGACCTTTTCGACTTCGAAACTGGGGTGTGTGATGCGCTGAGTGAAGTCGCCGTCGTTTGTAAGTAAGAGCAAACCTTCGGTGTCGTAGTCGAGTCGGCCTACGGGGAAGATACGTTCTTTAACGTCGGCGATCAGGTCGATGACCTTGGGGCGACCTTGCGGATCGGACAGTGTAGTTACGTGGCCGCCCGGTTTGTTGAGCAGCAGGTAGCGTTTACCTTCCGCAGCGATGGGCTTCCCGTCCACGGTCACGATGTCCACACCGACCTCGGCTTGATCACCAAGTGTCGCTTGCACGCCGTTGACCATGACGCGCCCCTCGGCGATCAGCTCTTCGGATTTGCGCCGTGAGGCGATGCCTGCGGCGGAGAGTATTTTCTGGAGTCGTTCTGCCATGTGAGTTAAGTGTCGCGCCGTGAGGTCCTATTGCGCCGAGTTAATAGTGGCAATCGCTGTGACGCGAGACGGGTTTCATGGATATACAGTGACCCAGTCAATCCGTCTTCTTCATCAAGTTCCGGCGATACACATCGTAAGAAATGAGTAAACAAATGCCGTTCAAGACTCGCTATATCTTCGTCGTCAGCATGGATGTTGATCCGGACAAAGAGGCTTTGTTCAATGAGGTGTACGACACGGAGCACGTGCCTGAATTACTCAGCGTCACCGGTGTGTTTGCCGTGTCGCGGAGCAAGAAAGGATCGGCCAGGCTGGCCATCGGGGGCGAACTGAAGGAGATAGGCGAGGGCGAGCCGGGTTATCTCGCTTTTTACGAGATCGAAAGCCCCGACATTCTCAGTAGCGACGCCTGGGCGAAGGCCTCAGAGGCAGGCCGATGGGCAGATGAGGTGCGACCGTACACTCACAATCGGCATCACGTGATGCACGAGATAACGGTCAGCGAGTCTTAGGGACGGTTGTGTGGGCCGTGAGAAGCCGAGGAGCCTTCACCGGCACCTACTCCTAGACCCACGACGCATTCTTCCGAACCACAAGGTATTGCCCATCCTGAGTCCGAGGTGAAGGGCCTGTCCTGAACTTGATTCAGGAATCTCCCGGCTTTCCATGCGACTGGCTATCTCTCAGCGATTACTGTGGTTGCATCCCTGTTCTACCTGAGGCCGCGTCAGAGTCGAACGAACTGTCTTATTCGCAGGGGATAGGCGTTCGTGTGAGATCCTTCGCCTCGGGCTCAGGATGACACCACAGACCTATAGCGCAGAATCAGCCCACTTCACACCGGGTCAGTTCGAGCCAGTTAAATGACCCTCCTCGCCGCCTCAACGCTTGATAGGAACTTCGTGACGTGCGGCAGTACGGCGTCGCTTTGCTGCTAACCCTGTCCGTGGTCGAGCCCGTCCAGGGATACAAACGTCGCTGTCGGCATCTCTCCGGCATCTTTTTCGACGAAATCGTGGTTACCGTCTTCGGTCCCTGCGAAAGCCAGCACCGGCTGCTTGATCGAACCGTGATCGCTGCGAGTTGCGCGTCTGGATCTTGTTTCAGGTAGTTGGCGCGGGCGACATCTGACAACCGTCAGTTACGCGCTTCGGAGACAGCAAGGGCAGCCTCGAGCCCGTCTTTTCGTGACTCGATTATGTTGCCTAAAAGCGGACTCTTCCGGTGGTACGGATCGCTTCCGCCGCCGATAAACGAGATCAGGTGATCGGGCGCGAACTTGAGGATTGAGTAACCGATCCACGATCCAAACGAGTATCCGAAGTAGTGGGCTCAGTCGATCCGGAGATCGTGCACCACGGCTAGCGCGTCGGCCACATGCAGATCCGGCGTATACGACTCAAGCCCGTGCGGATGACCGCTATCGCCGTGGGCGCGCACGTCGTTCGTCACCAGCCGGTAATCGTTTCTTCAGGGCATCGACGTAGCCGTAGTCCTGCCAGCCGTGAAGAGACCCGCTAAAACCGTGCACCAGCACCAGCAGAGGTCCCGAGCCTTCGACCTCGTAATGGATCTTCGTGCCATCTATGGCATTGTTCGTGAACGGCATGGTCTACCTCCCTTAATAAAGCGAGCGCCAGCATCTCGTTGGAAGACGATGCCGACGCTCATAATCACGTTCTTGTGAAATCCGGCCGACCCTTCGAGAGCCTCAAGCTAGGCCAGTTGCCTCAGCCCGAGTCTGAGCCTTTCGCCTATAAAGGCTTGGCCAGTCGATCCCCCGAGGGAGGGCTTGTCACCTCCCCTGGGCCAGACCTGTCGCAAGGAAGGCGTACCGGAGATGTTGCACCCACCCTGAGGTTCTCGAAGGTCGGATGCAACATCTCCGGTCAATTGCGTTTTAGAACCGGGACTTCTTAGCCTCGAAGTTGGAGTGAACGTCGATCAGGACTGTCTTGCCCTCGGCGTTCAACTGTCGAGCCTTTTTAATTGCCGGGCCCATCTCTGCGACCTTGGAGACCGTAATCCCCGTTGCGCCCATGCCCTCAGCGATCTTGGCGTAGTCACCGGCCATGAACGACACGTCGTACTGCTCGCGAGCCACCGGGAATCCGCCCGGGTAGGTCGCCATTCCGCCGTTGTTCAGGAGAACCGTCGTGATCGGCAGACCTGCCTTAGCTGCAGTTGCGATGTCCAGTCCGGACATGCCGAACGCGCCGTCGCCCATGTAGTTCAGGCAAAACTTGTCAGGATTGGCCAGTTTTGCGCCGATCATGGCGGGGATGCCAAAGCCGAGGTGGGTGGTCTTGCCCCAGCCCATGTAGCTGTGCGGGACCGTCGCCGTCAGGAACGGCACCATGGCGTCACGGGGTCCGCCGGCGTCGTGGGTGACGATGCTGTTTTCCTGGTCGATGTTGTTCTCAATCTCCCAGATAACCCGGTACGGGCTGAGCGGCTCGTCGGCCACCTCCAGCATCGGCTGCCACTCCTTCATCCACTCCGCCTTCGCTGCTGCGATCTCCGCAACGACACCGGTGTCGCGATTGTTCTCGCCGATCGCTGACTTGATCTCATCGATCATGGCCTCGATGGTGAGCTTTGCGTCGCCGATCAGGGCTATGTCGGACGGCGTGCTCTTGTTCACGTCGTCTTCGGTCGTGGTGTTGTGGATGACGGTCTTGCCGTCTGGTACTCGTTGGCAGTAGCTGTTGTGGGTGAAGCTGGTACCGAGGCCGATGATTACATCGGATTCTTGGATCCACTTGTTTGCCTGTCCGGTGGTCGCACCGGAACCTGCGCCGAGAGACAAGGGATGTCGCTCGTCGAAGCTAGACTTGCCTTCCATAGTGGTGAAGACCGGGATACCCGTCAGCTCAGCTAGTTCAGTGAGCGCTGCGGATGCGCCGGAAAAGAGTACGCCCGCGCCGGACCAGATCATCGGCCTCTTAGCGGCGAGAAGGAGTTTCACTGCGTCCTTGATGTCGCCGTTGGAAGGGGCTGATTTGGCGGAAGTGGGAGATGTGTAATTCATCGCCTCTTCCGGTACTTCCTGTGCGCAAACGTCTAGCGTCATCTCGACGACAACGGGGCCACGTCGACCGTTTCGGAGTGCCTGGAACGCACGGCGCATCACGTCGCCGATCTGCGTCGGCGTGTCGATGGCCTCGACCGACTTGACGACGCTGCCGTAGCTGTTGACGGCTGCGAAGTTCGGGCGAACGTTTCGCTCTGCGAGCGGGTAACCACCCGGAAGGACTAGCATCGGGATGTTGTCGCCAAACGCCTGGGAGAGTCCGCCGATGGAGTTTTCCGCTCCAGCAGCGTGCTGCATCATGACCGTGCCGAATCCCTCGCCACCGCCGGACCGCGCGTAACCGTCGGCCGCCATTACGGCGCCGCGCTCGTGCCGGAACATGACAGGACGGATGCCCTCTTTAGAGACTTCTTCGATAAGGGCGTTACTGGGGAAGCACGTCATCTGCTCCACGCCCTCCGTCTTGAGGATACGGGCGATGAACTGGGTTCCGTTCATGGGGGAATCTCCGTTTGAAATGAGGGCGTTGTTCTCGATCTGCGGCCCCGCATAGATGAGAACGCCGGGCTGCGGCCCGCAGATTCTACTTCGTAGAAGCGCCCGTGGCACAAGTTAGGCGAAATTGGATGGGATTGGGCGGTATTGCGCGCTCCCTTGTTCGGATGTTATCGCCTGTGTCCTGAGGCTCTCGAATGAAGGGTCTTAGCTTCGCCTCATAGAACTCGACGGTCTTAGGAGTTAATTGGAATTGTTTCTCTTCTAGGAAGTGCTGTAAGACGCTTCTAGGGCTGTATTCGGACTCTCCGGGAATGGGTGAGACCTTCCATGCTTCCATCTTGGCCCTCAGACCTTTTGAAGCGTTGCGCCGCCCAGATAAGACCAGAGAAAGCAGCGAATGGGAGATTTCTAGATCTTTCGCTAGTCCCCTGATTGATAGTCCAGCGGCCTTACGGCGTCGATCAACTTTGCTAAGCATGTAACCACCTCGTCTGATTTAGTGGTTACAAAGCCGCTGTCAAACGGCACCATGCGCAGAAAAGTTCTACGTATGGATTAGCTTGGTGCCGAGGGCGGGAGTCGAACCCGCACGGGCGTAATGCCCAATGGTGTTTGAGACCATCGCGTCTACCGTTCCGCCACCTCGGCATCTGAAGCGGCGCCTTCGACCCGGGTGGTTATCGCAGTCGGGGAGGGCGCAATGTCAAATCTTACAGGCTCGCGGGGGAGTTGCGCACGATTAGGGACGGACATTTTGGGGGAGTACGCCGGTCCTTCGAGAGCATCGGGACGCTGTGCTTCGCGTAGGACACAGGTTGGCGTAGTACGGTCGAGGCTCTTCCGGGGCAGGTGGTTCGTGCCACAGCCTGTCATCCTGAGTGAAGGCGAAGGATCTCCCGGGTCTCCGTGCGTCACGACGTCGAGGGTTTTCACCCGGTCTACGTTCAAGGCCCGGTCAGTGATAGCCACAGCCCATTGGCGGATGACACCCCCCGACCACCGTAGAGCACCCGGGTGCTAGCATGGCGCTCAAGAGTTATCCCCGTTCAAATCGAGGTTGGATGAAGCTCGGGGAAGTTGTGCGTCGAGAGGTCTTATGCGTCTCAATTTGAAGCGTCCTATCGTCTTTCTGGATGTGCAGACGACAGGGCTGGATCCGAAAATTGCGCGAATTGTGCGAATTTCTACCCTCAAAATTGGTCCGGACGACACGCGCTCCAACCGGCGTGAGCTGATCGACCCTGAGTCGCCGATCCCGCCAGGCGCAACCGCCGTACACGCCATTACGGATGATCATGTGCTGGGGCGACCGCCTTTCAGATCCTTTGCAGCGGCACTCTCGTCCTACCTTCGGGGATGTGATCTTGCTGGGTTTGGAATCGAACGGTTCGCGATTCCTTTATTACGTGCGGAGTTCATGCGTGCGGGAATAGATGAATCATTTTCGGACGCGGTGGTGATCGACACGATGGCGCTTTTCCACCGACGCGAACCGCGCGATTTCTCGGCGGCGTACAGACGATTCGTGGGAGGAGACCCACCCGAAGACCTGGATGGGGCGGAAGCTTCATTCCGGGTGCTTGAGGGACAGCTTGACCAGTATCAGGAACTGTCCGATGACGTCGATTCGCTTGCCGGATATATTCACCCGCAAGACCCAGATGCGCTAGACCCCGGTTCTCGCCTTATGTGGGCATCTGACGGTAGTGCGCTGATCAACTTCGGGCGCCATAGAGGAGAGCGGCTGTCCAGGATGGCGGAAGAGTCCCCGGATTACCTTGAGTGGATCGCTTCCAATGACGAGTTCAGCGAACCTGTGCGGCTGGCTGTTATGTCAACTTTGCGCGGAGAAGAACCGGTCCGACCAGAAGACACAGAGGTTTCGGACGATTCAGACGTTGATGGGTTAAATGGTGACGCACGTGCTGACGATCAGGGTGCGCAACTTTAGGTCGCTTCTGGAAGATCGCCCTCAAGCGGTTGCGGCTCCCCTGTGAACAGAAGCTCTACGCACGGCATCTGGTCAAGGATTCGACGCACCACGTAGAACGGACCCCACCAGGGCAGCCGTAATCGTCGATTCAAGCGGATGCTGGCGAGAACGAAGCGAAATCTTTTCCGCGGGAAATCCGGCCGCTCCACCCACCTGTCTATGAATGCCAACAGGTGATCGATGCGATCGTTCCGATCCTTCAGAACGCGCGCCTTCGCAGAGATTACGTAGTTGTGCTCGCCTTCCACGGTCGTCACAACCACCGCCGGATTTGCCCCCATGTTGGCCACCCAGTCGCGCGGCCCGGGATAGCCGGACAGGTAAACGCGAATGGCCCCATCCTCAGCTTCATCCCACGTATACGTTGTCTCTATCGTCCGTGAACCGCCTGACTTGCGACGCGTCATAGTCGTTCTGAGGACGAAACTCAGATCTAAAATTCGGCGTAGATCATCAGGAATAACGATTGTGGGAGGATTAGAATTCAAAGAGCATAGACCTAGCGGCGGATATCGATGATGCCATTCCCCGTCACCAGTTCTAGGGATGCGACGCCATCGTCTGGAACGACAGAGATGTGGGAGCCGGAGAGAGGGTTCTTGCCGTCGTGGACCAAGATTGCGCCGCGCTCAGCCTCGGCGGAGACCGGGATTTCCGGCGTACGGCTCAGGTCGGCGAATATGCTGCCGGTTCCGGTTTCCAGATGGCTGATCTCGGACGGGGACGCAGCCCCGCGGAAGAAGATTGATCCGCGACCTGTTTCGGCATCGACCTCGCCGTCGACGCGGTTGAGCGTGATGCCCCCAAGGTCCGTGTTGATCTCGAAATCTCCGATGACGTCCGTCAGCGTTACGTCGCCCTTGGTCAGAGTTATCTGGCCGCTCACTTCAATGGTGCCGGCGATCGGCCCTCGGATGGATACCGATACATCCTCGCCGTTGACCTCAATCTCTGCGCCATCAGGGATCCACATCCTGACGATAGCGCGTGACCTGGGGGCGTACTCGATCGGAATGAAGGTCTCTATCAGCAAGCGTGACGTTGGTAGTATTCCGCCTGGACGCACACGGTGAACGACCTTCGGCTGATTCCCTGCCTCGATCCGTGTGATTACGGTTCCTGCTTCACCGGGATACAGCTCCACATCCGCACGCGCTGCCTCGATCACGATCGTGAGATCATCGGTAACGGGCGTGCTGTCCTCTATGAACTCAACGCCGCCACCGGCGCTCACGCACACGGCAGACACGCCAACCAGCGATAGCAAAAGCACGCCCAACTGCATGCCGCGCAGCCAACTTCCGAACCTGTGTTCGGAATCCGGCCTGATTGACGTAGTGAGATTTGAGGAAAGTACAAACATGAGCTGAGAGGGTCAGCGAATGTTACCGCGTCGCTATGGAATCTTGCCTGTGTAAGTTCAGGGCGACTATGAAGTCATCCTGTGGGGAGTCTTGGCACACCCGATTGTGATCGATACAGGTCGCTCCAAACGATAATCAACCTTTAACCGAACTGGCGACGGGGGGTGGCTGCGTCATGGCACCAGCAGCACTAGACTTGTAGCCATGTATCCGCGTAGTCCCGATCAAGACCCCCGAACCCTCCCGAATTCCCAGAATCCGGGTACTCCCGACCCACAGGAACCTGAACAGCCGAGTAGCCCACAGGAACCTGAACAGCCGAGTAGCCCACAGGAACCTGAACAGCCGAGTAGCCCACAGGAACCTGAGCAGCCGAGTAGCCCACAGGAACCTGAGCAGCCGAGTAGCCCACAGGAACCCGAGCAGCCGAGTAGCCCGCAGGGACCGGGCCAGCCGAGTAGCCCGCAGGGACCGGGCCAGCCGAGTAGCCCGCAGGGACCGGGCCAGCCG
>Ga0302123_10003255_pt1 | contig 10845 bp, 25 predicted proteins | sample CB21_321_MG_FD_203109 | JGI IMG/M metagenome (GOLD analysis project Ga0302123, IMG submission 203109) | Marine microbial communities from Western Arctic Ocean, Canada - CB21_32.1 | ecosystem: Environmental > Aquatic > Marine > Oceanic | place: Canada: Western Arctic Ocean | collected 2017-09-28 | reverse complement strand
AAGGTATGTGTACTGGAGCAATACAGGTAGCTCGCCTGACTTGTCGCCTGCATCGGGCGACACGACACCAAATTACGCGGGTAGTCTTAGTCTAAAATCGGTAATTTAGAAACTATTAGGGGTAAGACTTTGATAACTATGATTCGACAGGGCAAACTTAGCCCGACAGGGGAATAACAAAATGGCAATTACATTTGATTGGACAACGGCTACAGGGGCTTACAAAAAGCTCGTAGGTCACGCTACGGTTACGCCCACGGTACTGCTAGACGACCAGCAGACCAAGGGCGTACAGCGCGGCGTAGTTCTGTACTGCAACAGCACGGCTACTTCAGGCACTTTGAAAGTGTACCTCATCGACCGCGACAACGTAGATCACCAAGTACAGTCCCAAGCAGTCACGGCGGGAACCCTCACGGTTCTAGATTTTGACTTCCACCTTCCTCGCTGGAAAGTGGAGTGGACAAGTGGTGGCGCTGGCGCGACCGATATTTGGGTTGAAGTATTCCCTTATGGAGCTAAGAAATAATGGCCGATATTACCGAAATAGGACAGGCTGCGTCCGAAGTCCAATTCCAAGACGAGATCGGAAAGCTAAAGAACAGGCAAGGCGAAGCTGTCTTAGAAGTAAACGACGATCAAGAAATCTTTTTGGCGACAAGCGGCGATGCAGTAAAGATCAAAACTTTCATTGACGATGATGCCTTCGGCGTTACTGCTACAGACACAGCACTAGCCACGGCAGAGTCGATCAAGGCTTATGTTGATGCTAGCGGTGGAGGTTCGGGCGCGTTTACTGATCTTGCAGTTGATACAAGCACGCTAGTTGCTAATGTTGCTGGGTATACTGATAAGGTTGGGGTGGCTACTGCAACTCCGCGTAGAACTTTGGATGTTCTAGACGCAAGCAATCCGCAACTTCGGTTGTCCCGCGTGGACAACACTAACTATGTCGACATGACCACGACCGCAGCCGACAACCTGCTTAAGGAAGGAAGCCACGCGACGAACTTCTACGATATTACGAGAGCGTCCACAAACGCTTATGCGCTTTTCCAAGCCGGTGCAAGCCAGGTTGCGGACGACTCAGGCAAGGGGCTTTCGGTTGGCGTCACAGGAACTACTGCATACATCTGGATGAGGGGCACGGGGGCTGCGTCGGGTACGAACGCGGGCAAACTAAACATAGGCGCAGGCGGAACTGGCGGTTTAACGATTGACGCGGACAATGACATTGTTGCGCTAGAGGGCACGTTTCAGCTAAAAGCCGAACAAGCGGCACCGTCGGCACCGGGTTCTGGCGATGGCGGAATCATCTATGTGAAGACCGACGGAATCCCATATTACATCAGCGACAGCACAGCAGAAACCTCGCTCGTGGGTGCGCTCAACTCAGCGCCAGCCGATGAAACTTACTCGGGCACGACTGCAACATTTACTGCGGGCGAAGCCCTTTCTCGGGGGGAGGTTGTTTACTTCAAAGCCGTTGACAGTAAAATGTGGAAAGCCGTAGCTAGTGCGGAAGCTACGTCTAGGTGCGTTGCTATGGCTGCGGCAGACATTGCGGCTGACGCGACGGGTACGTTTTTGTTGCAGGGCTTCTTAACCGATAACGGCACCTTCCCGGCATACACGGTTGGCGGGGTTCTCTATACTCCCGAAGCCGAAACCGTATCTGAAAACGTACCTGAGCAAACCGCACCAGATACTACCGGAGATTTCGTTCAAGTGATCGGCTGGGCTGTAACCGCAAACACGATTTACTTCGATCCTGATTCAACGATTATTGAGATCGCGTAATGTCTGAAATTACCAAGCTCTCCACTGTGTTTGCGGCTGCTAGCGCTAACTACACCTTGACCCTTAATGGGACGAATATATTCCAGATCAGTCAGGCGGATACGGCTGAAGATATGGTCAACCAGATCAACCTGCATTCGGATGAGACAGGTGTGAAGGCTATCGTTGCAGATGGCAATACTGACTTGACCGCTGAGGATGGCAGAAACATCACTATCGACGTTTCTGCTGCTCAGCAGGGCTTCGTGAGCGGCACCACGGAAGGTGCGTAATGGCCGAGGTTTCAAAAGTAAATAATGTCGCTTGGGCAGACCTCGCAGCGGTCGGCGGCATTGCGAAGGCGTCGATTGCTAAAGTAGGCGCGTCCGCCGATGCCCCATCCAGTGCCCTTGCTAATACGCTTTGCGCGGATTTCGGCGGCGGTTATCTTGAAGCCGCTACCTCGGCAAATCACTCGTTTACCGGCACCGTGGTCGGTGCCTCTATATCATTCTCACTCTGGGTGTATCTAAGCTCGACCGCAGGTAGTCAAACCTTGATCTCAAAGTACGGTGGCGCAGACGGCTATGTGCTGTCCATAGACAGTAATGAGCTGAACTTCTCGATCTGGGAGCAACCTGTGCAGCCTGGTGCTGAAAACGGCCTCTGGTATTCAACGAACAACACACCGCTGGCCACAGGAGCATGGCAACACATTGTAGCAATCTTTGATGACGTAGACGCTTCCCCAGTGGGCTTAGGGCGTATCTACGTCAATGGTGTGAATACAAATGCCCCCGTTCACGCCGATGCGCTTACCGCGCCCTATGGTCCATACGACAGGTTTACAGGTAGTGCGTACACAGCAACAAAGTTTCGGCTTGGCTCACGCGGCCCGGGGACACCGGCCCTCGCGTATTCCGGTAAAATGGATGAAGTCTCGATCTGGTCAAAGGCTCTGACCGCAGGTGAAGTTGCGACCCTTCATACTTCAGGAGTCGCGACCACAACGGCGGACCTGACCGGAGAGTCTGGCCTTGAATCGTGGTATCGCTTTAAGTCTACCGACGATTTCACAGGCACGGCAGGCGGCATTGATGATGAGCTAGGCAATTCGGATTTGACAGCGGGTGGCACGGTGTCGTCGGCGGCGGTGTAACAGCGGGAGATATGGAACCAGATGCCTAGTTTTAGTCAAAGGTCACTTGGACGCTTAGAGTCCTGCCACGAAGTCCTACAAACCTTATTCTTAGAGGTTGTAGCCTTCTACGATTGCTCCGTATTAGAGGGTTATCGTAGCCCCGGTCGTCAGAGGGAGTTGGTAGCTCTTGGATTCTCCAAACGATTAGACAGCCTGCATACCCGAAAACCTGCCTTAGCCGTAGACATTGTACCTTATCCGTTCAAGGGCGCAGACTGGAAGAACATGAAAAGGTTCTACCACTTTGCTGGTTTCGTTTCCGCAACCTTTGAGCAGATGAAGCGGGATGGCAGGGTTAGTGCTGAGTGGCACCTCGTATCAGGGCTGGACTGGGACGGTGATACCGATTTAGATGACCAATCATTTATGGACGGGCCTCATTTCGAGCTACGGCAAGCCCCCCTACCAAGGTAAACTATACTATGAGCGAAACACCCGCACCTCCCAACGCTTTTCAGCTACTTAGATCCTACTGGCCTCTCGTTGTCGCCCTCATCGTAGGTGCGGGCGGTATGTGGGAAGGACGCTACCGACTAGAAGCCTTAGAGGTGAAGGTGGCTGTTATCGAAAAACAGAATAACGACCGCTTCGATACCCTTACAAAAGAGCGTAAAGAGGCGCGAATTGAAATGCAAAAGATGAACCGCGAGCTTCGTGATGGTTTAGGCAGGGTGCAGCTAAGTATGGCGCGGATATGCACTAAGCTAGACGTAGATTGCGGTGACTAGGAGATAGTGATGGAAAAGACATACTTTCAAAGTAAAAAGTGCATTGTGTTCACTGCGATGCTTTCTTCAACGGTTATCCTGATTGGGGCTGGTTTCTTCCTAGGCGTGGACAAGAGCGTTTTAGAGGCACTTGTCACCACGATGGGCGCTACGTCAGGGCTTGCAGGTGTCACTCTAATTGGCGGGCAGTCATTTGTGGATGGCAAAGTTCGCCCCGCAAAGATCGCCGCAGAGTTTTCGAGTAAGTAATGTGGCTCAAGCTCGCAGGCTTCGCACTTACTGTAGCTGCTGTGGTCCTTGCGTTTTTCCGCATAAAGTCTAGTTACGTCGAAGAGGGCTACGCTAAAGCCGTGGACAGGCGCGACAAACTCGCTGAAATGGTGCAAAACGATGTAGCCCGCAAGGACAAGGCTATAGACAAGCGCACCAAAGCAGTTATTACTAAGGTAAAGGCAACCGAAGCCTCCAGACTTGATAAGAACACAGGCAAGGCTGCAAACAGTTTCCTATCGAGGGTGAAGAAGCCATGGCGAGTAAGAGACAAATAGCAATCATTGCGAGCGCGTTGGCGTTACTTCCTCCCGCTGCAATAGCAGAGGGTCAAACTATTGTGATTTGCGATCCTGACAAGGTGCTCACCAAATGTGAAAAATCGCTCTACAATGCGGGAATTGTTTGGGAGTCTAGAGCGGAATCTACCCGTGCGTCGTTGAATGGTTGCTTAGACAAACTTGCCGTAAGAACGGCGACGGTTGTTAATAAGTTAGTGTTACCTCCCGCTCAAGAGCGCCCCGAGGGGTTCTCCAGGGAGGGTGCGGTCTTGCTTTCGAGTATAGGCATGGTGGGGTTCGTGATTGGGCTTCTCGCAGGGGTGGCACTATCGAGGTAAGATTGTATACCGTTATAGTGCGCGACAAAGAGTTCAAATGTAAAGATGCGATCACTCTCCGTAGATGGAAGAGGGAGCAGCGCGTCCAAGAAAGTACCGTAGTTTGGGACAAGCTAAATAGAGAGTGGACGACCGTAGGTCAGGCAATACTTGTTTATCCGGCTGACGGATCTAACAAAAAGGTTTACCTGTCATAGGGGGTTTAGGTGCAGGACGTAAAACAAGAAAGTAACGACATTTGGATGCCTCTCGCCGCATCGCTAAACCTGTGTGCTTTCTCGGTGTTTCTGCTCCTGGCCAGCTTTGCGCTGGGCATTGTTGGGACAGTCAAGTATATCGGGGAAAGCCTTGCAGGAAAGTCAGATGCCTAGGAAGCCAGAAGAGTGGGCAGCCGAGTACGAGCACATTACAAAAGTGTTCGGACCCCATTTATTAGAGCTTATGGATGGAATGACTATTACCGAGCTTTCTATCCGGTCTAACGTCAGCACCAGCACGATCTCGAATTGGATACAGGGGCGCACGGTTCCCGACATTGTGCGCCTTTTCTCGATATGCAACGTGTTGGACGCCTCAGTGGACTGGCTTATAGGCTTAGATGAGGACGACGCACCTAAGCGCGGACAGATCTATCCTCAATGATTTGTCTGTAGGATACTGCAAACGCAGTACAGGATGATTACTATCTATAGAGTAATAGATCCGCCGCCTAGCCAGAAGTCTCCCAAAGATAAAAGCTAGGCAGCGGCGCATCCCGTAGGAGGGTCGCTCTGAAAGCCTACCACATCCAGTTCTCCATTGCGCTAGCCCTTATTATGTTTTCGGGGTGCGTAACTACTTTCCGTACAAGATTTACAGCCGAAGAGTGTATCCGTGCGTGTTCTCCCTTAGCGCAGTATGGTTTCACTCCCGCCCTTAGAGAAACAGATGGTGCGTGCGCGTGCTTCCCTCCCCCTCCCCCTAAACGAAGAAACAGAAACCACATAAACTACACGGAGGCCCCCTAACGTGGAACACAATAAGCCTTATTGGTACGACGACACACGCGACTTGTATGTCATGTCGCTACCCTCTAGAAAGAACCCCATAGCCGTGCCCGGTGAAAGCTGGAAGGTCATTAGAGAAGCCTACTCTAACTGGGACGGATCTCCTTCAAGCCTGAACGAGTTAGCCCGAAAACTGGGGCTGGCACGCAGGACGATAAAAGAGATCGTAAAGGTCATGGAAACTACCCATGATTCCGCACCCTGGACGGACGAAGAGATGACGGAACAGGGCGAAGACGCTCTTGTTGAGGATTTGCTTAGGCGTAAGGAAGAGAAGGTTCTCGTCACGGCAGAGCGCAAAGAGTGGTCTAGGATAAAGAAAGACGCAGAGTCGTACAGGCGCGTAGACTTGGCTGCTAAAAGGCTCGCACTTAGGTTCGAGGGCTCAAAGCCTAAGTACAAAGTTCCCCAGCTAAAACTGTCAAATAACAGCCCTCCCTATGCCGTGGTTATTAGCCCCACGGATTTCCACTTTGGTAAGTACGCCCCTGCATACGGCGGCGACCAGTACAACCGCACGATATGCACTAACAGGCTAAAGACCATAACTAAGAACCTACTTGCCCGTGTAACTAAGCGAGGACGCCCTCAGACGATCTTCTTAGCTTTAGGCGGCGACGGGTTACACATCGACAACCAGCAGAAGACGACGACAGCAGGGACGCCACAGGATTGCGACGGCACCCCTGAAGAACTTGCTTGGCATTGGGTGCAACTGTGCAGGGATTACGTTGATCAGCTTCGGCAGATCGCCCCTGTGAAGTTATTCGTTATTCCGGGGAACCATGACCGCTACACCGCGACACTTCTTAGGGCAGCAATGCAGGGCTGGTTTTCAACAGCTAAAGACGTGGATGTTGTCGAGTCTCTTTCTCCGCGCCAGTACATTAGTTACGGAAGTTCTTTGCTTACCTTCCTGCACGGCGACGTTGGCAAACCTCGCGATTGGCCTGCAATCATAGCGGGAGAACGGCCCAAAGCCTGGGGGGATGCTAAGTGGCGGTTTATATTCTGTGGCCATCTGCACACGGAGCGCGACTTCCCCGTGTTTGGCAATGTGACCGTTTACAGGATGCCTAGCCTAGCAGGCACGGATAATTGGCACCACCAACACGGGTACAAGTCTCGCAAGGCGTTAGTCGCTTACATAATTGACCAGAAGAAGGGTGTGATCGGCACCGAGATAGAGCCCGTGGAGGACTGACAATGCCTACTTTCCCAAAATATATCCGAGTAGGGGGTCACGTCATAAGAGTGGTCTTGAAGAAAGACTTGATAAAAGAACACGAGGCCTTTGGTACATGGGAGGATTCTGCGCTACAGATTACAGTGGACTCAGATCTAAATCCTAGCCTTGCTTGGGAGACATTCTGGCACGAGGTTGTAGAAGCCTTGAACACTACAACTGATGCCAACCTGGAACACAGCACCATCCAGACATTCGGATTACTGCTGCACCAGATATTCCAGTCAATGTTTGAAAAAGGGCAGAAAGATGCGTAGAGACTTAATTACAGGGCTGATAATATGGACTATTGCGGCTATTGCGGCATTCCTCATTAGCTGCGGTGGCCCCACGCAAGAGAAAGTTCTAGCTAAAGACACTCCCGACCCTTACCACCTAATACCTTTCGGATGTAGCTACTTTGGCGCTGACATTGAGCAGTTACAAGGGTGCTATATTGCGTGCCCACGGTCTACGCTAGAGAAGTACGATCTCCGGTTATTTACCATCAACCTTGAATGTACCCATCCGGCGTACAGCCTTCTCTACTGCGGGGTTAGGCAATGATTCCCTCACGAAACATGGCAGACGACAAGGCAATCAAAGCCTTGGTGAACTTCGTTGGTAATGACTTTGCGGATCGGAGACACTTAGCGCTTGCCGCATTGTCCAACCTCGTAGGGGTTCAGCAGTTACTTAGTAACGAAACAAGGCTAGAGGTGTCGCCCTCAATACGCCGGGAGTTGGACAGTATGCTTACTGAAATACTGACCTATATCGACATCGTGCTAGCCCACCGAAGAGAGGAAAAATGATCATGGAACTCACTAACGTACAAAAAGAAGTGTTCAAGAAAATAGACACCGAGAAGAAACCGAGCAGTGAGTCTGAAGAAGTCATAGGCGAGTTGGCTAACCTAGGCCTGATATTCGTCAATAGTAGCGATCAACTGAAACAACCTAGGTGCTGGCTGTCACCTGTAGGCGAGCTAGTACGGAGGAACGACGTATGAACGACGTTGCTTACCTGGGATTTCTGTTCGGGCTAGGTTTCTCGACTGCGGGAGGTCTTATCATCTGCCTGGTAATAGGTGTTACGGCGCTCCAGCGTAAAACAATGGAGAAACTAAAGGCCGAGAAGTGAACCCTGAAACTCTGGCTGTTATCCTAGCCTTCAACACAGGGCTGATCATAGGCGCAGGTATTGCGTGGGGGCTGGTCGTGTATAAGTGGGAGCCCATTGAGCCCTGTAGGTGTGAGGAACTAAAAGATATAATGTAGTTACCCTTCTGTTAGAAGGTGGGAAGTCTCCGGGGGCAGAGGCTTGCTAGGAAGGCGGTGCCTAGCCTTTTGGTAGGTGGAACCCTTGTGGAACCACACACCTAAATAAATATAAAAAAGATCTCCTTTTTTGTCAGAAACCTAAGTCTCGAAACGACTAGGTAAGTATGAAGAACAATAAAAGTCCCCAACCAACCCCCAACCAAGAGGAAGAGGAAGTTTACTTCTTCCACACGATCCCCGAAGAAATGCACCTAAGTTTCCTGCTTAGGCGAGTTAGGTACAAGTCGCAGATAGCCGCAGAAGCACTACGCTCCACATTCAAGAATCGGAAGCTGGATGATTGCGCTTTACGATGCCTGTATATGAATGGTGTGAGCGAAGGACGAAGTGTCGTTGACGCATTACCCTTGCTAAAGCTACACCCGGTACACAGGATGCTGTACCTGATAAAAGAGGAACGCGCCCGTTTAGGTACTCATCCGGGGGTGTCGCATCTCGACACGGCTGAACTAAAAGCCAGCCTAGAAAAACTCACCTGTATAGAAGACCTGATCTTGATGTCCCTCCTTCTATACCCCGACGAACTCAACACCGACCCCATACAAGACGCATTCCGCCTAGCCGATAGGATAGAAAACCTACAAGGCAACATAGAACCCGGAGCGTACATAGGCCGCGCAGCGCTCTGTTACGCAGGAAGGCACTGGGACGACGTACAAGCCGTGACCTATGAGCAGGCGCAAAAACTCAGAACACTACAAGAAGAAAAACCCAACGAATACCTATCCCGCATATACATCCCGCACATCTGGGAAGAGTAAACCCTACGCATAAGATTTCTTATACTTGGGTAAGAAATCTTATACTCAGGTAAGAAATTCTTATACTGCGCTGGGAGATCGGGGGGTGCCTACCTCTCAATATTAACCGCAGCATCTTTGACGTTGTAACTGCCGTATCTTGTCTTTTCTTTTGTTCCCTCAAAAGTCACAAGGGCTAACGGCTGTGGTAATCCGTGAATGGCGTCACCAAACTTAGGACGCCCAATCACGAACAAAATCTCTGCCGCATTCATACAGAACCCTCCCCACCACGATGTATTGGTTCGAGCTGGTATAAGCATTGTTACAGAGCAGCTACCACCAAGGCTTTCGCTATGGGCTTTTTCAATCCACTTAGCTAGGCGGTTACTGCCCTTGCTCCCGTAAGGCGGATTGAGCCAGCACCTACCTACCCAGCTTTGAGCCAGCGCGTCGTCTTCTGCTGAAAAGTAGTTGTCGCATTTGCGGTTGGTTTCGTCGGCTGCTAAATCAAAATCAAACTGGTAATGCCTCTGGAGGGCATCAAACATGTCTTGCGGCGTAGCCCAGTCCTGCTTTGCTGACGCAAATTTGTTTTTATCAAATACTCCCATGAATCTGTGCCCTCTGTGCTTGTAGCTCTTTCACCTTTACAAGCAACTTGCCTAGCCCTTTAGCACATACGCCTTTCCGAAGGTTTTGTCTTCGATGGCAACAAGCCCTTCATCTATAAGATGGCGCATCCCCAATCGGCCTAACGAATTGAACTTCCTAACAAGGACGTAACCTGAAGCTGATGCTCTTAGCCGCTCAAGACACTTAGCCTTCTCTCGCTCTCTAAGAACCTTGTCTCTTATTGAAAGAGGCATGTATGTACTCCTTTGCTACAACGATAAAGTCCTCTAGTGAGATCGTCACGGGAGGGGTATTTCTGTCGTAGGCCAGGGGCGTACAGTAACGGTAGTCGTTTATATGGTGCCCAAAAATGTGGTCTAGGTGGTGCATCCGAAGAGTCACAAACACGCCTTTAGTGCGGGTCTTGTGCGTTACGGCAATAGGCAAAATTTCCCCGTACAGTTTGGCGATCATCACGTCATGTTCAGCCTGTTCTAGTTTCTTCAAAGGCGTAGGGTTGGCTGCGTGCTGACATTCTACCCAGCAACCAGGAAGCCCAGCAACATCAGACTCTTCGGCTTCACGCGACTGGACGGACCTTCGTATTATCTCAGCGTACTCAGGGAACGCCTCGCGTAGTACGATAGCTACGCGGCGCTCAAAAGTTTTTCCCTTGTTCCGGCTGAAGCGTCCTTTTTCGCTGTTGCTCATCTTTGCCATGTAGGCACCATACCAGAAACGCGCCTATTGCCTTAGCGCCCCTCTTCCTGTCCTCGATTATTTGTCTGTTGTGTGATCGCTTATTGCGTCGTTTTCTATTGCACATGCGTAAACTATCCCAAACAGGAAACCCAAAATGAGCCCCAGCAGGCCTCCTATGATAATCCCGCTAACCATCGCGACGAATGAGCACTACTCTGTTAGGGTGCAAGGAGTCTGTGTCGGGGAGATAGCTGTCGTCCGCAGAAGCAACATAGGAATCGCACGTCCAGAAGTAGGTATCCTTGGGTAGTATTCCTTTAGAAGCTAGAGAGAAAATCTCGGTACAGGAAGGCAGCCTCCATTTGGTACAGGTTTCATCTAAGACAAGCCCGAAAAAGGGAGTAGATGGACGGAAACGCACGTCTTCATTAGTCATGTTATCCATATTATTCTCCTAGCGGTACTTTTCAAGACCGCACTTTGTAAGTGAGCCCCTGGTCTGCGCCGGGAGGCATTAATAGACGTAGCCTAGTTGGAGCCTACTTACCAGACCCTTGCCCAAGATTGCCTATTTCTA
>Ga0302123_10003252_pt1 | contig 10847 bp, 8 predicted proteins | sample CB21_321_MG_FD_203109 | JGI IMG/M metagenome (GOLD analysis project Ga0302123, IMG submission 203109) | Marine microbial communities from Western Arctic Ocean, Canada - CB21_32.1 | ecosystem: Environmental > Aquatic > Marine > Oceanic | place: Canada: Western Arctic Ocean | collected 2017-09-28 | reverse complement strand
CTGCTTTGAGTATGAAACTTCCACGCGGGAATGCTATGGGGCTACGACCCGGAATGGGTATTAGATTGTTGAGGGGTGGTTCGTTCAGCGGCACCACACCGGGTGCCGATCCTGATACATATGAAAACGTGGGGGCAACGCGTGTCCATATGATTACTGATGTGAAATGGGGTGAAGGAACCAGCGAACCGGTTTCGGTTAGTGCAAGAACTTTGACAGAAACGGACGATACGGTTGCAGATTCTTCTGTTGGTCGTGGTGTGATTCCTTTTGGTTCTCGAACGCTTCAAGAGGGTGATGTAGGAACTGATGTGAAGCGGTTGCAAATGGCTATTGGCTTGCCGGAGAGTGAACAAGACGGAATATTTGGGCAAATAACGAAGAATGCTGTCATGGTTTGGCAACGCAAGAATAAACTTGGTATTGCGACTACTAGCAAGGTGTCGGACGCTGATCCGGCTGACCGGCATTTCTTCGGAGAGTTAAGTGAAATCACGACTTATGATGTTGACGGCATAATTGATACAGATGATTGGGCCGTCTTGATAGTGGCGGGCCACACAATGAGGCGTCATGTGGAATGGGACAAAGTTGATATGACAGAGTTTGCTTCGTATTGGGCTGGAATCGAATCAGGGAACCGGGCGGTGGAGCGGTTTGGGGCGGTGGAGCCTAGTGATGGTTCAGGCACGTCACAGGCTACTGATGCGGATAGAAAGTTCTTTTTCTAATGACCGGATATAAAACACCCAATAAACCTGCTTCGAAGCAGGGGGATATATCGGGTTTTTATCAAGGCGTAGTCACGGAAGTTGTGGCGACGGAAGTAGATCCTTACGAGATCAAGGTAGATGTTCCGCGTTTAGGGCATCAAGGCGCAGGACCGTACCCGTATGTTGGTCCGCCACCAGCGGTGGGTGATGATGTTTGGGTGAGTTTTAACGAGGGTCGTGAGAACGATCTAATTATCTTTAATGCTGGTCATCAAAACAATGATGATATGACGGAGGGTGTTTATCGGTTCGGTGGTGCGGCTGAGCAGTGGGGTGTGACGATGCACGTTGAACCTACTTCTTATGTGGGTTCTAGTCGTGCGTCGATGAGATTCGACAAGACGGGCTTTGGTGGCGGTGGTTCTACTATTGGGGTGAATGGAGAAACTTCAGGTGATCTCTTTGCCTATGATTTCAATACTGATCATTGGCTTCTTTACCATGGCGGTGCTTGGGGTTCCTATGCGACGGAACACACAAGTAATGCGAATTGGACTAACGCTTTCTTTGCGATTTACGGTGGAAATAAACATGGAACCCCCAGTGGGGAGTACATGCGGCGATTGTTCATTTATCCCAGTTACAGCGTCGATGGTACTGGTACGGAACGTCTTATTTTTGCATGGAAGGGCCAGAGCGGTGGAACTGACCCCAAAGACAATGGCTCTAGTTATTACTGGATGGATATAGGTCAGTTTGGATACTGGCTTGGAAACATTCATCCATATCCTGACGACAACAGAGATTTGGGTTGGTCAAGTTACAGGTGGGATGACATTTATGCTACCAACGGTACTATTCAGACATCTGATCAACAATTCAAAACCGATATTGCCGACTCCGCTCTGGGGTTAGAGTTCATCAAATCTCTACGGCCCGTGTCATTTAAATGGATAACTTCCAAGGGTGAACCCGGTGTTCGAACGCATCACGGATTGATCGGTCAAGAAGTCGAAACAGTCTTAGGTGGTTCAGCGGCGACTACAGCAATGTGGACTAACTCTCACATTGAGGCGCGTTCAGAGGAACCGGCGGGATTAGACGAAGAAGGAAACGAAATAACTCCTGCCATGCCAGCAGTTGAAGAACATTATCGCCAAGGAATCCGGTACAACGAACTGATCGCTCCTATCATTAAAGCGATTCAAGAATTAGAAGTTCGCATTGCGGCCTTGGAGAGTTGATAGACCTATACTTATAGATGGTTGAAGAGGGGAAATACATAGCCAACCCGGCCTGCACGGCCAAAGGTAAGAAATGTCTATCCCCACTAAACGAGGGGTCGATCTCTCGTTGCTTCATCCACGTTTTGTGAAAAGGTTAGAAGCCTTCTTTAATGATCCACGCATCATTGGACGAGTCCAAATAACTAGTGGATGCCGTACTTATGCGAAACAGAAATATTTTTATGATGGCTATAAGAGCCGTAAGGCAGGATTTAATTTAGCCGCTAATCCCGACAGACGATTTGGACCTAAAGCCTTAAATGGTATTGGGATTTGGCGTGGAAGTTGGCACATGGAACAGGACGACGGATTTTGCTACGCGGTCGATTTTGGTTTGTGTGGTAATGGCATTAAGAAGTGGGAAGTCAATAATATTGCTAAAGAATATGGGATGCATCCCACGGTTAGTGGAGAGTGGTGGCATCACCAACCTCGTGCTTCATCCGATTGGTTTGACGCTCCTGCTTTGATTGGAGTGGGGGTTAAAGAAGAAACGAAAGAACCAGTGGTGGATTGGGGAGCGTTGTTGAGATATCTCGCTGCTCTTACCGCTGAGATTAGAACGAATCCGATTCGGAGAAAAGAACGTTCAGATCGGGTAAAAGTTCTGCAACGGCGCTTAGGTGCTTTAGGTATTGATTGTGGAAAGATTGATGGAATCTTTGGTTGGGGAACCAAAAGGAAAGTTAGACAGTTTCAGCGGATCAATCGTTTGACTAGAGACGGGATTGTTGGTCCGGGTACTTGGGATGAAATGTGGGGAGATGAACCTCTCTCCTAGGTTTGTTTCGTTGTCACTGCTGTGAACAGGGTAAAATCCCCTAGAGTAACTGATGTTAAAGTAGGGATTATATGGATGTTCTATCTATTCCGTTGGGTTTCTCCGGAAACGGAGATTTCATAAAGGTGAGCGATACGTCGAATGAGTATAAGGCTGAACAGATAAAAGCCTTTGTATCGACTCATAAGGGGGAGCGTCCTCTGTTCCCGACTTTCGGTACGGACGATCCAACGTTTGGTGACTTTAATGGTTCTGAATTAATAGAAGAGTTTGCTCAGTTCTATGGAACTACTATTGTTGTTAGCAACATTGATGTCATAAAACGCCGTGGGGCGGTTGACTCTATTGAAGTTAATTTTAAGGGGTAAGTTATGGTTTCACCAGATTTTTCGACTTACGTCGATCTGACGCCTTACGACACGACTGTCGCCAACATCTTAGAAGAAGGTGTGACTCAGGCTCGTGCGCTTTTGCCACAGTGGACACCTCGTGTAGGCCAATTGGAAACAACTGTTTTAGAAGCAGTTGCCTACCAGACCGCGAATCTTTCTAATGCAGCGAATCGGCTGCCTGCTTCCACAGTGGAAACATTATTGAAACTAACTGGGATCACACGTTCGAATGGTGTGAAAGCAAAAGCAACAATAACTATAAATTTCACAGACACAACTGGTTACACAATTCCAAAAGAAACACCATTTGTTAGTTATGGCACAGATGGTGCTGCTTATGTCTATCTTCTAGACTTAGATGCGACTGTAGCCGCAGGTGCAAATCAACTAACTCTGCTGGGTGTGACGGCGCAATCAGTCGGTACCACATTCAATACTCCTTCTAATGGTGCGACCCTCCAAGTTCTTTCAACAATTCCATATATCAGTTCTACGGTATTCGATGCTAAACCTGCTGGTGGTTTAAACGCAGAGACTGATGCAGAATATTTCACTCGTGGAACTACTCTGTTGGCTAGTTATTCTTCTTCGTTAGCAACAGAAGAGCAGATCCGTACTTTCATTCTCACCAATTACACGGCAAGCGTGTACAGGGTAAAGGCTTACAACTTACGTCGGTATTCAGACAGAAATATTGTGACCTTTGGTGGAACATCAAATACTGGTGGAAAACATAAGGGTTACATACTGGTTTCAGTTGCTGGACAGAACGTTAATGCCGGTGAATTTGTTAACGATGCAATAGTTACGGCGTCGGATCTCTCCACGATCAAAACGGCAATTTCAGGAAAGACTGGAACGGGCGTCACGTTAGAGGTAGCCAATGCGGAATTGATTGGAATCGGTGTGACTTTAGAGGCATATAAAAAGACCTCTGCTGCCGCAGGAACAGTTCAGACTGCTATTCAAACGGCGTTAACTACTTATTTAGATCCGGATGTATGGGATTGGGGGGAAGTGGTTAGAGCAAATGAAATAATCAGTTTGATCGATGGGGTCGCAGGCGTTGACTATTTGAAGTCTGTTACTTTGTCGCTCCCCGATGAGGAAGTTGTTTGTGCTACTACGGCAGATCTTGGAACGGTTGTTTATGCTGCTGGAGCGGATACTGCCAAACCGGGTGTGGGAGCGACTTTAACTAACGGTGGGAGTCAGGCGGCTTTCACTGTCGATGGACAAAGCCCGACCGTGGGGCAGCGAGTTCTTCTTAAGAATCAGTCCGCTGGTTTACAAAACGGTATCTACACGGTTACTACTGTTGGCGATGGTTCGACAAATTGGATACTGACTCGTGCGATAGATGCTGATACCACGAATGAGATGTGTATTAATAAGTTCATCTTCTGTACCGCAGGATCAACGAATGGTACTAAAGGTTTTACTTGTGATTCGGCAGGAACTCTGGGGACAACGGTAATGACGTTTGCTCAAACTGGAATTTCTAAAAGAGCAGAAGTGATGGGTAGCAATTCGACTTTGGGTGATGGTGCTTTAACTGGTGATATTCGATTTGCACACTTGGGAGTACTCACTTATCCAAGTACGTTTAGCGTTACGGTAAGTTAAATGCCGGATACGATTATATCTAAGAATCTACTTAAAATAGACGGTAGCATTTTTAATGCTATTAAATACAGTGCCACTAACGCGACCATCAAGCAAATGTCTGATATTGGAGCGCAAGCCCTTTCGTTGTATAGCAGTGTCCAAACGGATGGTTTTCTGATTTATGCAAATGGTTCTGGGGAGTTGGGTGTTGCGTCTCCCCTGTTTGCTGTGGACGCGACGGAGTCATTCAAGGTTTCAGGTATTTTCACCATAGGTTCGTTGCTCGCTGGGAAAACGCTCAGAATAAAAGTTGAATATTTTTCTGTTAGTTCTGGCAGTGTTGGAACTGCAATGGACTATGTGGGAGAAAGAGAAGTTTCGGGTCAATGGACCGCGACAGATGAGACGCATCAGTACAAGTTTGTGACTCCCGATACGGCTACTACGGAAAATCCGGTATCTGTACCGATGACAATGGAACTGTATCCATATGGGTACAGGAATCCGGAAGTACCAAATGTTGCTAGTGCAATTAGATTTTGGATTCCAACCGGCGCGAACTATGCGAGGGTTTCGTATTTCGTTGAATCTGCAACGGCGGGTGGTCAGGGGTTTTTGCTTACTGATATCTCAGCAATCAAAACTAGTGGAATTTTAAATAATCCGACCATTAACACAACTTACAGATTGTTGCCTGAGTTCATTCGTCATGCTGATGAGAAGTCATCAACACGTCGTGCTAATGAGCAAAAACTTGTTACCAAAAAGTATTTGGCGAGTGCTTTTGCTTATGGGATAACTATTGGTGAAGATTTACGAGATTGGGTTTATGTTCGGGCTGAAGACACGAACACTGGTGTAGAAAAAACATCTAAATTAACTGATCCTCTAATAGCAAAAAAAGAACATTTATCTTGGCTTGCTCAAACAGTCGGGGTGACACTTATTAATCCGTATACGGGTTTGAGTATGTGGATTTCTTTACAGGGTTGGGACACAGATCTGGATAGTACAACTTGGCAACAAATTGATTTGATTGATGGAGAATCAGGTGATGATTCTTGTACTTGGGTGGCTGCTAGGTCTTCTGTTTATGAAGATATTGATTCTTACAGGAATCAAATCAAATATGCTTTCAATGGATTGAATGCCGGTCAGCCAGCAGCGATGCGTTCTTATCTTGGAACCATCTTAGATACGAAAACACCTGCTAGTTATTTTTACAGAATTAAAACACCGGATAGGGAATCTCCGCATTTGGTCAAATATATTTTTGATCCTGATGTTGATCCTGATCCAGCGGGAACTCGTGTTGAATTGGAAATGGCACCGACTTTATCGTCGGGAGTATTTGGAAGTCAGTCTTCTCGTCCTGCCGATGCAGGGGAGTTCGCTTACGAACCTAAAGTGTTTTTAGAAAAGAACGTTCCGGGTTCTGCGGTATCTGCTGATGACAAAACGGTTTTTCGTTTTGGAAGCAATGCCGCACCTGCGATTCCAGATCAAACTGGTTCTGGTCGTCATCTCTGTCTAGTGAATAGCGGTATTTCTGATCCAAAGGCTTCGCAGTACGGGGTTATTGCGGGGGCACGTTACAACAGGGGATTCGGATTTTACCCCAGTTCAGTAACTGGGTCAGGTGCCCATATCAGTTTGCCAGCGTTAAACACTGGTTTATCAGGTACGACTGTTGATTATATTTTTCATGTAAGTGATATCAGTTATGGCAACAGTGCAGACACTGTTTTATTTGAACAGGGTACGTCTGGAAATGCCAATTATAGGGCTTGCGTGGTTGACGAAACTGGAGTTTTGAAGTATCTAACCGGTGCTTCAGGTTCCGCTGCTTCTACCGCTTACGCTGCTGCGAGTGATCCTGTTGAATACGATTTCACTACTGTAGGAGATCGTTGGATACGCATCTCGGTGACTGCTTCTACAACTAAGTTCTATGTTGGTCCATCAATGATTGATGTTTGTCATCCGACAACTTATTTGATCAACTCAGTGTCTTTGGCATCTCCAAATGTTTATGATAATTCCTTAGCGAGCGTCTTCTTCAAGGTTGCTCATAATGGTAATGGGATTGTCGGCTATAGGGGAATCGTCAATGATGGAGCGTTGGACAGTCAATATTCTGGGTTCTTATTGTCTTCTGTTGCAGATTTGAATCTGACTACTTACACGGGAACGACCGGAACATCAGCCAGCGTTATCACGGAACTTTATGACGGCATAGACGATTTTGATCAAGATTCAACACTTAACAAAGATGCTAATACTTGTCAGTTTAATATTACTTACGAAGCCTCTCCTGTCCCTCTGTCAAATTGGATCGGACTGCCGCACACGGGAACCGACTATTTGTATCTTGGGAATCAGAGTAGTGCTGGTGACAGTCTTGTAGTTTCAGGAATGGATTCCGATTCTTACAATTGGACAGCGACCTACACTGATGGAACTACTGCCACGGGAAGTGGTACTGCAACTACATTCACTTGGACTGCTGCGACTTACGGTGGTAAACAGATTAAATCAATCGCAGTGGTGGGAACCAAAACTTATACATTCTTACCCAGCGTCATTACGACACATACGATCACGACTAGTACCGGAACCGATTCTGCAAGCGGAACGTGGACTATCAACCGGGCTTGGGAATCGTCAGACGATTATGAGTTTTCCTCAATCGTTGATAGAGATTTGATTCAAACCAATAGAGAAGGGGCGGGATTGGCTCCTAATCTCGGTGTTGGGCTTGCTGATGATATCTCTTTTTCTTTGCATTATCGAAGGTTCAAAACTGACAGCGGTAATGACAATTGGGTATTCAAGCACAATAATGTGCAACTCAAGTTCACCGGTAGTGGTGTGACTTGTTATGTGAATGACAAATACGACTCTTCAGATACTGCTAGAAATACTAGTTCTGTGACTTGGAATGATACTTCCCGTATCGGACAATGGAACCATATAGGTTTTGTTCGTGACGTATCGGGTGGGAAGATTTATTTGTATGCAAATGGTACGTTGGTAGCAAATGCTGCGGATACCACGCTGAGTGGATTAAGTACTCAGACTGGTACTCCCGCTTCAAATATTGTTTTCCATACGGACAACGAGCCGGGGTGGCAGTTCAATCATATGGCATTGTTTAAAGAAGCATTATCTGTCGCAGATATGGAGAGAGTGCGTCAGACATTGCCTACTTAAAGTGTAAGATTACTATGGGAGTACAACGGTATGGCTATAACTTACGGAACTAGATTTTTGTCTTTGCCGAATTGGTCGGCCAGTCTTGACGCGTTCAGTCGCGTCCAGTTTAACGACGCGTTCAGTGATCTGAATACGAATGCTGCTGGATGGTCTGAAAGTACTGGTGCTGAAGCAGGTACTAAAAGCGGGTTTTTCCATTACAACTCCACGGCGAACACCTTAAAAGTTTATTCTTCTGGTGAAACTGCTTGGGTAACCCTTAACGACGGTACAGAAGTTAGGGCGTCGGCGGTCACCACGAAAGGTGACCTATTCGCTGCTACGGGAGCAAATGTTGTTACTCGTTTGGCGGCAGGTGCAAATGGTAAGGTTTTGAAAGCAGATTCCGGTGAAAGCACAGGTTTGGCTTGGGCAGATGCCGTTTTAACCGTTGCGGGAACTTCTAACGAAGTGGAGGTTTCAACGGTATCCGGTGCTGTGACTGTCGGACTTCCTAACGATATCACTCTTACGGGGACACTAACTCTTGACAGCATTGGAATAGCGGCAGTTCAGGCTTCAGCCGAATCGTTTGCTAATAATGATACTTCTATCATGACCTCTGCTGCTATTGAGGATAAGATTTTGGCATATGGTTATGCAACAGATACGAATTTAACAACTAATAACGTCAAGGTTCATGACGTAGAAACTATGTTCCACATGGAGGTTATGGTCTAATGGCAATGACTCAAACTAAATTACACGACCCATCACAGTTAGGGAACTCAGTCTCTACTTTGTATACGGTGCCTGCTTCAACTACAGCAATTTTGAAGCAAATCACTTTGTGCAATGTTTCTGCGAACAACAGGACGGTGCAGTTGTATGTCGTGCCCAATGGTGGTACTGCGGGTGTTGCAAATGCCTTGTTGTACGACATGACCGTTGATGCGACATCAACAATGTTTGTTAACTTGTCGTCTGTCATGGAGACTGGTGCAACTCTGCAAGGTTTGGCAAGCGTCGCTGCGGCAATCACGATTCATTCTTCTGGCATACAGGAGACGTAATCATGGGGCGGCTGGTCAGGCTCGGCGCTCCCGATGCTCTTGCGGATTTTTATGATTCTCCTTCCCATATCTTTGGAAGTGGGGAGGATGCTTCTGCAACTATTAGCGCGAATACAACTCTTACAGAAGATAAATACTATTTAGATCTTACCGTTGATGCGGCGAAAACTTTGAACACTGCGGGTTATCGCGTGTTTGTTCAACGAAACTTGTATTTGAATGGAACGATTGGAATGACGGCTGGCCCTGCGGCTCAGGGTTCTTTGGGTATCGGTTCACAATCTGCTGCTGTAACCAACTCTTTAGGTGGGGCATCGACAAGTCACACAGTGACGGCTCCTACTGCCGCTTTGGGCGGAACGAAATGGTACAAGAATCCGTTAAACGCTGTTGATGGCTATTCGTTTGATCCCGCTACGGGAACTATTAATCTCTTGAAAGGTGGAGCGGGCGATGGAACAAATTATGGGGGCGGTGTAGTAATCGTTTGTGCTCGTTATCTGTTCGGAAATGGAAATATCTCGGCTACGGCGTCAGGTGATGCTGGTGGCGGTGTTCTGTTTTTGATTTCTTCAGATAAAAGTCATTCTTATACCCTTAGCGCGGCTGGTGCAGGCACCGGTTCTGCGGGGAATGCTTACTTCTTAGAGGCGGACTGATGGCTGATCCGAAATACGATCAGGGTGTTCGTAGAGATAAGGATCTACTTCCTTATGCAGTCGAAATGCTGCCTGAGGACGAATTTGGCGATCTCCAATTTGATGGAGAGTTGATTTTCGGTAGTGGAGATGATGGTGATGTGACAATCACTTCAGATACTTCTCTTACGGAAGATATGTATTACGGCAATTTGACTGTTAATACTGGTGCAACGCTGAACCCTAATGGTTTTAGAGTATTCGTTAAGAACACTTTGACTCTAACTGGTGATATTGGTGTTAAAGAAGCAGTTGCAAGTGTCACTACGGGTTCCTTGGCGGGGACCGTAGGAGTAGGCACGAGTATTACTGATGGTTTGGGTGGTGCCGGTGAACCAGATGGTTACGTTCCGGGTTACACCTTTTCGGGTTCAGGGGCAGTCAATAGTTCTGTCGGTGTGTCATCTAACGATTTCTTTGATTTGCGGGATGCCATCAACTCTTATAAGCAGCGTGGGTCCAACTTCTTTCGTGTAAAAGGCGGAGCAGGCGGAGGTACGGGAGCGGATGGCGTTGATGGTACGGGTACGGCAGGTCAGCATCCATCGGATTCGGGCACTGTGGGTGTTCCCGGTGGACGCGGTACGGCAGGAACTGGCGGTTCAGGCGGAACGGGAGGCCGTGGCGGCGGGGTAGTTATGGTTTCTGCTCGCGTTATTTCTGGTGCGGGTGGCATCTATTCTGAAGGCGGTGGAGGTGTTACCGGATCAGCAGGTACGGGAGGTACTCCTGCACCTGATAGTCCTTTCCCTTCTCATCACAGTGTGACTCCCGGCAACTCTTATACACACAACTTCACAAACGCTGATGTTCATGGAACGGGCCACGGTTCTGGTGTGAGTCCGGGTAACCCTTGGTCAAACGATCCGACTTATTTTCACACTGCGGGGACTTCCCCAGCCGGAACGAATCCGGTGAATCATCACACCAATCATCATGAGGCTTTAAGTCCGGGTCCGTCAGGTGTGAATAACCCCGGTCATAACCCCGGTCAACACATTCCCATTCCCGGCACTCAAAACCCTCCGGTTCATAACGATCCAAGTCCCAGTGGACACCATTCAGGTAACCACAACCCTACAAACCATACTTATCAGCCGG
>Ga0302123_10003251_pt1 | contig 10848 bp, 9 predicted proteins | sample CB21_321_MG_FD_203109 | JGI IMG/M metagenome (GOLD analysis project Ga0302123, IMG submission 203109) | Marine microbial communities from Western Arctic Ocean, Canada - CB21_32.1 | ecosystem: Environmental > Aquatic > Marine > Oceanic | place: Canada: Western Arctic Ocean | collected 2017-09-28 | reverse complement strand
ATCGGCGGGCGCTGCGCCCACAACTGCTGCGCCCACAACTGCTGTGAGCACAACTGCTGTGAGCACAACTGCTGTGAGCACCACTGTGACGCCGACAGCTGCTGTGAGCACAGCTGCTGTGTCCACCACTGTGACGCCCACAACGACAGACGATACCAGTCCCGTTGCGGTTGGCGCTGATGATTCAGCCAAACAGGCCGAAGTCGGGGCGAGCGACAAAACAGCTAGCGCGCTAGCTGTATCAACTGCCATCACCGAAACACCGGAAAAAATCGTGACGCCCGAGGCACCACGGGGCTTGCTGGTGAAGTGGGCTGACAGTGTGGTTGCGGTTCCGTTGGTGGGCGCGGTGCTGGCCGGGGGGTTGCGAGGTTTATCGGGTTTGGAATGGGGTGGCACTCTCAGCGTCGCTGGGTTCTCAGTGCCGGTGATGTGGTTATTAGCGCTGGCGGCCGTTCTCATTTTGCTCGTGCTGTGGCGAGTTCGACAACGGCGTGCGGCGGAAGAATACGACGAAGTGCTGTGGGATGATGACAACGTCGACGCACAACAAGAAGGCGGTAGTGATGGAAAGGCAGAAGCTGAGACTGAGGCAGAGACTTTCTCTCAAGACAGCATTGGCAGCGGTTTTGTCGCCCAGGCGGCAGCTGCAAAGGGAGTGTCCGTCACCACCGATGAAGTGGACCCAGTGTCTGAGGCCGACCTGTACGCGGCGTACGGTCGCGTCGAGCAAGCGATCGAAGTCCTGCGTTCTGCAATTCGGGCGAACCCTGAACGGACCGAATTCAAAGTGAAACTGCTGGAGGTGCTGGCTCAACAGGGGGATGCGGCGGCCTTCGAGGCGTTGGCTCAAGAAGTCAGTGGTTTGGTCGCAACGCGCTCTGCGGAGTGGACGACCATCGCGAAATTTGGTCGAAGCCTGAATCCGGATAACCCCCTGTTTGGCAAGGCGGATGCGCCCTCCAGCAGCGCCGAGGGCGCCCCCCTCGAGGGTGGCGATATACCGACGGCCCTGCCTGGCCTGGATCTCGATGCAGAATTGGATTCCATGTTTGGAGATACGAATACCACTTCAAGTCCAGGGGGCGGGCTTGAACCACCCGCGACGGCGATGGATGCTGAGCAAGTGAGCCGTGCGGGAGACACGATTGAAACACTCACGGCATCAGTTAACTTGGACGCTCCCGTGGAGCCTGCTCCTGTAGCGCCCGCTCGTGCGGAGTCTGACACGGAGGTGGATACGGTTGGTGATGACGATGACATGATGCTGGACTTTGATTTGTCCCAGACAGTGATCGAAGTCGCAGAGGTGAGCGAGCCAACCTCGCCGAGTGATGTAGAGCCATTCGACGAAGCGGAGGATTTGGGTAACACCATCGAGTTCTCCCTTGATGAAGCGCTCCCGGAGGATGACGGTGATGCGTTAGCGGGGGCTTCTGACGCTACTGGGGCCGGTGAGGGGGATATTGAAGGGAAATTAGATTTGGCTCGGGCCTATGTTGAGATCGGTGACCAGGCAGCGGCGATCGAGTTACTGGATGAGATTGCGCAAGGGGGCACTATCGCCCAAAAGCAAGCCGCTGATTCCCTACGTAAAGAACTGACAGGTTGAATTAAGTCTTAACGCTCCCCGATTCGGTGTATTAAGTCGGAGCGCGACGTTTAACCAACGGCAAGCCCCGTCGCGAGGTCGCTGACCAGGTTGGTGACCGAATCGACAATCATCTCGTCGCTGTGCTGTTCGGCGATTCCATTTGAAATACGGTCCACCAGGGCGGAGCCCACCACCGCCGCATCGGCCACCTGGATGATCTCTGCCACCTGTTGTGGTGTTCGTATGCCAAAACCCACGGCAATAGGCAGCGTTGTTTTTTCCCGTAGTCTCCCAGTCGCGGCTCGGATGTTATCGGTTGCGGCCGCCCGAGTCCCAGTGACCCCGGCGATGGAAACATAGTAGACAAAACCGCTGGTATTCGTGAGTACCGTGTTCATACGGCGTTCGTCCGTGGTCGGGGTAACCAGTCGAATCCAGTGCAGCCCGGCGGTGAGGGCAGGGTGACAGAGTTCTTGATCTTCTTCAGGCGGTAGATCGACGATGATCAAACCGTCAACGCCGGAGCTAAGCGCGTCATTCACAAAACGTGTCGGGCCATAGCGATAGATCGGGTTGAAGTACCCCATCAATATGACCGGTGTATCGCTGTCTCGTGAGCGGAAGTTACTGACCATGGCCAGGGTTTTAACAAGCGTCATGCCGCTTGCCAGGGCCCGTTGACTGGCCGCCTGAATAGAGGGTCCATCGGCCATGGGGTCCGAGAAGGGCATTCCTACCTCAATAATGTCAGCGCCCGCTGCCGGCAGGCGTTGCAGCAACTGGGCCGATGCTGACGGGTTCGGATCCCCTGCGGTGATAAAAGTGATCAGTGCGCCCCGCCCGCTGGCACGCACTTGTTCGAATCGCCTGGAAAGTCGCGAGGGTGTTCCCAAATTTGGATTTTGGCTCACAGCGCGACACCCAAGGCTGATGCGACTGTAAAGACATCTTTGTCGCCACGGCCACATAGGTTCATTACCAGCAGGTGATCGGCCGCTTGTTGCGGCGCAAATTTCATGACGTGAGCCAATGCGTGCGCAGGCTCAAGAGCCGGGATGATGCCTTCACAACGACAACAGACCTGAAAGGCTTCAAGCGCTTCGGCGTCGGTAATGGAAACGTAATCCACGCGTCCCATTTCATGAAGCCAGGCGTGTTCCGGCCCGATACCGGGGTAGTCAAGGCCGGCCGAGATAGAGTGCGCATCGACAATCTGCCCGTCGTCATTCTGTAACAGGTAGGTTCTGTTTCCATGGAGTACGCCCGGTACCCCGCCGGTTAATGATGCGGCGTGTTTGTCAGTATCGATACCGTGGCCGGCCGCCTCAACTCCGATTAACTGGACCTGATCGTCTAGAAATGGGTGGAAAAGCCCCATAGCGTTAGACCCGCCCCCAATACACGCGACCAGCGAGTCCGGCAGACGGCCTTCAGCCGCCATCAGTTGCTCCCGCGTTTCCATGCCAATGACGCTCTGGAAGTCTCGAACCATTGCTGGATAAGGATGCGGCCCAGCGACGGTGCCAATAATGTAAAACGTGTCCTCGACATTGGCCACCCAATCGCGCAATGCGTCATTCATGGCGTCTTTTAGAGTGGCAGTTCCACTGTGTACCGGGATCACTTCGGCACCGAGCAGTTTCATTCGAAACACGTTGGGTGCCTGCCGCTCGATATCAGTTGCGCCCATGTATACCACGCAAGGTAGATCAAACAGCGCGCAGACCGTCGCTGTGGCCACCCCGTGCTGACCCGCGCCGGTTTCGGCAATGATGCGACCTTTGCCCATCCTCCGTGCCAGTAGGATTTGGCCCAGGGTGTTATTGATTTTGTGGGCTCCGGTGTGGTTAAGCTCGTCCCGTTTGAAATAAATGCGAGCTCCACCGAGTTCGCGGGTCAGGCTCTCAGCGAAGTACAGCGGACTGGGTCGCCCAATATAATCTTTGGCATAGCGATCAAAATCAGCCTGGAACCCGGGATCCTTTTTGGCCGCGTCGTAGGCGTTCGCCACCTCAAGAATCAGCGGCATGAGGGTTTCTGCGACAAAACGGCCGCCGAAAATTCCGAAATGTCCATCTTCATCGGGCCCGCCACGATAAGTCTCGGGCGATGGGTCGACTGTGGTGTTCATCGGGGGTCTCCGGTCAGGTCTCAAAAGGTCCGGTTCAGGGTCGCTATACTGGCCTGTCGGGTGGATCAAGTAGCCGTGTGACTGGACTCCTGATTCTACAGCACCTATCGCAGAGACAGTGCTAATCACAGGGGGTTGGGAAGTATGAGTCTAGCGGGTTCTCGCTACGCTGCGGGTGTGGAATATGATGGCAGCCAATTTCATGGCTGGCAATATCAGTGTGGTCAATGCTCCGTGCAGGAGGCCGTCGAGTCGGCCTTATCTTATGTGGCCGATCATCCGGTTCGAGTGATTGCGGCAGGTCGTACTGACACTGGAGTGCATGGCATCGGGCAAGTCATCCATTTCGATTCCGCTCAATCTCGTTCGCTTCGGGCGTGGCTACGCGGCACCAATGCTCATTTGCCTACCGGCGTCACTTTGTCTTGGGTCCATCCAGTTGACGCAAAGTTCCATGCACGGTATTCGGCGATTGCGCGTTCTTACCGCTATGTTTTATGTAATCGAGAGGTTCCCCCGACTTACCTTAGCCGGTTGGTGACCTGGGACTACCGAAGATTTAATGTGACGCGTATGCGCAGTGCCGCCCGGACATTGCTGGGACGCCACGACTTTAGTGCTTACCGTGCGGCTGCCTGTCAGGCCCATAGTCCGGTTCGAGAGCTTCGTCGCCTCGATATTCAGCAACTCGATGGTTGGATCTGGTTTGATTTGCTGGCCGATGCCTTCCTTCAACGCATGGTGCGTAATATCGTCGGTGTCTTGCTTGCCATTGGCGCGGGCGAAAAAGAGATGGACTGGGCCGAGTTGGTTCTTCAAAGTCGAGACCGTACTCAGGGAGGGATAACCGCACCGGCCGCCGGGCTTTATCTCGTTAACGCCATCTATCCGGATACTTACACAGGGATTCGGCGAATGAATCCTTGTCGCTTCTGGTAACATCGCGTGGTCGATTTTGAGCTATGCAATCCATTAAACTGGCACTTGATCGCGACGACTTTCACGGGGAACCTAGTGCGTGCGCACCCGACTAAAAATTTGCGGGATTACCAGACCCCAGGATGCTGACCAAGTCGTAGCCGTGGGAGCGGATGGGCTCGGATTGATTTTTTATCCCCCTTCGCCTCGTTATGTCGACATCGCAGTTGCCGCAGCCATTGCGGCTCAGGTGCCGCCCTTAACCGATGTCATTGCCGTATTTGTCAGCCCCAGCGCAGATCAGGTCGATGCGGTATTGCAGCGTGTGGCGGTCAGCGTGCTCCAGTTTCATGGTGATGAATCGGCCGCTTTTTGCAACAGCTTCGGTGTGCCCTACATTAAAACCCTGCGAGTGAGCGCCCAAGATTCGTTAGCGACGCGTTGTGTTGGACATCCAGAGGCGGGCGCTGTGTTGCTCGATACCCATGATGCAGCGTTGTATGGGGGAACCGGTCGTTCGTTTCCGTGGCACCTGGCGCGGGAAGTTCAGCAGGTTCCGGTGATACTGGCGGGTGGACTCACTGAACAAACGGTGTCGGAAGCAATTCGTTTGTCGGGGGCTTATGCGGTGGACGTGAGTTCTGGGGTCGAGTCCTCGCCAGGTATTAAGGACGCTAATAAAATTGCCGGATTTGCTCGTGCGGTACGTGACCACGATGCGAGTGTGGGTGGTGTCTAAGCATAATCGAGACCTGTTATGGCATTAAATTGGCTGGAGCGGTTGTTGCCGCCGAAGATTAAGCATACGGCTCGCCTGGTGAAGCGTGGTGTGCCCGAGGGGTTATGGCAAAAATGCGATCGCTGCAACGCGGTGCTATACGCGGCTGAGTTATCCCGGCATCTGATGGTGTGTCCGAAGTGTGATCATCATATGGCTTTGCGTGCCAGGGCGCGACTTTTGGATCTGTTTGAAACTGAAGCGTTGGATGAGGTGGGTGAGAAGTTGCGTTCAGTTGATCCAATTCGGTTTAAGGATAACAAACGATATCGGGAGCGACTGGCCGAAGCCGCTCGTCAGAGCGGTGAAAACGAGGCATTGCTCGTAGCGGCGGGTACCGTGTTGGAGATTCCGGTGGTCGCTGCAGTTTTCGAATTTAGTTTTATGGGCGGGTCGATGGGTTCGGTAGTTGGAGAGCGATTTGTGCGGGCGGTTCATCGCGCAATGGATGAGTCCTCACCCTTGGTCTGTTTCACTGCCAGTGGTGGTGCGCGCATGCAGGAGGCTATTTTTTCTCTTATGCAACTTGCAAAAACCACAGCCGCCGTCAACCAGCTAAAAGCCGCGGGATTACCGTTTGTCTGCGTGCTGACACATCCCACCATGGGTGGCGTGTCGGCTAGCCTCGCCATGTTGGGGGACATCATTATGGCGGAGCCAAAGGCGTTGATTGGTTTTGCCGGTCCGCGGGTCATCGAACAGACAGTGGGAGAGACACTGCCGGAGGGGTTTCAGAGTTCCGAATTTTTACTGGACCATGGCGCAATCGACATGATCGTCGATCGCAGGGAGATCAGAATGCGCCTTGCTGAGGTGCTGTTACTGTTGGGATTCTCTCCTCCACCTCCGCGAACGGTGGAACTGCTTCGCCCAGGGGATTCGTCATAACTGGAGACGCACAGTGAGGTGTGCCGGTTAGTGCTTATGGCCGTGCGATCGCATAAAGCGCTGCCCTCGGATATTGACGGTTGGTTATCCTATATTCAGACCATCCATAGTCGTTCTATCGACCTGACGCTGGACCGGGTTCGACGGGTCGCTCACTGTATGAAACTGGCCCCGACCGTGCCGGTGATAACGGTAGCGGGCACCAACGGCAAAGGCTCGGTGGTGAATCTTTGCCAGCGGATACTGACCGCACACGGGTTATCGGTGGGCTCGTATACCTCACCGCATCTGGTGCATTACGGCGAACGCATTTGTTGGAATGGACAGGCGGTTGATAACGACACACTCGTCGGGGCATTTCGGGCAGTGGAAACGGCGAGACAACATATTCCCCTGACCTATTTTGAATTTGGCACGCTGGCAGCCATGCACCTGTTTTGCCGGTGGCAGGTCGAGGTGATCTTGTTGGAGGTGGGTTTGGGTGGTCGACTGGATGCAACCAATATTTGGTCAGCGGATGTTTCGGTTATCACCGCTATTGATCATGATCATGAGTCCTGGCTGGGTACGACGCGTTGGGCGATTGCTAGAGAGAAGGCGGGGATTATGCGCTATGCTCGCCCCGTGGTGATTGGTGATCCCCAACCACCGTTGTCCTTGTATGACCGCGTACGGCAACTCCGGTGCCAAGGATTATTTATCGGCGTGGAATTTTCTGGCGAAGTCACTCTCCAAGGCTGGGATTGGCACATGGCAGTGGGTCGCAAGGGGCTATCGCCGAGAGGCATCTCTAATCTTCCCAAGCCGACGGGGTGGTTGGAACCGCACGTTCGAAATGCCGCGACAGCCCTGACTGCGTTAGCTCAGTTAGAGCCTATTGCTACGATTTCGATGAAGAAGGTCAGACAGGTGCTCGCACAATGGTCTTTGCCGGGGCGTTTGCAGTGGGTCCAAGGTGCGGTCGATCAACTGTTCGATGTTGCACATAATCCCGCAGCCATTCGCACACTTGCTCAATTTCTTGAGCAATTACCGCCTTCGAATAAGACCCACGCGGTGTTTGCATTGTTCGGTGATAAAGATCTTGATCAAATCATCAAGATTCTAGATTCGTTGATCGACCATTGGTATGTCGGGGGGTTGACTGGTGATCGGGCCGTAGCGCCAGGAGCGCTGGCCGCTGCGATTGGACGGATCGCGCGTGGAGGCATCTCGGCTCATGCCGATCCAGTGATGGCCTACTGGGCCGCCATCAAAGAGGCTCGTCCAGGCGAGCGTGTTGTCGTCTTCGGGTCGTTCCAGGTGGTGGGTGCTATATTGCCATTGGTCAACGGGGAAACGCGTTTACCGTGCGGCGTGCAGGCCGGGACGCCGAGCTGACAACCCAACGGGGGCCTGGACTCTAGAACCGATGGACAATATCCCTGTGGCCAGTGATGCCGTGTTCGATCTGATTCTCCTCGCCATTATCGGGATATCGCTAGGTCTGGGTCTGTTTCGCGGGTTGGTGCGTGAGTTGCTTTCTCTTTTGGCCTGGATATTGGCCGTGTGGCTGGCGTATCTCTATGCTAGCCCATTGGCAGAGCGGTTGCTCGAGTGGTTGGATTCCGTACGGCTAAGTTATCTGGTGTCGTTCCTGTTGGTTTTTCTCGGCACATTAGTGGGGTTATCCATCGTCGGACGGCTGGTGTACCACTTGTTTAAAATCAGCGGCCTAACTGCCATGGATCGGTTTTTTGGCGCGATTTTTGGTTTAGCAAGGGCGTTGATCTTGATCTTGGTGCTGGTGGCTGTCTTGGGCTATGTGGAGGCAACCAAAGCTCCGTGGTATCAGGATTCCGAGATTGCACGGTACCTTGAGCCCTTGATAAAACCGGCACAGAATATTTTGGTAGAGCGTGTGTTCGGTGGCAGTTTAAAAGTTGACTCGGTGCTGCGAAAGGAGGGCGAATAGGGAAATGTGTGGATTAGTCGGCATGATTGGGCCGGGACAGGTTAACGAATCGATCTACGAAGCATTAACGGTGATTCAGCACCGGGGTCAGGATGCAGCTGGCATCATGACCTGCGAAGGCACGCGTGTTCATCTGCGCAAGGATCTTGGATTGGTGCGTGATGTTTTTCATCATCGGCACATGGCCCAGCTTTTAGGTCATTACGGCATTGGTCATGTGCGCTACCCCACCGCCGGCTCTGATGACAGGGCGGAGGCGCAACCGTTTTATGTTAACTCACCGTTTGGACTGGCTCTCGCTCACAACGGAAATCTCACCAATGCCGATACTTTGCGAGACGAGTTGTTTCGTGAAGATCTACGTCAGCTGAACACCGGATCAGATTCGGAAATTCTTCTCAATGTGTTGGCTCATGAATTGCGGAACAAAGTCGATTCGGGCACGCTCAAATTAAGACCAGAGGATGTGTTTGCGGCAGTTCGAGATGTGTTTAAACGTTGTCGCGGTGCGTATTCTGTTGTGGTGTTAATCGTGGGCTACGGCCTGTTGGCTTTTCGTGATCCAAACGGGATTCGCCCGTTGGTCATCGGGCAGAGGAGACCAGGCTCACCTGAGGCTTCGGTGATGTTGGCCTCAGAAAGTGTTGCGCTGGATGTGTTGGGTTATCAGGTGATTGGTGACATCGATCCAGGAGAAGCGGTGTTTGTTGATTTGCACGGTAACATTCATCGCGAGGCCTGCGTGCCTGGAGCACAGTGTTCTCCGTGCATTTTTGAATACGTTTACCTGGCTCGCCCCGACTCGATGATGGATGGAATTGCGGTCTATAAAAGTCGCCTGCGTATGGGTGAAAAACTAGGACATCGTATCGCGGAGGAATGGCCCGATCATGATATTGACGTCGTGATCCCTGTGCCGGACACCAGTCGCACGGCGGCGCTGCAGATGGCTAACGTACTTGATCTTAAATACCGCGAAGGTTTTATCAAAAATCGCTACATTGGGCGAACCTTTATTATGCCGGGGCAGGTGCAGCGGGAACGATCGATTCGGCGGAAACTGAATGCGATTGAGCTTGAATTTAGGGGCAAAAATGTTTTGTTAGTAGATGATTCGATTGTCCGCGGCACGACATCGCGGGAAATTATTCAAATGGCGCGACACGCCGGTGCGCGGCGGGTGTATTTCGCCTCGGCCGCCCCGCCGGTACGTTACCCCAACGTTTATGGTATTGACATGCCCGCGGCCGAGGAGTTGCTGGCTCGTGAACGCAGTGTGGAGCAGGTTGCAGAAGAGATTGGTGCAGACCGGCTGTTTTATCAAACCTTAGACGATCTTGTTGAGGCGGTTCGATTTGGTAATCCGTCCATCACTCGGTTCGACACATCGTGTTTTGATGGTACTTATGTGACCGGTGACATCACCGAGGATTATCTTGCAACGGTGGAGGCGCGGCGTCGCGATGACGTTAAACAAGAAAAAGAATCGAATAGTCTTGATTCCACTGAGGTGGCCTCCTTTTACTGAAACATTCGCAGAACGGCCATCCGGGTCTGTTTTAGGCGTCGTGATGCAGTCGAAAGGTGTGATTCTCTTCTGATTGGAAGAGAGACAGGACCTGTTTCTCAAAGTGCAAGTCTAGGCGTTCAGGTGCAACGCAGACATAACTGGGACCTGCGGCCCAGTCGCCCAAAACGATGCGCCAGGCCGTTCGATTCTCGACCGTGATGGGATGGATTCCAGGACGATGGGTGTGACCGTGAATCAGCAGCGAGCATCGGCTATTGAGAAGGGCGTTCTCGACTGCGACCTGGTTCACATCCATGATGGTGGCTGATTTGTAACGTTTGCCCGCGTCGCTTTGTGATCGCCCCGCTCGCGCGAGGGACTGGCGTTGCGAGAAACTCTTATTGAGAAAGGTTTCGCGCCACAAAGGTTCATCTACTATGGCACGATGCCGCTGATGGTTGATGTCATCTGTGCACAGTTTGTCGCCATGTTGCAGGAGTATCAGGTGACCTGAGATTTCCTCTTCGGCGGGCTCTTGCAAGAGATGACAACCGGTGCTGTTGCAGAAATCCTGGCCCAATAGGAAATCCCGGTTGCCGGTCATGAGGGTGATGTGGGTGCCCGACTCATGAAGTTTCTTGAGCGCAGTGCATACATTGGTGAGACCAAGGGCTTCGGCACTGTCGTCGCCGATCCAGTATTCGAAAAGGTCCCCTAGGATATAGAGTTGGTCAATGCCCTCGAGATCTCGCGTAAAAGTCTCAAAGGACTCAAGCCCCGAGGAGTCCTCGGCTGTCAGGTGCAGATCAGAAATCAGAACAACAGGTCCAGTGATATCCATTGTGTAAAAAACAGTGTTGATGGCCAGCGCGCCGAGTCGTTTTCCCCATAGCTGAGTCCGATCGTGCGGGTGGACTATACCGCACTCCCGACCTGTCTATTGCATTGGGCTAAAAGCGAAAACACACGTAGGTGGAGGATGTCGACGATACGTTGACCAGGAGCATTTCGATAGAAACGCCGACTACTCAATGATGTGCAGAATAAAATGATTTTGCAGATTTAAAAAACGCTG
>Ga0302123_10003242_pt1 | contig 10859 bp, 15 predicted proteins | sample CB21_321_MG_FD_203109 | JGI IMG/M metagenome (GOLD analysis project Ga0302123, IMG submission 203109) | Marine microbial communities from Western Arctic Ocean, Canada - CB21_32.1 | ecosystem: Environmental > Aquatic > Marine > Oceanic | place: Canada: Western Arctic Ocean | collected 2017-09-28 | reverse complement strand
TTACCGCGCCAAACCCAAGCAACGTCACACCAGTCCTGTTCGCTCCGGTTCTTCTTCCGGTAATAGCGACATCCGTTCCCCCGAGTCATCGACTCCCTCAAGTCACTTTCATTCACCTCATTCACAGTTCGCTTGGTCTGACTTCAACCGTTTGATGAACGCTTTCATACTCGTCGGCGTATACACTGGCAGCTCTCTGCGTCTTACCAATGCCTCTGCCTCAGTCACCACACCGTTATCCCGCGTGGCAATAAAAATCAGGTCGTCGGGATGCCCCGAAGCAAGCGCACAGGCCAGACCGCAAATCGCCCGGTCCACCGATGAGTTCGGACCGCGTTTGCGCCGCAGCGGTTGATAGTCGAGAAACGGGTCGATGTCGCACGCCTCGCCCCCCAGCTCCTGCAGCAACATGCTCAGACGCTCCTGAGCCTTGCGCCCCACCACCTCCTTGCCCGGCATCTCCAGCAGACGCTGGACCTCCTTCTCCACACGGTTCGGCACAAGCTCGCGGACCACATGGACTACCCCGTCTGGGAACGCGGCTTCGACCTCGGCCGGCGGCCACACACCGCCATTGATCAGGTAACAACTGTCGTAAATAACATGGATCACCAAAAAAATCCCCTCTCCAGTTCCTATATCTGGTTGCAGCGGGCAGCCAGACAGGCGGTATCGACAAGCTCCGAACTTATCTCTCGTGTTGTCGACGCATTGGCATACCAAAGGCCTGCCGATTTCAGCGCCTGGTCATCACAAAAACCACCGCGCCCGCCAGCGCTGCGGCGCAGGTAAGAACAGCCAGCACGACGCTCTCCACCGTCGAGTACGTCTGGTTGCCAAGGAGCACGCCAATGGATGATGAAACAGCACCCACCGCAGCGCCCAGAACGAGCTCGTTGTGCCGGGCAATCCGGGCACAGACAAAACCACCGAGTGCCGAAAAAAACAGGCCGGAGGCAGTCATGAACAGGCCTATACCGGAAGTCAACGACAAGTCAGTGAATGTCTCCTCGATCTCTGCCTGACTCGCGCCCTGGCTTGACATGTAAACGCCCACGAGAATACCCACGGCAATAAGGAAAACGAAGGTACAGAAAAAGTCTATCACGACACCGAGACCAACCGCCTTGACAGGCGAGCCACGGCGGTCGGCAGATCCGTTCATTTCGGATTCCGGAGATGAGTACATGTTGTCGTTCATGCAATGACCATGTATGGAAGTTGGTTGCGTATCGTGCGCATAACGAACGCATCCACAGAAAAGCCGCCTATCGTGTTTCTGTGCATGCGTTCGTTATGCGTCTCCGGGAAACAAATCATCCTCACTCTTCGCTGCCCAGTCGAACACTTCTGTTTTGAATTTGTCCGCGGCACATGGCACTTCAGTGAACCTGAAGGTGGCCCGCATAAGCAGGTCCAACGACTCTCCGGTATGATGGAAACATACGGCCAGTCACTCATCTGGCAAATAGCGTATGGGGCGTGCCGGTGCAAAGAGTTTCGTCTCACCGGCAGAAACAACGCAATTCAGAACGTAGATATACTGTGACTCTGGTGTAATACGTCCCAGGCAACCGCCGATATGTGTCGTTGGGTGAATTGACCATTGGCGCAGGACGTCCAATCACTCAACCACAGCATCTTCCCGTCGGGAACATGATAGACCGGGAAATCGTCTCCTCTTCTTTCGGCAGATGGTCCAATTGCAACATGAAAGCTCACTTCTTTCTCGAAGGTGTCCGTATCGCCTTCACAGGCGTAGCGTGTATAGCTGCGTATCGACCGATAGTTAAACACCAGATTGTCGTTCAGCATTTCACTCCCTCGGCTTTCACAAACACAACAACATAATCGACAACACCGATCCCACTACCCGACCCCGAGAACTTTCATGTGCAGCTTCCAATTCAAACGCTATCTGCTATGCTATAAGTCACAGGTCTTGACACTTGCGGCTTGCACCTTGGCCACCTTGAGTAAGGGGGCGCTTTTAAGAGCTTCGGTCAAGGCCATCAATCTTAAACGTGAATACAGGTCATGAATTCGAAAATCATCATCGGCCCGCAGTTTTTCAACGCTGAGTACGACTCCGAACCGCGACGCCGGGGCTTGGCAAAACTCGAGCAACTGGGCGAACTGGCAGACGAACCGACCGACCGCATGACGGCTGATCACGCCGTTGGCGTTGTTGCCGGAATGCTCAGCAACGTGACGGTTACCGACGAGTTCTACGAGGCCGCGACAGACCTGCGTATCCTTGCACGCTGGGGCGTCGGCTATGACCAGGTCAATGTCGAAGCAGCAACGCGCAGCGGCGTCCTCATCACCGTCACACCGGTCCACATGGATGCGGTCGCCGAGTATACCCTGGCACAATGGCTCGCGACACTCAAGAGAACCTACGAACTGAACCGTCTGGCACACAGCGGCGACGCCTCGATTATCCGTACTTATGAAGCGCAGGGATCGACCCTTGGCCTTTACGGCTGCGGCCGTATCGGACAGGAGATGGCAATGCGTGCCCGACCGCTTCTCGGGCCCCGGGGGCGACTGCTGATCTACGACACGCGCCCCGATATTGCAGAGATCGCAAAACGGTTCGATGCCGAAGTCATCGATGACCCGGAGACGCTGTTCGAACAGTGCGACACCGTCTGCCTGCACGTCTCCGGTGACACAACCGTCGTGACCTATGACCTGCTCCGCCGCATGCAACCGCACGCCTCGCTGATCAACCCCTCGCGCGGCGATCTGGTCGATGACGATGCGGTGCATCGCGCCATCGAGGAAGGGCAGTTCTATTACTACGTGGTCGACGACCCGGCCAACGGCACGCGGGCCGTGCACAGGGGGCATCCGCGCGTCATCTGCACCAACCACAACGGCGGCATCTCCGTAGAATCAACGATCCGCCTGGACCAGAAATGCTTCGAACAGGTGACCGACGCTCTCGCCGGACGCAAGCCCGAGCACATCCTCAATCCCGAAGTACTGTCGCATCCACGGGTGACAGCGTGGATGGGAAAATAGGGCAAGCATCACGGTTCATGCAAGGCGACGATCCACTCGACTTCGAGAAGACCGTTGAGTGCAGCAATGAAAAGGCGCGTACTGACCCCAGATAGGCCGTATCGCCCCTGGCAGTCACGGTTGCCCGTAAGGCAGGAGAGGAACTTCCAGTCCCTTGATCTCAGTCAATTTCTCGCATGCTCAGCCACCCCACACGCCCTCCCTCCCCTTGACCGAAAAACGGCAGACCCTTACGCCAGCCAGGCGTCAATCCTCCGCTTGATCCAAGAATGGTGCAAGCTGTTCCAGAGTCCGAGATCCGTGTTCAATCGCCAACTTCTCACATTCGTCCTTCGTTCTGGAGATGGCTTTCATCAGGCTCCGAAGTTCTTCCCCGTGACCAAGCAAGTTGCCGCCGGAACCTCCTTGTAATCCACGCTTATAACTTTTAATAATTGCCTTCCCCGCGGATGTGGATTCCGCCTCCTCAATGAACCTGTAGAGTGCGTCCGTAGCCTGGCAGTGCGCCAACCAGGCAAGACGGAAATCATTTGGACACTTGGTTCTGTCAATCATTCTCAGTTGGGCACTGCGCTTTCTCAACGCCTCCACAAGGTCGTCGTCCTGTTGCGCCGCGCGGACTTTTTCGCCTTTCAGCAGAACCCGTTCAATTGGAGTTATGGAAGCCAACCGTTCTGCCGATTCCAATTGGGCCAGCGCCTTTTCGTGCCCCTGCGCAGCCGCCTTACGGAACCATTTCACCGCCTCCGCATCGTCCTCGGGCACGCCGTAGCCGTTGGCGTACGCCTCGCCAAGCATATATTGCGTCTCGGCCTTTCCCTGCTCAGCCGCCTTGCGGATCCACTTCGCTGCCTCCTCACGGCTCTTAGCTACACCCTCGCCGTTGGCATACATCCAGGCGAGGTAGTGCTGTGCGGCGGCGTCTCCCGCCTCGGCCTTCTTCAGCATTGTTTGAAAATCTTCTGCAGCAATGGCGCACACCGCGACCGACAGGACGATCAGCAGCGTTCGACACAATAAAATTACATGCACAGGTTTGCCCCCGGAAATACTCATCACTCTCCCCTTGTTATTGTCGCCCATACCTCGACACCTTGCGCCGTGCACAACCCGATACGTATTCGAGCTTTTCTTGTTCATTGTGAAAATATCGCAGTCCGCACTGGTCAGTACAAGTACCAGCAGAGCCGGCAGGTAAAATCATTGACCGTGCATCGATCCCAACGCGCTTCCACTCGACGCCGGCCCTCTATTCTGCATGCCGTCGGCATTCAGGACAACGGCATTGCCTGGAGCCAGAACGCGTTTACCATTCGGCCCCCCCAGGGCGTGCTCGACACGCTGTCCTCGGAGGGGTATCGCTCTTTCGCCGGAGCGATCTGCTTCTATGAAGCCTATTCACCGCGACTCGAGTACGAAAAGTATCTGTCGCGGTCCTCACAGGACGTGTTGAAGCAATGGGATGAATCATTTAATGAGGCACTTGACAACCTCGGGCAGGTCCCGCGCGCCGTTCTCGCCCAGGACAAGTCCTCCTTCGAAAAAGCCCTCGCCAGTCACCACCCCACCGAAATCGGCCGATTTGTCGCTCTGATCCACATCTGCAAGGAGGTCCAGCAGATGCACACCCAGGGCAACGGTTACCTGGTTAAGCGTTTTACCACGCACGAGATCAAAATTCTCTGGGAGCGCTTTACCCCCCTTTGGATCAGGCCCTTCAGGCCAACGAAGCACAGAACATTCCCGCCTTCCAAATCCGCGGCCTCAGCGATATCGCCTCAACGAAATGGTGCCCACCTACGACATTGATCGATTCGTCCCGAGTCTTTTGTGAACTCAAAATGACAGCGAACGTTGCCGTCCAAACGAGCCGGCCGAGTTGCTGACTCATTGAAATCGATGCCCGAAGAACCCGCAAAATCCCGAACTTTAGGAAGGACCGTCTGGTCGAATGACTTTATGATGTTACCATACCCCGCGCCGGCACACCATCCTTTAATACCTCACGGGGACAAACAGATGCACCGAAAAGCCACCCACCACCACCGCTCACTGAGATCTCAATGGCTTCAGGCGGTGGTTTGTTTGCTGATAATGATCCCCGTTGGGACTGCCTATGCCCATGGGGTGTCTTCGGCAGATCGCGAAGCCATGGTCGGTGGCGGTGCATTGGAGTATCTCTGGCTAGGCGCGACCCACATGTTGACCGGCTACGATCACTTGTTGTTCCTGGTCGGCGTGATCTTCTTTTTGACGAGTTTTCGAGATGTCGTGCGGTTCATCACCGCCTTCACCGTGGGACACTGCATCACACTCCTGGGCGCAACATTGGCGGGCATCAGCGCAAACGCCCACCTCATCGACGCGGTCATCGCTGTCAGTGTCATTTACAAGGGGTTCGAGAACCTCGATGGATTTAAGCGGGTCTTCAAGAAAAACGCACCCAACCTGCTTTGGATGGTCTTCGGCTTTGGACTCATCCATGGTTTTGGCCTTTCTACCCGTTTGCAAGAACTTCCCCTTGGAGATGACGGCCTCATTGTTCGGATCCTTTCCTTTAATTTGGGTGTGGAACTGGGGCAGATCGGCGCACTGTGCGTCATGTTGATGTTCTTCAAGGTGTGGCAGAAGACAGGTTCTTTCAGCAAATTCAGCACCGCGGCCAACTGGGTGCTGGTCTTGGCTGGTCTTGGATTGCTGGTGTTTCAAATGATCGGTTTTTTCACCGAACCGGATCACCATGCCCACCCAGAACAACCCGTCCCCGAGCATGTGGCACCTGACCAACATCACGAAAACGACCATGCCGAAGACCATGGTCACGACCACAAAGGCGCCCATGGACACGATCACGAAGGGGACCATGGACACGCTCACTGAGCCGGGATGATTCAGCGAACGAATCTCCGCCACCGAAGCCGCCGCGGATTCGGCCCGCCCTCCTCCCCTGCCAGTGCAGGGCTCGGAACGCCCCTATCAGTTAGGCAAAAAATCCCTTAAACGCAAAAAAGAATAAAATTGATAGCCCCGCACCCACTGGCAAGGTCACAATCCAAGACAAAATAATTTTACCAACAACTCCTAAATTGATTGCTCCTATGCCTCTGGCAAGACCTACACCCAATACAGCACCAACTAAGGTATGGGTCGTGGATATGGGCAAACCGGTTCCAGAAGCAATGACAACAGTTCCAGCTGCGGCTAATTCGGCAGCAAAACCACGACTGGGCGTCAACTCGGTGATTGCTCTCCCGACAGTTATCATCACTCTAAAGCCCAAGGTGGCAAGGCCGAGAACAATCCCGGCAGCGCCAACCATTAATATCCAAGGCGGAACGACTGATTTCGCGGCGATTTCCCCACCACTTTGGACCACTGAAACAATTGCTGCCAAAGGGCCTATTGCATTAGCGACATCGTTCGAGCCATGAGCAAATGCCATTGCACAAGCAGTGAAAACCATCAAGATGGCAAATATTTTCTCCACGCCATCAAACATGGTTCCGTTTTTTTCCTTTATTTCATTGTCGACTCGCTGCAATAAGAGTGTGCCTAAAAGTGCAATAATTAAACCAAAAACCAAAGACCAGGCAATGCTCTCTATAGCAGTAAAGCTGAGTCCCACATGCTTTAACCCTTTGAGAAAAGTAACCATGGCAACTACAAAGCCTGCCAAAAGCATATAAAAAGGGACGTATCGTTTGGCACACATGAATGGGTCTTCTTTCTGTAAAATCAATTTCTTAACGCTGGTGAATAACAGGAAGGAAATGGTTCCTGCCATCACGGGAGAAACGACCCAACTGGCAACTATGGAAGCCACTTTGGGCCAATAGACAACGTCGACATCGATACCAACTGCTGCAAAGCCGACAATGGCTCCTACGATTGAATGTGTGGTTGATACAGGCCAGCCAAAGTACGAAGCGATCAACAACCATATACCAGCCGATAGCAAAGCGGCCAACATGCCAAAAACAAGTAGTTCGGGAGTTTCCTCAATGACGCTTGCGTCGATAATTCCTTTCCGAATGGTTGATGTAACCTCTCCCCCAGCGAGATACGCACCGGCAAATTCAAAAATACAAGCTACCAATATCGCTTGTGCTACAGTCAATGCTCTCGAACCAACCGAAGTGCCCATTGCATTGGCAACATCATTCGCACCAATGCCCCAGGCCATGAAGAACCCAAAAATACAGCCTAAAATCAGCAGGACGTGTCCATGCTCAGATAGTACTTCAACCATTCTCTACCCCTATGATTATTTGGAGACCAATCGGATTAAAATATGTCCAACAGTTTGCGATATGTCTGCAAGAGAACCTATTCTGTTGATGATGTCATAGAAAAACATCACGTCAACAGGAGGAAAGCCTTTTTCAATTAAGAAAAAATCATTTCTCAAAGCTGCTTCCAACTCATCATCCTCCTGTTCAAGTTGTTCCAACTCTGCAACAAGCTCTTGCAGTAATACTGCATCCCTTGAACCAAAGCCACTTTTTTGTATTTCATCAACTTTCTCGATTGCTGCTGAAGCTTGTTCGGAAGCTTTTATGACTGCATTGGAAAAAGAAATAAATTGGTCACTGACTTGCTCTGGGATTTCCATATGCCTGCCAATCATGATTCCAGAAATGTCTTTAGCAGTATTTGGAATTCCGTCCATGGCATAAACAAGATCGAGTAGATCTTCTCTAGAGACAGACATGAATAGGAATTTTGGCAGGTTGCTACGAATTTTATTCTTAATACCGTCTGCGGCATGTTCAAGTTCAATTATTTTTTGGCGATACTGAGACGCAGCATCCCAATCGGATTTTTTCGCAGAATTTAGAAAGTTTTGCAGTTCTATAGCTGCCCTTTTTCCTACGTCCATATGTTCTTGAAGTGAAGAAAAAGGGGACTTCGCAAACATCCCTAAAAAAGAATCGTTAGACATAAAAACAACCTCCTTTGCCATTGTTGACATTTTCTTTTAGCAGTATGATAAATCTCATGACGGACAAGTAACATTCTAAAAAATGTTTTCAACTTTTTAAAAAAATCTATTTTGCACATCAACACTCCTAGATTATTTTTGGTTTTTTTTCGCAGTTTCTCCTGGTAAATGATTGTATGGCTCGTCTGCGTTGGGGACATTGATGGCATCGGGATGAGAGAACGACTGCCCACGCTTCCACCAGCCACGAGATCCGCACACGTCACCGCCTTGTCGGCTTCATGGACGCCCAATTCGACGACTTTGGCGTGTCTATCCGGAGCGCCATGGGGCTTGGCCACCCGTGATTCTTGACCCCCTGGACGAGCACCTAAAGTGCGGCGAAATGTATGAGGACCTCGCTCGGGTGCACCGCAACGACTGCGGCATAGCATGTTTGTCGCCCTTTCGTGCAAACAGAGATGCATCTGTTCAAGAATTCCGGAAAGCACCCCCCCATCAGTTATCAGTCCTGGATCTGGAAAAAACCACTGTCGTAAGTGAAAAGGGATTGCAAGTCAATATCCAGTCGTTGGCTTGTCTATCAATCTGGGTATCCTGCGGTGCGATTCGATTGGGAGCTTGGAAATCATTGGTTAAAAGTGGGTCACAAATACCCAGGACAGATGCGCTCGTATGAGACGGTTCGTATTTGGCTGAGATTTTCGTTTGGATTCGAATAACCTCTTCGTGATCTATGTGTGGATTCACGATCGAAAGAGTCATTCGGTTGCCATCCGGCGTCATGGACGCAACGATATCAAGTGACGGCAAGGATCGGGTGTCGCCATTGTCCGAAAACTCAAATGTGTCGATGTTGCCTTCGACAGATATCACGTGGGCGCCAGCGTGGTTCTTGAGCATATCAAACACATGATATGTGGGGGTGCGAACCAGAGCGGATCCCTGTGTCTTCATTAGGCAGTGCAACGTATTTACTGTTTGTGCCAGATTGGCCATTACTACACGGTCCGCCCGACGGATAAACCCATGTAACACCCGAGCCGCAAAGAGTGCATCTCGCATCGTCCCTGGCTGTTCCATATTGTTGGGCACTGAACGGATTGGGAACCCTGGCCTGATAGAGATCTCATCATGCCACGAGCCCCATTCATCAACAACAATATCGATTTTCGTGTGACCTTTTGTATGGCAGTCGACTGCTTCAATAGCACGGGCCACAGCGTTGTCAACATTAGCAGCTTTTGCCAATAGCGTGTAGGTATTTTCAGGGGCGAGGCGGTCCGCCGGTGCCGGATGGGCATAGCTGTGAAGTGACAGCAGGTCGATTATTTCAGGCCGGTCACCGAGGGCGGCCATCAGTCGCGGATTCCAATCGCCGCTATTATCGCCACAGACAATTATTTTCGCATCAGGCTGTGCTTGTCGAATATAGAAACCATAGCGCCGCACTTCATGAGCATATTCTTCTGGTGAGTATTGCCACCCTGTCTCGTTGCCAATGGACCAGTACTTGACTCCATAGGGCACATCGTGTCCGTATTGTCTCCGCAATTGTGCAACGTTACTTTGCGTCGATCCGTTACAGTACTCAATCCAGTCGAGTGTTTCCTGTGGGCTCCCTGACCCAAGATTGGTCTGTAAGACGGGCTGAGCTCCGATGCACTGGCACCAACGAATGAATTCATCAGTGCCGAAGTGGTTCGATTCATCACCACCCCAGAAAATATTGCGCCTTCGGGGGCGTTCGGTACGGGGACCGACGCCATCCTGCCAGTGGTAGCAATCAGCGAAGGTCCCTCCCGGCCACCGAAAGGCCGGGGCGCCGATCTGACGCAAAGATTCGATAATGTCCAGCCGCAACCCATCGTCCTGTGGTATGCTTGGATCATTGCCGGCCCATATACCATCGTTAATACAGCTGCCCAGGAACTCCACGAAGTGTCCGAAGATCTCTGGAGAAATCGTGGGGGGACGTTCACAAGCGACTAGATTGATGAGTTGCGTTGGCATAGTACGTTCCAGTTACTTCAAATGGAATAAAAGATTTTTGATATTGGTCCTTCTCCTGCCGTCGTTCAAGAGTTCCGAAAGCAATCCCCTATCAGTCTTTATACCGAGGTTGTACTGCGCCTCGGCATCGCCCGCTTCAGCCTTCTTACGCACTGCGAGCCGGTACTGCGCATGGGCATCTCCCGCTTCGGCCTTCTTGCGCAGTCCTTCCAGATCGTCTGCCGCGACGGTACACGCCGCAACCGCCAGCACGATCATCAGCGTTCGAATGAACGCAATTACATGCACAGCTTTGCCCCACGATGTTTTCATCACTGCGGCCTTGTTGTTAACGCCCATACCTCGACGCCGTGCACCGCGCATAGCCTGGAAACGTATTCGAGCTTCTGCTGTTCGGCACCGAAAATATCGTAGTACGCACTGATTATCGCAAGTACGGACTGCTGCCCGGTCACGTCGCCGTAGTGCAGCGCCTTATCGGCGACGTCTTGCCCCCCGCAGCCAAGGCGACGGCTGAATGGCGGTAATGGCGGCAGCTTTCATGGGCGACGGGATCTGTGTGGAAAATTGTCAGCGACAGTGATAATATATTCGCCATGCACGGTAATGAAATAACCGAAAACATGACCTTCGCCGGCCTGAAATCGTTTCCGATTATTAGTCTCATGAAGGGGTAATGCAAGTACGTACATGGAGACGCAATACTGGTGACGCATAGCGCCACAAACACCGTGGTTAAGCCAAACTCTGGCGCTATACATAGATTTGCCCGGGTGGCGAAATGGCAGACGCAACAGACTTAAAATCTGTTATCCGTAAGGGTGTGTGGGTTCGAATCCCACCCCGGGCACCAAGGGCATAATACTCGATGCTG
>Ga0302123_10003237_pt1 | contig 10864 bp, 9 predicted proteins | sample CB21_321_MG_FD_203109 | JGI IMG/M metagenome (GOLD analysis project Ga0302123, IMG submission 203109) | Marine microbial communities from Western Arctic Ocean, Canada - CB21_32.1 | ecosystem: Environmental > Aquatic > Marine > Oceanic | place: Canada: Western Arctic Ocean | collected 2017-09-28 | reverse complement strand
GAAGCCGCCCAACACGTCGTCCAACACGTCAAGACTACCGTCGCCCACATCCTTGGACGAGCCGCCGTGACCCGGCAGGTCGAGGGCGTAGACCCGGCGGCCGTCGGCCAGAGCCGGCTGATTGAACATCCAGGTGTTGAGGTCGCCGCCGAAGCCGTGGGCCAGCACCACGGGCACGCCGTCGTCCTCACCGTTTGCCAGGAAGCGGATGGTGCGGTCTCCCACCATGACTGTCTCGGTGGCCGGGCCGGCCTCGGCGCCGTCGTCATCCGGGGTCTCGACTTCAAAACCACCGACGAATTCGTCGATCGCCGCGTCGCTGACCGAAGCCTCGGCGACCACGCCGAGCAGACCGCCGACCGGCAGGGTATCGCCGACGGCGGCGATGCGACGGCGCAACACGCCGGCCTGCTTGGCCTCAATGCCGTTGGCGATCTTGGTCGATTCGACGTCGAGGACTTCGGCCCCTTCCTCGACCACCGCGCCTTCCTCAATGTGCCAGTCGGTGACCGTGCCTTCGTCCATGGCCATGCCCCATTTCGGCATGGTCAGGGCGTATATTGGCTCATCACTCATTGGCCATAGCCGGCCACGGCGCGAACCGCGTCGGCGATCTTCTCGGGGCTGGGAATATAGGCGTCTTCAAGCTCGGGGGCGAAGGGCACCGGGGTGTGCGGCGCGGTGACCATCCTGACCGGCGCCTTGAGGGCGGCGAAAGCGTGCCGCGACACCAGGGCGGAAATATCCGTCGCCATATTGCAGCGCGGCGGCGACTCATCGACGACCACCAGGCGGCCGGTGTTCTCGACGCTTTCGATGATGGTGTCCTCGTCCAGCGGCGACGTGGTGCGCGGGTCGATGACCTCGCATTCGATGCCCTCGGCGGCCAGGGTCTCGGCCGCGGCCACGGCGAAATGGACCATGCGAGCGAAGGCGACGATGGTCACGTCGCCGCCGTCGCGCAGGATATTGGCCTCGCCGAAGGGGATGGTATAGGGCTCCTCGGGGACGTCGTCGCGGACCTCGTCGTAGAGCAGCTTGTGTTCGAAGAAGATCACCGGGTCGTTGTCGCGGATGGCGCTGATCATCAACCCCTTGGCGTCGTAGGCCGACGACGGGATGACGCATTTCAGGCCCGGAATGTGGGTGAACAACGGATAGAGCGCCTGGGAGTGTTGCGCCGCCGCCCGATAGCCGGCGCCCATTTGGGTACGGATCACCACCGGGGTCGTCGCCTTGCCGCCGAACATGTAGCGGAACTTGGCCGCCTGATTGAATATCTGGTCGAAGCAGACCCCCATGAAATCGACGAACATAAGCTCGGCAATGGGCCGCAGGCCGGTCGCCGCGGCGCCCACGGCGGCGCCGATAAACGCCGACTCGCTGATCGGCGTGTCGAGCACCCGATGCTCGCCGAACTCGGTGATCAGGCCCTTGGTGATGCCGAGATCGCCGCCCCAGGCGTCTTCTTCGCCGGGCGCGCCTTTGCCGCCGGCGATGTCCTCACCCATCATGATGACGGTCTCGTCGCGGGCCATTTCCTGGAAGAAGGCCTCGCTCAGGGCCTGGCGGTAGCTGATAACGCGTGCCATGACAATGTCCCCCTAATAAGAAATGTAGACGTCGGTGGTGAGGTCGGCCTCGGTTGGCCGGGCGCCACTCTCACCGAGCGCCACCGACTGGTCGATAAGCGATGCGACCTCGTCGTCGACCGCGTCCAGATCGGCGCCGTCGAGCAGGCCGGCCTCGGTCACCCGGCCGCGGAAGATAGCCAGACAGTCGCTCTGGGCACGCAGGGCCGCAGCCTCACCGTCGCCCCGGTAGGTCTGGGAATCGCCTTCGTGATGGCCGTAGAAGCGGCCGAACTTGACCTCCAGCAGGGTTGGCCCGCCGCCGCCCCGGGCGCGCTCAATGGCCTCGCCGGCGGCGTCGTGGACGGCGAAGAAATCGAAGCCGTCGACCTGGATGCCGGGCATGCCGAAAGCCTCGGCCCGGTTGACGATATCGCCGCAGGCGACCGCCCAGCCGCTCGCCGTGGACTCGGCGTAGCCGTTGTTTTCAAACACAAAAACGACCGGCAGGTTCCACACCGATGCAAGGTTCATGCTCTCGAATGTGGTGCCCTGGTTGGAGCCGCCGTCGCCGGTGAAGGTCACCGCCACGCCGCCGGTGCCCAGCGTCTTGTGGGTCAGCGCCGCGCCGCAGGCCAGCGGCGGGCCGCCGCCGACGATGCCGTTGGCGCCCATCATGCCCTTGTTGACATCGGCGATGTGCATGGAGCCACCCTTGCCGCCGCAGATACCGTCGCGGCTGCCGAACAGTTCAAGCATCATGGCGCCCGTGTCGACGCCCTTGGCGATGCAATGGCCGTGACCCCGGTGGGTCGAACAAATGCGGTCGTCATCGGTGAGGTGGGAACAAACCCCGACAGCCGAGGCTTCCTCGCCGGCGTAAAGATGGACAAAGCCGGGCAGGGCGCCGGCCTCGAACAGGTCATGGACCCGGTCCTCGAAGCGGCGAATGGTCGCCATCTTGCGATAGGCTCCGAGCAACGCCTCGCGGCTCAATTGCATCGCGGCACCAGCGGTCATCTCATCCTCCCCGGTTATTCAAGGCGTACGCCTTGAACGAATGCTAGCCCATTTCCATCCGGCCGGTCATGGGCTTTGTCGGCTCGCCTTCATCGCCGGCGGTAATGATGGTTTTGCCATGGCGGCGAAAACCTTCAAGTCACAGCTTGGCGCTCTCTCATGATGGCGTATGATTGCGGGCTTACAGGGGGAGATAGAGCGACATGACCATTTCAAATTCCGAGACCTACACCGGCCTGACGCCCGGGGCCATGGAACCGTGGCCCGCCGAGCTCGCCGACCTGGCCTTCACCCGTGAGGAGTATCTCGGGCGTATCCGCCGCTTGCGCGAACGCATGGCGCACAACAATATCGATCTGCTCTACGTTACCGCGCCCGACCACGTGGCCTACCTGCACGGCTATGCGGCAAGCTGGTACAAGACCAGTGGTCCCATGCGCTATCCCCAGCTCTACGGCACGGCAATCCACGTGGATTCCGACGAGTTCATCCATTTCGACAATCCCACCGAACTGCCGGTGCTGGGCAAGACCTCGGTGTCCACCGACAACCGCTTCTTCACCTCGCGCGATGCCGGGCCCTGCCTCGAGTTTGTCATCAGTGAGCTCAAGGCCAAGGGCTGGCTCGGCGGCACCGTCGGCATGGAATACTGGAGCTATCTGCCCAACCGGGCCATCAGCACCATGCTGGAAGGCGGTTTCCTCGCCGAGAGCTGCCGGGTTGTGGATGCCAGCGCAATGGTGCGTCGGCTGCGGCTGGTTAAATCAACCGCCGAAATCGCCCATATCGAAAAGGCCACCGAGATCGCCGATATCGGCCATCTGGCGGTCCGCGAGTTCGCCCGGCCCGGCATGACGGAGTTGGAACTCTACGGCGAGACCCTGCGGGCCATGATGGCGGCGGGCGGCGAGTCCCCGGCTCTGGTTCACAGTTTTACCTCGGCCCCGATCCGCGACGGCCGGCCGGTTGCCTCCGGTCACGCCATGATGGGGCGCAAGGTCATCGAGGCTGGCGACTTCCTCAAGATCGATATTGCCGGCGTCTACTACCGCTATCACGCCAATGTCCAGCGCGGCTACGTGGTCGGCGACCCGCCCGCGGCGATGATGGAGAACGTCGCCACGGCGGCCGGGGGTTTCGATGTCATGGCGACGGAGGTCAAGGCGGGCATGACCGTGCGCGAGGTCATCGCCATCCTCCAGCGCTACTACAAGGACGTCGGCTTGTGGGACCAGCCGGGCTGGGCCCTGGGCTACGAACTCGGCCTCAGTCTGCCGCCGGACTGGGTCGGTGAGTTTTATTTCCATTTCCGCGACGAGCGCGACCTGGACCGGGTGTTCGAGGAAAACATGGTGACCAACTTCGAGAGCATGTTCAACACCTGGCTGGTCGATACCCTGGTCTATGGCAAGGACAGCACGCGAATTTTGTCCAAGACGCCGTTTGATCTGCTGGGTGTTGGTTGAGCCCATGACCGATATTCTGATTATCAATGCGACGATAATCACCATGGACCCGGATCGCCGGGTCATCGACCATGGCGCCGTGGCCATCGCCGACGGTCGGATTGCCGAGGTCGGCCCCAGCGACGAACTGGCGGCGCGGCACGATGCGGCGCGGGTCATCGACGGCCACGATATGGTCGCCATGCCGGGGCTCATCGATTGTCATGGCCACGCCGGCCACGGACTCATCAAGACCATGGGCAGCAGTACGGGCAACGCCTGGACAGAGGCTTGCGAGACCGTCTACACGGTCGCCTCCAGCGTCGATTTTTGGCGTGCCGAGGCCCGGCTGGCGGCCCTGGAGCGGCTCAAATGCGGCGTCACCTGCGGGGTTTCGTTGCTTGGCGGCGGCAACGACATCATGCGTACGGACGAGCCGGCCTACGGCGAGGCCCATTGCCGGGCGGTCGCCGAGGTCGGCATTCGTTCGTTCCTCGCCGTCGGGCCGTGCCGGCCGCCGTTTCCCCGGACCTTCGCCCGCTGGGAGGGCGACCGGGCGGAGAGCCTGTCGATCACCCAGGCCGATCAATTGGCGAGCTGCGAAGCGTTGATCCATAGCTGCCACGGCATGGCTGACGGCAGGATCAGTATTGCTCTCAACCTACCGGTCTACGGTCGGCCGGCTGACGAGGACGGGTCGGGCGAGGCGATCAAGGCGCAATCGGACGCGGTGCTCGCAATGGCCCGCGAACATGGGCTGAAGCTGACCCAGGACGGCCACCGCAACGGCTCCATCGCCATCGCCCACGACGTCTACGGCCTGCTCGGGCCCGACGTCTTCCTGTCCCACTGCAACAACCTGTCGGACCGCGAGATTGACCTGTGCCGGGAGACCGACACCAAGATCGTCCACAACCCCAGCGCCATCGCCTCGGTCATGGCGCGCTGCCCGGCGCCGGAATTGATCGAGGCCGGGGTCACCGTGGCCATCGGCTCCGACGGCACCGCGCCGGACCGGGGCGCCGACATGTTCCGCCACATGTTCCAGTGCATGCACCACCAGCGCAGCCATTTTCACGACGCCAACGTCATGCCGGCGGGGAAGGTCATGGAGATGGTCACCATCGACGCCGCGAAAGTGCTCGGCCAGGGGGACCGCATCGGTTCCCTGGAAGCGGGCAAGGCCGCCGACGTCATCCTCATCGACATGGCCAAGCCCCATCTCTACCCGCCCAACATGCCGCTCTACCGCATCCCCAACTACGCCAACGGCGCCGACGTGGACACGGTGATCGTTGATGGGAAAGTGCTTATGGCGGGCCGCGCCGTGGCCACCGTGGATGAGGCCGAAGTGCTCGACGACGCCCGGCGCGAGACAGAATTAATGATCGAGCGCAGTGGCCTGCAGTCCCTGCTGGAAACCCCGGATGGCTTCTGGGGGCGAGCCCGCTTCCCGGATTAGCCCGCGGCCATATCGCGCAGGTCAATGCCTTACCGACAACCGGGCCCAATTGCTTGCCCCCGACCCGAAAATGATTGCCGTCGTCGCTCAGGGGCTCCAGTGGCTCGCCGAGATCAAGGAAGGCAATTCGAGCTCGATTGCGGAACTTGCCCAGCGATGTGGTGTCGATCGTACTGACGTTGGCCGGACGATTCCGTTCGCTTTCCTGGCGCCGGATATTGTCGAGGCAATTCTCGACGGTCGCCAGCCGGTGGAACTAACCGCGGCTCGCCTGAAGCGAGTGCGGGATCTGCCGTATTCATGGGACGATCAGCGCTGTCTCCTTGGATTTGTGCGATAAAACGATGCAGCGAAGCCACAAACTGTGGTCAAAAACATAGGCCCGAGAGACGGTTGGCATATTGGCGGCGAAAAACTTGGAAACTCTCGTCTCTGCACCACGAAATGTAGCCCAATAGAGGCGTAACCTACGGAAAAAACGGGTAACTACAGGCCCATACCGTGGTCGCCAATATCGCTGAAGTGGAGTGGTGGAGCCGAGGGGAGTCGAACCCCTGACCTCCACGTTGCGAACGTGGCGCTCTCCCAACTGAGCTACGGCCCCGGATCTTAGCTTGGGTGGCAGTCGATGCCAGCCTGTGGCGCCGACGATGGCCGGCAGCTCAGGCTCGGGGATAAGTAGGGGGGCATGGGTCTCGTGTCAAGGGTGGCGCGGGCCGTTTACGAGGGGGTGCCGTGGCTGCGATTGATGCTATATACTCCGCCGCCAAATGCGGATTGTCGCCTTGGTTGGCGGATCCGCATGAGGTAACAACACAACGGTTGGGCGGGTGCCATGGGCGCGTTTTTCTGGCTTTTTGATACAGTGATCAATCTCTACACCATGGTGATTATCGCCCAGGTGGTCTTGAGCTGGCTGGTCTCCTTCAACGTGGTCAATACCAGCAACCGCTTCGTCTTCACGATTGGCGATTTTCTTCACCGGGCCACCGACCCGGCGCTCAAACCTCTACGCAAGATCATGCCCAACCTGGGTGGTCTCGATATCTCGCCTATCGTATTGATCCTCGGCTTGATCTTCGTGCGGCGGCTTCTCGTCGATGTCCAGTACTCAATGATGTGAGCATCGCGCCGGTCACAAAGACTGTGGGCGGCCTGCGGGTTGCCGTGCGATTGACGCCGCGGGCCTCGAGGGCCGGTATTGATGGCGTCAGACTTGACGCGGCGGGCGATGCCTATCTACAAGTGCGCGTCACCGCGCCGGCCGAAGGCGGCAAGGCGAATGCCGCGCTGCTCAAACTGCTGGCCAAGGCCTGGGGTGTGACGCGATCGCATCTCGCCATTGTCGCCGGCGCTAAGGATCGCCGCAAAACCATTACGGTGGCGGGCGACCCGGCTGTTTTGAGTAAACAACTAACGTGCTGTTTTGACAGCGAAAACCGGAGTTGAAAAAATCATGTCCGAAGCCGCTATCATCGACGGAAAAGCCTTTGCCGCAAACCTGCGCGCCAAGATCGGCCGCGAGGTTGCCGCCCTCAAAGAAAGTTCCGGGGTGATCCCGGGGCTCGCCGTGGTGCTGGTCGGCGAGGATCCGGCCAGCCAGGTCTATGTCCGCAACAAGGGCAAATCGACGGTCGAAGCCGGCATGCACAGTGTCGAGTTCCGCATGGACGATGACGTCAGCCAGGACGTGGTGCTGGCCAAGGTCATTGAACTCAACAACGACGACACCATCGACGGTATCCTGGTGCAACTGCCGCTGCCCAGTCATATCGATACGGACGCGGTGCTGGCAGCCATCGACCCAGCCAAGGATGTGGATGGCTTTCATGTCATCAACGTCGGCCGCCTTTCCACCGGTCAGGACGCCCTGGTGCCCTGCACGCCGGTCGGCTGCATCATGATGCTGAAAGATCGCCTGGGCGACCTTTCGGGCCTTGATGCGGTCATCGTCGGGCGCTCGAACATCGTCGGCAAACCCATGGCTCAGTTGCTGCTGGCCGAGCACTGCACGGTAACCGTGGCCCATTCGCGGACCAAGGACCTGCCCGCCGTGTGCCGCCGGGCGGATATCCTGGTGGCCGCCGTCGGCCGGCCGGAAATGGTCCGTGGCGATTGGGTCAAGCCCGGGGCCACGGTGATCGACGTGGGCATCAACCGCATCGAGCGTGACGGCAAGAACAAACTGGTCGGCGATGTCGCCTTTGACGAGGCCGCGGCGGTGGCCGGGGCCATTACCCCAGTGCCCGGCGGCGTCGGGCCCATGACCATCGCCTGCCTGCTGCATAACACCGTGACCGCCGCCTGCCGCCGCCACGGTGTCGCCCGGCCCGAGGTCGACTAAGGCGAGACCATGACCGGTAGCTTGCCAGCACTGGTCGCGGCGGCGGTGTTCTTCGTCGTCAGCCATTTCACCCTGTCCCATCCGGCCCTGCGCGATGCCATCGTCGGGGGCATCGGCGAGAAGCCGTTTCGCGCGCTCCACGGGGTCGTCGACCTGGCCGCTCTGGCCTGGCTGATCCTGGCCTACGCCAGCGCCCCCTATGTGGAGCTATGGCCGCCGGTCATGGCCGCCCGCTATGTGCCCCTGGCCGTCATGCCGGTGGCTGCCGTTCTGCTGGTCTGCGGTCTGACCACCAAAAACCCCACGGCCATGTACTGGGATAAGCCCGACGCCGGCGACCCGGTGCCGGGCATCCTAAAGATCACCCGCCATCCGGTGATGTGGGCCGTGATCCTGTGGGCTCTGGCCCATATGGCGCCCAACGGCGATATGGGCTCAATCATCTTCTTCGCCGCCTTTGCAACAATGGCCGTGGTCGGCATGGGCGCCATCGACCGCCGCCGCCAGCGGCTTATGGGCGATGCCTGGGCGGCCATTGCCGCGACCACTTCAAATCTGCCCTTCGCGGCTCTGTTGGGTGGTCGCACCAAACTCGACTTCAAGGAAATCGGCATCTGGCGCATTGCCGGCGGGCTCGCCCTTTATGGCGCCCTGCTGCTGGCCCACGGTCGGGTGATAGGCCTGGCGGCGGCCCATCCCCGGTTGCGGGTGGTGGCGGCCGCGGCACCCGTGGCGCCCATGGCCGGTACTGAGCACAGGGCCGTTACCAACCTGCTTTTGCCGCCTCTGAGGTTCGCCGAGTATCTCGAGTTTTCCGGCCGTGAGAGGGCGTTTGGGCTCGATCCCGCCGGCCGCGACCCGCTGCCCGACCAGATGATAGGTCAACTTAACGAGGCCTTCATCGCCTATCTCAACCACGGTGGTTTTCCTCAATGCGCCGTAGCTGATGCGAGCCTTGATTCCGGTGAAATCGTCAGCACCGCCCTGCTCAACGATCTGCCCGGCCTCCACGGTATTGGTGACAGCGTCGAACTCAACCGCCTGTTCACCGCTCTGGCGCTCAATTCCGGCGGTGAGGCCAGTATTGAGGAACTCGCTCGGTTTTCGGGACTGGCCAAGAATACCCTCAAGCGCTACCTCGCCTATCTCGAGGCGGCGTTCCTTATTCGCCGGGTCCATCGGGTCGACGGCGACGCCCGCCGGTTCGAGCGGGCGGTGACGTTCAAGGTCTATGTCACCAATCCCAGCCTGCGCGCCGCCCTGGTAGGGCCGGTCGGCGCCGACGACCCGGTCATGGGACGTATGGCCGAGACCGGCGTGGTCAGCCAGTGGCTCCATGCGGATTGGGCGGCCGAGCGTAGCGCCTACGCCCGCTGGCCCGGCGGCGCGGTCGATTTTGTCGAACTCGACCTGGCCAGTGGCCAGCCGCAAATGGCGGTTGATGTGATGTGGGATGAACATGGCCTTGGCGAGCCCGAGGCCCTGGCCGCTTTTGTCGCCTTCGCCCGGGTCAACCAGGTGCCGGTCAACTACGTGCTGACCCGCGGGCGCAGCGGCAGAACCGATATGGCCGGCACCACAGTAGAGATTGAGCCGGTCAGCCGGTTTTGTTACAGGATCGGCCGCCAGATCGCCAATTTCAGCATCACAACAGGTAGTTAGAAGGGTTGTGTACCAATCAGTCCCGGCGTTGCTTCAGCAGCTTAAGGCGGAGCGCGTTGAGTTTGATGAAGCCTTCGGCGTCGTGCTGGTCATAGACGTCGTCCTCCTCGAAGGTGACGTGGGCCATGCTGTAGAGGCTGCCCGGCGCCTTGCGTCCGACCACGTCGGCGCGGCCCTTGTAGAGCTTGAGCCGCACTGTGCCGGTGACGTTGGACTGGCTTTGATCGATCGCCGCCTGGAGCATTTCCCGTTCCGGGGCGAACCAGAAGCCATTGTAGATGAGCTCGGCATAGCGCGGCATGAGTTCGTCCTTGAGGTGCGCCGCGCCGCGTTCCAGGGTAATGCTCTCCATGCCCCGGTGGGCGGCGTGAAGCACCGTGCCGCCGGGAGTCTCGTAGATGCCCCGTGATTTCATGCCGATGAAGCGGTTTTCGAGCAAATCCAGACGCCCGACCCCGTGGGCGCCGCCAATCTCGTTGAGCCGGGTCAGCAGGCTGGCCGGGCTCAGGATTTCGCCGTCCACGGACACCGCGTCGCCACGCTCGAATCCGATCTCGATGTAGAGCGGCTTGTCCGGGGCGTCTTCGGGGGCGACGGTGCGCTGGTAGACCATGTCGTCGGCCTCGATCCAGGGATCCTCGAGGATTTTGCCTTCGCTCGAGGTGTGCAGCAGGTTGGCGTCGACCGAATAGGGCGCCTCGCCGCGCTTGTCCTTGGCAATCGGAATTTGGTGTTTTTCGGCGAAGTCGAGCAGCCGGGTGCGTGAGCCCAGGTCCCATTCGCGCCATGGCGATATCACCCGGATGTCCGGGTTCAGCGCGTAATAGCTGAGTTCGAAGCGGATCTGGTCGTTGCCTTTGCCGGTGCAGCCGTGGGCCACCGCGTCGGCGCCCGTGGCGGCGGCAATCTCGATCTGGCGCTTGGCGATGAGCGGCCGGGCGATGGCGGTGCCGAGCAGGTAGATGCCTTCGTACAGGGCATTGGCGCGGAACATGGGGAAGACGTAGTCAGCCACGAATTCCTCACGCATATCGTCGACGTAAATTTCCGTGCAGCCGGCCATCTCGGCCTTCTTGCGCGCCGGCTCCAGGTCTTCGCCCTGACCGAGATCGGCGGTAAAGGTCACCACCTCGCAGCCGTAGGTTTCCTGCAGCCATTTGAGGATAACCGAGGTGTCGAGCCCGCCCGAATAGGCCAGCACGACCTTGTTTACGCTGTCGCTCATGTCCGTAGTTCCTACATGCCTGAAAAGCGCGCGCAGTATAGGCTTTCCGGGCATTGCGGCAAGTCTTGTGAACAGAGTTATTCCATCGGTCATCATGATGACCGATGGTATTACTTGGTCGCGAAGGCGTCCGGT
>Ga0302123_10003235_pt1 | contig 10866 bp, 9 predicted proteins | sample CB21_321_MG_FD_203109 | JGI IMG/M metagenome (GOLD analysis project Ga0302123, IMG submission 203109) | Marine microbial communities from Western Arctic Ocean, Canada - CB21_32.1 | ecosystem: Environmental > Aquatic > Marine > Oceanic | place: Canada: Western Arctic Ocean | collected 2017-09-28 | reverse complement strand
GTCACCGGTCATTGACTTCTTGTTGCGCGCGTGGGAGTTGAACGCCGCCGCCCGGTTCCAGGGATCCTCGCCCGGGTCCATGTCCGGGAAGCCCGACTGCACGCCCTGCCTCGCGAGTTCCACCGCCTGCTCCCTGGAGACGGTCATCTCCGCCCCGCGGGTGTTCGGCTGGATCTTGTTGACCGGCTCGAAGCGGATCACCTCGGCGCCCCACTCAGCGAGGAGCTGGGTGACGTGTGGGCCCGCCCACACCACGGTGACGGCGGCGATCCGGATGCCCTCGAGCGGTAGCCGCTTCGAGGAGCTCGATCGGGACGAGGCAGACGGCCCCGCTCGCTGGCGCGGTGGGCCCCACGGAGCCTCGAGGTCGGCGTCGTGCTCGCCCAGCAGCGGAGCCCGACGAGCGGGCGGCCGCGGGCTGGCCGACATCACGAAGGGCCGTCCCGGGTACACCAGCGGGCCGGTCTCCGGATGATCGACGGTCTCCCAGTAGCCGCGTCGGTCGTAGTGCTCGTCGCGGAACAGGTCCGCCACAGTCATGACGGCGCCGGCCAGCAGGCCATGGGCCTGCGCCTCTCGCACTGCCTGCAGCTTCGGCTTGTCGGCGAGGTAAACGGCGTACGAGCCCTCGATCTGCTCTGACAGCTCCGCGGGCACCATCGCCATCGGGGCATCGATGTCGGGATGGTCGAGGAGGTCCTCGCGCCCGATCAGCTTCAGCAGCTTGGGGAGGCGTGGCCCAGCGCCGGTGATGTTGACGAAGCCATCCAGGCAGGGGCGGATGCCAGCGGCCATGCGCTGGGTCTCGACGCTCGCGCGCTTCGGCGAGACGCCCGAGTACGCAGCACCGGTCAGCTGGATCACGCGCCGATCGCGACAGCCGACCTGGCACTCGTGAATCGAGATGTCGACGTAGTCGCCGCCGTCCGGATCACCGCGCTCCACGCGCAAGCGCACGAGCATGGCCGCGAGGGCCGCGGTCAATCCGGCGTGGTAGTGCGCATAGTGCCCGGCGAGCTTCAAGGGCTCGCGGTCACGGTTCCCCGTCTGGTGCAGCGGTCCGCCGATGGCCTGCAGCGTCAGCTCCGAGCCCCGGTAGTCGCGGTAAGGGCCGCTCTGACCAAAGGGCGTGATCGAGACCACGGCGAGCCCCGGGTTGGCGTCGGCGAGCTGTTGAGGGTCCCAGCCCCACGAGGCTGCCTGGCCGGGGGCGTAGTCCTCGAACACCACATCCGCCTCGGCGGCGAGCCGGCGGATCGTGGCGGCACCCTCGGCGGTCGTCGGATCGAGGACCGCCGACCGCTTGTTGGTGTTCAGGTGAAGGAAGAGGCCCGAGCGTTCGGGGTGTGGTTCATCGCCGGGGAAGGGGCCGTAGCGCCGTAACGGATCGCCCTCGGGCGGTTCGAGCTTCAGCACGTCGGCGCCATAGTCCGCGAGCAGCTTGCTCGCGAAGGGGCCTGCCACGTCGCGGGTCAGGTCGAGCACGCGGATTCCGTCGAGTGGCCCGGCCATCTCCACCCCTGTCATTGCCGGTGCGATCAGGCGCGGAGAATAGCATCACCCGAGTGAGTCGACTCGAACTCTACGAGGCGGCGACCTCGGATCGGTCGGGCGTCCCGGCCTGCTGCTCGCGGCGCCGTGCAAACTCGTTGACAGCGAGTACGACCACCACGCCGAGTGCGGCGAGGCCCAGGGCCACCGGCACGGACTGGTCGGGCGATCCAAGCGTGGTGCCATCGAGGCCGTTCGGCCAGGGCCAGAGCACCCGGGTGGAGCCGAGTAACAGTCCGACCAGCGCCGCCATGACCGTGTCGTGGTGGCGATGCAGCGCCCAGTAGAGCAGCTGCGAAAAGAGCGCGAGGCCAGCCGTCGCGCCCGCGAGGAAGAGGGCAATCAGCCCGAACTCGCGCTCGGTCACGGCGTCCAGGATCGGGCTGTACATGCCCAGCATGACGAGGATCAGCGAACCGCTAATCCCGGGCAGGATCATGGCGCAGATCGCGACCGCTCCGGACAGGAAGAAGGCCCACAGGACCGGATCGCTCGCCTGGCTCACGGTCTCCTCGGATGTGCCGCCGCGCAGGCCGAGCAGCACGAACAGCCCGACACCTACCGCGAGCATCACTGCCATCCGCGGCGGGTCGTGACGCTCGAGCAGCTGCCACACCACGACGATCGAGCTGATCACGAGGCCGAAGAAGAGCGCGGCCACCTCGATCGGGTGCTCTTCGAGCTGCGTTTCGATCAAGCTGGCGAGCGCCCCGATGGCGAGGCCGATGCCGGCCAGCAGCGGCACGAGGAATATCCACTCGACGCGGCGCAGCCAATCGAGACCCTCCCCCAGCTCCAGCCGCGCGAACTGCCCCAGCGCTGAGCTGCCCGCCTTGATCGAGTCGACCAGACGTTCGTAGAAACCCAGTACCAGCGCGACGGTGCCGCCGGACACGCCGGGTACCACATCGGCCGCTCCCATCAGGAAGCCGCGTACGATCGTGCCGAAGACGGAAATCACCATGCCGCCGAGTGTAGAGACCACTCTGCTGAGTGGCCTCAGCGTCCGCCCGGGCCCCGTGTCCCGGTCAGTCCGGTCAGTCCGGTCACACGACGGGTGAGCGAGCAGAAACACGCGAAGCGAGGAACGGAGCCGCCGATGCCGGCAGATCGAGGATTCACCGCGGTCGCCCTCGTCACAGGCGCGAACCGGGGCATCGGGTTCGAGGTGACACGCCAGCTCGCTCAGGGCGGACTGGTGGTGCTGCTCGGCTCTCGAGACCGGGACAAAGGCAACGCCGCGGCGGGAGCGCTCGCCGCTGCCGGCGGCATCGTGCCGATCCGGCTCGATGTCACCGATCGAGGTGACATCGACGACGCCCGTCGCTTCGTGGAGGAGCAGTTCGGGCGCCTCGATGTGCTCGTCAACAACGCGGGGGGGCTCTACGACGCCGACCAGACTGCGTCGACGGTGGACCTCGATGCGGTGCGGGAGGCGCTGGAGCTCAATCTCATGGGCGCCTGGCAGGTGACGCAGGCGTTCGTGCCGCTGCTGCGGCGCAGCGATCATCCTCGGATCATCAACGTGTCGAGCGAGTCAGGGTCGTTCGGGGCCGATCACGGCCTGAGCGCGGGGGCCGGAACGCCGGCGTACGGGGTGGCGAAGGCCGCGCTGAACGCGCTGACCGTGAAACTGGCGGCCGAGCTGAAGGCGGACGGGGTGCTGGTGAACACCATCTGTCCCGGATACACCGCGACCGAGCTGGGAGGCGGAGGCCGGCCCGTCGAGGAGGGCGCCGCCTCGGTGGTGTGGGCCGCGGGGCTACCGGACGACGGGCCGACGGGCGGCTTCTTCCGCGACGGGAAGCCGCTCGCCTGGTAGCCAAGGCGGCTCACGCCGCAGGTACCTCGCAAGGCGGCTCACGCCGCAGGTACCTCGCAAGGCGGCTCACGCCGCAGGTACCTCGCAAGGCGGCTCACGCCGCAGGTACCTCGCAAGGCGGCTAACGCCGCAGGTACCTCGCAAGGCGGCTAACGCCGCAGGTACCTCGCAAGGCGGCTAACGCCGCAGGTACCTCGCAAGGCGGCTAACGCCGCAGGTACCTCGCAAGGCGGCTAACGCCGCAGGTACCTCGCAAGGCGGCTAACGCCGCAGGCGTCTCGCAAACCTCAACGCGGCACGGGGGTTGCGCAGCACGCGCCACAGCGAGCCGCCGGGCGCGGGCGGCATCGATGCGAGGGTTTGCATCCAGTCGCCGAAGACATCGACCAGCGAGTCGCCGTGTCCGGGCGCGCCGTGCACCGGCGCGCGTGCAGCAATCGCGGCGAGCGAACGCTCCTGCATTGCGGTGTCGTCGTTCGAGATCGGCAGCGGCCGGCTCAAGCGGTGGCCGGAGTTCAGGGTGAGGTCGCCGACGAAGATCAGCTCACGATCCGGCAGCAGGTAACAGATCGAGCCGCGCGTGTGCCCCGGCGAGGGGATCGCGACGAGCCCTGGCATGATCTCGGATTCGCCGTGCATCGGGAGCGCCTCGTCAACGGCGGCCGGGATCGCGGCGCGTCCTCCGCGCATCCGCCGGACGAACCGAGGCGGCTGCCGGTCACCGCTCACGTGGCCGTGCTCGACGTCGCCATCGCCGATCACGACCCGCAGGCCGAGCGTGTCACGCAGCATGGCGGCGCCGCCGGCGTGGTCCCAGTGTCGATGCGTCAGGAGCAAGGTCGTGGGCGCCACCTCGAGCTGGGCGAGGCGCTGGACGATGGCAGCGCCGGCGCCAGGCGTGCCGGCGTCGACCAACGCGAAGCCGGCGGCCTCAAGGTCCACGAGGTAGCAGTTGGCGCCGGGAATCGAGTGGAGGCGCCAGACTCCGTCGAGGACGCGTTCGGCGAGCGCGGGATCGTGATTCATCGCTCACCAGTTGACCGGAGCCGTTGAGACGGCCAGCGTATCTGTCGCGGGGTATGGAAGGCCTGAGTCGGATGATCCTCGAACACGGCCGTCATCGACTGTTCGCGGTGGGTGCGCTGCTGAGCGGACTCGCGCTCCTCGCAGCCTGCGGTGGCGGCGACGACGATGGTGGCCCGCTGACGGCGGCCGAAGCTGCTGAGATCGCTGCCGGCGCGCTGCTGGAGGTGGGCGACCTGCCGGATGGAGACTGGGAGCAGGCCGACGGGCAATTCAGCCTGCAGAGTTTGCTCCCCGACGGCGGCGGCGCGGTCGACCTCAGTCTGCTGCCATCCGAGTGCGAGTCGTTCGAGAACGCGATCGGCGATCTGCCTGCGCTCCTCGGAGATGCGACCCCGCTGGAGACGCGCGGACGCTCGTTCACGATAGCGGGGCAGTTGCTGAACTTCCAGGCGGTGAGCAGCAGCGTGGTGGTCTTCGAGGAGCCGGAGGGCGCACGTGAGGCGATGGCCTTGCTGGAGGAGGCGTTCTCGGCGGACAGCCTGGAGAGCTGCATCCTCTCCGCGAAGCTGGGAACCGGTGGTAACAGCGACATCCGAATCTCGGAATTCTCGCTCTCGACACCGAGCTACGCCCTGGACGACTCGACGGCCCTCACCGCCACGATCGACGCGGTCGCCGTGATCCTGCCGGTCAACCTCGCGGTCGATTTGCACGCATTCCAGCGCGGCAACGCCCTGGCGCTGTACATGGGCCTCGAGCTCAACTCGGCAGACCTGGCGGATGAACACGCCGGGTTGCTGGCGACCTTCGCGAACCGCGTCCTGGAGGCGCAGAACTAGACGCGCCCTCGGAGGACCGAGGACGCGCAACGACCGTGCAGGTCAGGGACTAGAGCAGGCGGCGGATGGGCTTGCGGCCGGGACGCGGGTCGTAGCTGGACTTGAACATGTCCAGCTTGTCGCGCTCGATGAGGTACTTGCCGGCAAACAATGTCGCCGGCACGCGACCCTGCTTGATCAGGCGACGCAGGCTCTGGGGGTGAATCCCCAGTTCGCGCGCAGCCTCAACCAGGTCCAAATAATTGTCGAAGGGGGAGTCGGGCACAGTAGGGATCCCTCGCAGACTGACAGCCGTTGCGCCTCGCTACACGTCGGCGGTGTAGCGTGTCGGCAGACGCAATGACACACATATTGATGAACTGCGTAAGCGAGGTTACCCAAAACCGACCACGGATGTAAAGCGCGTATGCAGTTCTTGTCCACAGCCTGTCCACAGAAGCAGTGACTGCTGGGCGCAACGGCGAACACCATTGCACCGATTACAGCTGGCTCGTGCTCTGTCAGCGCTGGAACTCCGGGCCGACCGGCGGCGTCAGGCCGAGGAGCGACTCGCGATGGAGGTCCGTATGCGCCTGTTGTTTTCCGTCGCGCTGACGGCCTCGATCACGCTGCTCGCGTGTGGTGGGGATTCCGACGAGCGGCCCGCGAACATCGAGCCGCCGGCAACCGAATCGGTCGCCCTCGGCGGCGACGCCGCGATGAGCTGCGTCGAGGCCTACACGCTGGAAACCCTGACGAATCGAGCGTTCGCCTTTGACGGCGCTGTCACTCACATCGGCACCGAGGAGGATCCCCTCTACGTCGAGGTCACATTCGAAGTCCACGAGTGGTTCAAGGACGAAGGTCCGTCCGGGGTCATCGTCCAGATGTTCCCGCCCAGTCTCGTGACCTCCGCCGGCAACGCCGGCTACACCGTGGGCAGCCGCCTCCTCGTCACCGGCGAACCCCGCTGGGGTGGCGCCCCGCTGGAGGACCCGGTCGCCTGGTACTGCGGCTTCTCTCGCACGTACGACGTCGAGACAGCCACCAGCTGGCGCGACACCCTCGGCTAGAACCTCGCCAGCGACGCCGCCGCGGGCCGGGCGCAGCGCAACGCGAAGCGTCTACCGAACAGCTTCAGATCTTAGATGGTGGGGACGGCGGTCTCTCGAAGGTGCTGCACGGCGGCGGGCAGTTTCGAGGCGACGTAGTCGATGTCGGCCTCGGTCTGCTGCGGTGCGAGCGTCATCCGCAGCGAGCCGATCGCCAGCTCCAGCGGCACGTTCATCGCGAGCAGGACGTGGCTCGGCTCCCAGGTGGCCGAGGTGCAGGCGGCGCCCGCCGAGCATTCGATGCCGCGGGCGTCGAGCGCCTCGACGAGCGATTCGCCCTCGATGCCGGGGAAGCAGAGGTGGAGGTTGTGCGGCAGCCGCTCGGTGGGGTGGCCGTTGAGCCGCGCGTCCGGGCAGACGGCCCTGACCTGCTCCAGCAGGCGATCACGCAGCATCGAGGTGCGCTCGCGGAACTCGTCACGTTCGACCTGGGCCAGTCGGAGCGCGGTGGCCATACCGGCGACGCCGGGCACGTTCTCCGTGCCGGAGCGGCGTTGCCGTTCCTGGCCGCCGCCGGACGCCTGTTCGAGGAACGGGATGCCGCGGCGTATGTAGAGCACGCCGGTGCCCTTCGGTCCGCCGAACTTGTGGCCGGAAAGCGATAGCAGGTCCACGCCGAGTAGATCGACGTTCAACGGCAGCGAAGAGGCGGCCTGGACGGCGTCGGTATGGACCGGCACAGCACGGCCCAACTCCGAGGCCCGCGCTTTCACGGCATCCGTGATCGCGGCGATCGGCTGGACGGTGCCGACCTCGTTGTTCGCGTAGCCGACCGAGACCAGCACGGTGTCTTCGCGTACGGCCTCGGCGACCTCTTCGGGGGTGACCCGGCCGAACTCGTCGACCGGCAGTAGCTCCACCTCGAAACCGAACCGCTCGAGGTAGTGCGACGAGTGCAGCACGGCGTGGTGCTCGACCTCGGTGGTGATGACGTGGCGACCGACGCCCGCGTCCGCCTGTGCGAAGGCGACGCCCTTCAGTGCGGCGTTGATGCTCTCGGTGCCGCCGGAGGTGAACACGACCTCCTCAGACAGTCCGCCGAGCACCCCAGCGACCGTCTCGCGGGCGGCGTCCAGCGCCTCGGCGGCGCGCCGCCCGCCGGCATGGTGGGCCGAGGGGTTGGCGAAGTCCTCGGCGAACAGCGGCATCATCACCTCGAGCGCCTCGGGGCGCACGGCGGTGGACGCGGCGTTGTCGAGGTAGACGCGACGCCCCGCACCGGTGTGCGAGGCGAGTGAGTCATTCGAGGGAGATGGGGCCATCTGTAAACGGTACCCCTCGGGTGTATAACAGGTCAATGAATCGGCGCAGGGCGTGGTTCGCCGGGCTTTGTGAGTCGCTAACCCTTGTGGATGACGTAGATCATGTTGCCGTCCGGGTCCGGGAAGGCGCGGTAGCGAAAGCCACCCGGCTCGCCGACGGTATCGCCAACCCAGGTCACGCCCTTGGACTCCAACTCGGCCATGGTTGCCTCGTAGTCGTCGGATTCGAACGCGAGGTGATCGATGCCGACGGGGTTGGAGAACGTCCCGTCGTCGCGGCCCACCTCGTTCGTCGCGCTCGTCTCGAAGATGTAGAAGGCGACGGCCGCGATGCTCGCGCCGAAGGAGGTTGCGCCCTCGGCAAGCGGCTCGGCCTCGCAGCCGAGCACCTCGGTATAGAACTGGTGCGTGCGTTTGGCGTCTTTGCAGGCGATACCAATGTTGTCGAATCGCTTGATTGCCATTTCTGTCTCTTCCATCCCACCACGTCGTTCGTGCCGTCGGGAAGCTACGCCTCGCGCGGCGGCCCGGTCAATGGACAGCTACAGCCACTCCGCCGCTGACGACCCAATCTCCGAGGGCGCTCGATCCCACCGAGGTGGGCTGGCCGGCAGCCCGCCGACGGCGCTGACCGCGCGCATGCGGCCGAAGGTGGAGTCCACCTCGTGGGTGTACGCGTCGAGGTCGATGGGGGTCTCGGGTGAGCCGCCGTCTCCGAGGGCGAGCAGCCAGTTGCGGGTGCGCAAGAGCGACAGGCGGGCGAGCCAGGAACTGCCCTCGGACTGGCGGCGGGCGAGGCCTCGCATAGCGGCAAAGGCGGCGAGGAAGCCGGTGGCGTGATCGAGCGCCTGCACGGGGAGGTGCACGGGGCGGCCATCCTCGCCAGCGGCGGCGAGCGCGATGCCGGTGGTGGACTGGATGATCGAGTCGAAGCCGCGACGGCCACCCCAGGGGCCGATCCAGTCGAAGCCGCAGAGCTGGACCATGACGATGCCGGGACGGATGCGCGCGACCTCGTCCGGGCCGAAGCCGAGCGCTTCGAGGGCGCCCGGACGGAAGGCGTCGATCATCACATCAGCGTCCTCGAGGAGGCGAGTGAAGGTGGCCTTGCCCTCGTTTGTGCGCAGATCGATGTTGGCGCTGCGCTTGCCGAAGCCGGTCGACATGACGCCGCTGTCCGTGGTCGGCAGGTGATCGGCGCCAACGCGCAGGACGTCCGCGCCGTGGCTGGCCAGCGTCATCCCGGCGACGGGGCCCGCGAGCACGCGCGAGCAATCGAGGACCCGCACGCCCTCGAGCGGCCGGTCAGCGGGCGGCAGCGGACGGTCGCCGTCTGCGCCCAGGCGGCACAAGTCAAAGGCGGGGAGTGCCTTCGTTGCAGTCGCGTGGGGATGAGCGTCCCACTCCTCGAGGGTGCGGTAGGCAACAGCGACCATGCCGGCCTCGATCAACTCGCCCTCGAGGTCGACGGCCTCGCGGGCGGCGATGGCGGCTTCGAAGGCAGGCCGCTCGAGCGGCACACCGAGGTGGTTGGCAACGCCCTGGGCGTGGTGCGGAAAGTTGCAATGGAGCTGGAGGTAGCGCCCGTCGTGCGTGGCGTATGCGCCGGACAGATCGGCCCACGCACCAACGGGTTTGCCATCCAGGCGCAGCAGCCGCTCTGCGGAGAACGATGCGGCGGCGTGCCCTCGGTCGATCGAGACGTCCTGGCGAGGACCGCCACGGGCCTCCAACAGCTCGGCCGCCGCCAGCGTCGCGGCGGCGGCGGAGGTGGCCGCGACCTCGGTGACTGCGAACGGCGAGGGGAGGACGTGTGCCGGGCCGCTGAACGCGAGGCGGTCGAGGTCAGTTGCCTCGCCGCCCGCGAGGGTCCAGAGGTCGCCGACTTGCTCGCGGCTCGTCACTGTTGATGGTCCTCGATGCTCTGGGGTGGGAAGCTACCGGGTGTAGTGGTCGACGACCCACCCGAGCCCCTGGGCGCCCCGCTCGAACGAGGGATAGACAGCGAAGCCGCGCTCAGCGGCGCGGTCGCGAACGCTCGCGGCCTCGGCCACATCGCCCGTCATCACCCCATGCGTCGGCATGACCAGAATGACCGGCTGGTTCGTCCTGTTCCGGTAGTCATCCAACAGATCGAGGATCTCGTCCAGGTCCTCGGGCTTGTCGTAGCCACGCGAGCGGAACTCCAGGGCGACGCCGCCGGTGATAATCGGCTCGTCGGCGATGATTTCGAGGATCTTCTGCAGATTCTCGGCCTCGCTACGGATCGTGGAGGCGGCATCGAACGGGTTGCGATACGAACCGCCGACGGTCATGAAGAACTCAGCCAGGCGGTCGTACGACTGCTGGCTCAGCTCCGGAACGTTGAAGCCGAAGCGTTCAAACTGGTCGGTAATCGCGACCGACTGGCCGCCGGTCATGGCGATCAGGGCGACATCGCGTCCGGTGGGCTGCCTGGTGTGCACGAGCCCAGCGATCGCGTCGATCGCATCCTCGATCGAGCCGACCGCGATGGCGCCGGTTTGCCTCAACATCGCGTCCCAGACGGATTGCGAGGATGCCAGCGACCCAGTGTGTGAGTTGACGGCGCGCGTGCCTGCCGTGGAGCGCCCGCCCTTCCAGACGATCACCGGCTTCTTCTTCGTGGCTTCGCGCAGGAGGGTGAAGAAGCGGCGGCCGTCCTTCGTGCCCTCCAGGTACATGGCGATCGCGGGGGTCTCCGGATCGTTCATCAGGTATTCGAGGTAGTCCGACTCGTTGAGGATGATGCCGTTGCCGAACGAGATGGTGCGGCGCACCTTCACGCCAACGGACTGCGCGCCGTTGGTCATACCGATGCCATGCGTCCCGCTCTGGGAGATGACGGAGATGTCACCGCCGTCCCCATGCTGGAGACCACCGCCAAACTTCACGCCGAGCTTGCGGTTGTAAACGCCCATGCAGTTCGGGCCGACCAGGGGCATGCCCGCCTCGGAGCACATCTCGATGAGCTTCTCTTGCAGCGCGATGCCTTCCGGCTCGCGCGTCTCCGCGAAGCCAGAGGTGAACATGCTGATGCCGCCGGCGCCCTTGGCGATGGCGTCGGCGACGACGTACGGCGTCACCTGGCGCGGGACCGCGCAGATCACGAGGTCAACCTCACCGGGGATGTCCTTGAGCGAGGTGAAGTTGGCGATCCCCTTCTCCTCGATGCCCGGGATCTCCTTCTCGTCGAGCTGCACGGAGTAGAGCTCGCCGGTGAAGTTCTCCTGGTTCGTCAGCCATGTATAGCCGGG
>Ga0302123_10003228_pt1 | contig 10879 bp, 11 predicted proteins | sample CB21_321_MG_FD_203109 | JGI IMG/M metagenome (GOLD analysis project Ga0302123, IMG submission 203109) | Marine microbial communities from Western Arctic Ocean, Canada - CB21_32.1 | ecosystem: Environmental > Aquatic > Marine > Oceanic | place: Canada: Western Arctic Ocean | collected 2017-09-28 | reverse complement strand
GCCGACCGCAAACCAAATCTGCTTGCGCCGGGCATTAAGGAAGCTAATGACGGTCGGTCAGGCCCGACCGTGGTCGCTCGGCTTGGAATCGCGCACGAAAAGATAGGCGATCGCGCCCGCCAGGGTGCAGAGGGAGAGAAAGGCGAACATCGCCCGGTAGGCGGTCTCCGGCGCGGCGCCAGCGCCGTCATGGGGAAACAGCCCGATGAGCGTTCCCGACGCGGCCTGTAGAATCGCGATCCCGGCGAAATTCGCGAAATTGACCATGGTGATGGCGCGGCCGATCAAGCGATCGGGAAACAAGGCACAGCCATGCGCCATCAAAGTGACGATGTAGTTGCACACGAGGGCCAGGGCGCAGAGCAGGCCGACCACCGTGTAGAGCCCCATATCGGGCATCGCCGCGAGCACGGTCAGAATCAGAACCGTCGCGAAGGCGCCCGGCAAAACGACCCATTTGCGCGAGTTGAAGATGCGATCCAGCGGGCCGTAGAGAATGTTGCCGATCAGCATGAAAACCGTAACCAGAAAGATCATCTCGCTGGCGGTGATCCGGTCCAGGCCATGGACATCGGCCAGGTAGGGCCCAGCCCAGAGCGCGCGGATCGTCAAGATGATCGACAGGCTGGGAAAGGACAGGGCTAGGACCAGATACATCTGGGGTTTGCTGAGGATTTCCCGGATACCCGACATGATCTGGCGAAAACTTTCCGGCTCGCGCTCGTGATAGGCATGGCCGGGCGGCGCATCGCGCACGAAGAGAAAGGCGATCAGGACCAGAAAGGTGGTGAGCACACCCATCAGGGCGAAGGATCCGCGCCAGCCGATGGCTGCCGCCATCAGGGCTAGCGGCGTGCTCGACAGCAGGAAGCCAAGGTTACCGAAACCGGTATAGAGCGCGATCATTGTCGCAGTGGCACTGGGCCTGAACCAGCGGGCGAAGATGACGACCGCCCCCATCAGGCCGACCGCGCAGCCGCCGCCCATCAGCACCTCCCCGAGGATCAGCATGGATATCGAATCGGCGCTGGCGAAGACGATCGCGCCAATCGCCGGGATCAGCATCATGATCGAGATCATGCGGCGCGGCCCGAAGCGGTCCAGCAGGCCGCCGACCGGAATTTGCATGAAGGCGAAGGCGAAGAAATAGGCGCTGGTGACGAGGCTCAACTGCTCGCTCGAAGCCCCGAAGTCACTGCGCAGCGACTCGGCAATGACCGCGTTGGTCGAACGAAAGAACGTGCTCATCTGATAGAGCAGATTGAGCGCGATGAAGATGACGACCGCCCGCCGGAAATTCCGGTTGTATTCGTCGGCGATAGCCATCGCTGCGGCCTATCCGAACTGCGCGGTCAGCCCGCCATCGACGACGATCTCGGTCGCGGTGACGTAGCTCGCCTCGTCGGAGGCGAGATAGAGCGCAGCCTTGGCCACGTCCCATCCGGTCGCCGCACGGCCGATTGGGACCATGGCATCGCGTTCGCCCAGGATTTTCTGGAACTCGTCCGCGCCCACGCGCTTGCGGATCGGCTCCAGCGCAAGGGGCGTGTTGACGACGCCCGGCAGGATGGCGTTGCAGCGGATGCGATGGGCCGCGTTTTCCATGGCGATGGCGCGGGTGAAGCCGATCACCGCGGATTTAGTGGTGGCATAGATCGAATAGGCCGCGCCCGTGTAATGCGTCGCGGCGACCGAAGCGAGGTTGATGATGGCCCCGCCATCACCCTGCTCGATCATCTGAGGCACGACCGCCTTGGCCATCAGGAACATGCTGGTCATGTTGACCCGCTGGACATGTTCGAAATAGTCGCGGTCCTTGTCGAGGCTGCCCAATTCGAAGATGCCGACATTGTTGTGCAGAATGTCGATCCGACCGTAGAGTTCGAGGCACCGCGCGACCAGTTTGTCGACCTCGTCCGGCTCCGTGATATCCGCGACACGCAGGGTGAAGGCGATTTTCTCGGCTTTGGCGATTTCCGCCGTCTCGCGGACCGCTTCCTCGCTCCGATCCACGCCGAATACCTTCGCGCCCTCGCGCGCGAAGAGGATCGCCGTGGCCTTGCCGTTCCCCCAGCCTGGGCCGCTCGCGCCCGCGCCGGTGACGATCGCGACCTTGCCGTTCAGTCTGTCGCCCATATCCGCTTTCCCCTCTACGCCGCCTGCGCGCTAGTAACCGGGCTCGTTGAATACGTTGATCGGCAATTCTGCGACCGATGCCGTGTTGGGCAAAGCCAGCAGCATGCTGACCATATCCGCCACGCTATCGGGCCGTATCTTCAGTTCCTCCGGCGCGCCTAGCGCTTCGACCATCTCCGTGTCCATAAGGCTGGGGCAGAGATTGGTCGTGCGCACCCCGTCGCCGAAGCCGGCCTTGCGGGTCGCATGGCTGAGGGCGGAGAGCGCGAACTTGCTCATCGAATAGCCGACAAAATCGTCGCGCCCAACGCGCAGGCCGGACAGGGAATTGATATTGACCACCCGCCCCTGACCGCAGCGACGCAGATGCAGAAACGCCAGGCGGGTCAAAGTCAGCGGCCCGCGCACATTGGTCCGGTAGAGCTCGTCCAGCTTGTCCTCGGCATCGCTGTCCTCCAGCGCGAACTGGCGCAGGATACCGGCATTGTTGATCAGGGCGTCGATCCGGCCGAAGCGCTCGACCGTCGCATCGACCCAGCTTTCCGCCGTCGCGGGGTCGGCCGCGTTGTAGGAGCGAAAAAGGCGACCCGCCTCCGGCGCCCCTTCGTGGGCCGCACGCAGCGCGTCGATGTCCCGCGCGCCCAGGCTGACCGAATAGCCGTCGTCGATCAGACGGCGCGCGATTGCCCGGCCCAGCCCGCGCGCCGCGCCGCTGACCATGACCACCCGACCCTCTGGGGAAATCGTCGCCATCTCCTACTCCGTCATTGCCGAGCGTAGCCTGGGCAGTCCTAACGCCTCGCCGCTCTGGATACCCTGGACTGCGCCGGGGCATGACGAGTGAGAAAAGGCCAGTTTCACGGAGGTTCTCCTATTTCGCCAGAGCCGCCACGGCCTCGATCTCGACCAGCAGTTCCGGATAGGCGAGATTGGAAATCTCGACGATCGCGCTTGCCGGGCCGCCCTCGGGCCAATGTTTGAGCCGGGCCGGCTTGATGGAGTCCAGAAGCCGAATATCGGTGACATGGACCGTCACCTTAACGACAGCGGCCATGGTCGCGCCCTCGACCGCCAGCAGACGCTCGATCGCGCCCAGCGCATATTCGCGGCCTGGACGCCGGGATCGCCGACATGGACGGGCTTGCCGCTCTCGTCCAGCGCGACTTGGCCGGCAACGAAGATCAACGGGCCGCTCTCGACCCGCACGACATTGGAATAATAGAGGCGGATCGGCGCGGCGATGCCCTTGGGATTGGACGAACGAATACGCGAGTTTGCCATGTTCTTGTTCTCTCTTAGGCACCGGGTCTCTGGGGCATTTTCATCTGCGCGATCAACCCGCCGTCGACGACGAGTTGCGTGCCCGTGACATATTCGGAATCGTCGCTGGCCAGGAACAGCGCACCATAGGCCACGTCCCAGGCCGTGCCCGTCCGACCGATCGGAATTTTCGTGTCGCGCGCGGCGACCCATTTATCGAATTCCGCCTTGGGCAAGGTCTGGCGCTTCGGCTCGAGCATCAGGGGTGTGTTGATGCTGCCCGGCAGCAGGGCATTGCAACGAATACCGTCCTTCGCGTGGTCCAGGGCGATCGCGCGGGAAAAGCCCAACACCCCGGCCTTGCTGGTGTAATAGGCGATCCAGGGCACGCCGTTCCAGCGGATGCCCGAAATCGAGCCGACATTCACGATCACTCCGCCACCCTGCTTCTTCATCACGGGAATGGTATTTTTGCAGGTCAGGAACATGCTCTTGAGGTTGACCGACATGACATTGTCCCAGGTCTCCTCGGTGGTCTCGAGCACATTCTTGTCGTCCACGATGCCGACATTATTGTGCAGGATATCGACGCGGCCGTAGATCTCGACGCAGCGCGCCACCAAGGCCTCGACCTCGTCCGCAACCGTCACATCGGCGACATGGGCAGTGCACTCGCCCCCTTCATCCGCGATGATCGACGCGGTTTCCGCGACCGCCGACTCATTTCGGTCGACAGCGAAAACCTTCGCCCCCTGGCGCGCGAACAGCGCGGCCACCGCCTTGCCGTTGCCCCAGCCAGGTCCGATCGATCCCGCCCCGGTCACGATCACGACTTTCTTCTCGAGCCTACCGCACATGGCCTCGCGCCTCCCCCTCGAACGCACAACGGACATTGCCGACGGCGATCTTACCCCTCGCCCCCCGCCGAACAAGGCGCAAGCGCTGCGCTCGGCGCAAACCCGTCATGCGCGCCGTATCCCAGATCGGTTGGATGGGTTATTGATCGTACCTCGGCGCGCGACAAAGATGCCGCCCGAAATTCGGCCCATGGCGGCCACGAGGCGGAGGGAGAATTCCATGAAATTCGGCATCATGTGTCAGCTTCAGATGCCGCGGCCCTGGTCCGCCGATGCCGAGCGCCAGGCCTATCGCAACGCCATCGAACAGGCGGTCGCGGCGGAAGAGGCTGGATTCGACTATTTCTGGATCACGGAACAGCATTTCTGCATCGAGATCGGCCATTCCGCCTGCCCTGAAATGACCCTGGCCGCATTGAGCCAGCTGACAACGCGCATTCGCCTGGGCTTCGCCGTGATCATCCTGCCCTGCCATAACCCCTTCATGGTTGCGGAACGGGTCGCGACCCTCGATGTGCTCAGCGAGGGTCGCGCCGAGTTCGGCTGCGGGCGCGGCGCCTATCCCTATATTGTCGAGGGGCTCGGCCTCGACCCTGCCATGGGCCGCGAATTGGGTCGCGAGACCCTCGAAGCCGTGCTCGGCATGTTCGAGCACGAATTTTTCCCCGGCTACAAGGGGAAGTATCTTGACCTGCCCGCGCGCCACGTCATTCCCCGTCCGGTCCAGCGGCCGCATCCGCCGCTCTGGGTCGCGGCGTCAAATCTCGACACCTGGGCCCATGCCGGGCGGATGGGTTTCGGCGCGCTCGGCATCACCCACAACACGCCGGACGAAATGAAGCCCGCGATCGACGCCTACCGCACCGCGATCCGCTCGCCCGACCGGTCGGCGCGCGTGGGCAAATTCGATAACGAACATGCGGGCGCCTTCGCCATCGGCGTCTGCCTCGACGACGACCGGGAAGGTCGGTCGGTCGGCTGCGCCGCGGCACGTTGGTATTTCGGTGAGAACGACGCCGAACTCAACCATGTCCGATTCGCCTCCGGCGGCGCGCTGCATTCGGTCGCGGAGAAATTCGCCAAACGCAGTGACGACGAGCTAATCGAGGACGCCCGCGCCATCGGCGGCAATCCCGATACGGTGAGCCGCCAGGTCGAAAAATGGGCCGGTGCCGGGCTCGACCAGCTTATGTTCATGTTCCAATCGGGCCGGACGACTCACCAACAGGCCATGCGCTCGATCCGACTCGTTGGCGAAAAGGTGATTCCAAGCTTCGCCGATTGAATCCGATCAAGTTTGTAAAATGGCGGGTTTTGGGGCGTTTCCGCCTTCATTCGCCAAGAGGACTTGCCGTCCGGCGCGCGAACATGATAGGTCCGCCGCCGAACCCCTGGGGGAGTAACAGATGACGCAGAAGAACGGCGCGCCGGCACGGCTGGGCGTGGATATCGGCGGCACCTTTACGGACGTCGCGCTCGAAATCGGCGAAACGCAGTTTACCGCCAAGACCTTGACGACCCATGAAGGGCCCGAGCGCGGTGTGATGACCGGCATCCGGGACGTCCTGGCGACATCCAAGCTCGATCCGGGCGCCGTCGATATCCTGATCTACGGCACGACACTGGCGACCAATCTGCTGATCGAACGCAAGGGCTCTCCCACCGCGCTGCTCACCACCGAGGGGTTTCGCGATTCGGTCGAGATGCGCAACGAGAACCGGTTCGAGCAGTACGACGTCAATATCGACCTGCCCAAGCCGCTGGTTCCGCGCAGCCTGCGCCTGCCGATCAAGGAGCGGGTCAATGCCCGTGGCGACGTTCTCATCCCCCTCGACGAGAGCTCGGTCGAAGCCGTCGTGCCGATCCTCGAAAAGGCCGAGGTGCAGAGCGCGGCCGTGACCTATCTCCACAGCTATACCAATCCCGCGCATGAGGAGCGTACCCGCGACATCCTCGCGCGCCTGATGCCGGACCTGAAGCTCAGCCTGTCCAGCGAAGTGTCGCCGGAAATGCGCGAATACGAACGCGCCTCGACCGCCTGCGCCAATGCCTACGTCCAGCCCCTGATGAGCCGGCATCTCGAAAATCTCGAGCGCGACCTGCGCGCCGAGGGTCTTGCCTGCCCGCTCTATCTGATGCTTTCCGGCGGCGGCATCACGACCCTCAGCACGGCCGTTCGCTTCCCGGTTCGACTGGTCGAATCCGGGCCGGCCGGCGGCGCGATCTTCGCCGCCCATATCGCCCGGGAACTCAACTTCGACGAAGTCCTTTCCTATGACATGGGCGGCACGACGGCCAAGATCTGCCTGATCGAGGACGGCCAGCCCCAGACCTCGCGCACCTTCGAGGTCGCGCGCGTCTATCGCTTCCTGAAGGGCAGCGGTCTGCCCCTGCGTATTCCGGTCATCGAGATGGTCGAGATCGGCGCCGGCGGCGGTTCGATCGCCCATATCGACGCCCTAGGCCGGATCGCCGTGGGCCCGGAGAGCGCGGGTTCGGAACCCGGCCCGGCCTGCTACGGCCGTGGTGGCGAGAACCCGACGGTTACCGATTCGGATGTCGTGCTGGGTCGCATCGACCCGGACAACTTCGCCGGCGGGCGCATGAAACTGGATCGCGGCGCCTCGGAAAAGGTGCTCGACAAGGTCGTCGGCTTCGCCCTCAAGCTCGACACGCCCCATGCCGCCCTCGGCCTCGCCGAAATCGTCGACGAGAACATGGCAAATGCGGCGCGCGTCCACGCCATCGAGAGTGGGAAGGATATCGAGCGACGCACCCTTGTCGTGTTCGGCGGCGCAGCCCCGGCCCATGCCGCGCGCATGGCCGAAAAACTGAATATCGGTCGGGTCGTGATCCCGAGCGGCGCCGGCGTCGGCTCCGCCATCGGCTTCCTGCGCGCGCCGGTGGCTTACGAGGTCATCCGCAGCAACTACCAGCGTCTCGGCGCGATCAACATCGGCATTACCAACGAGCTGATCGAGCAGATGCGCAAGGAATCGCACGAGGTCGTCGACCCGGGTGCCGGAGATCGGCCGCTCAAGGAGACGGTCATCGCCTTCATGCGCTACGTCGGCCAGGGTCATGAGGTTGGCGTCGAAATCGGCGTCCAGATCGCCGGCGGCAGGCTTGGCGACGATGGCGATGCGGTGATGCGCAAGGGATTCGAGACCGCGTATCACGCCCTCTACAACCGCACGATCCCGAAGCTCGACATCGAAATCCTGACCTGGTCGCTGCAGGTCAGCACCCAGACAGAAAAATCCAAATCCTTCGAGCCGGTCGAGAAGCATCCCGTCTCCGCCCCGGCGGGCGAGCGGCAGCTGTTAGACCGCGAGACGGGCAAGTACACGACGGTGCCCTATTACTACCGTAAGGATCTTGCTCCGGGCACCGAGATGATGGGACCCTGCGCGATCGTCGAGGATGACACCAACACGGTCATCGCGAAGGGCTACAATGCCGTCATCCACCCACTCGGCTACATCATCATGGAACGGCAGGACAACGCCTGAACGTAACGAACGCCGTAAGACTTGCCGTAAGACCGACGACAACACAGAGGAAGACGAAACTATGGCCGACGCATTGAGCCAGATTCACATGCAGGTGATGTGGAATCGCCTGATCTCGGTTGTCGAGGAACAGGCCCAGACCCTGGTCCGAACCGCCTTCTCGACCAGCGTACGCGAGGCAGGCGACCTCGCCGCCGGCGTGTTCGATCGCGAAGGGCGGATGCTCGCCCAGGCCGTGACCGGCACGCCCGGTCATATCAACGCCATGGCCGAGGCGGTCATTCACTTCATCAACAAATACCCCGTCGACACGATGGAGCCGGGCGACCACTACATCACCAACGATCCCTGGCAGACGAGCGGCCATCTGCACGACGTCACGGTCGTCACCCCGACCTTCCTGGACGGCGAGGTCGTCGGCCTCTTCGCCAATACCTGCCATATTGTCGATATCGGCGGGCGCGGCTTCGGCCCGGACGCGCGCCAGGTCTACGAGGAAGGCGTCAATATCCCGATCATGCCGCTGTTCAAGCGCGGCGAGGTTAACGAGACCTTGCTCGAAATCCTGCGCACCAACGTGCGCGAGCCCATGCAGGTCGAGGGCGACATCTATTCCTTCGCCGCGGCCAACGATGCCGGCTGCCAGCGACTCGTCGTAATGATGCGCGAATTCAACCTCGACAGCTTGAAAAACCTGGGCGAATACATCATCGAGCAGTCGCGCGTCGCGACGATCGAGAAGATCCGCAAGCTGGACAAAGGCACCTTCCATAACCAGCTGACGATGGACGGCTACGACGAGCCGATCACCCTCAAGGCCGCCCTGACCGTCAACGACGAGAGCATTCATGTCGACTATGCCGGCTCCTCGCCGGCCAGCGGGTTTGGCATCAACGTCGTCTTTAACTACACCAAGGCCTATACCTGTTTCGGCGTGAAATGCATCGTGGCGCCGGACGTGCCGAACAACTACGGCTCGCTCCTGCCGATCACCTTCGCCGCGCCCGAGGGCTCGATCCTCAATGTCCAGCGCCCCTACGCGGTCGCCGCCCGCCATATCATCGGCCATCTGCTGCCGGACACGGTCCTCGGCTGCCTGCATCAGGTGATCCATGGCGGCGTGCAGGCCGAAGGCGCGGCCAGCCTGTGGAACGTCCAGCTTCGCGGCGGGGCTTCGGTGTCCGGCGGTTCCGGTTACGAAGGCAATATCCCCGATTTCGAGATGCTGCAGTTCAACAGCGGTGGCGCGGGCGCCCGGCCGATCAAGGACGGCCTCTCGGCCACCGCCTTTCCCTCTGGCGTGCGCGGCATGCCGGTCGAGGCCAACGAATCGATCGCCCCCGTGATCTTCTGGCGCAAGGAATTCCGGCCGGATTCCGGCGGCGCGGGCAAGTTCCGCGGCGGCCTGGGCCAGATCATCGAAATTACCGGCGCCGACGGCATCCCCTTCGACGTCCTGGCCATGTTCGAGCGCTGCCACAACGCCCCCAAGGGGCGCGACGGCGGCCATAACGGTTACAAGGGCGTTGTCAGCCTCGGTTCGGGCAAGGAGATGCGTTCCAAGGGTCAGCAATCGATCCCGCCGGGCGATACCCTGTTGCTCGAAATGCCGGGCGGTGGCGGTTTCGGCGATCCGAAGACGCGGGACCCCGAAATGGTGGCCCTGGACGTGCGGAACCAGATGATCAGCCGCGAGAATGCCGAAGCCCTTTATGGCGTCGCGGTCGGCGAGGACGGCAAGATCAACGATGCCCGCACGGCGGAGCTGCGCACCGCCTGAGCCATTCCGCCCATCGTTTCGTTGCGAAACGGCCGGCGCCCTTCACCGGGGCCGGCCGTTTCCCTTTTGCGCGATTCGCACTGATTCCCTCTCAGATCGCCTGCAATTTATAAAATGCAAACAACTATTAGCAGATTAAGATCCCGTCGATTTTCTCTAACTCATTGTTTTTATTATATTTAGAGATAACCGCAAAGTTGACCCGTAGCTTGCTAAAATAAACCCGAAGCCTCTCGGGGCCGGGTACGGAAGAAAGAGCGAGCGATGAACGAAACATTCGAAACGATCCAGACCGCCGACGGGTTGTTCGAGGACGTCGGACGGGAAACCGCCGTGGAAGTCTCGTTCGAGAGCCGCAGCACCGGATACCCCGGCATGCTGGACGCGATCGCCGTCTTCAACGCCGTCGGCAACGAGATGGGCGATATCGCGATCCGGGCCGATAACTGCCAGATCGACGAGAGCATGGACATCCTGCGCCAGGATCTATTCAGCGCCTAAGACGCTCCACTCTCCAAATCACCGCGTTGCCACCGGCCCGGTCTTCGATCGGGCCTTTTCTTTTCCGGCATACCCCTTCGGCGCTATCATCGGCCTCTCGCGAATCTCTCCAGGGAGGCCGCCATGGCCGATCGCCCCGACCCCAACGCCAATTCCCCCGCCGAGTCCCCAACCGATTCGGTGGCGCTCGTCGTAACGCCGGAAACGGGCGACAGCTGGTGGCAGCCGGAACCCGCCAACGGATACGCCGAGGTGCGGGTCGGACGCCATAACTTGCCCGGCGATGGTCGCCTCTCGACCGGCGTCCAGGAAATCGCGCCCCATTCCTTCATCCGCGAGCATTTTCACCCGGTCGAGGAGGAGTTGCTGTTCTTCTGGGAAGGCGAAGGCGCCGTCGTGATCGATGGCGGCGAGGAACAGCGGGTCACGCCCGGCACCACCGTCTATCTGGGCCCCGGACGGCGCCACAAGATCGTCAACGACACCGACCATCCGCTCAAAATGATGTGGACCCTGCTGCCCGGCGGCCTGGAAACCTTTTTCGGCGCGATCGGGCGTCCCCGGACGGAAGGCCAACCGGCCCCCGCCCCCTTTCCCCGGCCCGAGGATGTGGAACAGATCGAGGCGGAGACGGTGTTCGGCAGGGCGGCCGATTGACCGAGGACAAGGCCGTGCCACCGGCCCCTCCCAACCCTCCCCCCGCGCTCGGGGGAGGGCTTGTTAACCGCACCTAGCGCGGCCTTGAACCCCCGGCACCCGAACCGGCGCATCCCAATTTTTCTTCTCCCCGTGAACAGAGAGAAGGTCAGGGAGGGGGGCCGACGAAGGACATC
>Ga0302123_10003227_pt1 | contig 10880 bp, 12 predicted proteins | sample CB21_321_MG_FD_203109 | JGI IMG/M metagenome (GOLD analysis project Ga0302123, IMG submission 203109) | Marine microbial communities from Western Arctic Ocean, Canada - CB21_32.1 | ecosystem: Environmental > Aquatic > Marine > Oceanic | place: Canada: Western Arctic Ocean | collected 2017-09-28 | reverse complement strand
TTGAGCCATCTCGGCGCGTAACGCCGTGGCCGTATCGACAGACGACAGTTCGTTGACGTCTTTCATATGAGGTGTGGCGACCAAGACCCTGGTCCCCGACTGCGCCGCCACAGCCGCCATTTCCAGAGTTACGGCCTCAGACGTGGCTCCATCGTCGAGTTCCGGAAGGATGTGTGCGTGCAGGTCGTACAACGTGGACTCCTCAGCCTGAATGGTAGGCCCCCGCAGACAACGAGGGCAAGGGCTCGTAATTGGCCGAGTAGCGAATTCCAAAATGCTCGCTAGATCGATTGTTGACGCTGTGCGGCTCTGCTAGAATCCCTTAGCTTCGAAACACTTGTATCGCCAATATCCATCGCTCAAAACGCCAATAAAGGAACCTAACCAGGGTGCCAGAAAACGCCTCAATACGAAATTTCACCTGGGCCGATATCCCGGCCTGGACCGCTCTTATCAACGAACTGTCCGGTGCATCCGGAACCGAAGAAGAACTCGACACCGACTTCAAGCATCTGTTCCTCTCCCAGCCCTCACTGGGTGCCGAAGACAACTGCTACATAGCCGAGGTGGGCGATGTTGTGGCCGGAATGGCCCGCATTTCCCACGAGCCCTCCATCAGCAGGGTCGTCGCAGAGGTCGCAGTCCTGCCCGCCCATCGCAGACGCGGGCTAGGTCGCCAGCTACTAGACACGGCCATCGCGCGTGTCGGTGAATTGCAGGCCTCGGTGCTGCACATCCAGGTACCGGTGCTCAGCAGGGGCGGCCGCTTTTTGCTTGAGGACTCTGACTTCAGCGCCGCCAGGCGTTACTGGCGCCTGGCGACTGCCGTGGACGGGGTTGGAGCCACCCCTCTGCCGTCAGGCTACTCAATAAGGCACTTCGAGTTGGACCGGGACGAGCAGACACTGACCGACCTGCAAAACGCGGCGTTCACCGGCTCATGGGGGTTCGCCCCCAACACCGTGGAAGAGATATCGGCCAGGGTGAGGGTGCGACCGTGGGAGTCAGACGGGATCCTGCTGCTCCAGTCGGGGCAGGAGGTGTGCGGCTACAACTGGACTCAGCGACCCAAACAGAGCGACGCGTCAACCGGCTACATAGGCATGACCGGAGTGCACCCGGACTACCGGGGCAAGGGGCTCGGACGGGCTATCGTGTCGGCCGGGATGGCGCACCTCGAGTCGAAGGGCGCAAAAACCGTGAAGCTAGAGGTCGACCAATCCAACAAGCCCGCCAGGGAGTTATACCTTTCTCTTGGTTTCGACCTTTTGGAAGAGCACGTCTGGTACGAACTGAACCTGGCGCACTGAGGCCCGTTACGAGCAAGTTGCCCTCAGTGGTCTCCGCCGGTCCTCAAACCGGCGTCGGGAGGGACGATGCCCCCCGAGAAGACCGTCTTCATCGCCTCTTCGACCGTTATGTCGGTGTCGATAACGTCCGCTTCGGTCACAAATGCCAGGTTGCCTGAGGTCGGGTTGGGCACCGTGGGGACGTAGACTATTAGCCGGGAAGACCCGTCCTCATCCAGTGAAGATGTCTGTCCGGTGACGAATCCCAGCGCCATGAAACCCGGACGGGGCCATTCGATGAAAACCACCCGGCTTACCTTGCGTTCCATCGGAGTGGAAAGGGCGTCTGTGGCCTGCCTTGCCAGGACATAGATGGACTTGACCACCGGCACCCTGGTGAGCACAGCACCCTGCACGTCGAATGCCCTGCGGCCCAGCCTGGCAGAGACGATGGCACCTATCAAATACAGGCCGATCAGCAATGTGACCAGCCCTATGCCAGGGAAGTCCAGATAGGTGTTTTCCAGGAACGGCCTGAGTATTTCGTCCAGGAACACGACGACGGTCCGGAGAATGATGAACGTGATCCCCAGGGGAACCACAACCAGGAAGCCCGAGACTATTTTGCGCCACAGGTGGCGCTCGGCCCTGGTCAGGAAGCTGGCCCTGACCGCGGTGCCCTCAGACTGAGGGTCGTTGGAACCGTCGGGCTGTTGTTGTTCGTCTATTTTTCTAGTTCCGGGGGGTCACGCTTGAGTCGCGCTCATTTCGGTGGGTGTTGCGTTCGGTTCATCGACGAGCGAGTCGTAGAAATCTATGAGCCTGGTCGACACTCCGTTCCAACCCATCCGTCTGGCCGTTTCCAGTGCTGCGGCGCCCATTGCGCTGCGGAGAGATGGGTTGGCCAGCATAATCTCTATTTGCTGAGAGAAAGGGTCGGGACACCGCCACGGTATCAGGTAGCCACTCTCGCCGTTCCTCACGAAGGTTTTGAGGCCGCCCACGCGGGAAACGACTACGGGCGTTCCGCAGGCCATGGCCTCCAGCGCCACAAGGCCGAAGCTCTCGTAATGCGAGGGCAGCACCAGCACGTCGGCAGCTCCGTAGTAGGTAGGTAGCTCCGACTGTGGGACCGGCCCGGCGAACGTCACCTTGTCGGCTATGCCGAGCGACCCGGCGAGCACACCCAGCTTCTCTGCCAGTGGGTCGGTTTTCTTGTCGCCCCCGACAATGAGGAGCCTGGTACTGCCCACCATTTCCAGGTCCGCCACGGCCTTCACCAGTATGTCCACGCCCTTGAGCGGCTCCAGCCTGCCGACGTAAAGCACGACATTGTCTTCACGAACGCCCAGGTGGTCTCTCGCCGTCTGAACGTCCGTCGGCCGGAACAGTTCGAGGTCGACGCCGGGTGCGATGACCTCCACCCGAGAAGGCGAAACGTCGTAGAGGCGAGATATCTCTGTCGCCTCGGCTTCGGTAGAAACGACAACACCGTCCACCGAGTTGATCACGTCGGTTTCAGTTTCAACTCTGAGGGAGGACTCGTGCTCTCCCACCCTCGCTTGCATCTTCAGTCGGGCCAGGGTGTGGAACGTGGCGACGTGCGGCACACCCCACTTGCGAGACAGCTCTATGCCAGCTCGCCCGGACAGCCAGTAGTGAGAATGGACGACGTCGTAACTGACACCCTCTGCCTGCTGGAAAGCGTCTAAATTGGCCAGGAACTCCGGTATGACGTCGTAGAGGTTCTCTTTGCGCTCCTCGAACCCGCCCGCCCGTATGTGCACAACGCGGGCGTTTTCGCCTAGCTTGATGACCTGAGGATCCGTCGGGTCGTGAGATCGGGTGAACACATCTACCTGGACGCCTGTCCGGCCCAACTCGCGTGCCACCTGCAGCAGATAAACGTTCATGCCACCGGTGTCGCGCTCACCTAACCGGGCGACGGGACAACCGTGCAGACTTAATAATGCGATGCTTTTCATTGAGGCCTAGTTACGAGGATCCGATAGATGGCTCTGTCCTGGCCACCCAGACTGTACTTGTAACGCTCGGCACCCTTGAGGAAATCGAACCGGTGCCTTCCTGTTTCAATAGCTTCTCGCACGGCGAACGCCTTATTGATGAGGCCGACACTGAGGTCGGACCGGGCCGGGTCGTAGCCGCTATTGTATAGCAAGTACACACCCGCAAAGTCGAAGATCAGGCAGGCCGCGAGTCGTGAACCGTCCAGTTCGAGAAACGAGAGTTTAAGCGCTCCCCTTTTTGCGGCTTCTGCGGCCAGACGGTGAAAGAATTGTCGCCTGTCCGGTGTCAGGAAGGCCGCTTTCTCCTCGTTGGTATTGCCCATCAGCCTGAGAAAGTCTTCGACCTGTTCTTCCAGGCCTTGTACTTCGGATACGATGACCTGCCGGACCTCCCCAGCCGCCTCCAGTTTGCGTATCTTCCGGCGCAGTTCATGCCGGTGTTTCTTTGGTAGAGCGGCGAGGAAGTCGTCCCAACTCTTCGGGAGTTCCGCCGCTGGTGCCACGGCGGACTCGGTTCTCCCAACCCTGTAGCCCTTGCCTTCGGCGGCGGTGGTTATGGCTTGGAGTGTGGGAGAGTCTCCCGGTACAGACGGTAGGTCGAACGTTTTCCAGTTCGGGACATCTACCAGGTAATCGAGCAGGGCCTGAATTACTTCCAACTCCCTGCCCTTCACAGCCACGATGTCTTGGTAGTCGAACAGGTCTGGGTCGCCCGCCAATACAAGCGATTCGCCGAGTTCTAACAAAGGCGCTACGCCAACCAGTTCGTCGCCATCTCGGACGTGGATGACCCTGTGGCGCGCCTCGCTGCCGAACACCTCGTGCCAGGCAGATATCCACCAAGGCGACAGGAACACCGTGGGACAGGCAGTCTCCGCCACGAGCGCCTCCCAACCGGTCGAATCCGGGCCGAATGGATTCTCGGCCCCAGCCTCTACCTCTGTCAGTGTTAGAGTCCCTATCGCCGTCCTCCCATCTCCGCCAATGTAATAGCAATGCACTGGCCATTTACTGGTCGCACTTACGAACCGCGAGCCAAGCTACCACAGCGCCCCTTCCGCCACAAGATACTCCCTGTAGACGCATGCCTTGCCCAAGCGGTTCGTCTCGCTTGAACGCGTTGGTCGGCGGCCTTAGAATGAATTCGTATGAGCGAAGATAAGACGCAAGGGCCCGACCTGAGGATTCACGCTAGGAATATTCAGATAGACAAGCCGACCGACGAGTACGTCAGGCGCAAGTTAGCCAGATCGGCCTCGGCCGAAGAGGTGTTCGGCATGACCTCTGTGGAGTCGGAAGAAGCCGTCTCTGAAGAGGCTCCAACGGGCAACGTCATCCGGACCAAGCGGTTCTCCATGACCTCGATGCACGTCGAAGACGCCATTTGAGGAGATGGAGATGCTCAGCCACAGCTTCTTCCTGTTTTACAACCTCGACTCGCATGAGTACAACGTCGTCTACCGCCGCCACGACGGCGACTACGGCCTGATGCAACCCGACCTCATCGCCTAGCTCGCCTTTCGATCCGTAGCAACCGGCATAGCGCGCCAGGGCCAGGGCCAGGCAGCCGCGCCCTATAGCGCATCGCATCTTTAGCCCATCGCATCCACTGTGAGGAGAACCCAAGTGTCCGTACTGTCCAGCCGCGACCCCGAACTAGCCTCGGCGATCGCCAACGAGCGCATGCGCCAGCGCCGCAACGTCAACCTGATCGCTTCTGAAAACTACGCTAGTGAGGCGGTCTTAGAAGTGCAGGGCTCGGTTCTCACCAACAAGTACGCCGAGGGCTATCCCGGTCGTCGCTACTACGGTGGCTGCGAGTTCGTGGACGTGGCTGAGGACCTGGCCAGGGACCGGGCCAAGCAGTTATTTGGTGCCGAACATGTGAATGTGCAGCCGCACTCCGGGGCCCAGGCCAACATGGCGGTCTACCACTCCCAACTCCAGCCGGGAGACACGGTTATGGGCCTTCGCCTCGACCAGGGCGGCCACCTCACTCACGGTAGCAAGGTGAACTTTTCGGGCAAGCACTACCAGTTCGTTTCCTACGGCGTGGACAAAGAGACAGAGCTTATCGACATGGACGAGGTGGCCCGGCTGGCCGAGGAGCACCGTCCGAAAATTCTCGTAACCGGCGCGACCGCATACCCCCGGTTCTTCGATTTCGCCCGCTTCCGTGAGATAGCCGACAGCGTTGGTGCGCTCCTCATGGTGGACATGGCCCACTTCTCCGGCCTAGTCGCCGGGGGCGCTCACCCTTCGCCGATCCCTCACGCACACGTCGTGACATCTACTACTCATAAGACACTTCGTGGGCCACGCGGCGGCATGATATTGAGCACTGAGGAACTGGCCAAGTCGATTGACCGGGGCGTGTTCCCCAACGTGCAGGGCGGGCCGCTCATGCACGCGGTGGCGGCCAAGGCCGTCGCCTATGGTGAGGCGTTGACTCCGGAGTTCAAGCAGTACGCTGGCGCCATTATCGAGAACGCTGCAGCTCTTGCCGGGGTAATGGCAGCGGGGGGCGCTCGCATTGTCTCCGGTGGCACCGACAACCACATGGTGCTGGTCGACCTGCGACCCCTCGGCCTAACGGGCAAGGCGGCCGAAGAGGCGTTGGACCGCGTTTACATAACGACCAATCGCAACGCTATCCCCTACGACCCGGCAAAGCCCAGGGTCACCAGCGGCCTGCGACTGGGGACGCCTGCTATTACCTCTCGTGGCTTCACGGCCGACGACACGCGAAGGGTCGGCGAACTGATCGTGCGAACCTTAAAAGGCATCGACGAGGCCGGGGTAGAAGCCTCGGTCAGGGAAGAAGTGGTGGCGCTAACGGGCCGGTTCCCCGTTCCCGGGATACCCGACTAGAGGGTTAAACATGGTTCGTGAGTTGCTCAGGCCAGGGGGCTAGCGGCGGACTTTCGACAGGCCGGGCGTCAGGCGAGTTCGGCCAGCGCCGCCCTGGCAGCGGCCTGCTCGGCGGCTGACTTGCGGTGGCCCGATCCGCGCCCGACTACCTCGCCGCCAACCTCAACTTCAGCGACGAAATAGGGCGCATGGGCGTTGCCGGACTGCTCGATTATGCGATAAACCGGCGCTGGATGGCCTTTTCCCTGCACGAGTTCTTGCAACGCGGACTTGGCGTTAATGTCCGCCTCGCCGTCGGCACGGCCCACGCGTTCTCCCAACAGCCGCAGCGCTAGCTCTGACGCGGCCTCGTGGCCCCCGTCTAGCTGCGCGGCCCCCACTATGGCTTCGAGCAAGGCTGCCAGGTTCGACGGCCGCTCGCGCCCTCCGCCCGCCTCTTCGCCTTTGCCCATAATGAGAAACTCACCGAGCCCGATTTCGGCGGCGACGCTGGCGAGAGTTTCGCCGCTGACCAGGCTGGCCCTGGCCTCTGTTAGGCGGCCCTCCGTCCACCGAGGGTGCAATTCATAAAGCGCCCTGGCAACCGCCAGGTCGATGACGGCGTCGCCCAAAAACTCCAGGCGCTGATTGCAGAGCGACCGGTCCAGCCCCTTTTCGTTAACGAGTGAAGGGTGCACGAGCGCCAGTGCCAGCAGGTCCGGGTCACGAAACTTCAGTCCCAGGCGAGCGCTCAACTCGGTGTTGATATCGACCCTCTCTTAGACGGCACCCTGCTAGACGGCGCCCTTGGGCCACGGTGGCTGCGGCCGCTTTACCTCGCCGATATAGCTGCGCTCGGACATCAGTCCAAAGAGGTGCTTGAGTGCATCGGCCGCCTCGTCGTCGGGTGGGACGAAGGTTTTTACGAAGGCGGACTGGCCGTTCTCAAATAAGAACGTGGGCGTGCCGAATACCCCGTGCGTACCGGAGGCCTCTTTGTGGTCCGCCGCTACCTCTGCCATCAGCGCCGGGTCGGACAGGTCGCGTTCCAGCCTGTCAGCGTCGAGACCTACCTCTGTAGCTATTTTGAGCAATGGCTCGGGGCGGTCCAGGCGGATGCGTTCGCCGTCGTGACGGGCTATCAGTAACGCAAGGTGGAAGCGGTCGAAAGCCTCCCGGCCCTGGCGCATTGCGGCCTTGCCTGCCACCAGAGACAGGAGCGAGCGGCCGCGCTCGTCTTCGGGCTTCTCCCACGTCGGGGCCTCGCCCTCTTTACGGTTTACCTCGTCGATCACGAACGCCCGCCAGGTTATGTCTATCTCCGCCCCATCGGCGGAGGCCTTGTGCAGCCACACGGCTGCATTGTGGACAAACGGTCATATGTAGTCGTAGAAAATCTCTGCCTTCAGCACTGCGGCTCACCTCCACACTCAAATTCGCGCCAATCTTAGCATCGCAACTAGCAGGAGGGACGAGCAGGTTACTAGCACCACCCGACGGCCGTATAATGCCGTTCGACCTCACTTCTGGCGGCCTCTCTTCTTAGCGGGCTCCTGGTGAGATAGCCTCTCGTCTGGCAGAAGGATGGAACTATGAAAGTCCTACTAATCGGCGGCACTCTGTACTTCGGCAAGAAGATTGTTAAGGATCTTCTTCAGCGCGGCGACGATGTGACCATCTACTCGCGGGGAAACACTAGGCCTGAGTTCTGGGACGACTGCGAGCACATTGTCGGCGACCGCACCGACTACGACGACTTCGACGCCAAGCTATCTGGAAAAAGCTTCGACGCGGTCATAGACAACCTCGCCTACAAAACCGAAGACGCCGAGTCTGTTGTCAGGACGCTACGGGGCAAGACGGGCAAGTACCTCGTCGCCTCAACCGTGTCCATTTACGGCGGCCCCGGCCACGCCCATAACCGGCGGCTCACCGGCACCGGCCCGATGGACCACACCGACGAGTTAATCGACCTGACGGCCCAGTGCCCTATCCCTGAGACTTCAGTCGATTCCGGCACTGTTCCGTATTCGTACGACGACAGCGAGCACGAGTACGCCCAGGGCAAACGCCAGATTGAGCGTTACCTGTCAGAGGCGGGCGACTTCCCCTGGGTGGCCATGCGTGTACCGGCGACCATGGGCCCGGAAGACCCGAGCCTGCGCTTTTGGTGGTACCAGCAGCGCGTGCAGGACGGTCGGCCCATCGTGTTGCGAGACGGGGGTTCGAACGTGTTTCGTATAGGTTTCAGGGACGACATTGCCAGGGCGTTCATTGACGCGATGGACTCGCCCAAAACCGCGGGCAACATTTACAACATTTGTCAGGGCGAAATTCCTACTCAGAAGCACTACCTTGAGGTTCTCGCTAACGCCTGTGGCGCCGATTTGAATGCAGTCAGTGTGCCGGGAGACGCTTGCGACCAGCGGTCCGGCCTGCCGTGGGAAGACTGGAACTACGACCCGTTTTCCATTCCCGTGCCGTACGTCATGTCTATAGACAAGGCCCGGCGCGACTTCGGCCTGCACGTAACCCCGCTGGCCGACTGGGTTTCAGAGACCGTCCAGTGGTACAGGAATAACCCTGCCGACGATTCGGCCCACTACGAGAACCGGGACAATGAAGTCGCGTTCGCCGAGCGATGGCGACAGGACTATTCGCGCCTCCTCGGCGCCTGAAAAGCCGGAGAAAGAGAATGCATGGCAAAGCTTAAAGTCGCATACATATCCCCCAACGAGTCCGACATTTCGTTGACGCTGGAGCAGCTAGCGGGCGTGGACCACGAGTTCGAGCGCCATATCGTGTCTTCTGAGGGCGAGATTATGGAGGCCGTAAAAGGTGCCGACGTCGTCATTAACGAGGTGGTGCCCCTCAACCGGGCGGTCATTGAGACGATGGGTGAGGCTACCGCCATAGTCAGCCTGGGCCACGGCTTCAACCACATTGACGACGAGGCGGCCACCGACATGGGGGTGATGCTGACGAACTGCGCCGGGTACTGCTCGGACGAGGTGGCCAACCACGCCATCATGTTCCTGCTGGCGCTGGGCAAACGGCTGCACTCGCTGGACAAGGTGACGCGCGAAGGCTCGTGGGACCGCGACACGAACCGCAACCTGTTCCCCATGGCAGGAATATACGGCCAGACGCTCGGGCTGATTGGCTTCGGCAATATAGGCAGGCCGACCTCCCGCAAGGCAAAGGCGTTCGGGCTGGATGTGCTGGTGTACGACCCGTACCTGGAGCCCTGGGTAGCCGAGGAGTACGAGGTGACGCGAGTCAACTCGATGGAGGCGCTGGCCGCAGCCTCGGACTATGTTTCCATGCACGTGCCCCTGAATAATGAAACGAAGGGCTTGGCGAGCGACGACCTGTTCAAGGCGATGAAGCCGACGGCGTACTTCATAAACACCTGCCGGGGGCCCACGCAGGACGAAGCGGCGCTGATACGAGCGCTGAACGCAGGGGAGATAGCCGGCGCGGGCTTGGACGTCTTTGAGGTCGAGCCCACCCCGACCGACAACCCGCTGCTGGCGATGGAAAACGTCATAGTCACACCCCACTCGGCGGGCGCGTCGGACCACTCGAACTCGGCGGGCCGGACCCGGCTGGGCGAGGAGGCCGCTCGCATACTGAATGGGATGTACCCTATGTCTTTGGTCAACCCGGACGTGGCCCGAAAAATACCGACCCGACAGGCCGCCAAGTCCCTCTAAAGGCCTGGCTGTCTGACTGGCTGAGTGGCCGGCAAACAGCGCAGCCCCCAAACCTAAACTCAGGATCTAAATTTAGGAGACTAATATGCCCGAGGCTATAGCCAAAGTAAACGTGGAGATTCGTTACTGCGTCCCCTGAAGCCACCACGGCACGGCAGCCTGGATGGCTACCGAAATTTTCGCCCAGGGGGGCTCCGACGTGGCGATAACCCTGACGCCGGGCACAGGTGGCGTCCTGCAGGTCTTCGCTGACGGGGACAAGCTTTACGACAAAGCGGAGGAGGACGGCCAGTTCCCTAACCTGCCGAGGGTGAAGGAGATAAGGGCCCAGATTCGGGCGCGCCTGGAGGCGGCCTCCTAGTTTTATTCCGATAGATTTTTAACGCACGAGGACTGAATGTTTGACGTACTGATTAAGGGCGGAACGGTGGTGGACGGCAGCGGCGGACCGGCAGTTTCGGCCGATGTGGGGATTACCGGCGAGAGGATAGAGGCGATAGGCGACCTATCGTCGTCTGAGGCGAAGCGCACCATAGACGCCACAGGGCATGTGGTCTCGCCGGGGTTCATCGACACCCATGCCCACTCCGATGGCGCGCTGCTTAACGACCCGCAGCATGCTTCGGGCCTGCGCCAGGGCATCACCACGGAATTCCTGGGTCAAGATGGCCTTTCCTACGCGCCGATGTCGTCGGAAAACTACCAGATGTACGCCCAGTACCTGTCGGGCATTCTCGGGCGGCCACCCGGCGACCTGGACATGTCCAGCGTGACGGCGTTCAGGGCCAACTACCACAAGAAATGCGCCATCAACACCGCGTACTGCGTGGCGCACGGTGCCATTCGCATATCGACTGTCGGCTTCACCGACGCCCCGCTTGAGGGCGCTGATTTGGACAAGGCGAAGGGCCTGGTGCGGGAGTCGGTCGAGCAGGGTGCGGCCGCCTTTTCTACCGGCATGTCGTATTTCCCCAACGCCTGGAGCAACACCGAAGAGC
>Ga0302123_10003223_pt1 | contig 10886 bp, 8 predicted proteins | sample CB21_321_MG_FD_203109 | JGI IMG/M metagenome (GOLD analysis project Ga0302123, IMG submission 203109) | Marine microbial communities from Western Arctic Ocean, Canada - CB21_32.1 | ecosystem: Environmental > Aquatic > Marine > Oceanic | place: Canada: Western Arctic Ocean | collected 2017-09-28 | reverse complement strand
CAATAAGATATTTAACCAGGACTTACTGCTTCCGATTATTTGACGAAATCACAATTGAAATCTGGCCGGCACTCGACTCCAAAGAGATCGGGCACGCCCTCAGCACTCCAGCTTGGCCGACGAAATCGACGAAAACATGGGTTTTCGAACAGGCACTAATTAGAACTGTCCGCTGATTGCCTGATGCCAAGCGTTACAAAGCCGTTACACAGCACGGCGGCAGGACTAACAGATCGTCGTATCTTATCACTAGCACGAATACATTTCAGCGGCCCTCTGTATCCTGCCACCACGCGCCGTGATGATTCTCCTCACACGCTTCATCCCAACCGGTTCATGATAGATGTGGTTACGCCAACTTAAAGCGGTGGTCGGCAATGCCGTCAAGGTCACGCTCGGGGATCCATTCTGCCTGGTGCTCCACCTCACGGGTCTGGCCCTCATGTGCCTGCTCGCGGCGATCCCCGGCTTTACATTCGGCGAACATACGAAGCTGCTGCGGGACCAGTGCCTGTCGCTCATCTTTATGCTCGGCAGCCTGGTCGTTGTATTCGGGTTCATTCGAGTGCTGACGGACGATATCCGCCGCGGCGCCGGCGCAATTCTCGGCAGCCGACCGATTGCCGGGTTCTGTATAGTGGCGGGAAAATGGCTCGGGGTATTTGGCACTGTGCTGATCGTGCACGGATCGTTCCTGGCCGCATACCTGTGGACCTCGGAAATTGCCGGAGACGGACAATTCCTCAATACCGGGAGCCTTTTGAATTACCTCGCAGTCATCGTCATTGCGATCGTATTGGTCGCGATCCAGCACTACCTGCTGGGTGGCGCTTATGTTTTCCGCGCCAATATTTGTCTGGCGATCCTGGTCGTCGCTGCATTCGGCGTCCGGGTCGCCATCTATGGCCCCTCACAATTCGATTGGCCGGGCGTCCAGAGCGGCGTCATGCTGGCGTTCGGATTGATCGCCTTTTCAGCATTTCTGCTGCCCGTCGCAATACTGTTGGATTCGGCGATGGTGTTGAGTATGGGAATCGTCCTGTTCTTTTTCGGCCTGATGAGCAACTTTCTCGTCGCGCAGTTATCTCTTACAAAGATGCTGACGACAACTCTGCAGGCGATTCTGCCGAATTGGCAGATTTACTGGGTTGTGGACCGTATCAGCGAGGGTAAAAATGTCCCGATCGGATATTTTATATCGACCGGCGTGCAGGCGATTTTACTGTTGGTCGTTGCGCTTATCGCCGGAACGATCGTCTATGACCGCATGGAAATGAAGAGCGCATGACTATCGACAAACATCAGGAACGCGTCGCCGTTGCAGGCGCACTGCAACTGCTGTTCGCAGCGGTGTTGTACGGGTTAGGAAAACAGTACTGGCTCGAGGCCGGCAGCTACGTCGTAATCCAGACCGCCAATATCCTGTTGATCGGCGGGTTGGTGTCGATTGTCGCGTGCTTTCATGCCTGGCTCGCTCGCGGCGCCGCAGAGGAGGACCGCGATACAGAAGGGAGCGATCCAAAATCGTTGTTCGACAACGAAACGGATGCGATGGGGCAACACCAACGAGCCCAGCTGCAATTCGAAAAAAATATCTTGCCGGTCCTGCTCATCGTTGTCAGCGCCATCGAATTTGGACTGGCGTACTGGACCCTGCGCCTGCAGCGAAATCTGAACATTGCCAAGTTCCCGGTAGATCTCGACGCGCTTTTGATGGTGAGCTCCCTGTTGGCGGCGATCGCTGTCGCTTGCTTTCTGTTCGGCAAATACTGCGCGGCCGTGGCCTATGGAGAGGATCGCATTTACCTGCGTACGGTCTGCGGCTACGCATTGTGGAGCGCAATCGTTTGCCTGATCGGCAGCGTTTCCATGTTGCTGGCGTATTGGCAGTATCCCGACGTCGGAACAACTGTGACATGGATCCTTGTCGCTGCTGCGCTGATCCTGGCGGTTGAGCGCGTGCTATCGTGGGTCATTGAGTTCTATCGGCCCCAAACCCGGAGCCGCGAAGCACGGACCGTCTATGAAAGCCGGTTACTGGCGTTGTTCAGCCATCCGCGGGGCGTGATGGGGAATCTCGCAGACATCGTCGAATACCAGTTTGGCCTGAAAATTTCAGAGCGCTGGCTGTCGATCTTTGTCTTCCGCGCGGTGCTCCCGTTTTTGGCGCTGCAACTCCTGGTTCTGCTGCTTCTGACCTCTCTTGTCTACGTCGCTCCGCATGAGATCGGCATGCTCGAATCCAGTCGCGGTGGCACCTACAAGAGACTCGAACCCGGAGTGCACATTTGTCTGCCGTGGCCGTTTGCGAAGATAACCCGCGTCGCCGCCAGTCGGGTTCGCAACGTCCGGATCGAACCCGTTTCGCCAGAGCAACAGAACATTGCACAACTCGACCTGACTATGTGGACAGACGACCGTTTCACAAAAGAGTATTTCATCACCGCGTACAGGGGCGACCCTGCAGAGAATACATCCGAATCGGTACCCGCGAACCTCGCCGTCGCGCGATTGAACGTACGGTACCAGGTAAAGAACGCAGGCACGTATCTTGGCGCTCAGATGGAGCCCGACAAATACGTCGAGTTGTTGAGCCGCCGGGCCCTGGTGCATTACCTCGCGACGCACGATTTTTCTGAGTCGTTAGCGGCGGGCCCTGGGCGGATAGGCACCGGGCTGTCGACAGCGCTCGAACCGCTGCTTGCCAAGGCCGGCATCCGCGTAGTTGCGGTCGAATTGACCAGCCTGCAGCCACCAGCGGCGGCGGCATCCGGTTTCCGGTTGGTTCTCGACGCTGAGGCTGCAAGCGAGCGGGAACTGATCGAAGCGCGATTTCATGAAGCGAAAGCCACGGCAGAAGCGCGACAGATGGACGCCCGGATCCGCGCTGCCGCCGCGGTTGAAAACGTTCGACTCACTCGCCTCGCCGAAGTCGATCGCCAGAATTTCGATCTTCATCTCGAATACTTCCACAAATACCCGGAGTTGTACACGACACGCGTCGTAATGGATGCCATGGAGGAGTGGCTCGTGGATGTGCGTAAAATTGTGATCGCGGCAGAAAGCGACCATGAAGTGTTCACCCTCGAGCTGCGCGAGTCGCAGCCCAATCTTCTTGATGCATTCAGATCCCAATAACGGAGATGTTGTTATGAGTGAAGAAACGAAACCTTCGAAACTGCCGTACGTAGCAACGGCGGTCATCGCGCTGTTGCTGATCGTCGCGATGTGTGCTTTCCAATTGCGAGTGAGCGAAGTCGCAATCGTTACGACATTTGCCCGCCCTGCGGTCGTATCCGATCCCGGTCTCCACTTCAGGCTCCCGTGGCCGGCGCAGAAAGTCGCGCGTTTCGATAAACGCAGCAGGGTCCTGACGGGGCCCCGTGAAGAGATCACGACCGGAGACAGCGTTAATCTGATTATCCGTCCTGTCGTCGCTTGGCGTATCAGTGATCACCTCGAGTTTTTCAAGAGCCTCGGCACTACGACAGAGGCGGAATCCGCGCTTAAAACCACGGTGTCGAGTTTGATTCGTACAACGTTTGCCGACTATCAGCTCGATGATTTTGTCGGCGTCGATGCGGGCGACGGATTGGCAAAGATCGAAGTAAGGTTACAAAAGGAAATCAACGCCCAGTTGCCGAAGGACTACGGCATCGACATCGAGATGGTCGGGGTGCTTGAAATGACCTTACCCGAATCCAACACCGGTAGTGTGATCGATCGCATGAAAAGGGAGCGTGCCACAACAGCGGAAGTCATTCAGATCGAAGGACAGACGGAAGCAGATATCATCCGTGACAAAGCTGACAGCGAAAAAGCGAGCACGATTGCTGAAGCTGAGGCCGCGGCCAGGAAGATTCGCGGTGATGCCTTGATCGCGATGACAGACGACTTCGAAACGTTCAACAAGGATCTGGAGCTCGCGCTCCTTCTGCGCAAGGTCGATGCGCTCAAAAAGATTACTCAAGATGGGACCACGTTCATCCTGGATCCCACAATCCCGCCGTTCGATGTGATGTTGATGGGCGCCGGGAAATCTGAGGAGCATTGATGCCGGGCCTGCAAACATCTGAGAACAAAGGCGTGCAAGGCATCATTGACGCGCTGCGAGTTATCACGGTGCTCGGAAAGGTCGTTGTGCTGCTGCTCGCGATTGGATTCCTGTTCAGCGGTGTCCGCGACCTCGAACAGCACGAGATGGGCATGGTGATGCGATTCGGCGATCACTCCGGCGACGTGCGACGGGAACCCGGGCTGATGTTCGCGTGGCCGTACCCGATTGACGAGATCATCCGTGTCCCCGCCAAACGCCCGCAGGTGATGGAATCTTCGGCATTCTGGTACAGCCTGACAGACGAGGAAGAGCGTACAGGGGAGGCCCACGAATTGCCGACGACCCTAAAACCGGGGATCGACGGCTATCTCATTACTGCGGACCGGGGATTGTTTCACGCAACGTGCACATTGCGATACCGCATCACAGACCCTGTCCGATTCATGTTCGACCATCAGGATGCGGTCGTACTGCTGCGCAGCTGTCTCGATCGTGCGATGATTAGTGCCGCCGTCGGCATGACGGCTGAACAGGTACTGGCCAAACCCAAGGCCTACAGCGATGCAACTGCAGCACTGCTGCGGCAATATCTAGAGTCGATGCAGTTGGGCATAGAACTTGATCCGCTCGACATGACGCTTGTCTGGCCGCGCCAGTTGGAGAAAGAAATAGCGGCGGTCGCCGATGCCGGCAACGAGCAACAGCAGCTGATTACGGACGCAAAGGTCTACGAACGCCGCCAATTCAACGAGGCGACGACTGCTGCGTCGAAACTGAAATTCGAAGCAAATACCTGGGCTCGCGCTCAGATAAGCCGGGCGGACGCGGATGCGGAGACGTTCGAGAAGATCCGCGAACACTATCTGAAGAGTCCCGAGGCAGTTCGGCAGCTCATCCTGGCCGATAATCTCCGGGACGTTGTGGACAACGCTGAACAGGTTTACCTCGTCAACGAGAACAACAGCCGCGAACTGCGCATCGACCTAACTGGCCGCAAAACGAAGAAGCAGGACGAGGGAAAAGAATGAGTATTGAGGTTTCAGCGGGAAGCTCACACAGTCAGTTCTGGCATAAGAGAAACTGTGTATCGGGAGGACAACCGGCTCGTAGTAGAGTCGTAAGACGGTCTTGGGGCCCGTTGGTTGCACGAGCAGCAATGCTTCTCGGGAACCCTCTTACGAGTCGGGCGGCTACCGGCGAGCCTTACACACTACGAGCGGGCCTTCCGAAACCCGCACCCGCTACGCTATGAAAGACATCAAACACATGATGATTTGGGCCGCTGCTGGTCTGCTGTTTATCATCAACAGCCTGGTCACGTCGCGGTTGATCGAAGACGATGGATTCGTTTCGTCTGTCAGCGCTTTGATCGCAGCGGTCGTCTTGCTCCTGCCGATCCTGGCGGCGATCATTCGCGACCTGCGACAGGCGCGTCTGCGGATGCATGAACTTGTTGTCGTGGCAATTTTTGCCAGTGCGATCCAGGGCGACTTCATTACAGCGGCGTGCATCGCTTTGTTCATGCTGCTATCAATTATCATCGAGACGCGGACGGCGTCTGGAGCGAAAGCTTCACTCGAGGCCTTGGCGCAACTTTCTCCAGGCAACGCGCGCCGGCGTCGGGACGATGGTAGCGAAGAGGAAGTCGAAGGTCAAGATTTGCGCCGTGGTGATTGCGTGATCATCAGACCCGGCGAGAATATCCTGGCTGACGGCATCGTATCCAAGGGGCGCAGCTCCATTGACGAAGCCAACATCACTGGCGAATCTCTACCGATCGACAAGAGCGAAGGCGATCTGATCTTTGCCGGCACACTCAATCTCACAGGCGCCATTGAGATGACCGTCGAGAAGGCTGGCGAAGACACGACTATCGGTCGGGTGCGCGAGCTCATTCTGAAAGCCGAGGCGAGTCGCCTGCCGTTCGTGCGATTGATCGACGATTACTTCAAGTATTACACACCGCTGGTCCTGGTCATCGCTGCGACAGTTCTGTTTTTCACGCGGGCCGAGCCGGACAGTATCAGTCGGGTCGTAGCACTGCTCGTCGTCTCTTGTCCGATCGCCATTATCCTGGCGACGCCGGCGGCGGTTGTCGCCGCACTTTCTGCTGCGGCGCGGCTGGGCGTTTATGTCAAAGATGTGAACGACATCGAAGCGATGGCGCGCACCGACGCATTCGTATTCGACAAGACCGGAACGTTAACAAAAGGCATTCTCGAAGTTGCACGATTGTCACCGGCGGAAGGCGTGGAATCAACCGATCTACTGCGCGCTGCCGCGATCGCTGAGCACGGCAGCAATCACCCTGTCGCGCGTGCCGTTCAGAAGCTGGCTGCAAAGGTAAACCTCACGATAACACCGCCCCAAGAGCTACACGAGGAACCGGGTCGGGGTGTTTGCGCAACGCGTGCTGAGGGGACGATACACGTCGGCAATCTGGCATGGATGCGGGAAAACGGGGTCGAGCCCGATGGCTTTCACAAGATGGACGACGCAGAGATGTCGGGCATGAGTCTGTTGTTTGTGATCGAAAACAAAAAACCGCTGGGCTGGATCGGAATCAGCGACCAACCACGCGCGGATGCTGCCGGATGTCTAGAGGAGCTGCGCGATCTGGGTACCGGTTATATGGCAATGGTGTCCGGTGACCGACAGCAAGTCGTCGACGCAATAGCGGACGATGTCGGGCTCGAAATTCGAAAAGGTGAATGTACACCCGAAGACAAAGTGACTTTTGTGAACGAGGTCAAGGCGACCGGCTACCGCGTTGCATTTGTGGGGGACGGCGTCAACGATGGCCCTGCTCTCGCCACCAGCCACATCGGGATTGCCATGGGTGCCGCCGGCAGCGACGTCGCGATCGAAAGCGCTACGATCGCGCTGATGAATAATGAATTGAACCGGTTGCCATTCTTGTTGCGCCTTGCCCGTCGGTTGCGATCTGTCGTCATGCAGAATTTTGGCATCGGCGGAATATTGATTATCGGCGGTGTAGCCTTGAGTGCACTCGGGATGTTATCGCCGATCGTCGCCGCTATTATCCAGGTTGTCGGTGCAATGGGTGTCGCGATGAACAGCGCCCGATTAATTCGCCAGGGCGAAGAACTGGAGACCGCCTGATGCCGCCGACTGAAGCTGAGACTGTTATCGCCGGCGACAATGTCGGAAAAGTATTCAAGGACTTCTGGGGTCGCAACAAAATTACAGCCCTCAGCGACGTAGACATCCAGGTACCCCGCGGCAGTATCTTCGGGTTACTTGGTCCTAACGGCGCCGGCAAATCGACTCTCATAAAGCTGATCCTCGGCCATCTCTACCCTACGAACGGGCATCTGGCCATCTTCGGAAAATCCCCGCGTGATGTCGCCGCGAAAAACCACATCGGCTATCTACCGGAGCGGTCCTACCTATATAAGCAATTGACAGCAGCCGAAATCCTCAAGTACTTCGGGATGATCCTCAATCTCAGCAAGGAGCAGATCGAAAATCGCACCCGCCAGTTATTGGAGATGGTCGGACTCGAGTCGGCTCGCGATCGTATGTCCGGCGAATTTTCCCACGGCATGGGGCGACGCCTCGGCCTCGCGCAGGCGTTGCTCAACGACCCGGATCTCTTGATTCTTGACGAACCGACAGCCGGCCTGGACCCGGTTGGTTGTCGCGAAGTGAAGGACCTCATTATCACCTTGGGCAAGCGTGGCAAGACGGTCTTACTTACCAGTCATCTACTTTCAGATGTCGAGGATGTCTGCGACGAGCTCATGCTTCTGTACGGCGGTCGCGTGCAAACCGTCGGCAAGGTCGACGACCTATTGCGTCGTCAAGATCGCATGTCCCTGGAATTTCCCAAGGTCACCGACGCCACGCTCGATGCCGCCGTCGCGGCGTTGGTCAACGAGGTGCCGAGGAATGCTGTCACACCCGGCGTACCGTCCGAAAATCTCGAGCGGTATTTCCTACGTATGGTCGCACAGCGCGACGGCGACACGGAAACCGCAGGCGCACGAATGGGTAAAGGCGTAGCAGAATACTTGCGGGACACCGAGTACAAAGATCACAGTCTCCTCACCGATTCTGCGGACTCCGCAATCGACACAGACACTTTGCAAAGTTTGAGCACAGTCGAGGAGGCAGAGCCCGCGAAAGCGCTTGATGCGGCGCCGCAGGTGAGTGTCGATGCCGCAGCTTTGGATGATCTTAGCGGCGATCCCCAGGCGATCGAGCCCAACGATGACGATGAGGCGATCGATAAGGGTCTCCTGGATGATCTGACAAAATAGATCAACATGAAACAGTCCCTTACAATTGCGCGCATGACATTTCTCCTCGCCATCCGTACCGGCGCTGTATGGGGGACATTGCTGCTGGTCGCCGGAGTCGCGGCATTCATATTTGCCGTTTCGGTCGGCGACGAAAAGCTCATAAGCGAACTGACGCTGCGCGTGCATTACAGCTATGCAATCAGCTACAGCCTGCTGACGCTGGTGATCGTTGCTACGGCATGCTTCACAGTACGCTCCCAGATCGACGACCGGCAACTGCATCTCTTGACGTCGCGGCCGATCTCCCGCGGCCGAATCTGGGCTGGGCAGTGGCTTGGCCTCTTTGGGATCGCAGCGCTTGCGGAGCTTGCTCTGATCCTGACACTGCTGTCTTGCGCATGGTTATACAGCGGTTCATATGACAACGATGAGATCGCAGCTGCCAAAGCGCACTTTGGTGTCGCCAGGCACGAAAGCCGTCCTGCACAAGCGACGATAGCTGATCTTACGAACGATCGAATCGATGAGTTGATCGCTGCCGGCACGCTTGTGCGTGGCGACGTCGACCATGCGATATGGAAAGAGAACTACGATAAAATCAACAAGCAGGACCGGCGACTCCCGGCCGGCGCCGAGAAAACATGGGCATTCGATCTTGGTGCGAAACCCACGCGAGGCGATTCGATCGAGGTCAAATTCCGTATGTACGCGAATCATCCGCGCAAACCGATCCAAGGCACCTGGCGGTTGTCAGCGGAGGGGCAGACCGAGACATTCGAACAGCACTTTGAAGTGCCACCGCACGTTTACAACAGCATCACGATTCCACTCAGCAGCGTTCCTGCCGACGGGCGCTTCGACCTCACGCTGGTATCCCGCACGACTTCGCATATCGACATCCGACGCGGGACCGGCCTGCGGGTTTATCACAGCGCCGGAACCCTGTGGCACAACCTGGCGAAAGCGGTCATCGCCCAGCTTTTTCACCTGGCGGTAACGGTTTCGGTTGGACTGCTGGCGGGTATTGCCTTTACCTTTCCGGTCGCGTCCTTTCTGGCGATGGTCTTGTATTTCCTGTCGATATCATCCGGCATGTTCGACAATGTTGTCCGTGACTTGTCGAGCGGGTACGACCTCTCGTGGCTTCAGTGGCTGGGCATTCTTGTTATCAATATCGGACTCTGGTTGACTAAGGGATTACAGCCGCCGCCGGTAGCCACGGATATCAGTGGCGCTATCTCGATCCCGCTTTCGACGCTGGCTGGTCAGTGGTTCCCGGGTATAATTCTTTATGGGATCGTGATAAGTCTATTGGGTATCGTACTGCTCAAGCAGAAAGAGCTCGACAAGATTCCGTCGACATCGGGGTGAGCCGGATTTCTAAGAAAAAGGGCTTTTTCGCGGGCAGATGTCCCGCGAAACGGGCTCACATCTCATCTGGAAGATCCCGGCGATTAGTTTAGGTTCAGAGAACAGGAGCCGATTTGACACCGTCGGCCCTTGCGGCCCGCTATAAAGCCACATGCGACAAGAAGTTCATGGTCGCCCTCCCCTTTCCCTACTACGACCAGATTCAGGCCAGGCTATCGCCGCTCGGCTTGCCCGCGAAAGCGTGCTCGTTGCCGCGAGCGGCTGACGGCGCCAAGCGAGAAGAAGAGCGGCTAAAAAGAATTACGAACTTCGCAATTACTTGGCAAGGAGAGGATTAGAGAGTCCCCAAAAACATCTATCCCTCATGAGGAGTACCACCTAAATATAACCTAACCCCGGTTTTTCGTTGTGTTCACGAAGGCAATCATGATCTGATTCCAACAGACAACTTTCGACACAACAGCCCCCTTGGCGCCACCGCAGCCCGAGGGGGCTTTTTCGTGTCTACCCTGGATAGATGCACTATGCAACGGGACGATCGTATAAAGGAATTATACCTGGTTTGCACCCAGGGGATCGGGGTTCAAGTCCCCATCGCTCCACCATTTACGTCTGTAGCTCAATCGGCAGAACAGCGGATTCCAAACCCGCAGGTTGAGGGCTTGATGCCTTCCAGATGTGCCGACAATTTGACAAGTCAACAATCAAAATCCCATGACCCCGTTTAGTAACGGTTAACCGGCCAGGCCCTCAACCTGGGGATCGGGGATCGAATCCCGCCGGGGCCACTATTCGAAAATCAAAAAGCACAATCATCCATGGAGCGTTGAAGCAAGGGAGTGTTGGAAGACAAACACTTCCGACACATGCGTGTCAACGGAAAAACCTGAACACGCAATATCGGCCGGTGCCAAATTCCATAATCCGCACCACGTGCGGACGCCATTCCAACACTCCAAAACTCCGTCATCCTATGGGATGACTGTGAATCAGAAATGACATTTATACAGGCTCGTAGTTCAATGGAAGAATTGCTGTTTTCGGAACAGCGGATTTCGGTTCAAATCCGAACGAGCCTGCCAATCACTCCAGCATCTCTATGCCGTCGCCCTTGGGCACAAGAAACAGGCTGAGTTGCGGGAAGTAAGTGATCACGAACAGCATCACCAGGAGGATGAGAATAAACGGAATGC
>Ga0302123_10003217_pt1 | contig 10894 bp, 7 predicted proteins | sample CB21_321_MG_FD_203109 | JGI IMG/M metagenome (GOLD analysis project Ga0302123, IMG submission 203109) | Marine microbial communities from Western Arctic Ocean, Canada - CB21_32.1 | ecosystem: Environmental > Aquatic > Marine > Oceanic | place: Canada: Western Arctic Ocean | collected 2017-09-28 | reverse complement strand
GCTGAACCCCAGCATCGCTACCGGTGCGGCCAGCGTACCCAGAAGGTTAAACCCCAGCAGGCCGCGACCGATCTGACTGATCTCGGAGCGGATGACTAAGCCCTTACCAAACACCGGCCGCATAGCAAAGCCGATCATCTTGGGCATCAGCGTCGTGTTGCCGGTCTCTTCCAGCAGACGCGTCAGGTTGCCCATCGCCATCTCGCTGTCGCCGTCACCAAAGGCGTTAATAACGGCCTTCATCACCTCTTGCGAGTTGCCGCTCTGGCGCAGCACCTCCAGCGGCGTGCCGGCGAACTTGATCTGAGTGTCTTTGACCTTCAGCGACTTCGCTAATCCATTAAGGGTTGCGACGTATCCCTCGAACTGCGCCATCGCTTCGATGTAGGGGTTGGTAACACCCTCCGGTATGCCAAGCTGGGCGCGTATCGCCGGATCGTCGTAGGTGCGCGTGATGGTGTCGTAGACGGTGCCGCGCAACCGCTGTAGCGCCGCCTGTGCCGACCCATCGGTGGCGTCGATGGCGTTGTCAATGGCCCGTTTGGCGATGTCGAGGTCTAAGAGCGTGGCGTTTTCCCGCAGCTTAAAGACGGTGTCAAATGCTTGAGTTACAGCTTCGACGTTTTCGCCTAATTTTAATATGGGTGAGTTCTCTAATATGACTTCGACATTACTTAAGTTTTCTACAGGGGCAACGCCTCGTCCTGCCATCGGAGGTTGAGCATAGACCTCTTTGTCTATTTTCTGGGGCTTGAGGCGTATGCCGAATCCGCTGACCAGTTCCTGGTCGTCTAATATGGTGCGCTTAAGCTCGTTGGTGGATGTCGTTAGCTCGTCCATCCGCAACGCTTTGCGCGACGCCGTAGACGCCGTCTTCTGTATGTCTTCCCACTTGTGGATGTCTTTGGCTAACTCCTCAACAACCTCGTCGCCTATCGTCTGTGCGCCGCTGCCAGGCACATAGTCCTCATTAGCCGCCTTCAACATAATATTGCGGTTGGTCTGGTCATCCATCTTACTGATGTCCATAATCGTTTCAACGATGCGCGGCCCCAGCCCTGTCGTGAAACCCATCGTCTGGGCTATTAAGCCTTTTAAAAAGCCGCCGCCGGTGGGTTTCTTAGCGTAGCCTCCCGACACCTCGTCAACGGCACCCTCGGCTAACCGCTGACCGGTTTCGCGTATCGACCCCAACCGCGCCAGCATATCTTCCTTGCCCTTGCTGGCAACCTCGCTAGCACGCCCCATCAGGTCGTTTAAACGCGACTCAAACTCCGGCCCCGCGTTGGCTTTGATGCCTTCAAACATCTGCTCGGCGTCGTCCAACGCCGCTGCGGCGCGTGACCCCTTCCACTTGTTACGCAGTGGGTTGACGACCATCTTATTGCCAATGAACTTAATGCCCTTTGCGCCAACGCTTCCAGCAGCCTTTGTCGCGGCCACGGCGGCCTTCGGCACAAACATACCTGGGTCAGCGATCTGCGCGGCCTTACCGACCATCTCAGCGCCTTTGGCGAGGCGTGAGGCACCAGCGGCCTTGCCGGCCATGCTGACACCCTTCGCCGCTGCACCTACGCCACCGGCCAACAGCCCACCGGCATCAAGCGGACGCTCCTGCAAGCCGCGACCGGTAAACTCATACTCCTCGCCTACCTTGTCGAAGCCTGCCATACCGGCGATGCCCTCGCCCAACTGCGCTGCGACGCGCTTGTTTTCTGGACTTATGTCGGTGCCTAACGCCATCTCGGCGGCACCGGCGGCACCGCGCAGTATGCCTTCGCCCGTTTCCAATGGACTCGTCACCGCCGTAGCGATGTCGCCTACGACCTGACCGGCGCTGAAGGGTATATTGCCGACTGTCTTGAGTAGGTTAAAGCCCTCCTCTGGGTCGTAGGCAAACGGCGCACGTTCCGACTCTTCCTCGACGCGCACCTTGTACTCGTCGCCGTACTTCTCCGCAAAGCGCAAGCCTACCGACTCGCTGTTCTGGTCAGCAAACTCCGGCTTGGCGGTCTTAATAACGTCGCCTAACTCAGCGTAGGTCTTAAATTTGTATGCCATTATGGTAGTTTTATCTCTGTTTGCCCTAATGTTTCAGCCAGGTCGCCAGGCGCTTGTTCACCCTGTGCTGCCACCGAATCAATCAAACCTCCAAAGGGTGTCATGTCGAAATAGCCGGCATCAACTCCGGCTCGATCTCTTATGCTTTCTGCTATCCTCTTGCGGATGAGGTCGGCTTTCTTAATTACAGAGGACATAGTGTCCTCATCGCTCGGCGCTTGCTGTTTCAAAAACACAATGTCTTGGTTCGACAAAATGCCCGACATATCTTCGCCCAATGTTTGCACCATCCTATTGACCGCAGCGGTGATCTCTCGCGTCTTATCGCCGCCCAAAGACTGCGGCAACCCCTGCTCAAGTCCGAGCCACCGTACTGCCATTAGCCCTGTTCCAGCTTGCAATAGCCCAGCATCCTTCATCAATTCTTCCACGGTGTTAACGGTACTCATCACACTGTTAGCCGCCAGATACGCGTTGTACACCTCCTGCGGCGGTTTGTCTTTTTTACCGGCCTTGGCTCGTGCAATAAGCAGATCGTTGTTGATGCCTAATTTTTGCAATTCAAGCATTCTATTTTGATGTGCTTTTTGCGCCTCCGCTTGCGACAGATCGACCTGTAGACGTTGAGCGGCGTTTTCAACCTTGTCGCGCTCCAGCCCCATCTCTTCGTCGCGCTGGCTTAACGCGGTGCGACGCTTCATCTCACCGCCAGCAACGCTACCGCCGGCTTGAACCGCCTGACCCAATCGAGCCAACAAGCCGCCCTGCTCTGCTTCCTCGCGCATCACCGCCGGTCGGCTCTTGCCACCGGTCAGTGCGCCAATGAGGTTGCTTTGCGCCATCGCACCACGCGTCTTAGCGTCGGCTTTCTTCTGCGCTCTACCTTGCGCGATGTTCTGCATAAAGCCGCCACCGGCCTGGGCGATCTGGGCGAGCAACTCAGGGTTGTTTTGGGCAAAGCCGCCCAAGCGTGACAATAGGCCGCGTTTTTCTGGGGGTGCCATGCCCTCCAAGTCCATACCCATCGCATCCACATCGTCTGGCAACTCGGGCTGTGCAGTGTCTTGCGGCGTAAACTTGTTCTGTGGGCGCAATATTTCGCCGTACTGCTCTGCAATTTCTGCTTCACTTGCCAACGGCACGCCGCCTGCCTGCGTTTTTTCAGTGCCAAACTCGTCTGGCAAATCTGGATCTCTGCCAGGCGTCGATGTTACAGACGGTTGTAGGTTAAACAGTCTTTTGCCCTTTAAATCATCCCGTGGTTCTTTCGTCATTCTTTCCGACGGTGACAATTTAGCAAAAGCCGCACGCTCTTCGTCGCTTAGTCCACCCAATGAAAACTCTGACTCGCCACTTAACACACTTTTCCATTTGTCCAATAGCCCTGGTTCGCCAGCACCGGCCTGCGATGTCGGTGCTGTGCCTGTGGTTGGCATCGCTTGCGCGGCAGGCGCTCCAACCGGTCCTACCGGCGTCGTCATATTGCCGCCGGCCGCTGGCGCTGGCATTGGAGTTATTGCTTCCTCTTTAGCCAAGGCCGCGTCTTGGTCAAGGATGCGCTGTGTAAGCTGGTCGCCGGTAAGCCCCGTGGCCGTAGGCTTTGCCGCGCCGGTAGTCTCTGATGCGATGGTAGGTGCTGGGGCGGTCGGTAAGAAGCTAGCCGCCTCTTTCGCCGTGCCTTGCGCCCCTACGCTTCGATCCAGCGCGTCATAGTCCAGCTTGGGCTTAAAGTATTTAACGCTATCCTTACCGCCTTCATTTTGTACGATAGCGTTGAATAACACATCCTTGTCAATCTCTGATAGCGTTGTATCGCTTGGAGCGCCCGTAAGCTGTGGTATGTTAATTTGGGCATTCGTGGTCCCTTGTGGATCTGCGGACGCACCGACGTATTTATTGATAAACTCTTCCTGCGTCTGGTCGCGGCCTTGGTCGATTCGTATTTGCTGTTCCAACGCGGCTCGACCACCGGCGGCCGTATCGAACATGGCAAACCCGTCTTCGTCGAGACCCGTAAAACCATACTTGCCCCACCATTTCCGGCCGGTAGCTTCGTCGGGCGCTTTCATATTCCCAGCGTTGTTCAGTCTCATATTGCGAGCCATGATATACCTATTGTGTCATTTGATTCATAAAGCCGCCAGCGCCTGATGCGCCACCGCCGCCGCCGGAGGAGAAAATGGGGTTGCCCCCGCCGCCGCCGCCTATTTTACCGATGAGTCCGGCCAACAGTTGCTTCGTCAGTGGATCAGCCAGCATCTGCTGCCCTACGCCTGGTCCCTGCTGCGCCGCCATCTGCTGGGGTTGCGCGTTCTTGCTGAACGACGAGATCAGCCTGTCCTGGGCTGCTTGCTCTTTTTGTCGTTGACCTTGCTTCTTAGCGGCGCGGCCGGCTAAGTAATTCTGACCAGCGCCTAATGCGGCGCTACCCCCTAGTTGTAACCCTAACATTGCTAATGCTGGTAATGGCATTATACTGCTCCTGTGTTATCCTTGGTCCCGCAAACGCATAATCGCTGACACATCTAACTTATCATCGAAAAACATCGCTCGTTCTTCGGGGGTAAAATTTAGACTCGCTAATATCGGCTCTTGTGCTGCTCGTTGGGCTGCCGCGAATTGTTCTTTATCAGATTCACTTCGAATGTTTTGTACGCCCAATGAACGCCGTAGCGCACTGACCTGGTATGGGTCCATAGAGTCCATGCTAGCCGCTAGCGCACCGCCAAACTTCGCTTTTTGGTCGGGCGTCATACTCGTTAGTTGGTCATCTTGCGACGCGAGTATGGCTCCGATCACATCCATGTCGGCCTGGCGACCAGCTATCGTGGCTTTACCACCACCTTCGTCACCTAGTCGGCCGGTCAGCTGTGCGGTGCGTAGTCTACTCTCCAGCGTTTCCCGCGCCTCCGTTCCAGCTTCTGCACCTTCCTCAATGAACTCGCCGGTAGCGCCTGCGCGGCTCAACGCACGTTGCAGTGCTTGGCTTTTCTGCTCTTCGGCCAGCGCATCTGCTTGGAGCGTATCCGTTCGACCGCGCTGGTCGCCAAAGTCGTATTCGCCCGTGACCCCCGATTCGGCGAGACGCCGCTGCTGATCGGATGTATCCAACTGACTCCGCAGCGCCCTCTCCTGCGCCGTCTCCTCCTCTTGATATTGGCCGGTGACACCCGCCTCTTGTATCAAGCGGTTCTGTTTGCTGCTTTCGAGTTGGTCTTGCTGCGCCTGCGCCGCTAAAGTCGTAATGGGTCGCTGGCTGCCGCCTAAGTCAAGCTGACCCGTCGCACCGGCCGTCGCCAAGCGCCGTTGTAGGTCTTGGGTCTGGAGTGCATCAAGGCGGTTCTGCTCCGATACCGTCGCTCCACCTTCATACTGACCCGTGAGACCGGCTTCGGTGGCCTCACGCGCCATCCTTGACCCTCTAAGACCTTCCAACGCTTGCATACCGCCTAATGTCGTGATGTTGGGTCCACCGGCACCTGGGCCTGTTACCTTGCCAAAGAGTTCCGACTCTTGCGCTCGACCGGCGCGTTCATCCGCTGACCGCGCTAGCTCCTCTTGCAGCGATGCTTGACGGCCGCCCAACGTCGTTACCTCCGGTCCTGCGCCACCGGCGGGTCGTACGCGACCAAACAGATCCGCTTGCTGTGCGATGTCGGCGCGTCCTTCCGCACCCAACGCCAACTGACGACGTAGGTCGGATTCCTCACCCGCCAGCGTTGACCGCACCGTCGGGTCGCTGCCTTGACCGGCAACTTCGCCAAAGAGTCCAGCCTCTTGCGCTACGCCAGCGCGGCGGTCTGCCGCCGTTGCTAACTCACGCGCCTGCTGGCTGCCTACAAGTTGGTCTTCTAACTGGCGGCCTGTCATCGTCGAGCGTGCTGCGCCACCGGCACCGGCTACTTCGCCAAATAACCCTGCTTCCTGGGCGACGTCGGCACGGCGCTCGCCGCCGGTCATCGCAGATCGTTGCGCCTCGGTCGTCAGCATCCGGTCGGCTTGCTCTTGCGCCTGGAGGGTGTCGGCCCCTTGATACTGGCCGGTGACCCCTGCTTGCTGTAGCTGCCGGTTGAGTTGCTGGTTTGCGATGCTCTCAGCGCCGGTCTGCTCTTGCAGCGTCATGCCTCTGCCGGCTAACCCCTGCTGCGACCGCGCTTGGTCGAAGCCCAACGCATCGCGCATATCTTGCTGCTGTCGCTGTGCGGCCGATGCCTCTAAACTGAGTCTATTACGCGACTGACCCTCGCGCATCTGCATCAACGCACTGGCGGTATCGCCACCACCGCGTAAGACACCGTAGCGGCTTAGTTGCTCTATCGTCGCGGCTTCCTCGTCTTGCTGGCGCTTGCGTAGGTCAGCCAGCTGCGAGGCGAGGATCGGGTCTTCGCCGCCGCCGATGCGATCCATGTACTGGCGGTTGAGTGCTTCCTGTATGGAGTCGGTCTGTGGCCTCTGGACCTGCGTAGTCTCAAGGCGCTGCTGGGCTTCGTTAGCGAGGTTCTGACCGGCGTCGGCGCGTTGTCTAGTATCGAAACGGCGCTGCTGCTCGGCGGCGTATTCTTCGCCTGGGCCGGTAGCGATGGTGTCGTCGATACGGCGCTGCATCTGGTCAGCGTAGCCTTGACCAGCGTCGCCCTGCGTAGCATCGAGGCGGCTCTTAATCATGTCGGCGTAGCTTTGCGCTTGTGATGTCTCAGCAACCGGTTGGTCGACGCCGGTGCGCTCTCCGATTAAGTCCGCGTACGACGACGTAGCGCCCTTGGCGTAGATGTCCGGTAGCGTTGGGTCGGTTGAACCGCCCCTTGCGTAGATATCCGGTATCTTTGGTGCCATCGTCTCGCCGCTGTAGATATCGGGTATCTCTGGCTTGTATCCGCTGGCGTCGGGCAATTCAAAGTCAGTGGTGTTGGTCATCGACCGCGCTAGCCGTGCGGCTTCTGCGTCGGCTGCACCGGTGGTGTAGATATCGGGTAGCTGCGGTATAGCTGAATCGCCACTGTAGATCGACGGTATCTCCGGCGTTGGTGTTGCACCGCTGTAGATATCCGGTATCGCTGGTGTCGTTGTTGGCGCTGGAGCGCCGCTGTAGATGTCCGGCAATGCAGGGGCCGTCGTTTCACCGCTATAGATATCCGGCATCGCCGGTGCTACCGTAGGCGCTGGTGCGCCGCTGTAGATATCCGGTATCGCCGGTGTCGCTGTTGGCACTGGAGCGCCGCTGTAGATGTCCGGCAGCGGTGGTGCGGTTACAGGCGGTGCTACACCGCTGACCTCCGGTGGCAATGGTGGTGCTACCGTTGGCGGTGCTACACCGCTAACCTCCGGTGGTAACGGCGGTGCGGTTGCAGGCGGCGCTACGCCGCTTACTTCCGGTGGTAACGGTGGTGCGGTCGTTGGCGGTGCTATACCGCTTACTTGCTGGGGCAACGGCGGTGCCGTAGCTTGCGGCGCTGGCGCATTGAACATCGTGGACGGCGCTGGCGTAGGTTGCGGCGCTGGCGCGTTAAACATTGTCGACGGCGCTGGCGTCGGTTGCGGCGCTGGTGCGTTGTACATCGTCGACGGTGCTGGCGTAGGTTGCGCCACTGGAGCATTCGTCATACTGCTCGGCGCTGGCGGGGGCGGCGGTGGCGGCGGGGGCGGCGGCACATTGAGTGCCTGCGACGCTGGCATCTGAGGTTGCGTCGGCGGGGCCACCGCTTGCGATGCTGGCATCTGAGGCTGGTACGGGTTGTACATCGACGCCGGATCAACCGCCGGTTGCGCTGCGGGTGCGTTGAACATCGACCCTGGGTCAACATCATTAACAACTTGACCCATCGGCGTGTTATACATCGACATGAAGTCAGGCATCATCGCTTGGGCAAGGGGGTCTGGACTTCCTGGGGTTGCCACGGTAAACGGGCTGCGACCGCTAAACCCGCGTGGCATCGGCATCACCGTCGCACGTGCCGTAGCGCCTGACTGCGACGCTGGCATCTGAGGGCGTTGCTGGGGGTTGTACATAGTCGATGGTTGGACCGCTGGCTGACTGCGCTGCTGCGGGTTATACATCGACGCCGGATTAACCGCTGGCTTTTTCTTCTTCTTGTTCTGGGTGGCAGCCGCTTGGGCGTAGGGGTTCTGATAGGCCATTATTCAATTCCTGTCTTGCGCTTGCGCGTGCGGCCAATTGCCTTGTACTGGAGGCTTACCCGCCGTATGGTGAAAGTCTCGTCGTCGATGAAGTTGCTCAGTCGTAGCTTGGTGCGGGGGTCGTAGCCGAAAAGGTCGGAGTCGTCGGTCAGCGCCGACACATCCGACTCCAACACTGAAGTGTCAAGGACGAAGGTCGAGTCCAGCAATGCACCCGACTGCCCCATAGTAATCGTCTCGGTGTTGCTGACGATGCCGGCACCCGTCTGCTGCACGCTCACATCGAAGTCGCCTATGTTGTCAAAGAGCGTCCGCGCATAGAGCCAGCGGCACTCAACATCGTCGCCTTGCGGTGCGATGTTGGCGGTTTCAAAGTAGGCTTTAATCGCGGCCCCATCGTCGTTGTTGTTTGTCTCATGCGTCATTATGCGACCGGCGAAGTCACCGGCGTGGGGCAGGTCGTCGATGATGGCGGCGCTGTCCCGCGTGAAGTTGTTGTACGGCCCAAACCAAGCGTTTAAACGGGCTGAGTACACCACCACAGAGTTCATCGTCGTCTGGCTGGTCCCATGGGGTAGGTAGAACCAAACCTCTTCCTTGGAAGGGTAGTAGTTGGCAAAAGCATACGGCAGTCGCGCTACGTTGATGTCGTCCCAATAGCGGTCATCGAGCGCAAAGGAGATCTTCTCCACTTGAGCGCCGCCGGACCACTGGTAGATGCCGTCGTCGCGTACGAAGATCTGACGCTCGCCTGGCACCGTGACGATGGTGCGTCCGGCGATGGTGCCGCGCTGGGTGCGTTGCTGCTGTTGGTAAGGTATCGTCGAGTTACCCGTCGCCGTCAGCGTATGGATGCCGTATTCGGTATGGACGGCCAGCGTGTTTTGGAAAGGCTGTAGGCCGGTGATGTCGTAGCCGAAAGCGTAGTAGTCGAGTGCGCCCCACGTCGTGATGTCGCCTGGGGCGCTGCGCCAGAGGCGGTCGCTGTTGGAGTTTTCGTTGCCTAACCAAAGGCGGTTTTCCCAGAAAGCAGGCCATGTTGGTTTGGTGAAGCGTGAGTCGTCATCGAGGGCGGCGATGTTAGCAGTACCACCGGCCCATGTCACGGCATCGGTGTCAACACCGTTGGCGGCGACCAACGTCGATCCCGCGAGTACCCAGTTCCACGTGTTGTCGTTGCCGGCGGTGACCGTCGCGCTGCCGCTGCGATCCGTAGCGGTACCGCCCGAAACGTCGAAGAACTTATCGCCGCAAAAAGCAAACACCTTCTCGGTGCCGGCGAGGACGACCTGGCCTAACCCAGTGACGGTAGCGCCGGAGTTCATCGCCGTAGCGTTGAACTTAGCGTAGCCCTTGCGCTTCTTGACCTCTCCAGCTAACCCGACGGTGCAGTTCTCCATATCATACAGACCGGCCGGCGAGATCTCCTCGGCCGGTAGGCTGTAGTTGACGCCGTCACGCCATGGCCCCAAACGCAAGCTCTGTGCTGTGATGGGCATCAGCTAAGACCGCCCTCTTGCGGCGAGTACGAGAACTGAGACCCGCCGCGGCTATCGGAGCGGCGCATACGGTAGGTGCGGTTGCCCTGCACGTTGGCGTTCTGGCGGCTGGCGACCCCTAAGACGCGCTCCATCTCCTGGCGGTCTATCATCGAACCTTGGTCGTCGCCCTTCTCTTGCTTGTAGAGGGCGCTGACGCCGTAGACCAGCGCAGGCTGCACCACCGGCGAGTAATAGCCGTCGAGGCTGCTGGCGTCGTCGCTGGCCGTGAAGTCCGGCACCGACGCGTAGTACCGGTAGGCGATGGTGTCGACGCTGTCGGGTTTGGGGTATAGTGAGACTTGTACGAGGCCGTTGCTGTCGACGCCGTCGATGATGACCCAACGCGGATCGCCACCGATAGAGTGGTTAGGGTCGGCTGCGTCGAGGTCTTGGCTCGACATGACGATGATGACGTGGTCCTCTGTCGTATTGCGAAACGACAGCGGCGTCAGGGCGTTGGACGCGAGGCTGTAGGTCTGGGTGTCGGCGACCGTGTTGAACGTCGACGCCTTAAACAGCCAGTTCCACTTCTCGCGGCTTTGTACGTCCTTGCCGACCATGTTGAGGTACGTCCGCGCCCCGTCCTTAAACGTAGACGCGTTGCTATTCAAACCTACGCGTCGCAGCGCCGTTTGAATCACTTCAAGGTTGGTCATCCTACGCCCTCACATTACCTCATATTAACCCAAGACCCGTTCTCATACCCTTGCAGAGTGCTGGTTGACGTGTTATAGACCAACATTCCGTTAGCGGCCGTAAGCGCGTCACGCTCCGTCGTCGTCAGGCTAGGTAGGGTGAAGCTAGCACTACAAGCCACGGTGCCAACCTCCACTGTACCCAGCAATGCAGTGTCGCCAAAAAAGCTCGCCGCATTAATCTGCCCAACGCTTTCGGTCATTATTCCTGCGCTTCAAGTGCCATATGGTCGAGATCGTACTCAGAAAGGTTGTCGCCGTTGTTGTCAAGCCAACGCTCTTGCCAAATACGAACTGCTTCTGGACCACGGTCGGAGATACGTCCTGGGGGGTCCGGCACGTAGTCGTCGGCATGAGTGACTTCACCTATCGCCTTGACGGTGTTACGCACCTGACTGTTTGTCTGGTTTTTGTTCTTCCGTACTCTGGCATGGGTCTTATCGAGGTCCAGCGCCTTGCGTA
>Ga0302123_10003214_pt1 | contig 10899 bp, 9 predicted proteins | sample CB21_321_MG_FD_203109 | JGI IMG/M metagenome (GOLD analysis project Ga0302123, IMG submission 203109) | Marine microbial communities from Western Arctic Ocean, Canada - CB21_32.1 | ecosystem: Environmental > Aquatic > Marine > Oceanic | place: Canada: Western Arctic Ocean | collected 2017-09-28 | reverse complement strand
GGAAAGCGCGTTCAAGCGCCACGCGGGCTCTCGCCGCATAAGCGGCGACGCGCGGTCGCGCTTGCCAGCGCTCATAAGAATGACCGCTGGGGGAGCTCCAATCTTCTTTCTTTCAGCCCGCGACCGCGGGTCGCCGACCGTTCGGCGCGAGCCCGCGTGGCGCTTGAACGCGCTTTCCAAAAAGACGCGCAGCTAAAATCTTTTTAGCAAGCGCCTTATATACTCGCGCTCCAGCGCGGGCCGGTCGTATTCGGCGGCACGCCGGTAAAGCTCGTCGAGGATGTCGCGACTGCGCTGGATATCGGCCTGATCGGGAATTTTGGTCATGCTCTCGTCCTGCATGCCTTGACCAAGCATGCCCCGGCCGAGAGGGTCGAGGTTTTCGCCGAGGCCGCCGACCATGCCGCCGGGGCGCGGCGGCGCCCGCCCGGTCTGCTCCATTAGGGTCTCGAGAATCGATTGCGCGCCGTCGCGCATCTGCTCGATCGACTGGGTCTGGGGATCGATGGCCTGCCCCGCCAGCGCCGCCGCCAGGGCGTGCTGCGCCTCCCGCATGGAACGATCGGCGCGGTTGAGGGGCAACGGGATCTGCTGGCCGGTCTCGCCCCACCGGCGCATGAGGGCGCCGAGTTTGTCGCGGATGGCCTCCTGAGAGGCGGCGCTCTGCTGGAACGAGTTGGAGTCGATATCGCCACCCTGCCCTTGGGACATACGGAAGGTTTCGTCGAGAAGCCTCTGCTGGGCGTCCATAAGCCCTTCGAGATCGCGCAGAATTTCTTCGCCTTCACCGCCGGATTTCTGGTTATCGCCCATCATGGTGCTGGCCCGCATGTTCTCCAGGGCCATCTGCAATTGCTCCAGCAACTCCCGCGCCGCTTCCCGTGAGCCGGTACGCGCCAACTCGCGGACCTGTTCGATGAGATCGCGGATCTGGTCGCGCTCGATGGACTGCAGCAGTTCTTCCTCAAGGCTCGGCGCTTCTTCAAGCTGGGCCATAGCCTGCTCGATCATGGCATCGAGGAACCGGTCCAGCGCCGCCAGCAACTCATCCACCAGCTTGTCAATTTCCGCATCGCTGGCATTGCTCGCCAGGGCATCGAGCAAAGCCTGCTCGGCGTCGCGCAGGACCTGCTCGGCGAGCGCCAATGTGCCGTCTTCAATGGTCAGGGCGAGGTCCCACAGCAACGTTTGCACGCTGTCGATGACCTCGTCGGACAAGTCGTAAAACAGCCGCCAGCGGGCCGCGCGAAGACCCAGGAACACGCCCAGTTCCTCGAAGAAACGGTCGGGCCGCGAAGCGATATCATCGAGGGCGTTGCTGACCTCGTTACGCGACGACGGATCGAGCACCAGCTTGCGCCGTTCCTCGACAATGCGCCGCGCCACCGGATGACTGAAGCTGCGCTCGGGCAACTCGGTGATCATCACCTCGCTGGTGCCGATTTGGCCGACTGCGTCGGTGGTGGTGAAACCGATAGTCACAGCAACCCCCGCCCACGGATGGGGCGTCAGGTCATGGAAGCTGACCTCCTCGGCCAGGGCCGCATCGCCGCCAGGCAGCGGCAGATCGAGAGAAAAGTACTGGCTGGGGTCGCTCACCAGGGAGATCGTCGCCACCACCGAAACCAGGCCGTAATCGTCCTCGGCGAGATAATTGAGCATGAGCGCCCCGCGCTGGCTGCGGCCCGGCGGCGAGGCGAACTCGATGAGCGGCGGTTGGTCGGTGACAACCGATAGCGGCCAAGTCGCCAGGGGTTCGCCATTTTGGGCCACCACCAGGCGCCTACTGATGGTCGGGCCGCTGGTCAGGATCGTGGTCATCTCAAAATTGGCGGCATCGACCATGTCGAAGGCGATAATCTGGTCGTCGACCCCAAGGGTCGGCGTGCCGTAGCCGCCATGAACCCGGGCCAGCACGGTGCTGCCGCTCGGCACCACAACCTTGGTCGGCTGAACCGCCGACAACTGAATCTCGCCGGCCGCCAGGAACAGCGGCGCCACCCCCGTATAGGCCGGCGGTGTCAGCCACAAGGTGAGTTCCGCCGGACCCATGTCGGCGCCGGCAAAACTGGGTTGGAAGGCGCGCGCCAGACGATTGCCACTGTCGCCGCCGGCGGCGACGATGGCCAGGACCAGAACCAGCAGCAGCGCGACCCGGAAGGCCAGAGGATCGTGGCGCGCCAGACGGGGCGACGCCATGCCGACCCGCAACCAACGGGCCTGTTCCGCCATGCGCTGGCGATGAATGCGCCACAGTCCCAGGGACTGCTGGTCGCCGATACCGGCTATGGGGCGGTCGTTGAGCAGACTCAGAGGCCGGTGGTCGAGGCCGCTGGCCAATTCGAGACGGCGGATGGCCTCGGTCTCGTCAGGCGTGGTCACGCGCCGCAAACCGTGGACCAGGGCCACGGCGACGCCGGCGCCGAACAGGATCAGGGCGCTGGCATGGAGCCAACCGGGCACCAGGCGCCATAAATCAAACAGAGTGGCCACAAGGAACATTCCGGCGACCGCCGCTGCCGGCCAGATGGCGGGCCACAGGCGCTCCCAGGTCAGCGCCAGTTTAGCCAGCCACAGCCGGCGACGCATGGCCCGCGCCAAAGCCCGAGGTTTGTCGATCCGGGCCACTAAGTGACGCCCCGGCCACGGGCCGGTGCGTTGGCCCCCTTGTCGCGCGCTGGCGCGTTAGAAAGCCAGTCCGGCAGGGTTTCGAGGCGTACCATCTCGTCGTAGTCGGGTCGCCGCCGGATCACGGCGAAGCGCTCGCCAGTGACCAATACTTCGGGAACCAGGGGCCGCATATTGTAGCTCGACGCCATAATGGCGCCATACGCCCCGGCTGTGCGGAACGCTATCAGGTCCCCGGCGGACACCGGCGGCAAGGGCCGCTCCAGGGCGAAGGTGTCGCCGCTTTCACAGATCGGCCCGACCACATCGGCAGGCGCGATAACCGCATCAACGGCCGGCGCCGCCACCAGCTCGATATCGTGATAGGCGCCGTAAAGAGCCGGGCGCGGCAGATCATTCATGGCGGTATCGACGATGACAAAGCGACGGCCGGCGGATTCCTTGACGTAAACCACACGGCTGACCAGAACCCCGGCGTTGCCGACAATCATCCGCCCCGGCTCGAGGATCAGTTCGCAATCGAGGTCTTTGGTTACCCGCTTGACCATGGCGGCGTAGGCGGCCGGCGATGGCGGCGTCTCATCCTTGTACTGAATGCCGAGACCGCCGCCGAGATCGAGGCGGCGCATGGCATAGCCCTGGTCACGCAGGTCGCGAACCATATGCGCCAAACGCTCGAACGCCGCCTCAAAGGGCCCCAGATCCGTAAGTTGCGAGCCGATATGGACAGCGAGGCCGACCAGGTCGATGCCGGGCAGTTCGGCGCAGCGGGCACAGGTCGCCGCCACGTCGTCCATGGCGATGCCGAATTTGTTGTGACTTTTGCCGGTGGAGATTTTTTCGTGGGTCAGGGCGTCCACATCCGGATTAACCCGTAGCGCCACCGAAGCGCATTGACCCCGCGCCTGGGCAATGGCGGCGATGGCCTCGAGTTCGGGCAGGGATTCCACGTTGAACTGCATAATGCCTTCGTCGAGCCCGAGGCCGACCTCCTCGGCGGTCTTGCCGACGCCGGAGAACACGATCTTTGTCGGCGTCACCCCGGCGGCCATGGCCTGACGCAGTTCGCCGCCCGAAACCACATCGGCGCCGGCGCCGAGATCGGCGAAGGTCCGCACCACGGCGATATTACCGTTGGCCTTGAGGGCATAGCAGATGGTCGCCGGCACGTCGGCGAAGGCCTCGGAGAACACCCGGTAGTGCCGCTCGAGCGTCGCTGTCGAATAGCAATAGAACGGTGTCGCCACGGACGCCGCAATGTCCATGAGCGACACGTCCTCGGCATGGAGCACGCCGTCGCGGTAATCAAAATGGTTCATGTGGGCTGCACCTCATGGCCGCCGGCAAGGCTGGCGGCCGGCGCTTCCAACGGTCCCTTCTTGCCACAGGCCGAAACACCACCGGCGAGCAGGACAACCACCAGAATGACCACGAGGCGGCTCACAGGAAACGCTCCCGCGCCGCGATGATGGCGGCGCGCACCTGGTCGGGCGCGGTGCCGCCGAAGCTGGTCCGGCTGGCCACCGAGCGCTCGACGGTCAACACTTCGAAGACCCGCTCGTCAATGCGGCTCTCGACCTCCTGCATGGCGCTAAGCGGGACCTCGGCGATGCCGATACCGCCGTCCTCGGCGAGCCGGACGATACGCCCGACCACGTGATGGGCGCCGCGGAACGGCAGGCCGAGTTCGCGCACCAGCCAGTCGGCCAGGTCCGTGGCGGTGGGAAAGCCGGCGGCTGTGGCGGCCATCATGGCGTCCGGGTTGACGGTCATGCTCTGGATCATACCGGTCATGGCGCGGAGCGTGAGGGCCAGGTTGTCGGTGGCGTCGAACAGCGGCTCCTTGTCTTCCTGCATGTCCTTGCTGAAGGTCATGGCCAGACCCTTGAGGGTGGTCAGCACGGAGACCAGGGCGCCGACCACCCGGCCGGTCTTGCCGCGGACCAGCTCGGCGGCGTCGGGATTGCGCTTTTGCGGCATGATCGACGAGCCGGTGGTGAAACTGTCGGACATGCGAACGAAGCCGAACTGGGCGCTCGACCACATGACCAGTTCCTCGGCCAGGCGCGACAGGTGAACCGCGGCGATGGACCCGGCGGCGAGAAACTCGACGATGAAGTCGCGGTCCGACACCGCGTCCATGGAGTTGGCCATGGGCCCGTCGAAACCGAGCGCCGACGCGGTGGCGGCGCGGTCGATGGGAAACGACGTGCCGGCCAGGGCGGCGGCGCCGAGGGGGCTTTCGTTGAGCCGTTTGCGGCAGTCTTGGAGGCGCCCCCGGTCGCGGCCGACCATCTCCACATAGGCCATCATGTGATGGCCGAAGGTCACCGGCTGGGCCGACTGCAAATGGGTGAAGCCGGGCATGACGGTGGCGGCATGGGTCTCGGCCTGGTCGATCAGCGCCACCTGGAGGGCCTGAAAATCGTCATCAAAACCGTCGATCACGTCGCGCAGCCACAGGCGGATATCGGTCGCCACCTGGTCGTTGCGCGAGCGCCCGGTGTGAAGCCGGCCGCCGGCCTCGCCAATGAGCGCGATAAGCCGCGCCTCGACGTTCATGTGAATATCCTCGAGCCCGGCGTCGAAGGCGAAGTCGCCGGCCTCGATCTCCGCCTTGATGGCGTCGAGGCCGTCAATAATCGCCGCACCGTCCGCCGGGCTGAGAATACCCTGGGCCACAAGCATGGAACAGTGCGCCTTTGATCCGGCGATATCGTGGGCATAGAGCCGCTTGTCGAAGTCGATGGAGGCGTTGATGGCCTCCATGAGCGCGTCCGGGCCAGCGGCAAAACGCCCGCCCCACATAGGGTTGGCCTTGGGTGGATTAGCCTTGGATTCTTTCACGGTCTTGTGCTTTGCCTTGGCATTCATGGTTCGGCTATTCTGACAGCTATGTTGAAGAACATCGCTCACATTGGCGCGAGCTTGGCGATTGGCGTCATTGTCGCCGCATTCGCGCTGCAATCAAGCATTCACTCGGCCTCGGCGGGATCGAAGGCCGACGCTATCAATGACGCCGAGAGAGTCCTGGGCTTCGAAGTAACCATGCCGGCCAAGCGCCTGACCAATGTCCGCTTCACCGACGCCGAGGGCGCTGCGGTCACCCTGGAAGACAAACGCGGCACCGTGGTGTTGATGAACTTCTGGGCCACCTGGTGCCCCCCCTGTGTCCGCGAAATGCCGTCCCTCGAGCGCCTGCAAACCAGACTCGGCAACGACGGCTTCGAGGTGGTGGCCATCAACGAGGACCGCGAGGCCGCGGTCATCGGCCCGTTCTACGATCATTTCGGCCTGCGCGAACTACGCGGCTACCACGATCCCTCCGGCCGCCTGTCACGGAAACTCAAGATAACCGGCCTGCCCACCACCATTCTGATCGATCACCGGGGCTATGAAGTCGGCCGCGTCGTCGGCGGCGTCGAATGGGACAGCCCGGCATCGATTGCCCTGATGCGCTACTACCTGACCCTGCCCATGAGCGCGGCCAGCGCCGAGTAGGGCTGCACGGGAAGTATTGGGGGCTGGTCTCGCAAGATCAGAAAGGCTAGGGCGCGAGAGGCAAAAGCGCCCTGGCAACACGGAACCCGGTGTCGGGGTTCGGGGTGTCAACGCCACGACTGGTGCGATTCGACACGCGGAGATCGTGGGTGTTGTAGTCCCAGGAACCACCCCGAATGACACGACCGTTTTTGTCATAGCAACGGTTCGTCCAGGACCGTCCGTTGTCCGGGGCCCTGTCATAACGATTGTGCCAACAGTCCCCCACCCATTCCCACACATTCCCGTGCATATCGTGGAGACCAAATTCGTTTGCCGCATAGCCGCCCACGGGGACTGTCTTCCCTATATTTCGGCCACCGTTGGCGCGCCTGTTATAAAAGACGTACCCCCAGTGGTATCTCGTCGTTGTGCCCGCTCGCGCCGCGTACTCCCATTCGGCCTCGGACATCAAGCGATAGTTCGCGCCCGTCACACGCGACAGCCAGGACACATAATAAATTGCGTCCCTCCAACTCACATTAATGACTGGGCGGGTGCCCCGGCCCCAACCACCATCCCCGGGGTGGTATGCCCGACAGCCGCCACCAGCCACACAGGCATCCCACTCGTCAAACGTCACCTCGTAGACTCCCACCGCAAATGGTTGCGAGATGGTGACTCGATGCACCGGTGTTTCATTTCTATAGCCGCCACCGTGCAGATCGCTCATGCGGAACGACCCCGCAGGCACCACAATCATTTTTGGGCAGTCGTTGCTGTCCCTGAATGATTCGCCGGGCCTTTGTCCCGGAGAATAGGCGCCTTCTTCCGTTTTGGGACCCTGTACACAGGCGCTGACAAGCGTTACTGCCAAAAATGCGGCGGCGATTATCATCGAACGTCGAATTCGCGAGTGCGCCACCGATAGCCAACCTTGCAAACGTCTACTTTCAACCAACACTATAAACGCGCTAGGTCGAAATTCAACGATGGTTGGTGGATGCGACTACAGCTTGCCCTGGGTGACGTAGGCGAGGATTTTTACCACCTGCTCGGGGGTTTCGGTGACGGCCAGGGCGGCGGCGTCGACCTCCTTGAGGGCGTGGGCGGTGTCGGGGCCGTGCATGGTGACGATGGGAGTGCCGATGGCGGCGGCATAGCCGGCATCGAAGGCAGCGTTCCACTGGCGGTATTTATCGCCGAAACGCACCACCACAATGTCGGCCTGCTCGATCAGGGTGCGGGTGCGGATGGCGTTGAGCGAGGCGCCCTTGTGGTCATGCCAGGTACTGTTCTCCTCGGCCCCGAGAATCTCCACCCCGGCGTTGTCGCTGGTGTCGTGGTCGGTGATCGGCGAGACCAGTTCAACTGCCAGCCCGGCGGCCTCGACGCCGGCGTGAATACGCTCGCGCCAGTCCGAGTGAATTTCGCCCGACAGATATACCGTCCAGGAATCCATGATGCGTCGCCTTTTTGGTAAGAGCGCCCATCGGTCATTTCTTCACTGACCGATGGTAAAAAATCATCTCGTTGGGATCGGTACGTCGCCCGAGTAATCATAAAAGCCGCGCCCGGTCTTGCGGCCGAGCCAGCCGGCCTCGACGTATTTGACGAGCAGCGGACAGGGCCGGTACTTGGTGTCGGCGAGGCCCTCGTAGAGCACCTGCATGACCGCCAGGCAGGTGTCGAGGCCAATGAAATCAGCCAGCTCCAGCGGCCCCATGGGGTGATTGGCACCGAGCTTCATGGCGCTGTCGATGGCCTCGACCGAGCCGACCCCCTCGTACAGGGTGTAGACCGCCTCATTGATCATGGGCAGCAGAATGCGGTTGACCATGAAGGCCGGGAAGTCCTCGGCATTGACCGGGGTTTTATTCAGCTTGACGGTGAGCTCGCGAATTTCCGCGAAGGTTTCCTGGTCGGTGGCGAGGCCGCGAATCAGCTCGACCAGCTTCATGGCCTGCACCGGGTTCATGAAGTGCATGCCCATGAACTTGCCCGGCCGGTCCGTGTTGGAACCCAGCTTGGTCACCGAGATCGACGAGGTGTTGGTGGCGATGATGGCCTCGGGCTTGAGCACGGCGCAGAGCTGCGTGAAGACCTCGCGCTTGAGTTCCTCGACCTCGCTGACCGACTCGATGACCAGATCGCAATCGGCCAGATCGCTGTATTCGGCCGCCTTCGACAGCAGCCCCAGAGCGGCATCCCGATCAGCGCCTGAAATACGCTCGCGCTCGACCTGGCGGTCGAGGTTACTTATGATGGCCGCGACGGCGGCCTCCACCCGGGCCGGGTCGATGTCGAGCATAATGGTCGCGACGCCGGACACGGCGCAGACCTGAGCAATACCGATCCCCATCTGGCCGGTGCCGATTACGCCAATCTTTTCAATCATCCGGGTGGGCCTTTGTTGTTTTCGGGTTCGCTAACGCGACGGCGGGTTTTCTTCGAGGGCCGCCTTGAGGGCCGGCACCACATCGAACAGATCACCGACAAGGCCATAGTCGGCAACCTGGAAGATCGGCGCCTCCTCGTCCTTGTTGATGGCGACGATGACCTTTGAGTCCTTCATGCCAGCGAGATGCTGAATGGCGCCCGAAATGCCGACCGCAATGTACAGATCAGGGGCGACGATCTTGCCGGTCTGGCCGACCTGGTACTCGTTGGTCACATAGCCGGCATCGACCGCGGCGCGGGAGGCACCAACAGCGGCGCCGAGCAGATCGGCAACGGATTCGAGAAGATGGAAGTTCTCGCCCGACTGCATGCCGCGACCGCCGGAGATGACGATCCGTGCGCTGGTCAGTTCAGGCCGCTCGGAACTCGACAGCTCCGCGCCGACAAAGCTCGACAGCCCGGCATCCGCGCCGCCGGAAACCGCCTCGACCGTGGCTGATCCGCCGCTCGCCTCGGCCGCCGCGAACACCGTGGTGCGCACGGTGACGATCTTGACGGCATCGCTGCTCTGCACCGTCGCCATGGCGTTGCCCGCGTAGATCGGACGCACGAAGGTGTCGGGCGCCTCGACGGCGACAATGTCGGAGATCTGGGCGACATCAAGCAGCGCCGCCGCGCGGGGCAGGATGTTCTTGGCGGTGGCGTTATGGGCGGCCACCACGTGGCTGTAACCGGATGCCAGGCCAACTACCAGGGGCGCCGTGTTCTCGGCCAGCAGGTTGGCGTAGGCGCCATCATCGGCGAGCAGCACCTTGGAAACACCGGCAATAAGAGCCGCCGCCTCGGCGACCGCGCCACAACCCTGGCCGGCGACCAGGACATGGACGTCGCTATCGATTTGCGACGCCGCGGCGACCGCGTGCAGGGTGGCGACATTGAGCTCGGCGTTATCGTGCTCGGCAAATACTAAAACAGCCATTAGATCACTCCCGCTTCGTCGCGCAGTTTGCTCAGCAACTCATTGACATCGGCGACCTTGACGCCGGCCAGGCGCTTGGCCGGTTCGACCACCTTGAGGACCGTCAGGCGGGGCGTCACGTCGACACCCAGTTCGTCGGGGGTCTTGACGTCGATGGGCTTTTTCTTGGCCTTCATGATGTTGGGCAACGACGCATAGCGCGGCTCGTTGAGGCGCAGGTCGGTGGTCATCACCATGGGCATCTTGAGGGTTACGGTCTCGAGCCCGCCATCGACCTCGCGCACGCAGGTCGCCGTACCGTCGGCGATCGTGAGCTTCGAGGTGAAGGTGCCCTGGGACCAACCCAATAGCGCCGACAGCATCTGGCCGGTCTGGTTGGCATCGTCGTCGATCGCCTGCTTGCCGACGATCACCAGATCAGGCTGTTCCTGATCGATCACCGCCTTCATGAGCTTGGCCACGGCGAGGGGCTGCAACTCGGCATCGGTCTCGACCAGGATACCGCGGTCGGCGCCCATGGCGAGGGCCGTGCGGATGGTCTCCTGGCACTGGGTAATGCCCAGGGAAATGGCGACGATTTCGTCGGCCTGACCCGATTCCTTGAGGCGCACCGCCTCTTCGACGCCAATTTCGTCGAACGGGTTCATGGACATTTTTACGTTGGTGGTCTCAACGCCGGTCTGGTCCGCTTTAACACGCACCTTTACATAGGCGTCAATCACCCGTTTGACGGCAACGAGGACTTTCATCTGATGTCAGCTCCGCAGCATGTGGTGTCAGCTCCCCGGTGCAGCCGTGGACGGCAAGGTCGGGGGAAAAACGACTGAACCCGGCGCCTCCGCCGGGGTCATTTCGCAGTTGCACACTAGTCTCGCAAAACCCCGATGTCAACGCGGGTTCGGCAGGATTTCCGGCTCTTAACCTGGATCAATATGGGGGGGTCGTTAACGGTTCGCGCCAGGCTGCCACAAGACGTCCTCGGCGCCGTTATTGTTAACCTTGCGGCCGAGCACAAACAGGTGGTCCGACAGCCGATTGACGTATTTCACAGCCAGGGGATTGACCGCCTCATCCACTGCCAGAGCGGTGATTTTCCGCTCGGCGCGCCGCGTCAGGGTGCGCGCCACATGAAGATGGGCGGCTGCCGCCGTGCCGCCCGGCAAGATGAAGGATTCGAGGGCGCCAAGATCCGCGTTCATGGTGTCGATCTCGGCTTCGAGGCGGTCGATCTGGCTCTGGCTGATGCGCAGGGCGCCATCATCGCTATTGCCCGGCCGGCAGAGGTCCGCACCAAGGTCGAACAGGTCGTTTTGAATGCGCTGCAACATAAGTTCCGCATCGCCATCCGCCACGCCATCGTTGGTATACAGCCGGGCGACGCCGACGGCGGCGTTGGCTTCATCGACCGCGCC
>Ga0302123_10003213_pt1 | contig 10900 bp, 3 predicted proteins | sample CB21_321_MG_FD_203109 | JGI IMG/M metagenome (GOLD analysis project Ga0302123, IMG submission 203109) | Marine microbial communities from Western Arctic Ocean, Canada - CB21_32.1 | ecosystem: Environmental > Aquatic > Marine > Oceanic | place: Canada: Western Arctic Ocean | collected 2017-09-28 | reverse complement strand
CTCCTCCGCCAAGTGGCATTAAATTCAGCGAGCATCTCATTGCCGCAGACTACGCTTACGCCTATGGCATTACCGCGCTGGACATCGACAACGACGGAGATTTAGATCTTAGCAGCGCGGACTATACGCCTAACAATCGCATCTATCTTCTCCAAAACTCCGGTGCCGGAAAATTTACGAAACACACAATCCATCAAAACGATCCTTCCCGTTTGGAACGTCATGTCATCGGGGATATTGACGGGGACGGCGACCAGGATATGGTCGTTGTTAAGAACTTAGAGGGCCATCTGATTTGGCTGGAAAACACAGACCCGGAAAAACCATTCAAACTTTGGAAGCGGCATTTGGTCACCACCGAACTGCCCGGAGCCTATGACGTTGTTGTTGATGATTTCGACGAGGATGGCGATCTGGATATCGCCGCCTCCAGTTGGATAACTGGTAACCAGTTTGCTTGGTTTGAAAATCCCGTGAATCCCAGAACAACGACTTGGCAAAAACATCTGATTGAATTAGATCTATCAGAGACGCGGACCATGCGGGCCGCAGACTTTGACGGGGACGGTGATCAAGATCTTTTGGGTACGAGTAGGCAGGATCATCAAGTCATTTGGTACGAAAAAAAACTAACTTCCAATAACAAGGTTACCTGGACGAAACATCTCGTCGACAACCAGTCCAAATTCCCAGCTCATGGAAACCCGGCGGACATGGATGGCGATGGAGACATGGACATCGTCATGGCGCTGGGATTCTACTTTAGGCCAGGTTCCAAGTCGGCTTCTGCATCGGATCGAACTCGCGACAACCAGATTGTCTGGTACGAGAATCAGGTTGGAACTCAACCCGCAAACTGGCGGAAACATGTGATTGCCATAAATTTTGACGATGCCTTCGAGGCGGTGGCAGGAGATCTGGACGGGGACGGTGATATGGATGTTGTGGCGACCTCTTGGCGTAATCCGGGACGGATCGCTTGGTTCGAGAACAGGAGTGATTCAAAGTTGCCCTGGGTGCAACATGTGCTGAAGACAAATTGGCGGAGCGCCAATCAAGTCCTAATTGCTGATCTTAACGGTGACGGCCGACTTGATATCGCCGCCTGTGCCGAACACGGCAGTAACGAATTACGGTGGTGGCGTAATGAAGGTCCTCGATAGCCGCAGGAAGTTGCCGGGCAATGTTGCCCACTGATAAGATCGCCAGCGGACATTCAAGCCGATCATTCAGAGAGTTTCCGGCCTGCCAGCCACTTTAGAGCGGCCGATTTCCATTGCTCCCAGAGCGGACCTTTGCAGCCGTTGAGACCATGTCCGCCGGACGGGAGCTCGAGGAGTTCGACCGAAACGCGGTGGCTTTTCATGGCGGCGACAAACTGACGGCTGTTTTCAGGTGGCACGGGTTTGTCATCGACGGCGTGAGCGAGAAATGTTGGCGGAGTGTCGGCCGTGACCTGTGTTTCGTTGGAATAGAGGGCGATGAGTTCAGGTTTTGGATCGCGGCCAATGAGTTCGTCCCTAGAACCGGTGTTCGTGTATTTACCCATCGTGACTACAGGATAGACCAGCCAGGCGAAATCGGGCCGGCAGCTTAGTCGCTCGATGGGATCGGGCGAAGCGATGTTGCCGGTATCGAAGCGCGTGGCGACTGTCGACGCGACGTGCCCGCCAGCGGAGAAACCGAGAACGCCGATACGGTTGGGGTTAATTTTCCATGTAGCGGCGTTGGCGCGGGTTAAGCGGATCGCACGCTGGGCGTCCAGTAAGGGCACTTCATGACGCAGTTTTGGCAGTCGATATTCTAGGATAATAGTGGCAATTCCGTGCTCGCTAAGCCATTGTGCGATGGGATAGCCCTCGCGGTCAGTGACATGGCGGATGTAGCCGCCGCCGGGACAAAGCACGATGGCCGTACCGTTGGCCATGTCGGCAGGCGGAAGGAAGACCTCGAGTTCTAAGTTGCAGTCCTCGTACTTGCCGCCGCCAATGGGCGCTTTACCGGACCAGAGGGCAACGCGCGCGGTCGGCGTAGGGTTATCCTGTGCCTCGAGGGAACCGGAGCCACACCCCATAAGCAGCAGTAGCAGTAAACAGATGGCAAGTGTTTTTTTCAAAGTTTTTTCCCCGTTAGGACGAGATTTAACAGCCCACATCATCGCCCGCTGAGGCGGCGTGTGCAAGTCTTTCGGCTGGATTGTAGTAATCGGGTTGAACTAAAACTTGCTCACGGTAGGGAACTAATCCAACTCATGCACTAACCCTCAAGCCACGTGGCTTTGACGGATAATAGCGACGGCCACAAAAACTGCTACAATAGTGCGATCGAGTGTTTTTCAGATAGGTACTCTGCCCGATTATTTTCAATATATAGATCACAAAGATTAGGACAAAGTTATGAGTAAAATATCAAAGATTTTTCTGATTGCCATCATGGCGGCTTCTGTGAGTACGTTTGTATCGACGGCCAATGCCGCTGAGTGGACTTCGCTCTTTAACGGGAAAGACATCAAGGGCTGGGAGAAGAAAGGCGGCGAAGCGTCCTATCAGGTTGAGGACGGCTGCATTGTTGGGACTACTAAACCCAACACGCCTAATACATTTTTGTGTCCGCCGAAAAGCTATAGCGATTTTGAACTGACTTTTGAGGTTAAGTGTGATCCGGCCCTCAACTCGGGCGTACAGATTCGTTCGATTTCTGACGCTGACGAAATCCCAGCAGGCCTGTCTGAAAAAGATGCCGCGAAGGCGAAGAAGAAAGCTGACGGAAAATCGCTTTTTGGGCCGCAGGTGGAAATCGCTGCAAACGGCAATGCCGCTGGTGTTTGGTTCGAAGGTGTCGGTGGCTGGCTGCTGGCGCCGAAACCTGAAGTCACCAATAAGGCCTACAAGAATGACGGCTGGAACAAATATCGAGTTCTCGCGAAGGGCGAGACTATCCAGGTGTGGGTCAACGGCACACTGATCTCCGACGGTAAAGACACTCGCACACACTTTACAAAGGGCCGTCTCGGTTTCCAGGTTCATGGTGTTGGTCAGAAGACCGAACCTCTTTCCGTCCGCTGGAAAAACATTATGATTCGTGAAGTTGAGTAGGACAGAGAGAATCAATCCCGTATTGCTGCGTCGATGAGCACGGAAATTACCAGAGGAGTATATCAAGGCATGGGCTTCAGAGATTTATTCATTTGCATCGTTCTACTCGCGTCTTGTGGCAGCGCACTCGGCCAGAACAGTTACCGCTGTGTTGACGATGGACTCAACCTGGACGTCGTCCACTCAGATCCGGAAGCTTTCTACATCAGCATGGACATGGACCCGCGGGGAAATCTTTATGTCGGCGGGCGCGATGCGGTGTATCTGTTTGAGGCAGACGGGGAAGGTGGATTCAAAGCGCGCAGGACAATTACGATGTTGCCGCAACACACGTGGGCGTATTCGTTACAGGTGGCGGGTGATGATCTTTACGTGTTAACGGTCACGGCGCTATATCGACTGCCGAACGTGATTCGCGATCCAGGTAAGGTGACATTTGAACGTCTGGTGTGGGGTATCCCGCTTGGTCACATCCATCAGGGTCTTCATGGCATGAAGATGGGGCCGGATGGTTGTCTGTATCTCGCCTTCGGCGATCCGCAGCCTGGACCGTTTCGAAGCAAGACCAACCCGGGGCACGTGTGGCACTGGACGTTCCTGAGCGGTCCAGACGCCAAAAAGATGCCTTGGACTGGTGTGGGTGGTGTTATTCGGTATGACCCGAAGTCGCACGACCTGACGACGGTTTCACGAGGGTTTCGCAATATTTGCGATCTCGACTTTGATGAGAACTGGAATCTCTTTGGAAACGACAACGACCAGGAAGGCAGTGCCTTACACTCGTTCGGACGATTGACGCACGTGACCGAAGGCTCGCATTACCAGTGGTCGCGAGGTTGGTTGCAGGCGACAGAGCCATATCGCAATGATTTGATCCAAACCATCGATTCTGAGATAGGGCGTTTCGTGCCGTTTGGTACTTGTTACTACAACGAAGATCACCTTGGTGACGCATATAAACGGTCGCTTATCGTTGCGCGTTGGGGTAGTCGGGAACTGGGACAGTTTCCGCTGAGACCTCGTGGTGCGTCATTTGCGAGCAGCCAAAAACCGCTGCTTGTGGGCAAAGGGACAGCGCGGCCGGTGGCGGTTTTCACGGGTAACGATGGTCGATTGTTTGCGAGTGTCTGTTTCATGGAACGCAATGAGGCGTCGCCCGTGAAGCAAACTGATCTCATTGTGATTTCGAATCCGAATAAACCATTGAAATCTCATGCGTTTGATCCCGCTACGGCGGATATCAAGACGTTCTTGGACGAAATAGAATCATCCTCGTGGAAGCGGCGATTCAACGCCCATCGGGAAATCGTTTCACGCGGATTGACTGGCGACGAGCAGGTTCTAGCGAGGTTCCTCAAAACCACCGCCGGCAGTCCAGCCTGGTACAGTCTGGTATGGCTTGCCGCCCATCACGACGATGAACGAGTTATTGCGGCTCTGACCGCTGCGATGTCTTCAGATAACGGGCAAACGGCCAGTACCGCTGCCGATATACTACGCCGCTATCATCAGGTGAGCGAATCGTCGGTCAATTTGCTGCTTACAAACGCGTCTCCCATTTCACAACTTGCCGGATTGCGGGCGGCGGATGCCTTCCCAAAGGGAAATACCGGACTCCGCGAATTGATTATGAAGCTCGCGATGAGCCCTGACAGTTTTGTTCGCCAGGCGGCCCAACGTTGGCTTGGAAGAAACACCAACTGGCTTGAACTCGAGCAGCAGTTTGAGGGGGGTGATCTGCCGTCGCGGCGAGTGACGCTGGCTGCGGCGATGTGGAAGTGGAACGATACAGTTGAGAACGGAACGATTCCCGCTGGCGTCGTGATTAGCGCGGCCGCCGCGAAAATGCTGAACGGTTTCGGTTATGTGGACGATGCAGGCGCAAATCTTGCGACGGAAGCCGAAAAACACGGGCTTAAAGTCGGTGGTCTACCCATGCTGAATTGGTGGAGACAGACAGCAGCGGCGAAACCGGATGCCCCAGAATTAAAGGTGATCGAGCGTATGATCACGCTGTCCATTCACGACACTGACGACTCACATCGCAAGACGGCCGCTGTCTTCGCCAATACACTGGGAATGGACGACCTCGCGGGAAGAATTCCAGGTCTTGTTCAAACACGTTCCGTGAAAGCCGACATCGCGAAGGGCGCGAAACTGTCTGCCAACAAGGCGATGCCTGCGGAATACCAAGCGATCGACTGGACAACGGCATGGCAGGAAGGGAACACAAAAACCGGCGCTGCAATCTTCAAGAAGAAATGCATCGCCTGTCACGATTCAGGCCAGGGCGGCGGTGTCATTGGGCCTTCACTGTCAGGAATCGCGAAACGATTCACGCCGCAGTACTTGGCTCAGTCCGTTGCGGCACCGAGCAAGGACGTCTCGCCGAACTTTCAGTCGTGGTCGATCGTTACCGACGACGGCAAAGTGCTGCTGGGATTCCTGTCAGGCGAAGATGAAAACCGTGTCACGCTGCAGATGATGGACGGTAGCCTGAAAGCAGTTGAGAAATCGCGGATCGAAGAGAAGGCGCCCAGTGCGATGTCGTTGATGCCGGTAGGATTGATCAGCGGGCCGGACGATCTGAAGCATATCGTCCGGTATTTGATGACGCTGAAAACCAGCGGAGGCGCTGGAAGCTTTATTGATCTGCTTGCCGGCGGTGACTTGAAAGAACACTTCGAGACCACAGGCAATTGGTCGCTTAGCGAAGACGGCGTCGTTCATCTGCAGCCACGTGCAGGCGAAACAGACTGGACGCGATACGGTGACTACCTGTGGCTGAAGAACGAATATAAAGATTTTCAAAGCGAGTTTGAATACCGGCACGAGCAGGGCGGCAACAGTGGGCTCTACTTCAATGTCACGGATCGTCAGAAGGCCGTCGGAACAGTGATTGAAGTTCAGATTCGCGATTCAGCAGGCGTTAAACTTCTCGATGCCCATTCCGTCACTGGCGGCATCCTTCCGAAAGTCGCTCCGAGAGCAAACGCGACAAAGCCCGCTGGCGAGTGGAACCACATGAGTGTCACGAGCGTCGGTGGAGAGGTCACCGTCAGGCTCAACGGTGTGCTGGTCAACAGCGTGAGTCTGTCGCACCCGCAATTGAAGAGTAAACCGAAACAGGGATTCATTGGTTTTCAGGATCACGGCCTACCGTTCTGGCTGCGAAATATTCGGATTCGTGAGCTTGTCAGCGCCCCTTCTGCCGTGACACCCATACCGGAAGCACCGCGGAATCCTGCCGTCAAGAACGTCGTTGGTTCGATAAAACCGGGTATTGCCAATCCATTCGAATTTACACCGACGGCAGCGAGATTTGTACGCGTGCAAATCATTGATTCGAATCGTGGCCAACCCTGCATCGATGAATTAGAAGTCTACGGTCCTGATTCGCCAAAGAATATAGCGTTGCAATCCAATGGCGGGAAGGCAACCGCATCCTCGTTGCTGAAGGGCTATGACCGTCACAAGGTCGAACACCTGAACGACGGAAAATACGGAAACGAATTTAGTTGGATCTCGGCCAACGCGACAGGCTGGGCTCAGATCGAACTGGCTAAAACCACAAAGATTGATCGAGTCGTGCTCTCACGTGATCGAATCGGAAAAATTATCAATCGTACGCCTACAGCTTTCGACATTTTGATCTCCAACGATGGCAAAGAATGGAGGACGGTAAAAAAGGTGCGACCGCTTGCGCAGAATGCCGCCCCGCGCAAAGCTCCTGTGGCGAAGCCCCAAAACAGTCAAGTGGGACCGAACATCCTCTGGATCACAGTCGAGGACATGAGTCCAACACTTGGATGCTACGGAGACACCTTCGCACGCACTCCCAACCTCGACGCGTTCGCGAAGCAGAGCATCCTTTATACCAACGCCTTTGCCGTATCCCCTGTTTGTTCACCGTCGCGATCCACTCTCATCACTGGGATGTACAACGCCAGCATGGGGACCAACCACATGCGGTCCTCGAACCACATTCCGACTGGGGTTAAAGCCTTTCCGTCTCTTCTCCGACAGGCCGGTTACCACACGTCGAACAATGTCAAAACCGATTACAACTGCGGAGAAAACGAGCGGCTCATCAGGGAGTCGTGGGACCTCTCGTCAGCCGCGGCTCATTGGAAAAATCGGGAGTCTGGCCAGCCATTCTTCGCAGTGTTCAACGACATGACGACACACCAGTCACGCACGATGGTCTGGCCCTATCCGGTTTTTCAGGAGCACGTCCAGTCCCGACTTTCGCAGCCAGAGATCAGCAATCCCAAAGCTGTCCCGCTGCCGCCTTACTACCCGGACACTCCGGTCGTGCGCAGGACGGTGGCCCGGTTCTACGACTGCGTCTCGGTTATGGATCAAAACGTTCAGCGTCTCCTCGACCAGTTGGAAGAGGACGGGCTCGCCGACGAGACGATTGTGTTCTTCTACTCCGACCATGGCTCCGGCATGCCACGGCACAAGCGTCTGCTGCTCGATTCAGGAATGCGGGTCGCCCTCATGGTTCGTTTTCCGAAAAAGTACCAACACCTCGCCCCCGCAACTCCCGGCACCCGACTGGATCGGCTCGTCAGCTTCGTCGACTTCCCGCCGACGGTTCTGAACCTGACCAAGCAACACATTCCGGACTACATGCAGGGAATCCCTTTCCTTGGCCCCGATTCCCAAACCGAGCGCCAGACGGTCTACGGTACTCGGGATCGAGTCGACGAGGTCATGGAAACGGCTCGATCTGTACGGGACAAACAGTTTCTCTATATCAGAAACTACATGCCGCATCTGTCTTACAATCAACCCAGTGTTTTCTCCGACCTGAGCGCGATCAGGAACGAAATCACCCGTGCGGCAAAAACGGATCGCGCCGTCCTCACCGCTGCACAGCGAGCCTATGCCGGGCCACGCAAGCCTGTCGAGGAATTCTACGACTGTAGCGCTGATCCCGATAACATCGTCAACCTCCTCGCCGGCGAACTTAACCCTAGCCAGCAGATCGCCCTTGAACGTCTACGCGGAGCCTACGCCAAAACCCGCAGGGAGATTATGGATGTTGGCGCTCTTCCGGAATCCGTGATGCGCGACTACGTTCGCGAAGAGGGAGCGCCCATCCGCGACATTCTCGAGGGGAAGACCAATCACTCGCCCGATCTCGACGCCGCATGGGCAGCCGCCGATGTGGTGGGAAACAAAGACCGAGAAGCCCTTGTCAAACTCCTCGGGAGCGCGAATCCAGCCGAACGCTACTGGGCGCTTGTCGGGATGAGGGTCGACTTTCCTAACGATTCCGCGCTCCACGATCTGGCCGCCGGCAACCTCACTGACAAAGCAGCCGCTGTCCGAATTGAAGCCGCCTCCTTGTTGGCGGAAACCTCCGATCAATATCGCGAACGCGCCCTCCAAATCCTTGCTGGCGATACCGCACTTGACGACTGGTGGAGCGCTCTTCGCGCCTGTCGCGCGATCGAGCTTTTGGGGCCGAAAGCGAAATCACTACTTCCCCAGATGACGGAGCTCTACGCGAAGCACCGGAAGCAGTCGGGCGATCAAAGTTTCTTTCTGGCCTTCTCTTGCGGAGCCTTTCTCGAACAATTCGGTGTGGAGACGATTCCCTGGGACTTCGCTCCGGGTGCGGGCGGCTTTTCCGCCGATCCCGATAAGAAGAAAGCTGCTGCCGATGAGGCTGGCTTCACCACTATTTTCAATGGAAAGACTCTCGACCAATGGGACCACCGCCAGGGTGCCTGGAAGGTTGTGGATGGTGCCATCTCTTGTACGGGATTGGAAATGACGCGGAATTGGATCATCTGGCGCGGCGGCAAGCCTTCCGACTTCGTGCTCCGCCTCGACTTCAAATATGAAGCCGGCAACTCCGGCGTTCAGGTCCGCAGCGATGACCAAGGCAATCATCAGGTTTACGGGTACCAAGTTGAGGTCGCCGCACAGAAGGTGATGGGTCTTTGGCATCATTCGCTCCTCGGAGCAACGAGCCCTGACCGCAAGGTGCGGCACCTGATGGCTACCGCAGGGCAAGAGGTCACGATCTCGGCAGACGGAGAGAAGAAAGTGGTGCAAGTCGCCACCAAAGAAAAGATCGTTGCTCACTACCGGCAAAATGGCTGGAACACCATGGAGATCATCGCCGAGGGCAACACTCTTACCCAGAAGATCAACGGGGTAGTCTTTTCCAAAGTCAGCGACGATGACAAGCGGATGTCGCGGAGGGAGGGCGTGATCGCTCTGCAGGATCACGGCAAAGGCTGCCTGGTCGCCTTTCGAAACATCCGTATCAAGGAGTTGCCACGTGAAGGAAAGTGAACGTGCCAACTTGTGCGAAATAGCCAGCAAAGCAATCCCATGTTTCACGAGCACTCGGCGCCTTTGGCGCGGATTTTATTGCGGCCTCCGCAAAAACGAAAACACCTTTTTGTCTTTCGATCAGTTTCAAAACGCCGCCTTTTGATCAGGGGCGATACGAGGGAGTGATTTTTCCCGAACTCCTTAGTTTCGGTCAGGCAGGCCTCGGCCACGGCGTTTGGGTACCGTCTGCATCAGTAATGTTAACGACTTTTGGAGTGCTTCGAACCCAGCACTGGACCCTTTATAGTGTCCCATTCTTACGACGACCAGATCGTGGGAGGGAATGATGATGGTGTATTGGCCGCCAGCCCCTGCCATGTAGTAGGCTTCTTTGGGAATAGGAAACCGCTCGGTTCCGTTGATCCAGAAAAATCCGCCGTATATGGGTCTGCCGTCTGCAACCCAAGCTGGCGCCAGGGTGCTCACGAAATCCACAAATCCTTTGGGGAGCAAGCGTTTTCCATCCCAAACACCATCCTGCAGATAAAGATTACCTAGTCGCGACCAATCACGAGCTGCTCCAAACTCATATCCTTGTAACAGAAAGTTGCCGTAAGGATCCGTTTCCAGAACCATGCTGTGCATTCCCAGCTTATCGAAGAGCGCGCGTTGAGGGAAACTATGGTAGTCCCCGCCCCGTTTTTCCACGGCCAGACGGACTAGGTAGTTAGCCAGCACTGGATCCGAATTGCGGTATCGGCCCACGGTGTTTGGTTGCCACTGTAGAGGCCGCGTAGCCGCCCACTCGAACGAGTTTATTGCACCCGTGTAAACATAGCGATGATCGGGATAGCCGCCGGCTGGATCAAAATCCGGATCCTGCGGTGCTCGAAATCTCAGGCCACTCGACATGTGCATGATATCGGCGATACGAATATTTTTGCGTGGATCATTCTTGTTTTGCCATTCGGGAATTGGCGCAGGTTGATTCAGCGAATAATCGCCGTCTTTGATTAACGTGCCGATCAACGTGGCCGTTAGGCTCTTGCCCATAGACCAACTTTCCAGAGGTGTGCGTATTGTAATTCCATCGCGATACCGCTCAGCAATAATCCGCCCTTTCCAGGTGACTACATAGGCCGCCGTCAAAGCCTCTTGAGGCTCAAAGGCAGCATCGACTGCTTTTGCCACGATGTTTGCATCTAGAGCAGCAGGAAGCCCACCTCTAGGTAGCACGTCACCCATTGGCCACTTTGTAGTCGCAGCGTTTGGTAAACGTGACTCGATGTTCGGTGGCTCAAAGAAAGGCGCCTTCTCACCACGAGGCAGGGTCAGACAACCAAGATCTCCTACGTACATGGCCGTCCGAGTGACACCGTTAGGTAGCGTTACATGAACCGCCTTATTCTCTCGGTCGACACGCCACTTCATTTTGGCGCGCTCGTCGTAGGGGGCCGTAAAGTAGCCAATATTCTCAGCTGCGAAATCGGGGGACAAGCCAGTGACAA